>ENA-OQIL01000526-OQIL01000526.1-human-gut-metagenome-genome-assembly--contig:-NODE-526-length-13304-cov-3.163315_pt1 | contig 13304 bp, 14 predicted proteins | sample MGYA00242583_ERZ504748 | MGnify/ENA primary metagenome ERZ504748 (study PRJEB26092, sample SAMD00036191) | human gut metagenome | host: Homo sapiens | study: EMG produced TPA metagenomics assembly of...
GGCGCTACCAATGCCTTTATCCGCTGGCCCTTTATTGTGCAGGGTATGATCCTGGGCCTGGCCGGAGCAATTGTGGCCTTCTTCCTCCAGTGGGGTGTGTATGAACTGGTGGGCAAGGCGGTGATTCAGTCCAACGGTATGTCCCTGGTGACCATCCTGCCCTTTACGTCCCTGATCATCAACATTCTGCCCGTGTTCTGCGGCGCCGGACTGCTGATCGGTGTAGTGGGCTCGGTGCTGGCCATTCGGAAGTTCCTGCAGGTTTAATGGGAAAGGAGAATTATCGTGCGTCCCAAGAAGCAGCGTATTTTTATGAGTGTGATGGCAGGAGTAATGGCGGTGCTGATTCTCTTGCCTATGCTGGCAAATATTTTAGTTCATTGACGAGGAGGCAGGCATGGATATGAAGACACGTACGAGTTGGAAAACGATTGCAAAGCGCCTGCTGGTGGTAGCACTGGTGCTGTCTTTGGCCATTCCTCTGGTGCCTCAGACCATGGTGGTTTCCGCCTCGGCTGTGACCCAGGCAGAAATTGATGAACTGAAAGACAATGCCTCTGATCTGCGTGAGCAGCAGAAGGAACTGCAGAATCAGCTGGCCGCCATTAAGGAAGACAAGAACAAGGCTCTGGAGCAGAAGACGCTGCTGGAACAGCAGATCAATGCCACCCAGGCCGAGATCAACACCATCCAGACCCAAATCTCCAAGTACGACGAGCTCATTGCCCAGAAGCAGGAGGAGCTGGCCGTGGCGGAGGAGAAGGAGCAGGCCCAGTATGAGCTGTTCTGTGAGCGGGTGCGCTACATGGAGGAGCAGGGCGAGATCTCCTATTGGTCCATCCTGTTCAGCTCCAAGGATTTTGCCGACCTGCTGGACAACGCCATGATGGTGGATGAGATCATGCAGTATGACAACCAGGTCATGGACGAGCTCATCGCCATCCGGGAGCAGATCGCTCAGGATAAGGCGGACCTGGAGACCGCCCGCCAGGAGCAGCAGGATGCCAAGGACGAGCAGGAGGCCGCCAAGGCTAGCCTGAAGTCCCAGCAAGAAGAGGTAGATGCCCTCATCTCCGAGATTAGCAGTCAGCAGGCTGAGGTGGAGAAGGCGGAGGCCCAGCTGAGAGCAGCGGCCGCAGCTGTGGATAAAGAGATCGTTGCTGCAGAGAAAGAGCTGGCCAGTCAGATCTCCAACGTAGTGAGTGAGTCGGGCTTTATGTGGCCTCTGCCCGGGTACAATACCCTGTCCTCCCTCTACGGAGGCCGGACCCATCCGGTGACCGGACGGCCCAACAACCACACCGGCATCGACATCCCGGCCCCTGCCGGTACGTCGATTTTGGCGGCCAAGAGCGGCGTGGTAACCACCTCCACTTACAACAGCTCTTACGGCAACTACGTAGTGGTCAGCCACAGCGACGGTACCTCTACTCTGTATGCCCACATGAGTCGCCGTGGCGTATCCAAGGGACAGACCGTGTCTCAGGGCCAGGTGGTGGGCTATGTGGGAACTACCGGTTCCTCCACCGGCAACCATCTCCATTTCGAGATCCGCGTCAACGGCAGCCGTGTGGACCCGGTGAACTACTTCCTGGGCAGCATGACTTTGTATGCCACCAGCGGCGGCGTGAAGAAGAAGCTGTAACGAACACATAATACATCCCCCCTTCCGCATAGGGTTGCGGGAGGGGGGATCTGTTTTGTTTGGACGGTTGCTGTTCAGCCCGGAGGGGCGGGAGCGGACGGAGCGCAGGGACCTGTACGGTCTGGGGTGCTCCAGATCCGCGTGCGGCCCGGAGGCTGGCGAGAGAAGGGACGGCTGCGCCGCAGCGGAAAACGTCTGGCGCAGGGGGGCGTGCGGCGGGTGCTGGTGCCGGAGCATTTTGACCAGTGGCCCCTGCTGGAGCACTGGGATCTGAGGCCCGTGGACCCGCTCCCGTTTCTACGCTTCCATGCCCCACAGATCGTACTGGCCGCCCTCAATCGACGAGAGATTGCCCCGGAACGTGCCGCCGTGGCTCTGCGGGGAAGGCGGGTGGACCGGGATATGGCCCGGTGTGCCCAGCTCTTGTGTCCTCTGGTGCGTCAGGTAGCGGTCAGCGCCCCTCAGGGAGGGGAGGAGCTGTCGTTGTGGCTTCGCAGGGAGTATGGCCTGCCGGTGCAGCCTGACGGAGCGGAGGTGTCCCTGGCGGTCTATTTTGATGGGGAAGGAGCGGGGGAGAAGGACCTGCTGCTGTGGGGACCTGAACCCAGACTGGGTGAGGTGACTCCTCAAGCCGCAGCGTTGGCTCCGGAGGACCGGGAGAATTAGGCCTTTTGACGCCCTGTGGGAACGGAAAATTGGAAAATATCAGCTAGAATTTACTTGACACAGGGCGGAAAAGTATCTATAATAACACAGACTGTATCCTTATAACTTTTTTTAGTTATCCTGTATATTTTGACTAGGTCCGGAGGCGTTGCCCTCCGGCTAAGTTTGGAAAGGTGTTGCGAGATATCATGGCGAAGAATATAAACTGACTCCTCAGAGCCTGCAGGAGCTGCAGGACGAGCTGGTCTATCTGAAGACCGTCCGCGAGAAAGAGGTAGCTGAGCTCATCAAGGAGGCCCGCTCCTTCGGTGACCTGAGCGAGAACAGCGAGTACGATGAGGCCAAGACCGAGCAGGGCAAGCTCTACTCCCGCATCGCTGAGGTGGAGGAGATTCTGAGCAACTATGTGGTCATCGACGAGAGTGACGACGGCGGCAACTATGTGCGCATCGGTTCCACCGTGACCGTGCTGGACAAGGAATTTGACGAGGAGCTGGTCTATAAGATCGTAGGCTCCCAGGAGGCCGATCCCATGAACGGGGTCATCTCCGAGGACTCTCCCTTTGGCCGCGCCCTGCTGGGCAAGAATGTGGGCGACGACGTGGTCGTGGACGCCCCCGCCGGCAGCGTGGAGTATAAGCTGCTGAAGGTGGAGCGGTAAGAATACAGACTCCGGAAGCCCCGGAGAAAAAGAGATAGGAGTGCGCGCATACATGGTCGAGAAGAATAACAACGCCGTTGTTCAAGAGGAGAACCTGTCCCAGCTGCTTCAGATTCGCCGGGACAAGCTGAAGGACCTGCAGGAGAACGGCAACGATCCCTTCCAGATCACCCGCTATCAGGTAGATAATGACTCTGCCAACATCAAGGCAAATTTTGATGCCCTGGAGGGCCAGCCTGTGTCCATTGCTGGCCGCCTCATGTCCAAGCGTGGCATGGGCAAGGTGTCTTTCTGCGATCTGCAGGACAAGTCCGGCCGCATCCAGCTCTACGCCCGCAAGGACGAGATGGATGAGGAGGAGTACAACCGCTTTAAGAAGTACGACATCGGCGACATTGTGGGTGTGCAGGGCGAAGTGTTCCGCACCCAGCGGGGCGAGATGTCTGTCCGGGTGCAGAAGGTGACCCTGCTGAGCAAGTCTCTGCTGCCCCTGCCCGAGAAGTTCCACGGCCTGACCAACACGGAGCTGCGTTACCGTCAGCGCTATGTGGACCTGATCGTCAACCCCGAGGTGAAGCGGAACTTTATCATCCGCTCCCAGTTTATCAAGTACGTCCGTGACTTTATGGACGCCCGCGGCTTTATGGAGGTGGAGACCCCCGTTCTGAACACCATCTCCGGCGGCGCCACCGCCCGGCCCTTCATCACCCACCACAACACCCTGGATATCGACATGTACATGCGTATCGCCACCGAGCTGCCCCTGAAGCGGCTCATCGTGGGCGGCATGGAGCGGGTGTATGAGATCGGCCGTATCTTCCGCAACGAGGGCATGGACCCCAAGCACAACCCTGAGTTTACCACCATCGAGCTCTACCAGGCCTATGCCGACTTTAACGACATGATGGACCTGTTTGAGGACCTGCTGTCCTCCGCGGCCCAGAAGATCCTGGGCACTTACCAGGTGGAGTGGCAGGGCGAGAAGATCGACCTGACCCCCGGCTGGCCCCGTATGCCCATGCACGAGGCGGTCAAGAAGTACTGCGGCATCGACTTTATGGCCATCACCTCCGACGAGGAGGCCGTGGCCGCTGCCAAGTCCATCGGCGTGGAGCTGCCTGAGACCGCCGACAAGACCTGGGGCAACGCCCTGTACGAGTGCTTTGACCAGAAGGTGGAGGAGAAGCTCATTCAGCCCACCTTCATTACCATGCACCCCGTAGATGTGTCCCCCCTGGCCAAGCGCTCTCCCAGCGATCCCCGCCTTACCGAGCGCTTTGAGCTGTTCATCTGCCACAGCGAGATGGGCAACGCCTTCTCCGAGCTCAACGATCCCATTGACCAGCGCCAGCGCTTCATGAAGCAGGTGGAGCTGCGGGACAAGGGCGACGACGAGGCCGGTATGATGGACGAGGACTTCCTCACCGCTCTGGAGTACGGTCTGCCCCCCACGGGCGGCCTGGGTATCGGCATCGACCGCTGCGTCATGCTACTGACCAATTCCGACTCCATCCGCGAGGTCATCCTGTTCCCCACGATGAAGCCACTGGATTAAAGACCCGTTGCGGCGCAAGGGTTTGCGGGTTTTTCACGAGCCTGAAAGAGCGGTTTTACACCAGTTTTACACCAGTTGGATTCAGCAGTAACACGTTTTTACACCTGATTTTACACCAGTTTTTAGAGAGCCTCCTAAAAGAAAAAGTGCCCGTGGCAGTTGAGCTACGGGCACTTTTTTTATACTTTTTCAGTTATTTTTATACATGGCGGTGCAACAAATGAAATGGGTTTAATTAGAAGCCATTGCACGGGGTGAAATGACCGGCTACACACGGCAGCTATTTGAATCCTCTGTCCACAGATTTTCTTTCTCACGATTTTTATATTCTTCCTGCTCTTCAGAAGTTGCCGGCCGGATCATGGCCTTTCCGCAGTCCGGGCAGGTATCCTCAGACGTTCTAAGGAACAGGTAATGACAATTATCACAGGCATATAGCATTTCAATCAGGCCTCGCTTTCGTGTTTACCAGTGTAGCACGGAGCGGGGCTTTTTTCAATCTATCAGGAGGGAGGTCGGCGAGATGAAGTGCCTGCTCAAATATCAATGGGTCAAACTACCCCGCAATCAGCTTCCGCCCGGCAAGGGCATTATGGCCTCTTGGGCTCGATTGGCCTCCCGTGCAGCCTTTAGGACTGGGCAGGCCCGGTACTGCGGTTACACCAACAAAGTGAGTGCCGGGGGCTGGGCAGGCGGCATCGTTGGTCTGAAGAGTATCCTGGCAATCAAACGTCGGCGGCAGGCCCTTGAACATATGGACACTCTGGCTGACCTCGGTTATATTACCTACTCACTGGACACAAAAACAAAGAAACTGACCTATCAAGTCACAGATTGGGTCGTAAGATGCTCTGGCGAGCCCTGTATGGGCCGTGAGGCGGTTTATGCGACAGAGGGGTATGGATTCCTCTGCCTGCCCAGAAACGTCACGCAGAGGCTTGCAGAGCGGCATTATCAATTTGCTGAGGCAGACGCATGGCTCGACCTCTGGTGCCACACAGTGTGGCAGGAGTCCAGCAATGCGTTTTCCTTCTCGGCGCCGGCTGTTCAGTTTGGGCAGTACGGCGCTGTTTTGACATTGGAATCCCTTGGCAGGCGTTGGGGATGGGAAAAGACGAAGGTCTGGCGCTTTTTCAGAAAACATGCGGATGCCTTCCCGCTGTATAAGCTGCCAGGCGCTTTCGGCTGCCTCATCTTCAATGCAGTCTATCCGACTGGAGAACAATTCACCTTGCCGTCCCAGGACAAAGTCGAGCGCATTTTGAGAGAAATACGCACAAAAGACGGGAATACGCACGAAAACCAGCAGAGCGACCATGCTCGCATCTGCAAGCTGGTCGCTTGGTACAGTCGTGCAGTGCTGCCCCGGGAACAAGAGGAGCGCCGTGTTGCATCTGAGGACTGCTATATTACGCGCGCGTATTTTTCTCCGTGTAAGATTTTAGAGTATGTTAGGGAGGACTGCCAAGGGATATCTCCAGCGACGCCAAATTTTGAATTATTCCGCGGAACCTTGCCACGGGCCGGGCCTGCGGATCAGGATGATGGAGGTATTGAAAATGGCAGATTTGAAGGCATCCCTCTGTGGTGAACTGCCGAATCAGGATAGTGCGATCCCCCAGGAGCAGCTGCGCGCCTTGCTGGAGCGCAGGGGGATCGTGGGAGATCCGGACATCCCCAATGCGAAAGCCCGGCTTGCGGAGCAGGAGCTTCGCCGGAATATGTACCATAACACCCAGGTCATGCTCAAGCACTACCGGGACATCGTCTGGGCCTTGGAATGCTTCCCCAGTGAAGTCGCACAGGAGCTGGATCAGCCGCTGAAGGATCTGGACGCGCTGCTCAGCGTAGTGGACACGCAGGTGGCGCTGGGGAACGCGAAGTTGGAGCACCGCCTGCTCAGCATTCGGAAGTCCCGCCTGCTGCTGGACCGGATCAATGAGGCCCTGACGGTCCTGCGCCATAAGCCGGGCAACGGGGAGCTGATGTATAACATCATCTTCCAGACGTTCATCACGCCGGACAAGCCCAGCCATACGGATATCCTGTACCGGCTGGATATCTCGGAGCGGCACTATTACCGGCTCCGCCAGCAGGCGGTCAACATCTTATCCATCCGGCTGTGGACGGCCCCAGCCGGCTGTCTGGATGCCTGGCTGGAGCTTTTGACGCTGCTGGAGGGGTGATGTCCTACTCTGCGGCAGAAAAATGGCAGAAAATTGGCAAGGTCGGTGCGGATGACAAGGGGAGTGCAGATGTGCTATCCTGTTATCGTCCAAAACTGGACCTGACGGCAGGGAGTCGCCTTGAAGTGATTGAGAACAGTCGCTTCGAGGCGGCTCTTTGCTGCAAATATGACGAAAAGGAGGGAAGCAAATGGCAAAGGACGAGAGCAGGAGGGATCGCTGGGTGAAGGCGTCCCAACGGCTGCGCAACGCTTTCCAGATGGCGGCGGTATCCTGTTACATGATGGTGCTGTTCGCCCAGCCGGCGGCTGCTGCGGACACCATGTGGACACGGTTCAGCACGATTATCGCAGATGTCTATGGCGAGCTGGTGGGCATCTCTACCATCGTGGCAGTGACTGCGGCTGCGGTGGCGCTGTTGGTGCGGATGATCTCCCGCAATGAGCGGGCCGTCGCAGAGGCGACCAGTTGGCTGAAGAGAATCGTCGTGACCTGGATCGTGCTCAATACCCTGGGCTTTGTGGTCGCCTACCTGCAGCCGCTGATTCAGGGCGGACAGTACACGCCGTCGACTACTCCCTGATTCCAGAAAGAGCAAAATCAAACCTGAGGAGGATATGTCAGTGAAGAACAAAATCTTATCTCTCACCGCATCGCTCCTGCTTTTGACCATGCTGACGCTGCCTGCGGGCGCGGTCAGTTTGGACGTGACGGATCCTGACGCCATGCTCCCGGTCGATATCATCCTCGACCAGGACAACAAGGAGATCCGCAAGGTGTATGATCTCTCGCCCAACACCGACCCCTCCACGCTCCCCATGGGGCAGTTTGAGCGGGATGGCCTCCTGTACGACTGCACCGATGTGCTGCGAGAGGTCATCATCGGCAGTGAGACGCAGGTCATCACCCAGGAAGAGAAGGTGGACAGCGACAAAAAGGACATGGACACGATTTTGTCCCTGCTGCCCCAGGAGAAAGAGGTCACCACGGAAGAGGGGGTTTACCGGCACCCTCACGCTGGATCTGGACAGCATCAAGACCGAAGCGGCCGGGTATGGCAGCAGCACCCAGCCGGTCACAGCCACCAGGACCTACCCCAATCTTGCAAACCAAGACCTCAACCATCTGCCGAAAAGCATCACTGAGGGCGGACGGACCTGACGCTCCAGGATGTCCAGTGGCAGACGGACAACACCTACAACGCCGATGACTATGAGATCGGGGACCGTTTTACTGCTGTCTGCACCTACGGCGGGAGCAAAATCAGTCAGTTATGTGACGGGCTATACCACCACAGCCAACTACTCAGGTGAGGTCTACCGCACTGGGGTCACAGTGATCCGCTACACCGTCATTTTCACCGGCACGCCGATGGAGCCTGTTGCGGAGGAGCAGTCATCAAAGCGGCGGCCTCAACTGGCTCATGGTGGCCCTGCCCGCGCTGGTGGCTCTCGGCGCCGGTACCGGAGGAACATACTTTTTTCATGAAACGGAAGGAGCGAAAGATGTATGAGGAACTGGCTGAAAGCAACGATGCTGCTGCTGGCCATCACAGCGATGATGGCGACCCCGGCACTGGCGGCGGAGTATGAGTTTGACGACTCGGACGGCCCATGTATGCTCCGCCCACCTCCGTTGACCAGGTGATCGTGGTTGGCGGAGGGGTGACGGAGAGCAGTAACATCGACCGCAGCAAGAATACCGCCGTCATTGCGCCGCCTTTCGGCAGTCCGGAGTCCTATCTGCCTGGTGCCGGCACGACACTGATCCCCCAGTCCGGAACATCAACTGGCAGCAGCACCATCAGCGGTGAAACAATCTACCTGCCGCCGGCGTCCTACGATGAAAGCACCCCGGCCGCGGATACCAGCCTGAGCAGCAACAAGTTCACCCTCCCGGACGGCCTCTTTTATGAGGACGGCAGCCTGGGCCGGCTGAAGATCCCCTCTCTGGGGCTTTCCGTCAAGGTGTATGAGGACGAAAGCCTGGAGAGCCTTGCCAAAGGCGCCGGGCATTTCAAATCCACCTCCTGCTGGGACGGCAATGTTGGGCTTGCGGGCCATAACAGAGGTGTGGCCAACCACTTTGGACAGATCCACACCCTGGAGGACGGCGACAAGATCACTTACACCACGAAGCTCGGCACGCGCACCTATGAGGTGTTCTATGTGGGGCAGATTGAAGAAACGGATTTCTCCCGCCTGGGCCGGAGCAGCGAGAATATGATCACGCTGATCACCTGTGTCCGAAATGTGCCGGAGATGCGCTGGTGCGTGCAGGCCCGGGAGATCACCTGACAGTATTTTTGCAAAACTGACCTCTTTTCGATGTAATTAAGTCAAATATCAAGAAAAGGGGGAATCAGTATGCGTAAACTGCCCATCCTGCTGTTTACTGCCGTCTTTGCGCTTTCTTTGGCCCTGCCGGCGTATGCGGCGGAAAGCAGCAACGAAGAACTGAAAGCCGCTTCGCAGTACCTGAACAGTCATGGGATCATGGTCGGGGACGGGGAGGGGAATATGAACTTCAGCGCCCCGCTGACCCGCGCCCATCTGGCCACGATTCTTGCCCGGCTGCACGGCGGCTCCGGACAGGTGGAGGAAAGCCGAGACTTCTATGCCGCCCAGTGCCAATTTCAGGACGTTCCAGACTGGGCCCGGCAATATGCCGGTTACTGCGCCTACCACGGCCTCATGGTCGGCTATGGCGATGGCCTTTTTGGCGCGGAGGATCCTGTGACGCCCGCGGCAGCCTGCACCGTGATTCTGCGGTATCTGGCTCTGCCAGACCTGGTGTGGGATTACAACAGCGCCTGCAGCACCGCCTGTGATCTTGGCCTAAGTGAGCCTGCTATGACGGCTCAGGGAACCATATCCCGCGGTGATCTTGCGGTCATGCTATACCGCGCACTGACCGGAAACTTCCAGAGGACCTCCGCTGGAGCGACCGGAGCATCTGTTTCCATCAGTAGCTACAAGGGGAACATCCTGAAGGCGGGTACACGAAGCGGCCTGCTGGTCTATCCGTCGGACGCGCAACTTGAGCTGGTATCCAGCAATCCGGAAATCCTTACGGTAGAGCAGATCGCCGGGAATTGGGTCGCGGTCGCAAAGTCGCCCGGTACTGCAAGCATTTTTGTAGTTGCGGCAGACGGGGAACAGGGCCGTCTTACGATCACGGTATCCGATGTTGACGAAGGTCGGCCGGCAGCAGGAACTGATTACGCAGATAACCTGGAGATCCGAACAGAGATCCTTGCCCTTGTCAATCAGGTCCGGCAGAAATACGGCCAGTCCGCAGCCCCGGCCGATCAGTCGCTCATGGACGCGGCTCAGGACTATGCCACGCGCCGGAACACCTGGCACGACAGCCAGGAGGAGTGTGAGCTTGTCCTCGCTCATGGATATCCCTATGGGTTCAGCTGCAATTTAACAGTATTTACCAGCGTGACCGCGGAGGATGTTGCCAAAACCGCAGTGAAAAAACTGGGTAAACTCCCCCTGGGCATCTGCGAGCAATGCTCGACCCAAAGGCGGACAGTCTGGGCGTCGGTGTGGTGCGGTATGAGGGGGGTGACCTACTGCTATTTATTTGTCGGAATGTCCGGCACCATCAATCCATACGCATAATACCTCAAACGCGGAAAGCCTTCCAGCAGCAGCTGGGAGGCTTTTTTCTACACAATTTTCGAGAAAAGGAGTTTATCTGCATGGAAAAACTGAAACAATTTCCTGCTGCGCAAAAGCGCCTCGTTTGTATCCTGCTGGCGCTGATCTGCATGCTCGGACTCCTGCCCAGCACCGCTTTCGCGGCCGGCCCCAATACCATCGTTATGGAGGATTGCACGCATAACGGTGTCTATTATGAGTCTGCTGCCCTTAGCACCTGTTGGCTGCACCAGATGAAATTCGACTACAACGGTGACACCGTCATGGGATTTTGTGCCGATCACGGAGGCGGCATGGGCTGGTCACTTGAGGGGCATGAATGGAACAATCCCAGGGAAATTACCGACCCCACCGTGAAGACCATGCTGGCGTATTTCTATGCCCACAGCCGCGGGATCTTCACGGACCAGGCCCGCGCCCTGGGGGTGGACGAGGTCTGGAGCAGCGACTATACCTGGACCATGAACGCCTGGGTGCAGGCGGTGGTGTGGCGCTATCAGGAGAATCTCTTCTCTGATCCGGTAGCTGCCTGCGCCGAGGAGCTGCTATACGTTTATAACAATCTGGAGCACACCAACTACACCAGTATTGACGACGTTGTAGACGGGACCACTCTGCGCGACCGGGCGCAGTATATTTTGGATCTGGGAGCCCAGGGCGTCTGGGGCGACTGTAAAGTCTACGAGTACGACTACGCCGGCCCCGGTTCCGCCCAGCATCCGGCCTATGATGTTCAGAGCATCATCATTGGCGACTTGACCGTCACACGGGAGCGGTACCAGATGACCGTCAAAAAGGTGGATGCGACCAATCCCAACCTTGCGCTCCCCGGCGCCCGGTTCCTGGTGCAGAATGCCAACGGCACTTTTAGCCAGGAAGTCGTCACCGGAAGTGATGGAACTGTGACGATCACCAATCTGGAGGCCTCGACTTACTCTGTGACGGAACTGGATCCGCCGGATAATTACCAAATCGACAATGCCGGCCCTCAGTATGTCGTTCTGCCCAGCGCTACTGGTGAAACGACTGCAACTGTGACCTTCACTGACACCCCTATCCGTACGGGCGAAGGCAGCATCCGCAAAGTCGATGCCGATGATCCCACCAAGGGCCTGGCCGGCGCGGTCATCAAGATCGAGGGCGTGGACAATGAGTTCGTGGGCACGTACATCACCGGCGCAGGGGGCTACCTGGAGGACGTGCCCTGGGATGCCATGCCTATTGGTTCTTTTGTCGCGTCTGAGGTGACCCCGCCGAATGGGTACACCACCAGCAGTGATCCTGACAAGGTCCGCCAGGAGTTCTACTGGGACGGCAAGCATGATGTCGATTTGATTTTTGAAAACGACGCCAAGGTCAAAGTTCAGCTGATCAAGCTGGACGACTCAGACAACCCCATCGAGGGCGCCGTGTTCAATGTGGTCAAAGACGCCCAGTGATTGCCACGAAGGCCACCGACGCGGACGGCAGCATCATCGTTCCCAATGTCACCGAGGGGATGTACGCCTTTTTCGAGGTATCTGTCCCGGCCCCGTATGCCAAACTGCAGCAGCCGGTCATCGCCCATGTGGATCAGGCCACTGTGGACGGAGGCGGCACCGTCACCGTCACGGCGGTGGATCAGATGCTTCCGACCCTCACCATCCTCAAGCGGGACGGACAGACGGGTGAGGTGGTCCCCGGCGCGGTGTTTGAAATCACTGGCATTCATTACGGCTACCACATGGATGTGACCACCGGACCGGATGGCACCGCGACCCTGACCGGCCTCCCCGTTGACAGCTACGAGGTGACGGAGATCTCCGTCCCGGACCCCTATGTGGTGGCGGCGGAGCCGACTCAGACCATCTGGCTGGGCCCCGGCGATGACCGTCAGTTGATTTTTGATAACCTCAAGCAGCCGGAGCTGACGATTGCAAAAGTAGACGCCGCGGACTCTACCACCCCGATCCCCGGCACCGTCTTTCGGATCGAGGCAATCGACGGCGATTATCAGCATGATGTGACCACCGGCCAGGATGGCACCGTCACCCTGCGGGTTCAGCCGGGCACATACAAAATCACAGAGCTGTCCGTTCCGGCCCCCTACTACCTCCCCGATAAGGACGCAGACCGGGAGCAGACGATCACGCTCAATGCCGGCGATGATAAAGAGGTGACGTTCAAGGACCACAAGGCCCCGGAACTCACCATTTATAAGGTGGACAGTATTGCAGGCGCTCCTGTTGAGGGGGCGCGTTTTCACGTGACCTATGCCAGCAATGGCGAAGCCGCAGATGCACCTGCTACCATCGACTATGGCGAGATCGTCACCGATGCCAACGGCGAGATCAAGCTCCACGAACAGGGCCAGCGACTGTACCCCGGCGAGTTTACCATCGAGGAAGTTGAGCCTGCCCTGGGTTCCAGATGAAGGAGCCCACCCGCCAGACAGTCATCCTCCACGGCGGCGAGAGCAAGACGGTGCGTTTTGAGAATACGCCGCTCAACGCAATTATTGTCGAGAAGTATGATTCCGTCACCGGTGAAGCCTTGGCTGGGGCCACCTTCCAACTGAGATTTTTGGGTGGTACCTCGGGCACCGGAGGAACCATCATCGGGCAGAAAGTGACCGGGCAAAACGGCACCGCCATCTGGACCGGCCTCACTGCGGGCACCTATATTTTGGAAGAAGTGGATCCGGCGGATGGATACAGCATTATCCAGTCCTCTGAGACGGTCTACCTGGCCGACAGCGGCGAGCAGTCCGTAATCACCGTGAGGTTCCAGAATATGCCGGACGGGATTTTGCTCGTCCGCAAGGTCTGCGCCACCAACCCCAGCGTTACCCTTCCTAATGCCGAGTTACAAAGTCACCTACCAGCGCTGGGTGGACGCCGCGCAGCACTATCAGCCCGGCCCAGCGCGTGCTGGTGCGGGTGCT
>ENA-OQIL01000527-OQIL01000527.1-human-gut-metagenome-genome-assembly--contig:-NODE-527-length-13282-cov-2.876625_pt1 | contig 13282 bp, 15 predicted proteins | sample MGYA00242583_ERZ504748 | MGnify/ENA primary metagenome ERZ504748 (study PRJEB26092, sample SAMD00036191) | human gut metagenome | host: Homo sapiens | study: EMG produced TPA metagenomics assembly of...
GGTCATCAAACCCAGCGGGATCCACGCCAGTGCCACGATATCCTGCGCTTTGATGTCCCCGCCGTCGTTTGGTTTTTCCACGCGATCCGGCTGCTCACTGCGGGGTTGCGGGCATCCATCAATTCCTTCAGAACATCGAAATACCCCAGCTGGTTGGCTTTATCTGAAACTTGCAGCTGTACATTGTTGTTTCTGGCGGCACAAATCTCCAGGAGTTCCCCCTTAAAACTCTCTACGCAGGCCAGGTCGTTGGGGTTGCGGGGGACCAGCAGTTCTACAGGCACATAAAAATGCAGTGCCCCGTGGTCGGGGTCCTTTTTCAAGGCCGCCAGGTAGGTCTCTACCTCACCGCGATGCTGCTGCCACAATGTTTTAAAATACCCGCCACGTCTTGGGCCCTTTGGGAAAAACGCCGCCGGTAAAACTCCATGGCATTTTGCAAAATGTACAGGCCAATGGCCAGCGTGTTATGCCCCCCATCTAAGATCCCTTCAATGGAAGGGTTGCTCGGTGTGATCTTCACCCGGTTTCTCTCCAAGCGCTCATACTGGGAGGCCGCCAGCAACACCCCTTTGGTTTTAAAGGGGAAGGTGGCGGGATCCGTTTCGATGGAATCTTGGATGGCCGCAGTGACCGGCCCCGTCCTCGAGGCACGGGGGTTGGCCTCTAGATCCAAATGATCGATGACAGGCACCAGATATTTAGCCATTACAAGGCCAACGATTTTTGTGATCTCCCCCACGGTCTGGTCATTGGAAAAATCAAACTTCACGATGATTGCGTCTTGCTTTGGAACCATACTTTGTCTCCTCCCGTTTCGGTGGGGTCCTGGAGGCAAAAACGGACCAACCCTCGTTGGTCCGTAGAAATACAGTCTATGACGATATTGCGCCTCATTTCCAGAACCTATCCAGGTACATTGGCTTCCGCCCACTATCCAGCAGGCAAGGTCATCATAGCAGACCCTGGATGCGCTGTCAAGGTCGGCCTGATTGCGCCCCTTTTGCCCTGCCCGTCAGAACAACTGACCAGGCAGGGTTTCCTTCTTCTTCGGGGGAAAAGCTTGGTCGAAGCGTTCCACCGCTTCCTCCTCTACAAAGTACCCTTTCGGCGTATGGTACACCCCTGCACAGCCCTCCAGATAGCCTTCTACCAGCTCCTTACACAGGAAATAGGGGGCTGGATCCTCCGCCGGGGTCCCCTGGCAGCGGATCCCCTGGGCACTGGCCGCTGCAAACCCGAAACGGCCATAATACGTAGGGTTTCCCTCGATGCACAGGGCCCCTGCGCCCATCTGCTTGGCCCACTCCATGGAGGCCTCCAGTAACTGCGCACCATATCCCTGCCCCTGAAAGTCAGGGTGGATACTGATGGGGCCAAAGGTCATCACCGGAAGGATGCGGCCATCCACGGTATGCAGCTGGGCCCGCATATAGAGGACGTGCCCAATCAGCTGCCCCTCCCTTTCCAGCACAAGATCCAGTTCTGGAACAAAGGCGGGATCGTCCCGGAGGACGTGCACCACCATAGTGCTCCATGCACCCCGGGCGATACACATTCCAAAAGGCCTCCCGGGTTAGCCGCTCCACGGCGGCATAGTCCGCCGGCCGTTCCCGGCGAATGGTTCCCTTACTGTTCTGCATCATACGCTCCCTTCTCCTGCCCGGTTAGGGCGACAGCACATCCGGAATTTGCAGGGCCCGCAGGCCCGCCCAGTCTCGCAAGTGGTACCCCTTCCGGTGATTTTTTCCACCAGCCCCTCCCGCTGAAAGGCCGCCAGCACCGACAGGAGGTGGCGGTAACTCACCCCCAGGTAGGCTGCGGCCTGGGCATGGGGCTCCCGATACACCCCCTGGTGCTGGGTGTTCAGCAGGAAGGTGGCCAGGCGGTTCTTCAGAGGATAGTTTTGGTTCCGCACCGCTGCCGCCGTCACCCGTACGGCTTTCTCGTTGGATGCCACGCACAGCGCCCGAAGGAACACCGGGTCGGCCAGCATCTTCTCCCGGCAATGCTCCCATTGGATCACCCAGCCGCGGCATTCCGTCTGCGCGGTCACCTCGCTGCTCATCTCCTGCACCCCCAACAGCTCCATTTCCCCCAAAAAGCAGGGGCCCTGGGCGAAATCCAGGATGGTCACCGCCCCGTTTTCCAAACTGGTGGTGCACTTGGCCCGGCCCTCCACCAGATAGACCAGCTGGGTGAGCTCCTCCCACGGGGGGAAAATCACCCCACCGCTGGGATAGACCTGCCACTGCGCATAGGGGGAGATGTCAAAAGAGAACAAATCTTTCAGGGGTTTTCCCTCCATCTTTGTCCCTCCTCTGTGAGATTTCTCCTATTACTTTACCACAGATCTCCCGTAAAATGAAGACAATCTCAGAATCTGAGGAGGTCTTCTATGCCTGATCTCTCTTTTTTCGCCATACAGGCTTTGGGGTTGGTTCCCTCCATCCTCTGCTTTACCTCCCTGCAAAGCGGAAGCCGAAGCCGAATCCTTCGATTGCAGATGGTCTGCTGCGTCATGTGGGCCGGCCACTACGGTTTGCTAGGGGCTTACACCGCAGTGCTCACCAATGCCGTTGGGCTCTTTCGGGCAATACTCTGCTATCATAACGACCGCCCCTGGGCCAAGCACAAAGGCTGGGTGGTCCTGCCTGCTAGGGCTCTACCTGGGCAGCGCCCTGCTCCACCTTGGGATGGGTTCTACTGCCTGCTCCCCTGCTTCTCCATGTGCTGCACCACCCTGGCTTTGTGGACCCACAACATGGCCCGAACCCGGCTGCTCTTCCTGGTGAACTCGCCCCCCATGCTGGCCTATGATCTGCTCACCGGCGCCTATGGCTGTGCCGCCGTGGAAGTGTGTGCCTTTATTTCCTTCTGCATTGCCGTGTACCGCTTTGACCTGCGTAAGCAGAAAAACCCCCGCCACCCACTGACTCTCTGTGCCAAAGCGCCCCCGTCGGACTGCGACGGGGGCGTCTCTGGTTATATGCAGAGAAAAAAGACCCAGCTGATTGCTCAGCTGGGTCTTTTGCAGTCTCTAATGGACCTTGCCCGAAGGCAAAGAAGCCGTCAATTAGTGACGCTTGCCGGACATGATGGCGCCGGAGATAACCATCTTCTGGACCTGGTTGGTGCCCTCGAAGATGCAGTAAGCCTTGATGTCGCGGAAGCACTTCTCAACGCAGTCTTCCTTCATGTAGCCCTTGCCGCCCATCAGCTGGATAGCGTCGGTGCAGACTTCCATAGCGGACTGGGTAGCGAACATCTTAGCCATAGCAGCCTCGGTGGAGAAGGGCAGGCCCTTGCTCTGCAGGTCGTTGGCGTGGGAGACCAGGCAACGGGAAGCCTCGATCTTGGTGGCCATGTCGGCGATCATCCACTGGATGCCCTGACGCTTAGCAACAGGAGCACCGAAGGTGACTCTCTCCTTCACGAAGGCAATGGCCTCGTCCAGAGCGCGGCGAGCGATACCAACAGCCAGAGCGCCCACGCAAGCACGGGACTTGTCCAGGGTCTTCATAGCGAAGCTGAAGCCCTTGCCCAGGCCAGCCTCACCACCAACCAGGTTGGAAGCGGGAACGCGGACGTTCTCGAACTTCAGGGAGCAGGTGGAGATGGTACGGAAGCCGCTCTTGTCCTCATACTTGGTGACAGAGAAGCCGGGGACGCTGGTGGGAACCATGAAAGCGGAGATGCCCTTGGCACCAGCGGTGGGATCGGTAGCAGCGAACACGCAGACGATGTCGGCCTCGCCGCCGTTGGTGATGAAGCACTTCTCACCGTTGATGACCCACTCGTCGCCGTCCTTAACAGCAGTGGTCAGAACGTTGGAAGCGTCGGAACCGGACTGGGGCTCGGTCAGAGCGAAAGCAGCATAGCCCTTGCCGTTCAGGATGTGCTCGGAGAAGTACTTCACCTGCTCGGGGGTACCACCGATCAGGATGGGCTTCAGAGCCAGGTTGGTGGTCTGCATGACGGAAGCGAAGTTGCCGTCATAGTAGCCCATCTCTTCGTACATAACCTCAGCGGTAGCCAGGTCGACCTTGTTGCCGCCGTACTCCTTGGGGATCTCGAAGGAGTTCAGGCCCAGCTTGAAAGCCTTAGCATAGGGCTCGAAGGGGATGGCCTTGGAGGGATCCACAACCTTGTCCCACTCCAGCATGATGGGCTCGATTTCCTTCTTGCAGAAATCGCCAATCACTTCTACCCAATGCTTCTGTTCTTCAGTCAGTAACCGCATGATAATCTACCTCCATAATAAATTAAGTTTCGCTGACAAAGATCGCCCGCTCTGGTAGCAGAGCAAGCTAAAACACTGCCCGTTTCCGAAGGGTCTTCAGAGCGGGGCAATTGTTCTCATAAATATGACCAAGGATCCTGCCTTGGGACGGAAAAATCCGGCCTTTGCCCGCAGTTCTCCCGTCACAGAATCACTCATTTACATCCCTAATCATACTGCCTAATTTCAACAAAATAAATCGGACTGATTAACTAACTTCCCACTTTTTATACTACATTTTTCTAGTACATGCAGTTTTCCCTGCAGGGATGGGTTAGAAGCGATAATCCTGGTCTGCCAGGGGCTGAATCACCCGGCGATGAGCCCGCCGGAGGTAGTACAGCGCCAGCAGCCCTGCCAGGACCTCCGCAATGGGAAAGGACCACCAGACCATGTTCAGTTCCCCAGTCAAAGACAGGGCATAGGCCAGCGGAAGGACCAGGATCAGCTGCCGGAACACCGAGATGGACATGCTGAGAAGCCCTTTCCCCAAAGCCTGAAACACCGAAGAGGCCACGATGGTGAACCCGCCAATGAGAAAACACAGGCTCAAAATCCGCAGGGCAGGTACGCCAATGGCCAGCATCTCCGGGGATGCCTGGAAGATGCCCAGCAGCTGGGCCGGAAAAATCTGAAACAGCACCACCGCAACCACCATGATAAGGGTGGCATAGCGGATGGCCAGCTTGATGGTCTCCATAATACGGTCTGGCTTTCGCGCGCCATAGTTGTAGGCGATGATGGGCACCATACCGTTGTTCATCCCGATGATGGGCAGGAAGGCAAAGCCTTGGAGCTTAAAGTACACGCCATACACCGCTGTCGCCGTCTCAGAAAAGACCACCAAGATCTGGTTGAGCCCCGAAGATCAGCAAAGGAAGAGACCGTCTGTAGGAGAATAGACGGAATCCCCACCCCATAAATCCGGGCAATCACCGGCTTGCTGGGACGCAGGTAGGTCCAAGCGAAACGGATCTCTGGATTTTTCCGCAGGTTGTAGTAAAGGCCCAAGATTGTGGCCTGCCACCTGGCTAATCACGGTAGCCAACGCCGCACCGGCCACGCCCATGGCGGGGCAGCCCAGCAGGCCAAAAGATCATAATGGGGTCCAGAACAATGTTCAGCCCCGCCCCCACCAACTGGATGACCATACTATAGAAGGTCTTGCCGGTGGATTGGAGCAGCCGGGACAGGAGCACCTGCCCAAAACAACCCACAGAGAGGACCATGATGACGGACAAATAGTCCACCCCATAGGCGATAATTTCCGGGTCATCCACCTGGACCGCAAAGTACAGCCGGGACCCCACTGCCCCCACCAGGGCAAACACCGCAAAGCTCACCACACCTAGGAAGATGGCATGCCCGCCGCGCGGTTTGCCATTTCAAAGTTCTTCTCCCCCAAGTTTCGGGAGAGAAGAGCATTGACGCCCACCCCCGTGCCTGTGGCCACGGCGATCATCAGGTTTTGCATGGGGTAGGCCAGGGAGACTGCCGTCAACGCCCCCTCGCTGATGTAGGAGACAAACATGCTGTCCACCACATTGTACAGGGCCTGGATCAGCATGGAGACCATCATAGGCCCCGACATAGTCAGAAGGAGCCGTCGGATGGGCATGACCCCCATCTTATTTTCCTGGGGTGGTTGGACCGGTCCGCTCACAGAGCCTCCCCTCCCGGGAAGGATTCCGCCGCGTGCTTGAGGACCTCCACGGCAAAGTCCACGCCGTACACACTGCTGATGGCCAGGTGGTAATGGCGGGCGTCCCCCCATTTATTCTGGGAGAAATAGTTGTAGAAAGCCGCCCGCTTCTTGTCCTTTTTCTTCACAAAATCCTCGATGTTGCTGGCGGTCTTCTCATACACCTTCTGGGCGCGCTGGGCCCGGAAAGACAACGGCGCATGGATGAACACACTGAGCAGGTCCTTCCGCTCCCGCAGGACATAGTCGGCGCAGCGGCCCACAATGACGCAAGGCCCTTTCTCCGCAATCTCCCGGATGATCTTGCTTTGAATCAGGAAGATTTGGTCGTTCATGGGCAGCTGCTGGGCCCCCATGTACAGCCCGTAGAGGAAACTGGTGGATTTCTGCTGCTCCGCTTTCTTGATGTACTCCTCGGACAGGCCACTCTCCTTGGCTGCCATTAGAATCAGTTCCTTGTTGTAGAAAGGAATCCCCAACTCCTTTGCCAGCTTTTCGCCGATGGCCCGGCCGCCGGACCCATACTCTCTGGAAATGGTAATGACTGGAATGCTCATAGCGCTTCTCCTTCCCGGGACAGGGATCAAATGTCTTTCAAAAAGCCCACCAGGCCCCGCCGGAGCAGGACCGCGTGGGCCTTTTGAAATAAGATATGGTGCAAGTAAGCCTATAAGCCGGGTTCTGTTTCGACAGCCATCTATCTAGGCGTACCGTTGCCAGCACGCTCCAGCCACCTCCCCGGGGAGACCGGGCCGGTCACATTCCCCTCCACGGTGTTGCTCCGAATAGAGTTTACAGCACCGGACACTTCCGCGCCGGCGGGTGAGCTCTTACCTCACCTTTCCACCCTTACCTGGCCAGGGGGCCAGGCGGTATCTCTCTGTTGCACTTGTCCTGAAGTCGCCTTCGGCGGGCGTTACCCGTTATTCTTGCCCTATGGAGCCCGGACTTTCCTCACGGGCGGCCTTTCGGCCTGCCCCCGCGGCTGTCCAGCTTGCTTGCGCATTTATTTTACTCAATTCCGTTTCCCTTGTCAATCGCAGCAGCGCAACTTCAAAATCTTGTCTAGGGCCGCATGGCGAATGGCAATCCTACAAAAGGCCTTCCTCTTGAACGCCGACCGGCCCATCTGGCTTTGCCATTTCACGCGGATAGTCATACAGGAAAAAGGTCATCTCTCCCTGTTCACCCTTTACATCTACCACTTGTTTTTTCTCACAGCGCCTTGTGAGTCCTAAGTGTTCGTAGAAAGGATAGTTGCAACTGGTGTCGGTAAACAAATAAAATGCAGAGATGCCTCTCGACTTCATGTAATCCACCACCGTCTGAAATAGTTTTCGCCCCAATCCTTTGCCACGGCACTTTTCATGGATCGCGAAGAAGGTCACCTCCCCTTTGTACGCCTGATTGCAAGAGGAAAGCAGTTCCCGGTTTACCCCTTGCACGCACGCAAAAATTTTAGAGATTTCCCGCCCCTCTTGGGATATGTAAAGCGAAACGACGGATTGTATCCACTGGATACGCAGGGAAACGGGGCATGTATGGTTCTGAATCTCTTTCCCCATGATAATACCAACCGGTTCGCCGTCTATCTCTGCAACCCTTGTAAAGGTCTGATTGGTAAGGCAACTGTTCAAATATACTTTTGCCAATTTCGCTGCCGTTTTAGGGGCGCAGAAGCGGTCATATTTCCATGCTTCCCGCACCACATTTTTCCAGTGCTTTCTGGTCTGTTTTCTGGTACGCTCTGAAAATAATCTATTCACTCATTTTCACTGTGTTCCCTTTCTTTTCTCTCTAAAATTATTTTAGGGATCTCCTGATACCTTTTCAGCAGATATTCTCTTCCTTTTTTGTGTCCATTGATAGGCCGTAATTTGCCAGCCCACCTATAAAAATTCAATACAGCTATCCCTAAACTGTGTCTGTATCCGGCCAATTCAAGAATACAGTAACTATAACGGACGAAATCACTGCGGCTGCAAGATAAATTCCTATGGCATAGCGTTCTACCCTTGCCGCCGGAAGGGATAGAAAAAACGATCCCATGCATCGGAGGCAAATGAAAGCTGCCTGGCCGCTACATGGAAATTCTCACCTATGCAAAGGAAAACCGTCTACAATTTTACGGTTTTGCCTATGAAAAAGGGGATCAACGAGCTTGTCATTGATACCTTCGACGATTACATCACTCAAATTGAAATACCCATTAAAACACAACAACATAGTATCTTGTTCTTCGAGTTCTTTGATGGGTTTTACGGTACATACGAAGTGCTCTAAGAATGCAAACTGCCGCCGCCGAAGGATCTCGGCGGCGGCAGAAACCATTGGTACGATTCAATCCGGATAACGTAAGGGGTTTCTCCGTTTATGTTCGCTGCGGGCATGGTACCGGTCAATGATGGCCTTGTCGTGGTCGTTGGCCTGGCCCGTTTTGATGTACTGGTCGATGGCGGCATAGGTGACCCCCATGTCCTCCTCATCGGTCTGGCCCTCGTAAAGGCCGGCAGAGGGCGCTTTGGTGATAATGGACTGGGGCGCCTTCAGATATCGAAGAAATTCAAAGATCTCCGTCGCCGTCAGGTCGGCGATGGGATTGAGGTCATAGGCCCCATCCCCCCACTTGGTGAAGTAGCCCATGTAGTATTCACTGGCGTTGCCGGTGCCCGCCACCAGGCGGTTCTCACTGGCGGCCACGGCATAGAGGGTGAGCATCCGCAGCCGGGGGGCCAGGTTGCTCACAGCGGCGTCGGTGAGGGTGGTAACGGTCCCCAAAGTCTCCATGGCCAGTTCCTTCTGGGCGGTTAGGTCCAGTACCCGGGTTTTGATGCCGAACTGGTCCGCCACCTCCATGCCGTCATCCTTGTCGATGGTGAAGTTCCGCTTCGAGCTGCAGGGCAGGATGATGCCTTCCGTATTCTCACAGGCCATCTTGCATAGGATGCCCACCAGGGCGGAGTCCTTGCCGCCGCTGTTGCCAAAAAGGATGCCGTCGGCATGGGCGTCGGCGACCGCCTGCCGGATGTACTGGACCCGCTTTTCGGTTTCTTCCGCGTAGTTTCTCATGGTGAATCGCTCCTATTACAATAAATTTGGACAGGAAAGCCGGACAGCCAGTCCGGCTTTCCCTCCATCTCGTGCCTAAGCTACAATGAGAGGAGCAACTGGCTGACCAATCACTCCTTGGGCTTGTATGTCCGTGTGAAAGACTGTTAGCCATCCTCTCGTTGCAGCGTTCGATTTAAGCAGGTTGAACCACCGGATGTCGGAGAGTTCGTGTCACACAATAGATTGAATCGGCAGCGAGAAAAGATGGATTCCGGTTGCAGATTCTTTGTATTGGAGGAATGTGAATGAACTGCGTTGGCATCGATGTTTCCAAGGGTAAGAGCATGATTGCAGTCATGCGCCCTTTTGGAGAGGTGGTAGTCTCGCCCTTTGAGGTACTTCACACCGACAGCGAACTGAGCAAGCTGGCAGGGCTGCTCAAAAGCCTGGATGGCGAGACCCGTGTGGTGATGGAATCCACAGGTAATTACCACGCGCCGGTGGCCTGGCTGCTCCACGACGCGGGGCTTTATGTCTCGGTAATCAATGCAATGCTGGTGCATGACTACGGAAACAACAGTTTAAGACGGGCCAAGACCGACAAGAAGGATGCCGTGAAGCTGGCCAACTACGGCCTTGACCACTGGCTCACACTGCCGAGATATGTCCCTGATGAGGATACCCGGCTCATGCTGAAGACCTGCTACCGGCAGTACCAGCAGTATTCCAAAGTACAGACCATGCTGAAGAACAACTTGATCTCCCTGCTGGACATTGCTTTCCCGGACGCAAACCGCCTGTTTACCAGTCCGCCCCGCGCCGATGGCAGCGAGAAGTGGGTGGACTTTGTAGCCGCTTTTTGGCATTGCGAGTGCGTCTGTGGCCTGTCTGAGAAGGCTTTTACCGCCAAGTACCATAAATGGTGCAGAAAGCACGGCTACAATTTCAGCGAAGATAAGGCGCTGGACATTTATGCCTCCGCCTGTGGACACTTTGGTGTCATGCCGAAAACGGATACAGCAAAACTTTTGGTAGAACAGGCCATTTCCCAACTCCGGGCAACTTCTGCCACATTAGCTGCTCTCAAGCAGGAGATGCAATCCTTGGCGGCTTCTCTGCCGGAGTATCCGGTGGTGATGGGGATGTTTGGTGTTGGTCCTGTCCTCGGCCCCCAACTCATGGCTGAAATTGGCGATGTACGCCGTTTTCATTCCAAAAAAGCGCTGGTTGCCTTTGCGGGCATTGATGCTCCGCCCTACCAATCCGGCCAAATGGATATCCGTAGCCGCAGCATTTCCAAGCGGGGATCTTCCTCACTGCGCAGGACGCTCTTTCTAGTGATGAGTGTCATCCTGCAACGTGCTCCAATGAATGAGCCGATCTACCAGTTCATGAACAAGAAACGCTCAGAAGGCAAGCCCTACCGTGTCTACATGATGGCCTCCGCAAATAAGTTCCTGCGCATCTACTACGCTTCGGTGAAAGCCTACTTGGATTCCCTGGGTCACGACTGATTTTCCTGCGCTATACCATCTGGCTGGCCGCCGTTTTAATTTTGAGATGCTCAGCGGCTTGATTTTGTGTTGCCTTTTTCGCTTCCCTAAAAATCTGAAATTTCTACTTGACTTTTATTAGCAGGTCTTTTCTATTGTTATGTTATTTTATAAATGTAGGAATGTGGCGGTTTGCTTTGCGTTACAACTTTCTGCTTTGCATTATAACACTTTGCTAAAAGATTGACAAATGGCAAAAGACACAAATTCAAACAAAATATGTAAAGATAATGTTTTTTAAAACTTTTGATTTGGAAGAGGCGGCAAGGCAGGCTGTGGAAAAGAGAGCCTAGATCAATTGAAAAGCACCGCCCAGGCGCTTGTCTGGGCGGTGCTGATTCAGGAGCGTGCTTACAGGGACTTCTCGTAGGACTCAATCATCTTCTTGACCATCTGGCCGCCGACGGAGCCGGCCTCCCGGGAGGTCAGGTCACCGTTGTAACCTTCCTTCAGGTTGACACCCACCTCGGAGGCAGCCTCCATCTTGAACTTATCCATAGCGCTACGGGCCTCGGGAACGTTGAGCTTGTTGTTGTTCTTAGCAGACATAATGGTGTTTCTCCTTCTCATCAATCAATTTGTGTTTGCGCTGTTTGGGTATCGCAGGCATAGTTTGACTCGAAGGAAGGGGAATATGCTTCTTTTTTGCCGGAAATTTTTCACATATCGAAGCAGAGGTCGCTGCCTTGTTCCAAATTGTCTTGCTGGAATGCGGTGTTGATGGCGGAAAGCACCCGCTTTTTGTCCGCACTCCACAGCGGCGCCAGCAGATCTCGTTTGGCTCCGTCGCCGGTGAGACGATGGACCACCATCTCCCGGGGAATGTTCCGCAGGCATGCTTCCAAAATTTGAATATAGGCATTCTGTTCCAGGCACGTCACGGCTCCGGAACGCCAGAGCGGTTCCAGATCTGTGCCGCGCAGTACATGGAGCAAATGAAATTTGATACCGGAGGCTCCGCTCTTTCCAATATACCGGGCGGTTTCCACCATCTGCTCCGGCGTCTCACCCGGCAGCCCCAGAATCTGATGGACAATGACGCTGATTCCCGCCGTCCGCAGCCGTTCTACCGCCTGATCAAATACGGACAGATCGTAGCCCCGGCGGATCCAGGCGGCGCTTTCCGGATGAATCGTCTGCAGGCCCAGTTCCACCCATACCGGCTTGATGCGATTGAGTTCCGCCAGCAGGTCCACGGTTTCCTCCGGCAGGCAGTCGGGACGGGTGGCTACGGACAAAATCACCACATCCTCCGGTGCCATGGCGGCGGTATAGAGCTCCCGCAGCCGGGAAAGGGGAGCGTAAGTATTGGTGAAGGATTGGAAATAGGCAATGTACCGGGCGTTGGGACCGGCTTTGAAGGCGACCCGGGCCTTGGCAGCGGCCAGCTGATCCGGAATGGGGCCGTGCTGGGCAAAGGCTCCGGCACCATCGCAAAAGATGCAGTCCCGGGTGCCCAGGGTTCCGTCCCGATTGGGGCAGGAACATCCCGAAGAGAGCGCCAGCTTGTAGACAGTTGTGCCATATTGTGCTTTGAGGTAGGCGCGCAGACGATTCCAGTACATGGGTGTTCCTCCATCTTTTTTGATTTTCCTCTTTTTTGCGGCGGTTTGATGCGTTATAATAAAAAATAAATGCAGCGTGGTGCATGGAAGGATGCGAATTCTTCCGGTGTTCCGCGCTTTTACAGGAGGTCTTCCTATGATTACAATGGCACAGCGGATTGAGGCGCTCCGGGTGGAAAAGGGCCTGAGCCGTCCGCAGCTTTCCGCGGCGCTGGGTCTGCCCAGAAGTGCGATGGAGAAATTTGAAACGGGGCGTCAGACGCCTACCCAGGATCAGCAGAAGAAGCTGGCGGATTATTTCGGTGTCTCTCTGTTCTACCTTCGCGGGGAGAGCGACGACCGTACCCGGATGGAGTCCTGGCTCAGCGGCGCGGTGGATGAGCCTCCCGCTCCGCCTCGTCCGGCGGTACCCGCTCCCCGGCCTGCATCCCGCCCCGCAGGGGAGGATGGTCCCATGCTCTCCGCATTTTTAAAAAGCAAGTCTTTTCAGGAGATGGTGCGTGCCACCGTGTTGGAGGTGCTGCGCTCTCCGGAGGGCGAAGAGCTGGTGCGCAAAGCCGTGCGCAAGGAACTGGAGCGGCGCTGATCCATGCGAAAGAACGGGAAGGTCTGGAAACCTTCCTGTTTTTTTGCCTTTTATTATAGTGAGCTGCCGGGAAAAATACCAGCCCGGAAAGAGCTGAGAAAAAGCAGAGAAAAATTCCGTTCTTTTCTGTGGAAATTCCCTATGGACTTTTTCGCCTGGGTTGGCAGAATCATTCCCTGTGCACCGCAGTTGGCTGGGCTTTTTTTGCTGTCAGTGGCGAAAAAACGACTTGAGATACTATATCTTGTGTATTATAATGGGAAACCGAACGAGATATACGGTGCGGCGCTGCCGCACGGGACAATACGGGGGAGAAGTATGAAAATTATTAAGCGCAACGGAACGGAAGCGGTATTTGATATTGAAAAAATCGTTTCTGCCATTACCAAAGCCAATGAGAGTGTGGAGGAAGGTGCCCGGATGACGCCTCTGCAGATCCAGCGGATTGCGGAGTTTGTGGAGCTGAGCTGCCTGAAGATGAACCGTTCTCCCGCGGTGGAAGAGATCCAGGATCTGGTGGAGTACCAGATCATGGCCCACGGT
>ENA-OQIL01000528-OQIL01000528.1-human-gut-metagenome-genome-assembly--contig:-NODE-528-length-13246-cov-2.799223_pt1 | contig 13246 bp, 15 predicted proteins | sample MGYA00242583_ERZ504748 | MGnify/ENA primary metagenome ERZ504748 (study PRJEB26092, sample SAMD00036191) | human gut metagenome | host: Homo sapiens | study: EMG produced TPA metagenomics assembly of...
AATTACCTGAAGGCGGCCGACCGGTTCAAGGCATCGGTGTTTCTGGTACATGGTCTGGCGGATTGGAATGTCAAGCCGACACATTGCGTCAATCTCTTTGCCGCCATGGAATGCAGAGGGATCCCCTGTAAGATGATGCTTCATCAGGGCGGGCATATCTACATCCATGATTTGCAGGGCAGCCGGTTCAATGAGATGCTCCACCTTTGGCTGGATCACTGGCTCTACGGTATTGAGAACGGTGCGGCGGAGCGTATCCCCAATGTTCTGGTGCAGAGCAATCTGGATCAGGATCTCTGGCTGGCGTCGCCTTCCTTCCCGGCGGTCAAAGGGTATACCGAGCCGGTGCTCATGCCCGCCCAGGAGAGCGGCCGCCTGGTGGACGACCTGTCAGCCACTGTGTATGACAGAACCCGGACAACGCCGCCGAGTGGTTGGCCGAGCTGGTGTTGAGCGAACGACATCCCCACTGCCTGCGTTATCTCACCGCCCCGCTTGAAACGGATACCCGGATCAGCGGCACGGTTCAGGTTTCGTTTCGTGCCGCCTGCCGGGCCTCTACCGCCATTCTCAGTGCCATGTGGTGGAACTGGGAGAGGAATGCCGGCTCACACCGGAACAGGAGGTAGTACAGGCCGGCGGGATTCCATGGGGAAACAACACACCGTTGGGGACTGGAAGCGCTTCCGGTTGGAAGAGAAGCCCTCTGCCTTCAAGGTGATCTCCCGCGGCTGGATGAATGCCCAGAACCGCCGCAGCCATTACTGTAAGGATACCATTGAGCCAGGCGTTATTTACGATTACCAGTTCTCCATGGTACCCATGGATCATACGGTTCGGGCGGGACGGAGGCTCTGCCTGGTTTTGTATGGAACAGATGTGGAGGCCACCCAGCGGCCTTTCGCGGTCACCGAGTTGAGTGTGGAGCAGGATTCCGTCCGGGTTGCAGTTCCCATGGCTCCGGTACATACCCTGCGTTCGGACAAAGGAAATCATAAACAAAAACGGGCGCGTTACAAAACAAACCCATAAAAAGATAGACTGGATAGCCCGAAAAGGGAGGCCGGTCTATCTTTTTACTTTAAGCCTAATTAGAAATGAAACGCTAAGGCAAGATGGCGTTCTTTCATTTTGGCGTGATAAAGAGCCCGTTGCAGAACCGCTTTATTCTGCAACGGGCTACTGGTTTTTCTATCAAGCCGTCTGAGGGATGTTCCACCTCTGTCAGATGTGAGCGGGCAAGGCTGGACTGTATTCCTGCGGTGTAATTGCTGGAATTGCCTAAATTATCTGCATAAAGGTAATGGTGCTCTGGGTCAGGCAGGGAGCGGTCCGCGTCGCGGATCACCGCCTGAGCCGCTTCGGCCGCATCAGAGAGGCGGCCGAAGCCCGTCATGGCCAGCAGCACAGCCCCAAGCGCACCGCCGTCATGGGTGTTGATGGTGCACAGCTCCAGTCCCAGCACGTCAGAGAGGATTAGGAGCCATACTGGGCTCTTGGCGGCGCCGCCGGTCACCCGGGCGGAGGAGGGGCGGATCACCCGATCCGCCTTGTCCAGCACCACCAGGCGGTGCATCTGGCCGCAGAAACTGATTTCCGCCACCCGGGACAGGCCATATCGGTTTCCCAGTCCTGCCAGGACGACGTACAGCGCCTCCAGCCAGTCAGACGTACTCGCCGGGAGAACCGCCCACGTAGAGGCCCGTGCCCCTCCTTTTTTCCAGAAAATAACGTGCCAAAGCACGGGGGCGCTTGGGGGAGGTGTTGCCCTCGTCATCGTAACAGGCATAGAACGCCGGGATCACACCTTGATATTTTTAATATCCATACAGTTTTCCCTTATGTCAGCAGGGAATTTTCAAGACCAGCTTGTCAATATTCATCGGAACTCTATCGGAGAGCTTTGGCAGGTGCCCCTCACCGGGAAAGACCAGCAGGAATCTGTTCTGGTCCAACGTAACCGAATATTCCGGCGTACCCCGGTACATGGTAGAATCCTCATCTGCACGAACTTCCGCCTCATCTAGGGATTCTACTGGGGCCAGGGCTACCTGTTCGCAGCCGGAAAGGACGATGTGGAGGTCCAGATAACGTTCATGGGCCTCAAAAAGAGAGGACTGGGATATGAGAGCCGTGGTGTAGGTAAAGTGGTTGTAGTATATGTCTCCGCCCGGGATCTCAGTCCGCCCCATTGGCAGGGCGGTGAGGTCAGTGGTTTGAAGGAAACGGATGGCCGCGTCCAAATTTGGGGACAGCCCGAAATACCGGGCGAGCTCAGCGCGTTTGTCATAAATCATGTGAATTTTCTCCTTACCCGGTCTGTAGCGCCTGATATGCCGCACCATACAGACCGGCCATATTTCCAGGCTGGGCACCGACGGCCTGGATGCCGTGGAATCCGGGAATCGAAAAGAGCCCTCGTTTGGGCCTGGACACCCCGGGGGGGCATAGGGCTGCTCCATGGCGCCGCCTGACCGGGGCATTGATGTGCGGCTCCTTCAAATGCCGGAAGAGGGCCCGTCCGCTTTCCAGAGCCGGGTTCACCCGGCTGGCAGCCAAGCGGAGCGCGGCCACAGTGTATGATCTCCCGCTTTCTCATATTGCACTTTAGCATCAGAGCAACATGGGAGCAGTGGCGTTCAGGGTACGTTCTCTGTTTTCCAGGGCGGTTTTGGCGTCTTTTGAGCAGTATTCGTGAAACAGGACATCTATGATAAACAACTGCCCGAGTTTGACGGCGACGGAACCCTGCTGGTTTGGGGCTTCGTCCGCACCGCAGATCAGGAGCAGGTCGGAAAATTTGGAGCCGGGGGAATTGGGAAAACCGGGTGACCAGAATCAGCTTGGCCTCCGGTCTTCTGGACGAGGCCGCCCAGCTCGGACAGCTCCCGCATGGCGCCGGAAAAAGAGAAATAGAGAATGACGTCCTTGGCGCCTAGGGTAGCGGCGGTGATCGCCTGCATGTGGAAGTCATTGATCCAATGAAATTTGGAGGTGATGGAGGAAAAACGCCCCCCAGGCGTCCATGGCTATGATGGAAGTGTTGCCCTGGCCGAAGCAGTACACATTATCCGCCTCATAGAGGCAGTCCACCACCTTGCGGACCGCGCCGTAATCCAGCAAGTCCAGCGTCTGTTGCAGGGCCTGAGTGCCGACGCGGTATAGCTTTTGGCATTTTTGCTCCAGGGAGTCCTCCAACTGGATGTCACCATAGAGGTCATATCCGCTGGCCGGGCCGGAGGTACTGTCAGAGGAGATGGCCTGAGCCGCCCGTACCTTAAAATCGTTAAAGCTGGCGCAGCCCACAGAGCGGCAGAACCTGGTGATAGTTGCCTCGCTTACCTGGCAAGCATCCGCCAGAGTCTTGCTCATAATATAGGGCAGCTCGGGCTTGTGCTTGAGGATATAGTCGGCCACCCTGATCTCGGAACGGGTCAGTGAGCTGTAGCCTTGGATAATGACATCGAAAATCGATTCGCCATTCATGGATGGTTTCAGTCCTTTCTGTGTAAACGCGGTAGCAGGGTTCAATATCAGGGGCACGCCGCATCTCCAAGAAGCATTTTATGCTCATTTTCTAACTCTGACAATTCCTTGTTTGAGAAAATAAGTATTTTTGTGTGATTGCACAAGAAAAGAAACTGATTTTCGTGTATTATTAGTTATTGAAAATGACTTTCATATGGAATAAAATAGAACCAGCATCAGAGCAACAGTCACCCAGCGGCGCATTTGTCCCAGTGGCCCGTCTACTATGCAACGCTTAGGAAGGAGAAATGAATCAATGAAATACCTCTGGAAACGCGCAACAGGTCTCTTGCTCACTTCCGCACTAGTCCTCGGCCTCGCCGCCTGTGGCGGGACGCCCACAGGCAACACGAATCCGCCGGAAGATCCCGGTACGCAGCAGACCACCCAGCCTGTGGCCCCTGACAGCGGAGTCGCCGGCGAAAAGCTGGTCTACTCCAACGGCGGCCCGGAGGAGTTCTTCGAGACGCCCTGGCTCAATCCAGGTACTTACGTCTATAACAAGGCGGTCTATGGGCACCTGATTGTGGCCGACGAAAACCTCAATCCCATCCCCAACCACCCAGACGCGCTGGCTACCTATGAGTACAGCGCGGACGGCAAGACACTTACCTTCACTCTTCGGGACGACGCTTACTGGCACAACGGAGAAAAGGTCACCCCTGAGGACATCAAGTGGAGCATTGAGTTTGTCGCCAAAACTCCGGTGGCCAACGCCGTATTTATCTCAACCTTCTCCGCCATCGCCGGCAGCAAGACCGGCGACACTTTCAATGACACCTTCAGCGGTATCGCTATCGACGGGCAGAAGATCATCATTACCTTTGATAAGATCGCCCCCGACGCTCTGCTGACCTTCACCCAGTTCGCCCCCGTGCCCAAGAGCGAGTTCGAGGGAATTGACCCCCTCCAGGTCCAGCAGGCCCCCTTCTTCCAACACCCCATCGGCTGCGGACCTTTCATGGTGGAAGAGGTCAATATGAAGAACTACACCATCCTGGCACCCTTCGACAAATACTATAACGGCGTGGCCGACTTCAAGATCCAGCTTCTGCCCAGCGCCGGCGACTCCGATCCCAATGTGGTCACCCGCGCCAAGTCCGGCAATCTGGACTACGGCTACACCAAGATGGTTGCAGACGTGCAGGCCCTGGAGGGTACCCCCGGCATCACCGTTACGCCTATCGACGTGCGCTATACCCGCCTGTTCTACCTCAACAAGTTCGACAAGAAGGACGGCTCCCCCGCCCCCTTGGCTGATGTCCGGGTCCGTCAGGCCCTCCGCTACGCCATTGACATGGAGACCATCTGTGAGACTCTTTTCCAGGGCTCGGCTGTCCCCGCCAACGCCCTGGCGCCCGACGCCAACCTCAAGGGCGGCGACCTGAACGACTACAACTATAACCCGGAGAAGGCCAAGGAGCTGCTGGCCGAGGCCAATTGGGACCCCAACACCGTCATCAAGGCTGTCTATTACTACACCGACCAGGCCACTGTGGACCTGATGACCGCCGTTCAGGCGTATTTGGCTGACGTTGGCATCAAGATGGAGTTTGAGCTGGTGGAGGGCGATCTGGCCACCATCCTGTGGGCCGCTCCCGCCGACCAGACCAACGGCCCCCGCGCTGTGGATTGGGACATCTGCTACGCCGCCAACGCCGCCCTCTCCCTTCATGAGTATTACGACCGCTACCGTACCGGCTCTCCCACCAACTCTCACACGCCAGAGGACGCCGAGCTTAACCGCCTGATCGACGCCACCAACGCCTCCGCCGATGTGAATGCGCAGAACGAGGCGTTCAAGGAGCTGATTAAGTACGAGAATGAGAATCTGTTCACCATGGCTCTCTACTATCAGCCCATCTTCCTGATTACCAGCGACAAGATCGGCGACATCCAAAAGGGCACCCCGCAGTTTTGCATCAACTGGGACATCCAGAACTGGAACGTACAGTGATTACCGGCCGAGCCCGAAAAATACATAAGGGCCGGGCCCTCTCCGTTCAGCCCTGAGAGACTATTGATGGGAAGGGGCGGCGCCAGCCGCCCCTTCCTCTTTTAAATCCGGGAGGGAGCTTCATGAGAAATACCGCTCAATATATTCTGAAACGACTGCTGTATATGATCCCCATGGTTCTGGTCATCACTTTCCTCATTTACGGTGGGCTGGAACTGACGCCAGGAGACGCCATCTCCCATATGATTCCGCCGGACCAGCTTGCGAATGTGAATCCGGAACAACTGGAGGCGCTGCGGGAGTCCTACGGCCTCAACGATCCCTTCCTCCTGCGCTACGTGCGCTGGCTGGGGGAACTGCTCCACGGTAATTTCGGCTATTCCATTACCAGCGGCGTGCCCATCAAGGACATCCTGCTCCAGCTCTTCCCGGCCACGCTGGAGCTGTCCCTGGCGGCCCTGGCCATCTCGTCGGTGCTGGGCAGCATCCTGGGCATCCTCAGTGCGCTGAAGAAGGGGTCTATTGGAGACAACGTGCTGACGGTGTTCGGCATGATCGGCGTCTCCATCCCCCAGTTCTTCTTCGGTATGCTGTGTATCCTCGTCTTTGCACTGGACTGGGCGATCTTGCCGATTGGAGGCCGCATGGCGCCGGAGAGACGGGATATGGAACCACTTCAAATATCTGATTTTGCCCGCCAGCGTGCTGGGAATCTCCCTCACCGCCGGCGTCATGCGCTATTCCCGTTCCAGTATGCTGGATACAATGAACAAGGACTACATCAAGACAGCACGGGCCAAGGGTCTGCCGGAGTGGCGGGTCAACCTGGTCCACGGGTTCCGGGTGGCCCTCACCCCTGTAGTGGTGTTAATTGGTTTCCGTCTGCCCACCCTGATCGGCGGCTCTGTCGTCATTGAGACCATCTTCCAGTGGCCGGGGATTGGTAACGCCTTTAAGACGGCGGTAACGGGGCAGAACTACCCGCTGGTTATGATGATCGCCCTCTTTTCGGTTCTTGCCGTGCTCATGGCCAGCTTCCTGGTAGATATTCTGACGGCGGTCCTTGACCCGCGGGTCAAACTGGAGTAAGGGGGAAACGACATGAACGCTGAACTGACCAACACCAGAAAGCGTACCCGGCTGGACCGGAAGTTTGACAGGCTCCGGGACGCCGAGGAAGCGGGCAAGCTGGGCAAGAGCAAGACCAGCCGTGCCGTGCGCAAAATGCTGGAGAACCGGCTGGCCGTCATTGGACTGGTTGTTTTCGCCATTATCCTGATCTCCTGCTTGCTGGCGCCGCTTATTTCTCCCTATGACCCTTTGACCACCGACCTGCGGGCCATGACCCAGCCGCCGTCGCTCCAGCACCTGTTTGGCACGGATAAGCTGGGCCGTGATGTGTTCTCCCGTACCCTGTACGGCGGACGCCTGTCTATCCTGATCGGACTGGGTTCCGCCCTGGGCGCCGCCGTCATCGGCGTACTGCTGGGCTGCTACGGCGGCTATAAGGGCGGGCTATTTGATAAGATCGTGCTGCGCCTGTCCGAGATTTTTATGTCCTTCCCGCAACTGATTCTGGTGATGATGCTGGGCACCATCTTTGGCCGGGGCCTTTGGAACCTGATCTTTATCTTTATTCTTACCGGCTGGGGCGGCGTCTACCGACAGGCACGAGCGAAAATGCTCTCCTTGCGGGAGGAGGAGTATGTGCAGTCCATGCGGGCCTTTGGCCTAAGTGATTTTGTCATCGCGTACAAGCACATGCTGCCCAACGCCATCGGCCCCGTGGTGGTAAACCTGACACTCTCCACCGTCATGTTCATTCTGGATGAGGCGGCCATGAGCTTTTTAGGGCTGGGCGTTCCGCCCGAGATCGCCACCTGGGGCAATATCCTCAACGCCGCCCAGGACCTCTACGTCATGCAGAACTACTGGTGGCTGTGGCTGCCGGTGGGAATTGTCGTGTCCCTGTTCGTCATCAGCATCAACTGCATCGGCGACGGACTGCGCGATTCCACCGACCCCACCCAGCAGGGATAAGGGAGGGAGCGATATGGAACAGCAAGCCATCATCACCGTCAAGGATCTGCGAACCTATTTTTACTCCGACAAGCGGTGCAACAAGGTTCTCAACGGCGTCTCCTTCGAACTTTATAAGGGACGGACCCTCTGTGTGGTGGGGGAGTCGGGCTGCGGCAAGAGCGTGACGGCCTCTTCCATCATGCAGCTTCTGCCCAAGCTCTCCCGCATTGAGAGCGGGGCCATCACCTACCACAGCGAGAAGGGTGACATTCGGATCGATCAACTGCCCCGCAACGGCAAGGAAATGCGCGCCCTCCGCGGCCGGGACATAGCCATGATCTTTCAGGACCCGATGACCGCCCTCAACCCGGTCTACACCATCGGATTCCAGATCGGGGAGGATCTGAAGTACCATACGGACCTGGACAAAAGATCCCGCCGTGCCCGGACGCTGGAGCTGCTGACACAGATGGGGATCTCCACCCCGGAGAAGCGCATTGACCAGTACCCCCATGAGTTCTCCGGCGGTATGCGCCAGCGGGCCATGATCGCCATGGCCATGAGCTGCAGCCCCAAGGTGCTCATTGCCGATGAGCCCACCACTGCCCTGGATGTGACGATCCAGGCCCAGATTTTTGAACTGATGGAAAATTGAAGCGGGAGCACGACACGGCCATCATGCTCATTACCCATGATATGGGCGTGGTCAGTGAGCTGGCGGATGACGTGGCAGTGATGTATATGGGTTCCATCGTGGAACGGGGCAGTGTACGGGAGGTGCTCAAGTATCCCGCCCATCCCTACACCGCCGCCCTGCTGCGCTCCATCCCGATCCTTCACAAGGGCAGGGGACAGAGGTTGGAGCCGATCCGCGGCTCCACACCCGACCCATATGACCGGCCCAAGGGATGCCAATTTGCCCCCCGGTGCGATTTCTGCTGTGAAAAGTGCAGGCAGGAAATGCCTTCAGAGGTCCCGGTGTGTGATGGACATGCGGTACGCTGCTGGAACGCCGAACAGGTCTACGCCGGACACAGAGAGGAGGTCGAAGCCGTATGAGCGAGAAAAAAGTGCTGCTGGAGCTGACGGGGGGTGAAGACCTTTTTTGCCCAGTTCGGGGGCGGTTTTTTTCAACAAGGTCCGGGACCATGTGCAGGCGGTCAACGACGTGGACCTGGACATCTACAAGGGGGAGACTCTGGGGCTGGTAGGGGAGTCCGGCTGCGGTAAGACCACACTGGGCAAATCCATCATCCAACTGGTCAAGGCTACTGATGGAACGATGATGTACGATTTCGGCCCCCAGCACGGTGGTAAAAAGGACCTGCGGCAATTGAACAGGGAGGACGAACAGGTCCTGCATCGCCGCATCCAGATCGTTTTTCAGGACCCCTATTCCTCCCTGAACCCCTCTTTTACAATTTATCAATCTTTGGCCGACCCTCTCAGGCATTTCGGGGTAGTCAACAAGACGAATCAGCGTGCACTCATTGCCGACATCCTGGAGGCGGTGAACATGCGCCCGGAGCTACATGGATCGCTATCCCCATGAGTTTTCGGGGGCCAGCGGCAGCGGATCGGGATCGCCCGCGCCCTGCTGGTCCACCCGGAGATGGTGATCTGCGACGAGGCGGTCTCGGCGCTGGATGTGTCCATCCAGGCCCAGGTTCTCAATCTGCTGATGAGGCTCAAGGAAGAGCTGAAACTGACCTACATCTTCATTACCCATAACCTGTCCGTGGTGGAGTACATTTCTGACCGCATCGCGGTCATGTACCTGGGACGGATCGTGGAGCTGGCCTCCACGGAGCAGATCTTCGAAAACACCATGCACCCCTACACCGAAGCCCTCCTCTCCGCCCATCCCTGGTGGTGGACCCAGATGAACAAGCGCAGCCGCATTGTGCTGGAGGGCGATGTGCCCAACCCGGTCCATCCGCCCGAGGGGGTGCCACTTCCATCCACGCTGCAAGAATTGTATGGAATATCTGCATGCACAAAAAAGCCGGAACTGAAGCGCCATATGATTAACGGTGAGGAGCATTTCTGCGCCTGCCACCTCTATGACCAGACCCCGGCCGGGGGTTCTGACGATTGAGGGGTGGATATATGGAGCTGAATTTGGCCTCGACCTGTGATGTGCTGGTATTGGGGTCTGGTATCGCGGGAATCTCTGCGGCGTTGACCGCTGCGGAGTCCGGTGCCTCGGTGATTCTGGTGTGCAAGGGCAGGCTGTTTTCCGGCTCCAGCTTCTACCCCGGGACCTGGGGCCTGGGTCTGGTGGGACCCGCAGACGAAGCGGATGAGGCCGACCTGATCTCCACCATCGAGGACGTGGGCTGCGGCATGGCGGACGATGCCTTGGTAAGAGCACTTGTGAAGGGCATTCACCCGGCCATCGAAAAAGTCCGCAGCATGGGTGTCAGGCTCCGCAAGGCGGACAAGGGCGGACAGCAGGAGTACATCCCTTGCTTCGACCATAAGCACCGGGACTGGAACGGGATCGAGTTTGACAGCGCCCGGGAGATCTTTTCCCAAAGACTGGAAGAGCTGGGTGTGGCCATTCTTTCCGGCCGGGAGACGCTGGAACTGGTCCATGCGGACGGTCGGGTATGCGGCGCTGTGATTACGGACGGGGCGGAACTGCACTACCTGGGCTGCAAGGCCCTTGTGCTGGCGACGGGCGGTTACGGAAGCCTGTTTCGTCACCACCTTTGCACCTCCGACGTGGAGGGGCTGGGGCAGGCATTGGCTCTGGAGGCCGGCTGCCGGCTGGTCAATATGGAGTTTATGCAGATCATGCCTGGCTATCTGTCGCCGGCGTATCAGACCATTTTTAACGAAAAGACATTTCGATTCACCGATCTGCGCCGTCCGGACGGGGCCCCACTGCTGGAGGGGGAAACGGCTTCGTTGCTGGAACTGCGCGCTACCCACGGCCCCTTCACAGCGCGTCTGCCCTCCAAGGCGGTAGACCTGGCCATCTACCGCGCCTGTCTGGAGGATAAACGGGGTGTGAGGGTTACCTATTCAGATGAAATGCGCCATAGCCCCCCGGAGTTTGTGAAAACCTATTTTGATTGGCTCCGGGAGGCAAGAGGCCTAACTATGGAAGACCCGATCCAAATTGGGATGTTCGCTCACGCGGCCAATGGCGGGGTTTGGATCGCCCCCGATACCTCTACCGGTGTACCCGGCCTGTTTGCGGCCGGAGAGGTCACAGGGGGCATGCACGGGGCCGACCGCATTGGCGGCCTTTCAACGGCCAACGGCCTGGTGTTCGGTGGTAAAGCCGGCAGTTCAGCGGCTGCTGCATGCACCGCAGTACAGGAACCGCCCAAGACCTGCCTCTTTAAAGCTGTAGCGGCGGCTGACTGTCGGAAGGTATTTGCCGACTTGCAGGACACCATGTTCCATCATGCCATGGTAGAGCGGGACGAGGCCGGACTGTCTGCCGCCCTGGAGCGGGTGAAGGGACTGAGCAGCGCTTTGATCTTAACGCCCACAGACAATGTGGACGAGATTGCCAGAACACGTAGACGGGCTGGACAGCTTTGCACCGCCCAATGCATCCTGAAGGCCGCCCTGATGCGCCGGGAGAGCCGGGGCGCCCATTATCGGGCGGACCATCCGTGCGAGAAGCCGGCGATGGCAAGACCCATCTGTGTGACGTGCCAGGGAGGAGCAATCCAAGCCCGGTTTATCGAGGAGGGGACGACCCCATGCCTGTGACAGAACAAGAGATTCGGCGGTTGGGAGATTATGTGGGTGCAACACCCGCCCCGGCTGACTTTGATGCCTTTTGGAGCAAGCGGATGGCCGAGGCGGATCGAGTGCCGCTGGATTTTGCCGTGACTCCATCCGAAATTCCGCCCTTCCATACCTGCGAGTACCTGGACTTGTGGTTTCGCGGGATGGGCGGTGCCCAGCTCTATGCCAAGTATGTGAAACCCAGAGCGGCCCGCCCGGTTCCATTGGTCCTCCAGTTCCATGGCTACCCAGGGGCCCAGCCGGAGCTGGCTGGAGCAGTCCTCCTTTGCGGGCATGGGCTGTGCGCTGCTGGCCATGGACTGCCCCGGCCAGGGGGGGAACGGCCAGGACTTGGGCGGGTTCGCGGGCACCACCGTCACCGGCCATATCGTGGCGGGGCTGGATGGGCCTGTGGAAGAGATGTACTATGTCCGCCTGCATCAGAATATCCGCATCCTCTGCCGGATCGTGCGGGAGCTGGTGGGCATCGACCAAAGCAAGGTCTTTGTCAACGGCGCGTCCCAGGGGGGCGGCTTAGGCCTGGCCTGCGCCGCACTTAACCCGGGCCTGGTGAACCGGGCGGCTATCCTATACCCCTTCCTGAGCGACTATCGGCTGGTGTGGGAGCTGGGGGCAGACCTGATTGCCTATGAGGGCCTGCGCTACTACTCCCGCTGGTTTGACCCGGACGGGACGCGGCAGGACGAGTGGTTTGCCAAGCTGGGTTACATTGATAGCAAAAACTTTGCCCATCTGGTTCGCTGTCCCGTCCTCTTCGGCACAGGGCTGGCCGACGAAGTATGCCCACCCGCGACCCAGTGCGCCGTCTATAATAACTTGAACTGCCCCAAACGCAGGTATCTGTTTGAGGGGTATGGACATGAGGAGATTCAGGACTTTGACGACCTGATCCTGGACTTCTTCGGAAGGGAGGCGGCGGAGCTGTGACGATTGCGGAGCAAAAAGCAGCCTGTGGGACATATCAGGGCATGACTGAAATACCCACAGATTTTGAGGCCGTATGGCGCGGCCGATGGGCCAAAGCCGCCCCGGCGGGGGAGGTCCTGGTGGAGCGCCTGCCTTTCCAAAATGCTCAAGCGGTCTATCAACAGTGGTCCGTCCCTGCCCCCAACGGCCGGGAGATCCGGGCCAGATACATCCGCCCGGCGCGGGAGGGGGCCTTCCCCACGGTGCTCATGTTCCATGACCTGGGCCGGGGGGTTCGAGGCTGGCACCACATGACCCGCTTTGTGGCCCTGGGATACGCCGTAGCAGCCCTGGAAAACCAAACCTCCGTGGCCGATTGGCGGCGTGATTGGGCGGGATTATCTCTGGAGGAGCGATATTTGGACGCCCTGACGCTGGCCCACGCGGCCATCGGCCTGTCGTCCACCGACCCCGCCCGTTTGATGACTTGGGGCGAAGGGTTCGGCGGTGGGCTGGCGATAGTTGCGGCGTCTCTGGTACCCGGCGTGATCCGCTGCGCGGCCCTGAACCCATTGCCGGGTGATCTGAGGGCCATGTGCGATGGAGCAGTCGGGACGGATAGGGCTGTGCTGGACGGCCTCGACCCTGTCAGTTTTGCCGCATTGCTGACCTGCCCCCTGCTGTTGGGCACGGGACTTCTGGACCAGACGGCGTCGCCCAAATGCCAATATGCCATCTTCAATCGGGCACGGGGACCCAAGACGCACTTGGTCTACCCTAAGTATGGACACGAACGAATCAATTTCTTTGAGAATGAACTGCTGAAATTCTTCCACATTTGAGTGACGCATGCTCAGATTAGGAATTGCGGGAATCGGCGCCATTGCCGGCGATTATATCGGCTTGATTGTGGGCGGAAAGGTTCGGGATGTGGCGCTTACGGCGCTGTGCAGCCGAAATGAGGCGCACATCCGAGAGGTAGCACAGCGACATGGCCTTCAGGCCGCCGCATTTACGGATTATGGCGCTATGCTCAGGTCTGGCCAGGTAGACGCGATACTC
>ENA-OQIL01000529-OQIL01000529.1-human-gut-metagenome-genome-assembly--contig:-NODE-529-length-13233-cov-2.662521_pt1 | contig 13233 bp, 16 predicted proteins | sample MGYA00242583_ERZ504748 | MGnify/ENA primary metagenome ERZ504748 (study PRJEB26092, sample SAMD00036191) | human gut metagenome | host: Homo sapiens | study: EMG produced TPA metagenomics assembly of...
GAGCCCACTTGAATACCACCGCCACCTGCAGATGAGGTATTTTCACAGACAGCAGATGCAACGGTCATATCGAGATGAGTATGTCTTTGGGATTCATCGTCTCCCTGATCAACCCGCCATAAATGCCACCTCCGCCATTTGCTGCTCCGTTATCGCAGATGGTGCCGCCATACATGTAAATCCAATATATAATCATCCGGAGTATCAGATACCTGGGCATTTGCACCGCGAGTCATCAGACCTACACCGCCGCCAAAGGCGCGGCCTTCACCGCCACTCACAGCGGCAACATTTTGAGAAATCTCTCCTCCGTTCATAATGAATGTGCCATTTTCATAAACAGCAACACCGCCCCCCAAGGAATCGCTGTTGCCCGTGCGATTTTGTTCCGCTTGTGAACTTTGGAGTAATTTGTATTTGTTACAGCATTATTTTTTACAGAGGAACCCTCGTTCATTGTCAGTGTGCCGCCATAGACGGCGATACCTCCACCCATGTTATAGTATCGAGGAAGGTCATAGGTTTGTCCACTCTCTTCATAGGTCGTATGATCGTAAGCATTGTCCTGAGTGCTGGTATGGTTGTTGTTTTGGACTACTGCACCATTATCCAGCGTTACCTGACCGCCCTCAATCCGAATTGCAGCCTCAGCCGCGGCCAGCCCACCAGCAGCTTCACCAGTCCACGTTGCGCCACCGTCAATAGTAATATCCTTTAAGGTCAGTTCTGCTCCAGCCGGCACAGAAATCAGTTCTCCCTGATAGCTTTGATCGCGCTTGATGGTGCCGCCGCCAGAGATGGTTACATTACCAGAGATGGTCACTTTTGCACCGATAGTCAAGGTCTCACCTTGGTTAACAACGAGATTTTCAGACAGTGTTGTCTCATCGTCCCATATTCCGTTATTCGCTATATTATCCGCAGGATAGAGAAGCCCGATCACGGCATTGATGGTTTCATCGTTCTCCACATCAAGGCCGTGTTCCTCGGCATAGGCGTAGATCTCGGAGATTTGGTCGCTGATCCTCTCCACCTGCTCCTCGTCCTCCGGATCAATATCAGCCGGGTCAGGCAGAGCCGCGATCAGCGCCGTAAGCTGTTCCTCCGCCGTGGGGCCGACAGGTTCTCCCTGTTCACCCGCCGGCTCCTGCTGCTCATCAGCAGGAGCCTCATAGGTACAGGCGGTATAGTCCGCCGTGCAGATGGGGCAGTCCGTGTTCACGGTCTCCCCGGTACAAAGGGACTCGCAGATGCAGGCCGGCTCTTCCGGCCCGGCCGCCTCCTCCACCGGAGGCTCACCGTGGACCTCTCCAGGCTCCTCTGTGACCACGGCAGGAGCCACATTCTGCGGTCCCTCCGCCGCCAGCGCGCTCACAGGCATCAGCGATAATACCAGTACCAGCGATAAGAAACTTGACAATATCCGTTTTTTCATTTCTCGTTCCTCCTGTTACGATTTTCCAGATCGGGAATTAGAGCTGACCGGCCCCATTTTATTCCCATTCTTCCAGCGCCCACCGACAGCGTTCCAGCCGTTTGGGGCTGACTTTCCCGGCGCAGACGGGAACAGCCGCACTTCTGCGGCCCCGCCCTGGAATACATGGCGGCCTTCCAGATATGACCGTTGGGACACTCCCGCCAAGCCATCCGGCGGCTTCCCGCTGTCACGTGCTCCGGGGTTAGGTCGGGGGACGCACCACTGGGCGGCCACCTCTCGGGCCAGTAAGTACGCCAGTTCTTCTGTCTCCTGCCATAGGACCCCTCTCTTGGCGTCAGCGTCCTGTTTTTGACCGGTGCCCACTGGGTCAGCAGGACCAGCTCATCCCGCTCCGCGCAGTAGTCGTAGAGAGTCATTCGCAATATTTATCGCCTCCAATCTTTTCAGAATTCTCATTCTGTCCCATCATTTGCTGTATAGGCCATACAAAGAGAGATAGAGCGAATGAAAAGCGTCTTTTGCTGTTCTAAAAACAGGTAAAAAGCCGTAGCAAGGAAAGCCGCAAAAACATTCCATTTTGCGGCTCATATTTTTGTGCCCAAAAGCAGGTCCTGCTCTTGCTCTTTTGAAAAGAAAGTGGTAATATTTACATGGAATATGTAATTCTGGCAGTTTTATATTTACAGCAAATGAGACGGAATGAGAATTTCGACTTTACGATACAAGTCCCAGTCGGTCCAGCTGCCGCTGGTGTTCCGCCCCGGAGGTCAGGAGGTAGATGCGTGTGGTCTCGAGGCTGGAATGGCCCAGCACATCCGCCAGCTTCACGATGTCACGGCTGGCCCGGTAAAAGGCCGCGGCGAACAGATGGCGAAGGTTGTGGGGAAAGACCTTGCTGGCCGCGACCCCCGCCGTCTTGCACAGCCCCTTCATCTCCGCCCAGATCTGACGGCGGCTGAGGGGCGTCCCGTTTCTGGTGAGAAAGATCTCGCCGGAAGCGGTTTTTTGCTGTTTGGCGTATTTCAGCAGCTTGCGGCACAGCTTGCTGGGGATGAGGATGGTGCGGATCTTGCCTTTCAGGGCGACCTCCGCCCGGCCCGCTCTGGCCGCCTCCACGGTAATATACTGCACCTCGCTGACCCGGATGCCGGTGGCGCAGATGGCCTCCATCAACAGAGCCAGCCGCGTTTTGTTCTGCGCCTTTGCCGCAGCGGTGAGGGCGTTGTAGTCGGACCGGGTCAGGTCCCGGCTGTCATCCCGGAACATCCGCCGCTGGACCTTGAGAAACTTCACCCGGCAGTCCCCGAAGCCCAGAAAGTCCAGCAGACTGTTCAGGGCGGAGAGCATGGCATTGACGCTGGCGGGGGCGTAGCCCCGCTCCACCAAATGGGTCTTCCACGCCGCCGTCCGCTCCTTGGTGATCTCCCGCCCCTCCAGCCAGCGGGCGAAGGCCCGGACGTCCCGCAGATATTTCTCTACAGTGGCGGCGCTTTTTTCTTCCAGCCGAAGATGGTCCGCATACGCCTGGATGTGTTCCAATGCTGGTCTGTGTTCGCTCATGGTACTCCTCCTTGATGGTTCTATATGGCTATTTTACGGGTAAAGCAACGCCCACAGCGGCAAATACCTCTGTGGGCGTTCCGATACTGTCCCGCTTGCCGTGCTGACAGCTTGCCACTGACAGAGGGAACCTATGCGCTCGGCTGACGGCTTGACTTTGGGCGGTCACCGACACTTCGCCGCTCATGAGGCACATGCAGGCTTTTTCCATCTGCTTGGTCACACAAAAGCCCTCCATCCAGGTGGAAGCCGGTACACTGCGCAGCGCTTTATATTCCCGTTCGCTCATGTCAAAACCTCCGCAGGCCGCATTTGAGCGGCCGGTTTTTGATTTTTTTCTTCACTCCCCGTTTACTTTCATAGATTAGCCTGTTAAAATATAAAAGAGCGCGGCGGGACCTTGTTGGGCCGCCGGGAGGCAAGATTTTCTCTGGAGAAGGAGCACCCAATATGTCTAAATTTTTAGAGAAGGAATCCAGCGACACTCTGTACCGAGCCATCGTGTCTTTACAGGACGTGGATGAGTGCCGCCGCTTTTTTCAGGATCTGTGCACCGTGTCCGAGCTGAAAGCCATGGAGCAGCGGATGGAGGTAGCCATGCTGCTGGACCAGGGGCTGATATACAGTGACATCCTGGAGCGCACCGGCGCCTCCAGCGCCACCATCAGCCGCGTTAACCGCTGTCTTCACTACGGCGCCGATGGCTATCAGGCCGTCATCCCCCGTCTGAAGGAGCGTCAGGAATGAACAGCTATGGATTTCTGGCCGGCTGCTACGATGAGTTCACCACCGATGTGGACTACGCCGCCTGGGCCGAATACATCCAGCGCCACTTTGAACGGGCGGACCTGCCCGGCTCCACTGTGCTGGATCTGGCCTGCGGCACCGGCTCCCTCACCCGCGAGCTGTCCCTGCGGGGATATGAGATGATCGGGGTGGACCTCTCCCCCGACATGCTGGCCCAGGCCGCAGAAAAGAACCGGGATGCGGAGGGGATCGCCCCCATTTTTCTGTGCCAGAGCATGGATCAGCTGGACCTGTATGGCACCATCGACGCCTGCGTGTGCTGTCTGGACAGCATCAACTATGTCACCGACCCGAAAAAGCTGCGGAGGGCCTTTCAGCGGGTCCACCTGTTCCTCATGCCCGGCGGGCTGTTCCTCTTTGACGTCAACACCCCGCCAAGCTGGAGGGCCTGGATGGCCAGGTCTTTCTGGACGAGACAGAGGACGCCTACTGCGTCTGGCGGGCAGAGTACTCCCGCCGCCGCCGGGTCTGCTCCTACTTCATGGATATCTTCCGCCTGGAGGAGGAGAGCGGCCTGTGGGAGCGGGAGAGGAGCTCCACGAGGAGCGGGGCCTACACGCCGGAGGAGCTGACCAGCTATCTCCGCGACGCCGGGTTCACCCAGATCAAGCAATATGGAAATCTGAAGCACCGTCCCCCCAAGCCTGGGGAGGACCGCATCTTCTTCACCGCACGAAAGGAAGTCTGATCATGTCCGACCATATCATCCGCGCCATCACCGCCGACGGCTCGGTCAAAGCTGTCGCCATCACCGGCCGGGACCTGGTGGAGCGTGCCCGCACCATCCACACCCTGCTCCCCGTGGCCACCGCCGCCCTGGGCCGCTCCCTGCTGGGAGCCTCCATGCTGGGCGACATGCTGAAAGAGGACGGGGCCTCCCTCACCTTGCAGATCAAGGGCGGCGGTCCTCTGGGCACCGTGCTGGCCGTGTCCGACAACCAGGGCAACGTGCGAGGCTATGTACAGAATCCCCACGTGGAGCTGATGGAAATTGAGCCGGGCAAGCTGGACGTGGGCCGGGCCGTGGGCACGGCGGGCACCCTCACCGTCATCAAGGACCTGAACATGAAGGAGCCCTATGTGGGCACCATCGGTCTGTTCTCCGGTGAGATCGCTGACGATCTGGCCATGTACTTTGTGGAGAGCGAGCAGATCCCCACCGCCTGCGCCCTGGGAGTGCTGGTAGGCACCGACCAGTCGGTAACCAGCGCGGGCGGCTATCTCATCCAGCTGCTGCCCGGAGCGGGAGATGATATCATCTCCAAGATCGAGGCAGGGGTTCGCCGGGTGGGTTCGGTGAGCCGCGCCCTGGAGGGCGGCCTGGATGCCAAGGGCCTGCTGGAGGCGGTGCTGGCCGATTTTGAGCTGGAGATTCTGGAGACCCATCCGGTGGAATACCGGTGCTACTGCAACCGGGACCGGGTGACCCGCGCACTCATCAGCATGGGCCGGGAGGAGCTGGAGTCTCTGATTCAGGAGCAGGGACAGGCGGAACTCACCTGCCAGTTCTGCGACCGGGTCTATCCCTTCACCAAGGAGGAGCTGGAGGCCCTGCTGGCCAAGATGTAACAGAAAACGGGGTGCGGAGGACATCCTCCGCGCCCCGTTTGGGCAAAAAAAAGGCTGCTGTCCAAACAGCAGTCTTTTTTTCGCAAATTACTGAGCCTCCACCTTGCCGAAAGAACGGCCATTGTAGGTCAGGCAATTTTTGCACATCCGGTGAGGCAGCCGATAGGCACCGCACTTGGGGCAGGTCACGATACCGGGAGTCTCCAGCTTCCAGTGGGAGCTGCGCCGCTTATCGCGCCGGGCCTTGGACACTTTTCTCTTAGGAACCGCCATTGGTGACACCTCCTTCGGTTTGCGTGCCGTAAGGCACTTTTGGACTACTCAGCTTTCTTTATCCAACAGCTGCGCAAGCGCCGCCAATCGTGGATCCACTTCAGGTCTGCACCCGCAGGGGCCGAGGTTCAGATCGGCTCCACACTTGGCGCACAGCCCTTTGCAGTCTTCTGAGCAAAGGTTCTTTGTATCCATTGCGAGGACGAAAGCCGTGGTCACCAGCTCGTCCAGATCCACCTCGCTGCCCTCCAGGAGCACGATCTCGTCGTTCTCCTCGTCCTCCAGCTCATCGGCCAGGAGGCAGTCCAAAGGCACCGCCTTTTCCCGGGAAAATTCCTTCCCGCAGCGGTCGCAGGCCAGGTCCAGAAGGGAGCGGGCCGTGCCCGTCAGCTCCAAGGCCCCGGCGTGGTTGGTCACGGTGCCCGCGGCCTCTACCGGCCGGCTGATGGGATGGGAGCCATAAAACTCCAGCTGGGACAGGTCCAGCTGAAATTGGAAGTCCTTGGACGCGCCCGGAACGTGGATGATGTCCTTCAGATCCAGACGCATATGGAACCTCCCTCCGGGGTATGGACCCCATACTCGCAGAATGGTACAGCGAGTATTATAAACAAATCGGGGAATAATGTCAAATACTTTTTTGCATTTGAGGAAAAAATTTTTTGCGGCGCCCCGCCGGCCGCCGGGCGAAATCGGGATTGACAAAAAAACAAGAATATGGTGGAATGGTGGCAGGATATCACACGCTCAATACTGTGGAAGGGACCGACTTGCCCCATGAAGGAATTTATCGTTGGAACGAACGACGCTGGACAGCGCCTGGACCGCTGGCTGGCCAAGACCCTCCCCCTCCTCCCCGCCCCGCTGGCCCAGAAGTACATCCGTCTCAAGCGGGTCAAGCTCAACGGCAGGGGGGCAAAGCGGGACGTGCGTCTGGTCCAGGGGGACTTGCTCCAGCTTTATATCAACGACGAGTTTTTCCAGACCCCCACACCGGAAAACGCCTTTCTCTCCCTCTACCAGCCCAAACTCACGATCCTTTATGAGGATGAGCACATCCTTCTAGTGGACAAGCGCCCCGGCCTGGTGGTCCACCCCGACGAGACGGAGCGGGTCAACACGCTCATCACCCACATCCAGGCCTACCTCTATCAGAAAAAGGAGTGGTCCCCCTACCAGGAGGGGGCCTTTGCCCCCGCCCTGTGCAACCGCATCGACCGGAACACCGGGGGCATCGTCATCGCCGCCAAAACGGCGGAGGGACTTCGGGTGATGAACCAGAAGATCCGGGACCGTGAGCTGAAAAAATACTACCTCTGCATAGTCCACGGAACTCTCCCGCGCCCCGCCGGCCGGCTGGAGGGCTACATTCTGAAAGATGAGGCAAAAAAACAGGTCACCGTGAGCAGCCGTCCCAGGCCGGGGGCCAAGACGGCCGTCACACTGTACGAGACCCTGGCCGTCCGGAACGGGCTCTCCCTGGTGCGCTGCCAGCTCATCACCGGGCGCACCCACCAGATCCGGGCCCAGTTCGCCGCCGCCGGGCACCCCCTGCTGGGAGACGGCAAATATGGCAGCGAGCGGCAGAACAAGCGCTACGGCCGCAGCTATCAGGCCCTGTACTCCTACCGGCTGGAGTTCTGCTTCACTACCGACGCCGGGGCGCTGGCTCCTCTGGACGGACAGCAGTTCCAGGTGGAGCAGGTGGACTTCGTGACGGAATATTTTCCCGGCTTTTCCCTGTGATCCCCGCCGGTCCGCCGGGATCTCCCCTCACTCCGGCGCACCCCCAGTTTTCCTTGCTCCGGCCGGGCTTTCCCGGTTTTCCCGGCGGGGGGGATTTCACCGAGATTTTCGTACAAAATCCATTGACATTTTATCGGTAAGCGGATATAGTGTATCTCGCTATCTGTGAATCCCCGCCGGGACCTCCAGCTGTCCCTCTGCTGCGGACAGCGGCGGGAATGAGACCGAGGGAGCTGACAAGCTGTAACTTGAAAGGAAATGGGGGAGGATACATGTCCAAGGAGTTGATCCGCCTGGTGGACTGCACCATGGCGTTTGACGACGAGGTCGTGCTCGATAACATTACGCTGAATATCCATGACAAGGAGTTCCTCACACTGCTCGGTCCCAGTGGATGCGGCAAGACCACCACTCTGCGCATTATCGGTGGTTTCCAGACGCCCACCGCTGGCGACGTATTTTTTGACGGTGTGAGGATCAATGCTGTCCCGGCGCACAAACGGGCCATCAATACAGTATTTCAGAGATACGCTCTGTTTCCCCACCTGAATGTCTTTGAAAACATCGCCTTCGGCCTGCGCATCCCCAAGGCGAAGGAGGAGCGGGACGAGAAGGGAAAGGTCATCCGTCGTCAAAAAGTCAAGCTCACTGAGAAGGAGATCCAGGAGCGGGTCATGGAGATGCTGGATGTCGTCAACCTGAAGGGGTTTGAGAAGCGCTCTGTGTCTTCCCTGTCCGGTGGACAGCAGCAGCGGGTGGCCATTGCCCGCGCCCTGGTGAACCGTCCCAAGGTGCTGCTGCTGGATGAGCCTCTGGGGGCGCTGGATATGCGGCTGCGCAAAGACATGCAGAACGAACTTAAGCGCATCCAGCAAGCCATGGGCATCACCTTCATCTATGTCACCCACGACCAGGAGGAGGCCCTGTCCATGTCGGACACGGTGGTAGTGATGGACAAGGGGCAGATCCAGCAGATCGGCACCCCGGAGGACATCTACAACGAGCCTCAGAATGCCTTTGTGGCCGACTTCATCGGCGAGTCCAACATCATCGACGGCATTATGCGCACCGATGGCGTGGTGGAGATCTTCAACCGCCGTTTCCAGTGCCTGGACAAGGGCTTTGCCCCCAACGAGCCGGTGGACGTGGTCATCCGCCCCGAGGATGTGGACATCGTGCCAGAGGAGCAGGGCCAGCTGAAGGGGACCGTCACCTCCGTCACCTTCAAGGGGATGCAGTATGACATCATCGTGGACTTCTATGGCTTCAAATGGCTGATCCAGACCACGGACCTGTCCCCGGTGGGCAGCCGTATCGGCATCAAGATCGATCCCGACGGCTTCCACGTGATGAAGAAGAGCCATTACTCCGGCATGTTTGGAGACTACTCCTCTTACAGCGAGGAGTATGACGAGATCAGCGACGCCGCCTATGACCCCGAGGAGGCAGAGGGGGAGGAGGCCGGAGATGAAGCGGAATAAGCTCTCCCTGTTTTCCATCCCCTATGTGGTCTGGATGGCCATCTTTGTGGTCATCCCCATTCTGATGGTGGTGGTCTATGCCTTTTCTTCCGCCGGAGGCGGCTTCACCCTGGACAACTTCGCCCGCATCTGGGACTACGCGGTGGTCTTCACCCGGTCCTTCAAGCTGGCCCTCATCGCCACCGTGATCTGCCTGTTGGTGGGCTACCCCATTTCCTGTTTCCTGGCCCGGGAGGGAGCCGGCTTCCAGAGGGTGGCCATGATGCTCATCATGCTGCCCATGTGGATGAATTTCCTGCTGCGCACCTACGCTTGGATGTCCATCCTGGAGAACACCGGCCTGCTCAACCGTTTTTTTGACGCTATCGGCCTGTTCGACCTCATCAACGGCCTCTTTGGCACGGAGATCGAGTATTTCAAAATGATCAACACCCAGGGCGCGGTGGTGCTGGGCATGGTGTACAACTTCCTGCCCTTCATGATCCTGCCCATCTACTCGGTCATCGTCAAGCTGGACCACCGGCTGATCGAGGCCGCCCGGGACCTGGGGGCCGATTCGGTCACGGTGTTCCGCCGTGTGACCCTGCCCCTGTCCCTGCCTGGGGTCCTCTCGGGCATCACCATGGTGTTCGTCCCTGCGGTGTCCACCTTCGCCATCTCCCATCTGCTGGGGGGCGGCAAGCATCTTCTGCTGGGCAACCTGATTGAGATGCAGTTCAAGGGCTCGGCCTATAACCCCTATCTGGGCTCCGCCGTGGCGCTGGTGATGATGGTGATCGTGGTCATCTGTATGTCGGTAATGAATCGCTTCGGTGAGGGCGAGGAACAGGCGGTGATGCTATGAGCCGTTCCGCCTCTCTCTTCCGCCGCCTCTCCATGGCGCTGGTCTTTGTGTTCCTTTACGCCCCCATTCTGGTACTCATCGTCTTTTCCTTCAACGACTCCAGCAGCCGCTCGGTATGGGCCGGCTTTACCCTGGACTGGTATCGGGAGCTGCTTCGGGATGACCTGATCCTGGACGCCTTCTACACCACCTTGGCAGTCTCCGTCCTGGCGGCGGTCATCGCTACCGTGGCGGGCGACCTTCGCCGCCATCGGCTTCTACAACATGAAGCGGCGCTGGCGCGGTCCCCTGATGACCATCAACAATATACCCATGGTCAACGCCGATATTGTCACCGGTGTGAGCATGTGTCTGTTCTTTGTGGCAGCCTTCTCCCTGTGGGGACAGGCTGCGGAGTGGATCAACGCCAGTCTGGGCACCGGATCTGCCCCACCAAGCTCTATCTGGGGCTTCGGCACCATGCTCATCGCCCCACATCACCCTTCAACATCCCCTATGTGATCCTGTCCATCATGCCCAAGCTGCGGCAGATGGACAAGAACCTGGTGACGCGGCCCAGGACCTGGGCTGCACCTGGATGCAGGCTTTCTGGAAGGTGGTGGTGCCTGAGATCAAGCCGGGCATCGTCAACGGCCTGCTCATCGCCTTCACCATGTCGGTGGACGACTTTGTCATCAGCTACTTCACCGCCGGCTCCACCACCGCCAACCTGGCCATGCGCATCTACGCCATGACCAAAAAACGCATCAGTCCGGAGGTCAACGCCATCTCCACCCTGCTGTTCGCCACCGTGCTCATCCTGCTGATCGTCATCAACCTGCGGGAGGCCAGTCAGGAGAAGGCGGCCAGGAAGCTCCGCCGCTGATTTTTGCGGCCTTCAGCCGTGAAAATAGAAAACCATAGAATATTGGAGGAATGATCCATTGAAAAAAGCATTTTCCCTCATTCTTACCCTGTCCCTGTCCGCCGGCCTGCTGGCTGGCTGCTCCGGCTCCGGTACCGAAAAGCGGGTGGTCAACGTGTGCAGCTGGGGTGAATATATTGATGAGAGCCTCATCCAGCAGTTTGAGGAGGCGACCGGGATCGAAGTCAACTACCAGACCTCTCCCAGCAACGAGGAGCTCTACTCCTCTCTCACTCTGGGCGGCACCAGCTACGATGTGATCGTCCCCTCGGACTATATGATCTCCCAGCTCATCGAGGAGGACATGCTCCAGCCTCTGGACTACGACAAGATCCCCAACTTTTCCAAAATCGCCGACCGGTTCAAGAACCTGTCCTATGACCCGGAGAATCTCTATACGGTCCCCTACACCTGGGGCACCCTGGGCATCATCTACAACAGCACCATGGTGGACCAGCCCATCACCAGCTGGGACGCCATGTTTGACCCCCAGTATGCCGACCAGGTCCTGATGATCAACAACTCCCGGGATGCCCTGGGCATCGCACTGATGGATCTGGGCTACTCCGTCAACACCGACAGCGAGGAGGAGCTGCGGGCCGCCTACGATCTGCTTGCTGAGGCCAAGAAGGCCGGTGTGTATCAGGCATGGGTCATGGACGAGGTCTTCGACAAGATGGAGGCCGGCGAGGCCGCCGTGGCCACCTACTATGCCGGCGACTACCTGAGCATGCTGGAGAACAATGAGGACCTGGTCTACGTGGTCCCCGAGGAGGGCTCCAACTGGTTCGTGGATGCCATGTGTATCCTTAAGAACGCAGAGAATGTGGATGAGGCTCATGAGTGGATCAACTTCATGGCTTCCACCGATGCCAGCCTGAAAAATATGGACTATATCTGGTACGCCTCCCCCAATCAGGAGGCCCTGGATTCCTATCCCGACTACTACGAGGAGACCTATGGCGAACCCCTGGACATGGAGCGCTATGAGATCATGGCTGCCCCCCAGGACGGTTCTGGACCGCTGCGAGGCCTATCTGGTGCGCCCGGTAGACACCCCGCACCCTCTACAACGACCTGTGGACCGATTTGGGCATTCTCTCCTGAGCTCAGCTCCCTTCAAAAAAACCATTGGACCCAGCCGGAAGGCTGGGTCCTTTTTCTTCCATAGCAATTTACAATTCGTTCACGCTTTGTCTCAAATTTCTTGATGGTTTTTCCCTCCTGGTATGGTATTCTATGGGTGGTCGGAGCGATCCGGCTTTCCCCTTCCAGAATCCACGGAGGGCTCATCCCCTCCCAACCCCGAGTACGGCGGCCCGTTCTCCCCGGGCTGCGTCTCACCTCCGGCGCACGGCGGTGCGCCCACTGTCTCCCGCACGGACAACAGCCTGCCCGGGAGCACAGACCAAAGACTCTCCGGCCCCATCTATGGTCCGGTTCCCATCATACAAACGTGCCCGGCCCGCTCAACGCATTGAGTCGGGCCGGGCATTTTTGGATTCAGTCCAGCCAGCCGGAGTCCGGCTGGGGCTCCCGATGGGCACTGAAGCAGGGAGCCTTCCTCCCTGGGCGGCCCGTTCAGGGCCACCCGGTAGTAGTCGTGGTCCAGGATCATGGCCGAATAGGCCACCCGGTTCTGCACTTCGGCGATCTGGCTCTGCACATACGCCTCGTCCGGCGGGGAGCCGTCCCAGGACCGGAACTCATCCAGCACTGAGTTGTATGCCCCCTCCTCTGTCAGGAAGCTGTAATTCGAGAAGATCACCAACCCGGGTTCGTCAGACAGGATATCCCGCCCCGCCATCAGCCGCGAGTCATACTCCAGGCCGAACAGGTTAGCCAGGGTGGGCATTACATCCAGGCTGGAGCAAAGCTTCTCCACCCGCACCGGTTCCTCCATCTGGGCGTTCCACAGAATCAGGGTGTTCTGGAATATCTCAAAGTTGGGGTCCACTTGACGGCCCAGCAGCTCACTGTACTCCTCGTCGGTCAGTCCGTAGGGGTAGTGGTCGCCTGAAAGGACGATGACGGTGTCATCCAGCCTGCCCGCCTCCTCCAGCTGGGTGAGCAGGCTCTCCATGGCCAGTTCCAGCTCCATCTGACAGGCCAGATATGCCTTGGGCCCCTCGCTGTACGGCAGGCCAGCCACCTCGTCCCAGTGCCTGCGGGACATGGCGTTCTCCTCATAGGTGTAGTTCAGATGGCCGCTCACCGTCAGGCAGTAGACCATAAACTGCTCCTCGTCCACGAACATGGGAACGATCTCTTCCATCATCTCCAGGTCAGAGGGAGGCCAGATCTCTTCCAGTTCTAACCCGTGCCCCAGGGCATAGTACTCATAGCCCATGTTGGGGAAGGACTTATCCCGGTCATAGTAGGTATAGAGGTAGTCGTGGAAGGCCATCGTCCGGTAGCCCAGCTGGCTGAACTGGTTTCCAAAACCGAAGGGCATGTAATTTCCTGCGGACTGGGAGTAGCTCCACACCCCGGACTTTGGGATGAGCCCCGTGGTGGTGGTGTACTCCCCATCCGAGGTGGACACCCCCCACAGAGGGGTGTAGAAGTGGTCAAACACAAACGCCAGAGTGGGCCATCCTCATAGGAGCAC
>ENA-OQIL01000531-OQIL01000531.1-human-gut-metagenome-genome-assembly--contig:-NODE-531-length-13201-cov-2.758375_pt1 | contig 13201 bp, 12 predicted proteins | sample MGYA00242583_ERZ504748 | MGnify/ENA primary metagenome ERZ504748 (study PRJEB26092, sample SAMD00036191) | human gut metagenome | host: Homo sapiens | study: EMG produced TPA metagenomics assembly of...
GGGACATGACCAAGGGCTGTCCAAAGGAACGGTTCTCCACGCTGACGGTATCGCTGGAAACCGAGCAGACGCAGTTGAAAGCGGCTATCCCGGAGATGGAAGCCATCCTGGATGCTACCGCCGCCGATTTTCAGCGTTTCATTGAGAGGGCCAGACAGGTGACCCGACTGACGGAGCTGACGCCTGAGATCGTCCATGAGTTTATTGAGAAGATCGTGGTATCCAAGCCGGAGAAATTGGACGGCAAGCGGCATCAGACAGTGGATATCCACTACAATACCATTGGCCTGTGGACAGAACCCGACCCGGAAACGCTGGAACAGGAATAGATGGCTTATTACCGAGCCATGCGGAAGCGCAAGAAAAAGACGGCATAGCAACTGCCACGCCGTCCTAATCAAATGATTTTCACTTACAAGTACCCAGATACGGGGCAACTTCCTTATGGGAGTTGCCCCGTATCGCCTGCGCGGTCTTTTTGTGCCCTTGCCCCAAAAGACGGCATCCGTCCAGTCCCTCACACCAACATTCATGTGACCGTTTATTAATATTGACGCGTCCCCTTTTCAAAGCCGGTAGCCGCATCTCTCTTTATCGTATCAGTGTCCGGGGGCAGTATGCCGTCCCTGCCAGCGGGAGAGGGTGCTGGATTACAGAAGACCCCGCTCCTGACAGAAAGCCATAATATCCCCCACATAGTCCTCCCTGCACTTAATGGGAAGGTCAACATGGTCCACCCCCTGGTGGAGTACCAGCTTGGAGCCTTTCAGGGCCCTGAGAGTACGGAGCATCAGTTCGGGGCTGCTGATGTTGTCCTCGGTCCCGCCCATCATAATGGTGGGGACAGTGATGCGGCCCAGCACCTGGGCAAGCTCCTCCTCTGTCTGAACTTTTGCAAAGGGTTTCCGGGGATTGAGAACAGCGGACTGGGCGGGCATGTTGGTCCAAAACTCCACAGTCTGCTCTACCGCTTTTTTGGCCTCTCCGCCGATGACGGGGTCAGACTCCAGAGGAACAAACGCCTTGGCACAGTAAGAGGCCTGCTTTTCCGCATAGGGGACCCAGGTCTCCCGGCTTTTCGCTGCGTTGATGGTGTCCATGCGGGCAGAGCCGGTTGGCTTGCCGTCCTTGAGATGGGGACCACTCCCGCTGGCAAAAAAGCCCCGCAGGCGGTCCGGGTGGTTCATGCACAGATGCCGGCCAATGCCGGCACCGTGGGAGTGGCCGGTGTAAAAAAATTTTTCTATCCCCATGGCATCGGCAAAATCCACTACGTCCTGAGCCCATACGTCATACCAGTCGTCTCCCAGGTCCTCTGTGACCATGGAGAGGGGGCATAGCCCCGAATTCGGATGATGAAGGCATGAAAGCCGCAGCGGTCCGCCAGATCCTTGGTATAGTAGATATGGCTGTTGACAAACTGCTGCGCCTGGATGAGATAGCGGTCTCCCCGACCGAATTCTTCATAGTAGAGTGAAACATGGTTCAGATTCAGAATGGGCATAAAAGGTTCCTCCTCAGTTTGCAGATTGACGTTTTCCCTCGATTTGATGATCTGGATAGGGCCAGGGCCGCATGGGAATGCGGCGGCGGCAGTGGCTCATTCGCTCCATGTTGGATTCTACAACAAGGCTGAGACGCTGGCCGTTGAAACGGCAGTAAAATGTATTGTAGTCCATCCAATCTGTGGAGCGGACCTGAAAGATGAAGCAGAAATCAGAGGCCCAGCCGCCGCTGACCCAGTGCCGGACCGGACCCGTGTGAAACATCATGTTCAGCCGTTCGTTTTCCCTGGGCATGGAAAGAAAGGCATCATTGGCGATCCAATCCCCATGGAGACCGACCTGAAGAGTACAGGATTCCTGATCCGTTTCCAGGGAAATATGGGGCTGTCCCTCCCGCAGGGACAGAGAGAGGGTGCGCAGATGCCAGGGGTTCTCCTCCAGCACATAGACGCAGCCGTAGTAGTCGTCCAGAAAGCTGGGCTGTGCCGCTGTGCGCGGAGCGCAGGACCAATGGGACAGATAGGACTTGAGACGGGCGGATTCTCCATGGTCGGGGACGGCTTGGGGCTGTATGGCTGAATAGAGGGTATCCCAGAGGACGGCAGGGATCAGACCGCTGTCCTCCTCAATGGCGTTGCAGACGATGGCCATTTCCTTGTCCGGGAACAGAAAACCGAACTGACTGCGGCCGCCGTCCAGGCGGGCTCCCTCCCGGGCGTTGCGCCAGAGCTGGAAGCCGTAGCCTGCCAGCTGGTCGCTGTGCATGAAGGAGATAGAGGAGCAGCGCCGGGTAGGGACCTGGAAGGAGACAGCTGCCCGCACCAGTCGGGCGTCCAGCAGCTGTTGTCCATTCCAATTGCCCTCCTGAAGATAGAACAGGGAGAGCTTGGCGAAACCTTCCGCAGTACACATGGTGCGGGAGCCCTCCAGCTCCCCGCGCTGGGTCTGTTCCACAGTGCAGTAGATGCCCAGGGGCTCCAGAAAGCGGGGGCGCAGGAAGTCCAGATAGTTGATGCCGGAGACTTTCTTCACGATCAGGCCCAAGATGTGGGGGACACCGTTGTTGTAGAGAAAATGGGTGCCGGGTTCAAAGTCCAGAGGCTCCTCCAGAAAGGCGCGGACGCTGTTGGTGCTGTTGAGCACCGGTCGGAAGGTGTCCCGATCATGGCCGGTGGTCATGGTCAGGAGATGGTAGACGGTGATGGATTCCATCCTGGGGGTGACTGTTTCGGGCAGATCTTCCGGAAAAAGCTGAGTCAGGCGTGTCTTCAGTGAGACCAGTCCTTCCTGAATGGCGAACAGAACAGCTAGGCCGGTGAGGGCCTTGGCAGCGGAATAGATGCGCCGGGGGGTGTCGCCCTGATAGGGACGGCGGTTGGCACCCAGCAGTTGAAAGCCGTTGCGGAAGATGTACAGACTGTGGAGATCGACATGCAGGCGGTCCAGCTCGGTCAGAAACTGCAGGATCGCACCGCTGGGAACGCCCTGGGAATCAGGGGAGGCGGTATGGAAGCGGCCTTCCAAATAGGGGACATAGTGCAAGGTGGTCCCCCTCCTTTCTGCGGCTGTCCGTCGTTAACCGACCAGACGAAAGCCGCCTAGAATTGCGACAAAAACAAGAACTGCGGAAAAAATGGGGGCGAGGATGGTCTGCTGCCGGATCAGCCTGCGGCGGAGGGACTCATCACTGCAGCCGGTGAGCACGGCGGCGCCCCCCTGGGAAAAGGGGCTGATGCTGCTGGCGGTCAGGCCCATCTGCATCCCGCAGTAAATGGTCCCCACTGGCATACCGGAGGCAGAGGACAGGGCGGAAAGCAGAGGAAGCATCATGGGAACCACCACGCCGCCTGAGACGAAAAAGCTGAGCACACACATGACCAGCACTACCCCGGGCAGGATCCAATGGGCGGGGATGGTGTTCTGGAGCAGATCGGACAGATAGCTGACGACCCCCATGGAGTTGGCCAGGGCCATGTATATGCCGGTCAGGGAGAGCATCAGCAGGGTGTCCCAGGGGATGCGCGTCTGAACCACGCGGTGATAATCCGCAGTTTTCAGAAGCACGTTCAGCGTGATGCCGATGACCGCAAGAAACTGAAAGCTGCAGTAGGTGCTGATCCACTGGGTCACAGGATTGGGGAACAGCAGCTGGGCTGCGGCAGGCACCACGATCATAGCGATGATGCCGAGGATGATAAAGAGAGTCTGCCGCTGCCCAGTATCAAACGGGGCCGGTCTGGTGAGAGAGACCGCCGAGGATCTGACCCGCCAGCCCCTCAGGAGAACAAACATTGCCACATACAGAATGGTGTAAAATATTCCGCGGAAGGTAAAGAAGTCCACCACATATCCCGAGGAAGTGGAGAGATCGAAGTAGATCTCCAGCTGTCCCACATTGGTAGCATACCCGGAGGTCCAGGGCATGCTGCCACCCACCATGGAGGAGGTCCAGAGCGCCACGGATACCAGGAGCGGATCGATGCCCGCCTGGAGAGCCAAACTGAAGCAGATGGCAGACATGAAGAAGGGAGCGGCCCCACCAGCACCCAGACCGGCCACAATGGCGGACACGCCGAAAAACAACAGACCCAGAAGCCAGCCTGCCCCCCGGCAGGAGTAGAGCAGATGCTCCGCCACTTTTTCAGTGTCCCGTTTCCTGGGCAAAGCCGAAGAGAAATGTGGCCACCATAAAGTTAAAAAACAGGGGCACTGGAAAGAGGGCGACCACGCCGCCGGGAGTCAGACCGCCTGCTGTGGTGCCCAGCAGAAAGGCAAAGCTGAGCGAGATCAGGCCAATGTTGATGTTCAGCCTGGTCCCCAGGATTAGGGCAAGCACGATAAAAACAAAAAACAGGATCGTATTGAGCAAGCTTACATCCCCTTTCGCTCCAGCATCCGATACAAGGTGGCGCGGCTGATGCCCAGCAGTTCGGCGGCCCGGCGCTTGTTGCCGCCGCTGAGGGCCAGGGCTTCCTCCAGCGTATAGCGGCTGCGGAGGCTCCCACCGGCGGCGGAAAGTCCCCTGTTTTCCTGAATATAGGTCTCCACCAGCTCCGGACCGATCTCATCGGAGTCGCTGATGACGCTGACCCGGCGCACCATGTTCTGGAGTTCCCGGATGTTTCCGGGCCAGTCATAACGGAGCATGGCGGCTTTGGCTTGGCTGCTGAAGCGGAGATAGCGTCCCGCCCGCTCCGAGGTCTCGGAGAGAAAGGCGTCGGCCAGCAGGATAATGTCCCCCTGGCGCTGGCGCAGAGGCGGGATACACAGTCCCAGCACATTGATGCGGAAGTACAGATCTGCTCGGAAGGTGCCCTCCCGGACCATAGAGACCAAATCACGGTTGGTGGCAGCAATAATGCGGATGTCAATGGGAATGGGAGTCTCAGCACCAATGCGGCGGATGCTGTGCTCCTGCAGGACACGCAGCAGCTTGCCCTGCATGGAGGGAGAGATCTCACCGATCTCATCCAGAAAAATAGTTCCGGTATGGGCACACTCGAACAGTCCCCGCTTGCCGTCCCGGCTGGCTCCGGTAAAGGCTCCCTTTACATAGCCGAACAACTCACTTTCCAGAATGCTTTCTGGGAGGGAGGCGCAGTTGACAGCCACAAATGGCATGTCCCGCCGGCGGCTGGCCCGATGAATTCCCTGAGCAAACATTTCCTTGCCTACACCCGTCTCCCCCTGGATGAGCACAGTCTCGTCCACCTTGGAGTAGCGCAGGGCCAGCCTGAGCGCCTGCGTCATGCAGGGGCTGTTCCCCAGAATGTGGTCAAAGGAATAGACAGCCTGATTTTCCTTGGTGGTGAGCGTACGGCGGATACTGACCTCGGAGCTCATGACCGTATTTACGTCCTGAAAGATGACCGACACACCCTCCAGCGTGCCGTCCCGCTTCCGCAGGATGGGCTCCGCATGGTAGAGAAAGATTCGGTCTTCCAGCTTGGCGATTTGATTAAGATAGGGACGGCGAGTAGAGATGACGTCAGCGATGCGGCTGAACTGGGGACAGACGTCATCCACAGAAAAGGCGACTGCATTGAGCTGGTCCAGCTTCAGATATTCGCTGGCCAGCCGATTCATCATCAGGATCTCACCCAGGCAGTCCACCGTAATGGCGGCATAGATGGAGGACTCCATCATGGGGGTCCCGGTCTCGGATTCATCCTGCCGCTTTTCCAGATAGGACTGGGCCAGAGAGATGGCCTTTCGGATCTCGGAATCCCGGGTCTTGATGAGTACAGTCGGGATCCCGTACTGCTTGGCGATCCTGGCCTGATAGTAGCCCCCCACCAGTACATCGATGTCCTGGACCTTCTCCAGCTCATGGGGGATCTTTTCCGGGGACACAGTAGGAAGCCATACCAGATCAATGGAGAGCAGGTCCCGGACATAAAACACATCCTTCAGAACTCGGCGGAAGCCAAAGATAGCGATGCGCTTTCCCAGCTTAGATGCCTCCAGCAGAGCGTCCATAACGTCCTCCGCCTGCAGATCCACCATAATTACGGGGACATCCACGCTCTGGCGCACGATTTTTGCAAACATGCCGAAGGCGATCAGAACTTTGGCGCCCTGGGCCACTTGGCTGCGGGATACCTCCTCAAGATCCTGGGTATTGGAGAGGACCACCTGGCAGTTGGCAGGGGATTCCCGCAAAATATTCTGGACCTTTTCGGCGGCCAGCAGGTCCGAGGCAATGAACGTAATGTCTGAGTGCATATCCCATCGCTCCTTTATTCGTTTCGGCGTTGCTCCGGGAGGGGGAGGACACACGCAGCTGAGCCGCCCCCGGGCCCGTGGGTGAAATATAACGATTATACCACAGCCCTGACCGAAATGTGGGGAGCGAAACAGTCAGGCAGTCCTTTCCTGCTTTTCCAATCTGGACAAAATTACCACAGCCAGGGCAACGGCCAGGACCACAGGGACGACAAAGGCGGCAAAGCCCACACGGTAACCGAACACAGCGCACAGCACGCCGCCCACCGTGGAGGCCAGTGCAGAACCGATGTCCATGCCCAGGTAGTTGGTGGAATTTGCAGCGGCCTTCCGCTCCGCAGGAACGGTGCGCATAGAGATGGTCATCAGTACGGGAGAAATGCCATTCTGGCCGATTCCGATCAGGATACCGGAGATAATGAACCAGGTCAGATCCTGGGCAAAGGCGAGACACAGGAGGCCTGCAGAGAAGAACAGGCCTGCGGGGATCAGGGTGGCAATGGGTCCCTTCTTGTCGAGGAGAATGCCGAGGGCGGGGCGGGCGACCCAGCCCATGAGAGAGGCGGCGGTGGCAAACACGCCGATATTGGCGATCCCCAGCTCCTCCAGGGCAAAGGCAGCCATAAAGACGGTGATACCGGTCCGGGTGCCCTGAAAGGCCACATTGATGATCATGGGGGAGATGGCTTCCTTGGCAAACAGGTTGTTCAGCTTCAGGCCGCCGAACATGGACTGGCCGGGCAGGCGCGCTGGGACCTTGGTGGGGGCGGTGAAGCACACCAGCACCAGACCGAAGGCGGAGATGGCGGTAAAGACCAGCAGCATGGAGGCATAGCCCATGTACTCGGCCAGGGCAAAGGCCACAGGCTGGGAGACCGCAGAAGCGATCATCTGGGAAATCATGAAAAATCCCATGGCGGTCCCCAGATCCTCCCGGGGAACATACTCACTGACGATGACGGCGGTAATAGTGGAGATAAAAGTCCAGGATACGCCGTGGATAATTTTGGCCGGCACTGCAAAGGCGGAGTTGTCCATGCTCAGCGAATACATGAACACAGCCAGGGTCAGGGCCCCCACTGCAGCGATGTAGATCAGCTTTTTGTTGCCGCGGTCGGTAATAGGGGCAGAGAAGGGGCGGATGATGAAGGCGGCCCAGCTCATGGCGCTGGCAATGAGGCCGATAGTGGTCAGGTCCATGCCGGCCAGCCGCCAGCCTGCGCTGGTGACAGAGTTGGTCATAGAGTGGGTGATGCAGATGACCGTGTACGCCACAAAGAGCATAATAAAGTTCTTGTTGGCGATCTGGAAGAAGGTCTTCTTCTGCGGAACAGCATTACTCATTCAAATTTCCTCCCATTTTATAGTTTGTTTTGGAATTCCATAGATTAATACAAGCAAGTTCTGTGCCAACTTAATTTTATTAAAAATTACGGGGAAACGGCAGAAAAAAGGGGGTTTTTTAAGAAATGATGCTGTCTCAAAAGTGTTTTCATATCTGTCTCGCGATACAAAAAAGAGGACCATCAGCAAATTTGAAAGGCAGGAATATTTGGCATTGAACTGCCCGCTGCCCCGTACAGAAAAGAGAAGCTTGGTGCCAGAGCAAAAAAATGCCCCCAGCTGTGTACACAGCGGGGGCATTTCGGAGAGAACCTTATTCAATGGCAATGCGGTTTTGAGTGGGCAGGGTCTGCTGGTCCTTCTTGGGCAGGGTCAGCATCAGGATGCCGCTGTCATATTTGGCATTGATCTCCTCGGGCTGCACATCGCCCACATAGAAGCTGCGGCTGCAAGTGCCGCTGTACCGCTCCTGGCGGATGTAGCGGCCCTCCTGGTCCTTCTGGTCCCGGTCCAAGCCCTTGGCGGCCTGAATGGTCAGATAGCCGTTTTGCAGCTCCACGCTGATCTCATCCTTCTGGAAGCCGGGCAGGTCGATATCCACCTCGTAGTGGTCCCCCGGTCTCCTTCACGTCGGTCTTCATCAGATTCTTGGCGTGCTTGCCGTATAGGGGATTCCGGGCGCCGAACAGGCTCTTCTCCCAAGGCTCATCAAAGAATTCATCCAACAGGTTCTCACCAAAAATGCTAGGCAACATAAGTCATTCCTCCATTCGCGATCCTTATTTTCGTGCCTGCCGGGGGACCTCTCAGGTCCCCCTCTTTCTTGGTACGCCCTTAGTATAGCACTGAAATTAGCACTGTCAAGCAGAGAGTGCTAAAATTCATAAAGTGTTCACAAGATATTGCAAAAAAAGACATAAACAGAACGAAAATGGAAGAAATATCCGAAAAAGTTGGGGTGGTCAGAGGGGAGGCAGGGGAAACCCCTGCCCCTGGGCGCGCTGGAGACCAAGCTCCATCAGGCGGCGGTCCGTGTCCAGGGTGGCGGGATAGGGCCAGCGGGGCGCACAGTGCTGGAACTGACGCCAGGACAGCAGGGCGGCCTCCGGGTCCCGCTGGGCCAGCAGAGCCCAGAGGAACTCCATGCGGCTGGTGGAGGGGGTGAACTTCCGGGTAGCCTTGCAGTAATGGAGAAGGGCAGGGGTGCGGAGGGGGGCCAGCTCCTCCTGGGAGCGGCCCAGGAGCAGGGAGCAGGAGAGCAGATCCACCGTCAGGTCCCACCGCTGGATGTCCAGCAGGCCAGAGGGGACGTCCAGCAGGGTTCGGAAAGCGGCTTCCGCCCCGGACAGGTCCCCCTGGTCCATGAGCCGGCTGGGGAGGAAGGATAGGGCGGCGGCGGTAAAGGGGTCCTGGGGCTCCAGGTCCTGGGGGAGCTGGAACCAGCGGGCGGGCTGGTCCCGGAGGGGGATGCCCCGCTGGAGGAGGGCGTGGCACCGCAGCTGGAGGGCGAAGGTCCGGCGGGCCTGGGGGCTGCGGGAGAGCAGGTGCAGGTTGAAGCCGTCGTTGGCTACCCCGTCCATGGAGAGAGGGATGAGGTTGACGGCCCCCAGAAACAGGCCGGCAGCTGCAAAGATCAGCAGGAAGACCGGCCAGGGAAAGGGGAGGAGAAAGGCGGTCAGGGCCGCCGCCAGGGCGGAAAGCAGATTGGCCAAGCCGCCCCCAAGATTATAAAGCCGGAAGGGGACCTCGTCCCCGTCTGGGGGCTCCAGCAGGCACTGGCCGCCAGTGCCGGGGAGGTAGAAGCGGCGCAGGACCAGGCGGCCATTCTGGCGGAGCAGGGTGAAAGAGCCCACCCGGAAGGAGAGAAAGCGGTAGCCGGAGAGCAGGCCGCAGACCAGGTGACCGCCCTCGTGCAGGATGGCCTGGAGCCAGAAGGAGAGGATCAGGCAGGCCAGGGAGGGCAGCAGGACAGTCATTCCATAGGGGTCCAGAGCCCACATGAAGAAGTAGCCCCCTGCGGCCCCCAGAAGGGCGGCAGGGATAAGGACAGCCAGCTTCCGCCAGGGGACGGTGTGCCGCTTCAAACGATCAGTCCTTTCTGTTGTGACATGTCGAAAAAATACAAATAGGAGAGAAAAGCTCACCCCTCCGCCCAGTCCTCATAGGGCACAAAGGTAAATGAGATGTCCCAAGGCTGCTGGTGGTAGACCAGATAGACGATGTCTCCCTTGCCTGCCATCTCATTGGCGGTGAACTGGGGAAAGGGGACCAGGGGCAGGGTGATCTGGCTGGCGCCTCCGTCAGCCTGGGCGCGGGCGGTGTCCAGCCGATGGACCCAGACGGCAGCGTTGCAGGCATACACTGCCACCAGCAGGACCCCAGCGGCGGCAGCCGCCCGATTCAGGCGGGTGAGGGGCCGCAGGCCCTCTGCCCGGGCACGTCGGAAGAGCACTGACGCGGCCAGGCACAGAAACAGGTAGCTGGAGAAGAACATCCGGGCGTTCACCGGGGAGACCACCAGCATGGGGCCGGTGACCACCAGCAGGGAGGCCACCCAGAACCAGAGCTCCCGCCTGTCCGCGCCGCCCCGCCACTCGGCCGCCAGGATCAGCCAGAGCAGGGCCAGAGCCAGGCCCAGCCAAAGACATTCCTCCCGGTACAGGTCCCGCCGCTTCAGAACGACCAGAAGGCGGTCATAGCCGATGTAGAGGTGGAGGGGGAGGAGGAGGCAGGCCCACAGCCTCCAGCGGGGGCAGCCCTGCCGCCGTACCAGCCACAGCAGCAGGAGGCTGATGGTCAGGCAGAGGGGAATGGGGCGGAGGAGGACCTCGGTAAAGATGACAGGCAGGTTGTCCCGGGCCAGATCCAGCCCCACCCCCCGCAGGCCGCTGTCCACCTGAGCGAAGACGGAGTTGGTCATGCTCAGGGCCAGCCCGGCCCAGCTGCCTGCCAGCAGGGCGGCCCGGAGAGACGGGGCGGGCAGGAGGCCCCGGAGGGCGGGGACCAGTCCGGCCAGAGCCATAGCGGAGGAGAGGAGGACCAGATAGGCGGTATTGTGCTCGGTGAACAGACCGATGGACAGGGAGAGGAGCAGGACGAGGGGCCAGCGGTCCGGCCGCCCCTGGCGGAGCAGGAGAAGCAGGGGGAGCAGGAGCAGGGTGGGGGCCAGATAGTTGGCCCAGGCCGCAGACCAGCTGTACACCTGCTGCCAGATGCCCCAGGGGGCCCATACCACCAGGAAGAGGGCCAGGGCAAAGGATTCCCGGCCGCCTGCCGGCCCGCCCTGGAAGAAGCGGGAGAGGAGCAGGGTGAGTCCCAGCATCCCGCCCCCCAGGATCAGCACCCGGAGGGGCCAGAGGGGGGAAAACGCCAGCTTGCCCAGGATCAGCCCCAGCAGGTTGCCCAGATACCGGCCGTTGGATGGGACGCCCAGCACCACGCCCTCCTGGGGGATGGGGCGGACCAGCAGGAAGTCCTTCCAGGAGGCGAAGTCCCAGTAGATGAAGTAGCAGTCGTCGCACTCAGGGACGAAGAGGAGGGCGAGGAGCAGGAACAGGGCAGCGGAGAGCAGCACGTCCCAGCGCCGCCGGCGGGTGGTCATGGAGAGGCCTCCTTTCGGGGGATGAAAAAGCGGCCCCAGCCGCCGGTCAGGCCGGGGGAGGGGCCCGTTTGTTCGCTTTGGGTGTTCTGGCATGGAAGGGGGATCACTTCTGGCCGCCCTTCAGGGCCTTCATCCGGTCGCCGTGGTCCAGGATGCGCTTGCGCAGCCGGAGGTTCTCCGGGGTGCACTCCAGCAGCTCGTCGTCAGCCAGGAACTCCAGGCACTGCTCCAGAGACATCTGGCGGGGCGGGATGAGGCGCAGGGCATCGTCAGAGCCGGAGGCCCGCATATTGGTCAGCTGCTTTTTCTTGCACACGTTGACGGAGATGTCCTCTGCCTTGGGGGTCTCACCCACGACCATGCCGGCGTACACCGGGGTGCCGGCGCCGATGAACAGCACGCCCCGCTCCTGGGCGTTGAACAGGCCGTAGGTCACTGCCTCGCCGGTCTCGAAAGCCACCAGGGAGCCGGTGTTCCGGCGCTGGATCTCCCCCTTCATGGGGGCGTAGCTGTCAAAGACGGAAGCCATGATGCCCTCGCCCTTGGTGTCGGTAAGGAACTCGTTGCGGTAGCCGAACAGGCCCCGGGCGGGGACCAGGAACTCCACCTTCATCCGGTCGCCCACGGGGGTCATCTCCACCAGGTCGCCCTTGCGGGAGCCGATCTTCTCCATCACCGCACCCACACAGTCAGAGGGCACATCCACTACCAGGCGCTCGATGGGCTCGCACTTCACACCATCGATCTCCTGATACAGAACACGGGGGGGAGAGACCTGGAGCTCATAGCCCTCTCGGCGCATGGTCTCGAGTGAGGATGGACAGGGACATCTCACCCCGGCCGGCCACGTTGAAGGCATCAGTGCTGTCGGTCTCGGTCACCCGGAGGGAGACGTCCTCATGGTCTCCCGGATCAGCCGCTCCCGCAGCTGGCGGGAGGTGACGAACTTGCCTTCCCGGCCGGCGAAGGGAGAGTCGTTGACGGAGAAGGTCATCTCCAGGGTGGGGGCGCTGATCTTCACAAAGGGCAGAGCCTCCACGGCGTCGGGGGCGCAGATGGTATCGCCGATGGTGATATCGGGGATGCCGCTCATGGCAATGATGTTGCCGGCGGTGGACTGGGTCACGGCTTTCCGGCTCAGACCTTCGAACTCATAGATGGCCGTGGCCTTGGCCTTGCGCAGGACGGCGTCGGGAGCATGGTAGTTGCACACGGCGATCTCCTGATTCTGCTTCAGGGTGCCGCGCTCAATGCGGCCGATGGCGATCCGGCCCACAAACTCGTTGTAGTCAATGGAGCTGACCAGCATCTGGAAGGGCTGATCGGTGTCCGCCTCGGGAGCGGGGATATACTCGAGAATGGTCTCGAAGAGGGGCTTGAGGTCTTCGCCCACCACGTCGGGAGAGTAGGAGGCGGTGCCCTGACGGCCGGAGCAGAAGAGCATGGGGGAGTCCAGCTGCTCGGGGGTGGCGTCCAGATCCATCAGCAGCTCCAGCACCTCGTCGATGACTTCGTGGATCCGCTGGTCCGGACGGTCGATCTTGTTGACCACCACGATGACCCGGTGGCCCAGCTCCAGCGCCTTGGAGAGGACGAAGCGGGTCTGAGGCATGGGGCCTTCGGCAGCGTCCACCAGCAAGATGACGCCGTTGACCATCTTCAAAATCCGCTCGACTTCGCCGCCGAAGTCCGCGTGGCCCGGGGTGTCGACGACGTTGATCTTCACATCCTTATAGCGGATGGCGGTGTTTTTGGCCAGAATTCGTGATGCCGCGCTCCCGCTCCAGGTCGCCGGAGTCCATGACACGGTCCACAACCTCCTGGTTTTCCCGGTAGGCGCCGCCCTGCTTGAGCATTTCATCGACCAGAGTGGTTTTGCCGTGGTCAACGTGGGCAATGATGGCTACGTTTCTCAGCTGCTCGTTCTTCATAAACTGAACGTCCCTTTCTTTCTCTGTTCCGGTATATCGGCAGATTTTCACATACAGTCCGTTATTATAGTCTGATTTTTCCCACTTTTCAAGGT
>ENA-OQIL01000532-OQIL01000532.1-human-gut-metagenome-genome-assembly--contig:-NODE-532-length-13194-cov-4.072473_pt1 | contig 13194 bp, 14 predicted proteins | sample MGYA00242583_ERZ504748 | MGnify/ENA primary metagenome ERZ504748 (study PRJEB26092, sample SAMD00036191) | human gut metagenome | host: Homo sapiens | study: EMG produced TPA metagenomics assembly of...
AAGCAGCGCCTGACCATCGCCCGCGCCCTGCTGCGCAAGCCCAAGGTTCTGATTCTGGACGACTCCACCAGCGCCGTGGATACCGCTACTGATGCCAAGATCCGCAAGGCATTCCGGGAGGAGATTCCCGGCACCACCAAGATCATCATTGCACAGCGCATTTCCTCGGTGCAGGACGCTGACCGCATCCTTGTGCTGGATAACGGTAAGATCGATGGTCTGGGCACCCACGAAGAGCTGCTCAAGACCAACGCCATCTATCAGGAAGTTTACAACAGCCAGACCCAGGGCGGCGGCGACTTTGACAAACAGGGAGGTGAACAGTAATGGCTCAGGGCAAAATGAAGCTTCGGGCCCCGGCCCCCGCATGGGCGGCCCCCAGGCCCAAAGGTGGAAAAACCCCGGGCAAGCTGCTGAAGCGCATCATGGATGAGGTATTCCGGCACTATCTGCCCCATTGCATCCTTGTACTTGTCTGCATCGTGGTCAGCGCGCTGGCAAACGTTCAGGCCAGTCTGTTCTTAAAGACCCTGATGGACGATTACATCGTACCCATGACCCAGCAGCAGGACCCCGATTTTGCCCCGCTGGCAGCAGCTCTGCTGCGGGTAGGCATCATCTACGTCATTGGCATTCTGGCCGCATGGCTCAACGCCCGCATCATGGTCAACGTAACGCAGGGCACGCTGCGCAACCTGCGCACCAAGCTGTTCACCCACATGGAGAGCCTGCCCATCAAGTATTTTGACCAGCATCCCCACGGCGACATCATGTCCGTGTACACCAACGATGTGGATACCCTGCGCCAGATGCTCAGCCAGAGCATCCCGCAGCTAGTGTCCAGCGCCATTACCATTGTTTCGGTATTCTTCAGCATGTGCATGCTCAGCTGGCAGCTGACGATCGTTACCATGCTGATGGTGGCGCTGATGATGTTCTTCTCCAAAAAGATCACCCAGCAGTCCGGCAAATACTTCATCCAGCAGCAGCGGGATCTGGGCAAGTTGAACGGCTACATCGAAGAGATGATGGAGGGCCAGAAGGTCGTCAAGGTGTTCACCCACGAACAGAAGGCGCTGGACGGTTTCCGCCAGCTGAACGACCAGCTGAAGGAAAGCGCCAACAAAGCCAACAGCTTTGCCAACATCATGATGCCGGTCAACGCCCAGCTGGGCAATATCAGCTATGCCGTCTGCGCGCTGGCAGGCGCAGCCATGGCCGTGAGCGGCATGGGCGGCACGACCCTTGGCACGGTGGTGGCTTTCCTGAGCCTGAACAAGGGCTTCAATATGCCCATCAGTCAGGTGTCCATGCAGGCCAACAGCATCATCATGGCTCTGGCCGGTGCCGAGCGTATCTTCAAGATGATGGACGAAGAGAGCGAGACCGACGAGGGCTATGTGACCCTTGTCAACGCAAAGTACGACCGCAACGACCAGCTGGTGGAGACGGACGAGCGCACCGGCCTGTGGGCATGGAAGCACCCGCACCACGACGGCACTACCACCTACCACAAGCTGGAAGGCAGCATCACCTTTACCGATGTAGACTTTGGCTATGTGCCGGAAAAAACCGTCCTGCACGATATCAACCTGTATGGCCGTCCGGGCCAGAAGATCGCCTTTGTCGGCTCTACCGGTGCCGGTAAGACCACCATCACCAACCTCATCAACCGGTTCTACGACATTCAGGACGGCAAGATCCGCTACGACGGCATCAACATCCACAAGATCAAAAAGGCCGATCTGCGCCGTTCTCTGGGCATCGTGCTGCAGGACACCCATCTGTTCACCGGCACGGTGATGGAGAACATCCGCTACGGCCGGCTGGATGCCACCGATGAAGAGTGCATCGCCGCCGCCCGCCTTGCCAACGCGGATGGCTTCATCAAGCGTCTGCCGGAAGGCTACAACACCATGCTCACCGGCGATGGTGCCAACCTCTCGCAGGGCCAGCGCCAGCTGCTGGCCATCGCCCGTGCCGCCGTGGCAGATCCCCCGGTGCTGATCCTGGACGAGGCCACCTCCTCCATCGATACCCGCACCGAAGCGCTGGTGCAGCGCGGCATGGACGGCCTGATGTACGGTCGCACCAGCTTTGTCATTGCGCACCGCCTGTCCACCGTCCGCAATGCAGACTGCATCGTGGTGCTGGAGCAGGGCCGCATCATCGAGCGCGGCAGCCACGACGAGCTGATCGCCAAGAAGGGCAAGTATTACCAGCTGTACACCGGCAATCTGGCCGAGGACTAAGCTTTTTTCTACCTTCTCAATGAAAAAGCGGCAGCGTGCATCAAATTGCGCGCTGCCGCTTTTTTGTGTTATACTGGCTCTGCGGCCCTTCTCCGATCCCCCTGTCGCGGAAAGGAGGTGGTAAACATGCCTAGCTTTATCGCGTTTTTTCAGACTGTCGCAGCAGAGGTAGTAGCCTACTATTTATGCAAGTGGCTTGACAGCCTGTTCTTCAAGGGCAGCAAGCACTAATGAAAAGAAGCACCCCGGTACTGGTTCTACCGGGGTGCTTCGATTTTTTTACGTGGTAAACACGTTCGGCCTTATCGCGTTGCCTACCCTTATTATACGCACTTTCATGCAAAAGTCAAGAGGTTTCTGATTCATTTTTCTACTATGTTACGTCAGAATTTTTTATACTTTACAAGGCTTTGCCGTTGGTTTATACTGAAAGCTGAATGATTCTATCAAATTGAGGAGTTTTGCATCGTGGTTTCGGAGAGCACACTCACCTTGGACATCCTGCCCCTTTCGTCAGACACCGCCCGGCTGGTGCGGGTGTACGGCGCAGAGCCGTGTATCGCGCTGCCCGGCACACTGCCAGCACCGGAGGGCGGCAGCTTTGCTGTTACCGAACTGGGCGACTACTGCTTTTCCGAAAAGCCGCGCAGCCTGCCTGCGGCAGACAAGACCTGCCGCTACGAGGCGGCCCCGGACGGCACGGCGCGGCTGATTCGGGCCTTTGGGCAGACGGTAGGCGGCACCTGCCGCCGGTACGGCTTCGACTTTGACGCGCCCGCTGCCGGTTCGGATGCAGACGACCTGCACCCGGTGTGTGGGAACTTTCTCGAAGAGCTGACCCTACCGGACAGCTTACAGGTCGTCGGCAGCTGCGCATTCTACAACTGCCGCAAGCTGCGCCTGCTCACGGTGGGCAGCGGCAGCCTGACCGTAGGCAGCGATGTGTTTTTGAACTGCTTCGCGCTGGAGACCATCCGGGTGCAGGCAGGCCCTGAAGAACCTACCGGCCTGTTTGCCCTTGTGAACAACATCACCGAAGCGGTGCGGGCGGAGTTCCGGCCTGCCGGTGCCGCCGCGCCGCTGGCGGCGCTCTGGTATCCCGCCTACTGGGAGGATATCGAGGAGACCCCCGCCCACATCCTGCTGCACACCTTTTCCGGGCAGGGATACCATTACCGGCAGTGTTTTCTCAACAATATATTCCTGCCTGCAGAATATGACAGCATTTTCCCGCAGGGTCACGATGCCGACGATGCCAATGTGATGGCAATGCTCTGCTTTGACCGGCTGCGGTATCCGTGGCAGCTGACCGAAGCTGCCGCCGGGCACTACCGGGCGTTTCTGGCAGCCAACACCGACCGGGTGCTGGCCCGCCTGCTGAAAGCGCAGGACCTTGACGGCATCCGCGCCCTGCTGGCGCTGGATGTGCTGGACAAAGCCGGTTTTGCGTCCGCCGCCGCCCTTGCCGCCAAGGCAGAGAACGCCGCGGCCGCCGCCCTGCTGGCGGATGCGGAGCACAAAAAGTATGCTCCTCAGCCCAAAAAGCAGCGGTACGATTTTGATTTTTAAGCAGTAAAAACCTCCTTCCGTCGTACTTCGTGCGCCAGCTCCCTCTAAGAGGGCTGGCATCGCGCAGCGATGACTGGGGGGAGTTTGCTGCGAGGCTGAGAGGGTTCTAAGTGAGGTGACACTTTTGCCCCAAACGATCCAAAAAGAAAAATTTTTTGACCCGCGCAAGCCGTTCCAGTCCCAGCGGCCGGAGACCCACGAGGAGTGGCAGGCACGCATGGGCGGCGAGGTGCTGGCGGTGGTGCGCAGCGGGCTGTATCTGGACTTCCGCTTTCTGGATATGGCGCTCAGTGCCTTGTCCCCCGCCCCGGACGAGCGCTGCCGGGTGCTGGCTACGGACGGTCAGGTCCTGTTTTATCAGCCCAGCCACCTGCTGCGGCTCTATCAGGACAACCCAAAATATCTCAACCGGTTGTATCTGCACACCATATTCCACTGCGTATTCCGGCATTTGTGGCTGAAAGGCCGCCGGGAGCCGCAGCTGTGGAGCCTTGCCTGTGATATCGCAGTGGAAAACGTTATCGACAGCCTGAACCGCACCAGCGTCAAGCGCCCGCTGACCTATGTGCGCCAGAACGCCTATCAGCAGATCACCGCAGAGGAAACCGTGGTGGCAGCCGCGCCGGTGTATCGGTGGCTCACCCGGCAGACACCTGGTGTGCTGCGCCAGCTGGAGCGGGAGTTCGTGACCGACGACCACCGTCTGTGGCCGAAGGATGCGCCTGACCAGCCCCAGCAGATGCCCACGCCGCTGCCCCAGAAAACGTGGCAGAAGATCGGGGAGCGGATGCAGACCGAGCTGGACCTGCGGGATAAGGAAGCCGGGGACGGTGCCGATGCCCTGAAGCAGCAGGTAAAAGCCGCCAACCGCAGCCGCCGCAGCTACCGGGATTTTCTGCGCCGGTTCTGTGTCATGCGGGAGGAAGTCAAGCTGGATCCGGACGAGTTCGACCTGAACTTCTACACCTACGGCCTTTCGGTGTACGGAAACCTGCCCCTCATCGAACCTCTGGAAAGCCGGGAGAGCAAAAAGATCGAGGAGCTGGCCCTTGTCATCGACACCAGCTACTCCACCTCCGGTGAACTGGTGCGGGCGTTCCTTGCGGAGACCTACACTCTGCTGAAAGGACAGGAGAACTTTTTCCACCGCATGAACCTGCACCTGATCCAGGCCGATAACGCCATCCGGCAGGATATCCTGATCCACAATGAGGACGAGCTGATCCACGCCATGAACCACTTTGAGCTGCGGGGCGGCGGCGGAACGGATTTCCGCCCGGCCTTTGAATACGTGAACCAGCTGTGCGCCGAGAAGAAGTTCTCGAACCTGCGGGGCCTTTTGTACTTCACCGACGGCATGGGCACCTACCCCGCCAAGCGCCCGGCCTACGACACCGCTTTTCTGTTTCTGGGGGAGCGGTTCGACGATGCCAATGTACCGCCGTGGGCCATGAAAGTGGTTCTGGATGAAGAAGAATTTACCGGTGCAGCAGCCCGCCCGCAAAGCACCCTTGCCGACGCGCTGGCCGAAGAGGACGACCTGTACCGTGACCTGAACAATTCGTGAGGGAATTTGTTATGAATATCAAACGAGCCAAAGAAGAAATTGAACACACCGTAAAAGCCTACCTTGCCAAGGATGCCTTGGGCGAATACGCCATCCCGGCCATCCGGCAGCGTCCCATTCTGCTCATGGGGCCTCCGGGCATCGGTAAGACCCAGGTGATGGAGCAGGTAGCCCGGGAGTGTGGCGTGGCGCTGGTGGCCTACACCATCACCCACCACACCCGCCAGAGCGCCGTGGGCCTGCCCTTCATCCGCCAGCGCAATTATGGCGGCAAAGATGTCTCCGTGACCGAATACACCATGAGCGAGATCATTGCCAGCATCTACGCCAAGATGGAGGCCACCGGCCTCTCCGAGGGCATTCTGTTCATCGACGAGATCAACTGTGTGTCGGAAACGCTGGCCCCCACCATGCTGCAATTTTTGCAATGCAAGACCTTTGGCAATCAGGCCGTGCCTGCGGGCTGGGTGATCGTGGCGGCAGGCAACCCACCGGAATATAACAAATCTGTGCGCGACTTTGATATCGTTACGCTGGACCGCGTGCGCCGCATGGACATTGAGCCGGACCTGCCCGTGTGGAAGGACTATGCCCGCGCTGCCCACATCCACAGCGCCATTTTGAGCTATCTGGAGCTGCACCCGCAGAACTTCTACCAGATCAACGCCGACGTGGACGGCACCCAGTTCGTGACCGCCCGCGGCTGGGAGGATCTTTCCAATCTGCTGGATACCTACGAAACACTGGGTCTGCAGGCCGATGAAGACCTGATCCGCGAGTACATCCAGCACCCGAAGATCGCAGAGGACTTCTCCGCCTACCTCGACCTTTACTATAAGTACCGCGACGACTACGGCGTAGAGGAGATCTTGGCCGGACAGGCAAAGCCCGCCGTGTTCGCACGGCTGCTGCAGGCCCCCTTCGACGAGCGGCTTTCGCTGGTCAGCCTGATCCTTGCAGGCCTCGGCACCCGGTTCACGGCCTCCCGTCAGGCAGATGCAGTAGCCGACAGCTGCTATGCCTTTCTGCGGGAGACCAAAAAAGCCCTTGCCACCGTTCCGGAGGATATCCCGGACGGCTCGGCAGAAATGTTCCACCAGCAGATCATGGATTACGACACCGAAACACAGCAAAAGCGTGCCGCCGGGCTGCTGAGCAAAGATGCTCTGACCACCCGCCTGCAAGTGCTGGCCGTGCTGCGCGGCTGGGAGGGCGAACTGCGCCGTGCCAACGCCGCCGGCACACAGGAAGCCTTCGACCTGCTGCGCGGGCAGTTCCAGTCCCTTGCCGATGAGCGCGAAAAGGCCCAGCAGACCGCCAGCGCCGCGCTGGAAGCCGCTTTCGACTTTATGGAACAGGCCTTTGCCGAAAGCCAGGAGATGGTGGTGTTCGTCACCGAGCTGACGGTGGACCCGGTGTCCCACGCCTTCCTCACCGAGAACGGCTGCGAACGCTACTTCAAGTACAACAAAGACCTGCTGCTGGACCACCGCAAAGCTGCTCTGCAGCAGGAGCTTTCAGCGGAACAGCGCCGCCACGGCGGAGTGTGAGCCATGCTGGAAAATATTCTGTTCAGCATGAACAGCACCATGCCGCTGTTCTTTATCATGCTGCTGGGCTATGTGCTGCACCGCACCGGTTTTCTGAGCGATGCGTTCGTGGCCGGGGCCAACAAGTTCGTGTTTTATGTGGCACTGCCGGTGCAGCTGTTCCGCGACCTTGGCAAAAACGATGTCCGCGCCACCTTCGATGGCCGGTATGTGCTGTTCTGCTTTGCGGTCACACTGGCGTGCATCCTTGTGATCTGGGCGCTGGCAAAGCTGTTTTTAAAGAGCACCGGCCTTGTGGGCGAGTTCGTTCAGGTGTGTTACCGCTCGTCGGCTGCCATCCTCGGCTCGGCTTTTCTGCAGAGCATCTACGGCGATGCCAGTATGTCCAGCCTGATGATCCTTGGCAGTGTGCCGCTGTATAACATCATGGCAGTGGTCATTTTGATGCTGGAAGCGCCCACTGCGCAGGCTCAGACCGGCAATATGGCTGAAAAGCTCAAAAAGAGTGTGAAAGGCATCCTGACGAACCCCATCCTTCTGGGCATTGCAGCGGGCTTTGCGTGGAGCATGCTGCACATTTCCATGCCTGCCATGCTGGATAAGGCCCTTTCCAATGTGGCCGGTCTGACCAGCCCTCTGGCCCTGCTGGTGATGCTGGGCAGCATCACCACCCCGGCGTGCTACGTTATGGCAAAGCAGATGGGCCACGAAGGTGTGCTTACCGGCAGCGTGTGCGTTACCACCACCCTGTTCAGTGCATTCAGCCTGACCTTCTGGCTGTTCGTGCTGCGGAGCCTCGGATATATTTTATAACATCTTTTGCATAGCACAACAGCGGACGGCCTGCAGGCTGTCCGCTGTTTGCTTTTCAGATGTTGCTTGGGGAATCAGGCCGCACCGAAGGGATGCAGCTTCTGCCCTTTATTCTGTCATTTCCAGTTCAGAGATCCATTCCCGCACGCGGTCCGGGCGGTTTGTGACGATGGCATCCGGCTGCAGGGGCCAAAGGTCTTTCACGGCCTGTTCCCCGTCCACCGTCCAGTATGCCGCCTTGATGCCCAGATCATGCAGCTTCTGCACCATGCTGGGCTGCTGGTAAGCGGTGTGATATTCGCAGCTCACCCAGTCCGGCTTGAAGTCCAGCGTCTGCACATACTTTACCGGGTCCCGCTGTTCCAGCAGGCGCTGGGCTACCTCTACCAGACTCTTGCCCGGAAAGTTCGCCTGCAGCATACTGATCTGATTGCCCATCCAGCGCAGGGCCCAGCTGCAGTTTTCGTCATCCACATTTTCCACCGACAGCGGCGGCAGCTGTGGAAAATCATCCTCTTCCAGCCCGTTCTGCAGGCCAAGCATTTCCCATGTGCTAGTGGGCAGCGCCATGGTCTCCAACGCACCGTAGACCAGCACGCCCACCTTCAGCTCCGGCATCAGCTGCTTTGCCTGCCGCAGCAGGTCGTGGTTGAACGAGATCACCACCAGCCGGTCGGTAATGTTTGCTGCACGCACCTCCTCGATCACGCGGGGGACAAAATCCGGGTCGTCATCGATGGTAGCCTTCATTTCCAGCTGAACGATGGTACCTTCCATTTCCCTGCACAGAGCCAGTGCCTCCTGCAGGGTAGCGATCCTCTCGTTCCGATAGTTCACATCCTTCCAGCTGCCAAAGTCCAGCGCCTTCAGCTCGCCCTCGGTCATGTCGTAGATCTGGCCACGCATATCGGTGTGCCAGTCAATGACAAAAATCGTGGTGGATCACCAGCTTTTTATCGCTGGTCTGCTGTACGTCCATTTCCACGCCGTCCGCGCCGATCTCCATCGCCTTGCGGAACGCAGAAAGGGTATTTTTCCGGCGCAAGATAGGACGCGCCGCGGTGTGCAATGATCTCAGGTGTCATAAATTCCAATTCTTTCTCACAAATTTATTTTTTCGCAAATTTCAGGCAAGGTCGGTGCCGTTTGAAGCAATGACCTTTTTGTACCAGTAGAAGCTGTCCTTGCGGCTGCGGGCCAGTGTGCCGTTGCCGTCGTTGTCCTTATCCACATAGATAAAGCCGTAGCGCTTTTTCATCTCACCGGTGGATGCGCTCACAAGGTCGATAGGGCCCCATGTGGTGTAGCCCATCAGCGGCAGGCCGTCCTCGTTGACGGCCTTTCCATCTGCTCGATGTGGGCGCGCAGATAATCGATGCGGTAGCTGTCGTGGATGGAGCCGTCCGCTTCCACGGTATCCACCGCGCCAAGGCCGTTCTCCACAATGAACATGGGCTTTTCGTACCGTCATAGATAGTGTTCAGGGTCACGCGCAGGCCCACCGGGTCGATGGCCCATCCCCACTCGTGGCCTTGAGGTACGGGTTCTTCACGGCTTCCAGCACCGCATTGCCGTCGGCCTTTTCTTCTGCCAGGATCTCCTGATCCGTGGTGATGCAGCGGCTGGAATAGTAGCTGAAGGAGACAAAATCCACGGTGCCTTCTTTCAGAACCTGCTCATCGCCCGGCTCGGTGTGTAGGGTGATGCCGGCCTTCTCCATCCGCTTTTTTGCCCACACCGGGTAGGCTCCCCGGGCCTGCACATCGGTAAAGAAGTAGTTGTCGCGGTCCGCTTCCTGCGCGGCACGGATATCCTCCGGTGCACAGGTGCGCGGGTAATACTGGCCTGCCGCCAGCATACAGCCCACCATGGCACCGGGCATCTTTTCATGAGCCAGCTTGACCGCCTTTGCGCTGGCCACCAGCTCATGATGTGCCGCCTGATACTCCACCTGCTGCACATTCTCTCCCGGATAGAACACTAGCCCCGCGCCGGTAAAGGGCAGATGCAGCAGCATGTTGATCTCGTTGAAGGTGAGCCAGTATTTCACCTTCCCCTTGTAGCGGTCAAACAGCACTTCACAGTAGTGCACATAGGCATCCACCATGCGGCGGTCTTTCCAGCCGCCATACTTTTTTATGAGGGCAATGGGGGTATCGAAGTGGCAGATGGTCACAAGCGGTTCAATGCCGTATTTGTGGCACTCATCAAACACATCCTCATAGAACTTCAAGCCCTCTTCATTGGGCTGGGCATCGTCGCCGTTCGGCAGGATGCGGGTCCATGCAATGGACAGCCGGAAGCACTTGAAGCCCATCTCGGCAAACAACGCGATGTCCTCTTTATAATGGTGATACAGGTCAATGGCTTCATGGCTGGGATAATAGTGCTTGTCGTCGCACTCCAGCATTTCCAGCCGACCCAGCGCCACCGGGAAGCGGTCCGGGCCAAACGGGGTCACATCCACGGTGGCAAGGCCCTTGCCGCCTGCCTGCCATGCGCCCTCGCACTGGTTGGCAGCGGTGGCACCGCCCCACAGAAAATCTTTGGGAAAACTGCCCATAAGTAAACCCTCCCTATTTTAATTTGTTGATTATAAGATACCGCACAATCGCCGGAATGTCCATGCCTACATTTTACAAAAAGGTGCTTCATTGTTGTGAAAGTACGACTTTTATCGTCAAATCGCCGAATTTTGATTCTATTTTTCGTACATTTTTCACGAGAAAAATGCAAAAACGGCCTGATTTTCCTTTCATTCTGTTTCTTTCAAACTGTCCGCAGACATGGTACAATAATCAGGTAAGATACACCGCCGCTTTTTCGGCATTGGAAAATGGAGTGTTTGATTATGACTGAGTTCAAGCCCATTAAAGAAGGCAAGGTTCGTGAGATCTATGATAACGGTGACAGCCTCATCATGGTTGCTACCGACCGCATTTCCGCGTTTGATGTCATCCTGAAAAACAAGGTCACCAAAAAGGGCACCGTTCTGACCCAGATGAGCAAGTTCTGGTTCGATTACACCCGCGATCTGCTGCCCAACCACATGCTGAGCGTGGACGTGAAGGATATGCCGGAGTTTTTCCAGCAGCCGCAGTTCGACGGCAACAGCATGATGTGCCGTAAGCTGACCATGCTGCCCATCGAGTGCATCGTGCGCGGCTACATCACCGGCAGCGGCTGGGCCAGCTACCAGAAGACCGGCAAGGTGTGCGGCATCCAGCTGCCGGAAGGCCTGAAGGAGTCCGACAAGCTGCCCGAGCCTATCTACACTCCCTCCACCAAGGCCGAGATCGGCGACCACGACGAGAACATCTCCTACGAAAAGAGCATCGAGGTGCTGGAAAAGCAGTTCCCCGGCCACGGCGAGGAGTACGCCACCAAGCTGCGCGACTACACCATTGCCCTGTACAAGAAGTGTGCTGAGTATGCTCTCTCCCGCGGCATCATCATTGCCGACACCAAGTTTGAGTTTGGTCTGGATGAGAACGGCAACGTGGTGCTGGGCGACGAAATGCTCACCCCGGATTCCTCCCGCTTCTGGCCGCTGGAAGGCTACGAGCCGGGCCACAGCCAGCCTTCCTTCGATAAGCAGTTCGTGCGCGACTGGCTCAAGGCCAACCCCGACAGCAACTACGACCTGCCGCAGGACGTGATCGACAAGACCATTGCCAAGTATCTGGAGGCCTACGAGCTGCTCACCGGCAAAAAGCTGTAAATTTTACGATAAAACGAATCCCGGCAGATGCTTGACAGCTCTGCCGGGATTCGCTATAATGTCTATAGAAAGGGCACTGCGACAAGCGGTTGGCCCCAGTTCAAGGTTTACAGTTTTTGAGAACCGTCACCGTGCCGGGTGGCGGTTCTTACTTTTTCACGCGAATGGTGAATGTCAATCCAAACAAGTGGAATGTCAAAGTAATTGGCATGTACTCACCTCCTTTCGGAAGTGAGGGCCGAACCGCCTGCCGTTGTTTGCAGTGCCCCGCCGCCTTTCAGCAGCAGAGATAGCATAACATAGTTTTCGGCTGATTTCAACAAAAAAATTGCTTCCGTTCGCGCCGCCACGGAAGCATTTTTTTGTTTCACTCGCTCAGCTCCGAACTTTCCTCAGAATAAGCTTCGGACTCTGCCGTTTCTTCGTTTTCTTCGTCCAGCAGGTACTGCACCTCGGTCTGCTTTGCCATCTGCTCTGCTGTCCAGTCCAGCTGTGCGATGCCTTCCAGTTCCAGCGTGTACTGCTCCACATTCTGCAGGCTGCCGGAGGCAAGACTCTGGCCCGGGTCGTTCTCCGGCGACCATGTAATGCGCAGCTCATCCGGCTGTGCGCTGCACTGCTGCACGGCATCGGTCACGCTGCGGCAGTCCTGCGCAAAGGCCTGTACGCTGTCATAGCCGCCAAACAGCTCCACAGTCAGGCTCAGATAGCCGTTTCCGGCATTCACATCCCGCAGCGTTTTCGCCTCACTGCTGTACAGGTAGGCGTTTCCGCTGATATTCTTCACACGGATATCCGGGGCTGTTTGTTTGATCTTGTCATAGGCTTCTGTCGTATATTCCTGCCCCAGCTTCATGCTTGCCTGATTCCGCTCCGGGCCGAGTTCATCCCACACCACCGGCAGCAGCGACAGACAGAAGCATCCGCCCATGAGCACAAGGCAGATCAGCACCGACCAGAAATCGTATTTCCAGCGGCCCGGGCGGGCGGCAAAAAAAGAGCACCTCGCCGCCCAGCAGGATCAGCCCTGCCGCCGGGGCGATCTTGAGCATCAGCTTCCAGTCAACGCCCGGCACAAAATAGGCAAGCAGAAAGAAGATGCCCGCTGCGATCAGGCATACGCCCAGCGTAAAGCTGCCCACCCGGCGCAGCGGCTGCGGTTTTGCAGGCTGCGGTGCTTCACCGGTCAGCGGCGCATCATTTCTCGTCTCGTCCATCGTCGGCATCCTCCGTCTCATCGTCCGGGGTCACGGGCTTGCCCAGCAGAGCCGAGAGCTTGGGCATGGCAAAGCCCTTTGCTTCCGGCTCCGCCTGCGCATCCTGTGCAGTATACTCGGTAAAATTCTTCATCTTCGGCATCGTTCTGCGGCTTCTGCTTTCTGCCCTTGGGGCCGCGCACCAGCCATGCACCGCAGATGATCAGGGCCACGCACACCACCACCTCCGGCAGCTGATCCATCATCAGGTAAAGTGCGCGGAAGAAAGGGCTGCTCTGGCCCCAGCGCCACACGATATCCCCCAGCGTGTTCATAAGGATGTTCTGGTAGGCCACCAGTGCGCCCAGCGCGATCAGGCCCCAGCCCAGCAGCTTGTGGCTGTCCAGCATGACTGTTCCATGCGCTGGTCGTGCCAGTTGATGTGCACCAGATAATCGTCCTGCGGGCGGTGCCTGCGCCGATCTGCGCCCGGAGATTGAAGGTGTCAAGAAGCTGTACATCCACA
>ENA-OQIL01000533-OQIL01000533.1-human-gut-metagenome-genome-assembly--contig:-NODE-533-length-13180-cov-2.267908_pt1 | contig 13180 bp, 23 predicted proteins | sample MGYA00242583_ERZ504748 | MGnify/ENA primary metagenome ERZ504748 (study PRJEB26092, sample SAMD00036191) | human gut metagenome | host: Homo sapiens | study: EMG produced TPA metagenomics assembly of...
AGCCTGAGGCCGAGCACCCCTATGGCGTATCCATGCTGCGCTCCATGCCGTTTCTCACCGGAGTGCTGCTGAAAATCTACCAGGCCCTGGGTCAGAACTGGGAGCGGGTGGGCAACCTGCGCTTTGCCGTGGTGTGTAAGCCCGACGAGAACAGCCCCCTCTCCGCCCAGGAGCGGGGCGAGCAGGTGGCCAGCCAGTGGTCTCAGGCCATGCAGTCCTCCCGCCAGGGTGCGGTGCGGGACTTTGTGGCGGTGGGCGACGTGGACATCAAGGTCATTGGAGCGGACAACCAGATCTTGGATAGTGAGGTGCCGGTGCGCCAGATTCTGGAGCAACTGGTGGCCAAGACGGGCATCCCCCCTTCCTGCTGGGGCTGTCCTGGTCGTCCACCGAGCGCATGAGCGCCCAGCAGGCCGACCTGCTCACCAGTGAAATTACCGCCATCCGCCGCAGTCTGGAGCCCATGCTCCGGCGCATCTGCCGGCTGTGGCTGCGCTTGGGCGGCTATGACGACCAGGTGAGCATTGAGTGGGAGGACATCAACCTCCAGGACATCGTGGAAGAGGCCCGGGCCCAGCTGCTCCACGCCCAGGCAGAAGAGATTGGGAGGGAAGCAAGTTGAACATTACCAAATCGCCCTGGCCTTGCAGCAGGCTGAGAGGGTGAGCCCCGAGGAGTTGGAGCTCATCAACACCTGGAGCAAAAAGCCCCTCACCGCCCAGGAGGTATACGTCTTCTCCGTGCGGCTGTGCGACAACGAGGTGGACCGGGATTTTGAGCGGTTCCCCGCCCAGACGCTGGAGGCTCTGGCCCCCCTGTTTTTTGGGCAAGAGCGGCATCTTTGACCACAACTGGTCGGCCCGCAATCAATCCGCACGAATCTTTTCCACCCAGGTCATCTCTGAGCCCGAGCGGGTCACCCAGGCGGGGGACCCCTACTGCTGGCTGAAGGCCCGGGCCTACATGGTGCGCACCGACGACAACCGGGGACTCATCGCCGAGATTGACGGCGGCATCAAGAAGGAAGTGAGCGTGGGCTGCGCGGTGAAGCGCCGTGTGTGCTCCATCTGCGGCGAGGAGGCCGGGGCAGGCTGCGGCCACCAGCCCAGCCAGATCTACGACGGAAAACTGTGTTACCTCAGTTTGGAAGAGCCTGCCGATGCCTACGAATTTTCCTTTGTAGCCGTCCCCGCCCAGCCCCAGGCGGGCGTGGTGAAGGCCATGGGAGGCAAGCACTATGAGACCCTCAAGGAGCTGCTGGCCGATTACCCCCGCTTTGCTGGCGAGATGGAAACGCTGAAAGCCCAGGCCGAACTGGGCGTGCGTGCCCTCAAGGAGCTGCGGGAGGATGTGGTGCGTCTGGCTGCCCTGGCCGACCCTCAGGCCGACATGAAGGTCTTGCAGCGCATGGCCCAGCACCTGGAGGAACCCGAACTGCGTCAGCTTCAGCGCCTCTACGGCCAAAAGGCGGCCAAGAACTATCCCTTGCAGCTGCCCTATGCCCAAAAGCCCCAGTCCCTGTCCCAGGAGGACGGGGCCTTTCTGATTTGACTCAGACACTTCATGACTTAAGGAGGAACAAGAATGAATCAGGTTTCGTTTGAAGAGATCGGCGCCGTGACCGCCACCTTTCTGGCCAAGGAGGACGTGGTCCCCGGCCAGGTGGTGAAGATCACCGACGACGGCCAGGTGGGCGCGTGCAGCGACAACGACCCCTTCTGCGGTCTGGCCCTGTCCAATCGAAAGGGCTTGCCGGAGTCCAGGTAAAGGGCTTCATGACTCTGCCCATCTCCGGCTCGGTGAGCCTGGGCCAGGTCATTCTGGCCGCTGACGGCACCGGCAAGGTAAAGGCCGCCTCCACCGGCGTGACCGCCCTGGTGGTCTCGGTGGATGACGCCGCCCACACCGCTGTGGTGTGCCTGTAATTTGTGAAAGGAGCGTGGACGAATATGGCCAATCGTTATGACACTTTGAAGCTGGAGAAGGGCATGTATCAGGAGGCGGGCAGCACCTTTACCCAGGTGCTGGAGCGCCTGGACCCCTCCGAGCAGTACAAGGGTACCAGCCTGGAGGGTCTGGACGCCTTTCAGCGCCAGCTCAAGCGCTTTGACATCAAGGTAAAGGGCGCGGGCTGCGACGCGGTGGAGAAGTTTTTCCGCACCGCCGACGCCGCTGTCCTCTTCCCCGAGTACATCGCCCGCTCGGTCCGCCAGGGCATGGACGAGAGCAACCTCATTCCCTCCATCACTGCCGCCACCACCAACTTTGACGGTATGGACTACCGCTCCATTGCCGCCAAGGCCGGCGGCGAGGAGAAGGAGCTGCGGGCGGTAGACGAGGGCGCCGCCATTCCCAGCACCACCATCAAGGTGCAGGCTAACCTCATCAAGCTTCACAAGCGTGGCCGCATGCTGGTGGCCTCCTACGAGTCGGTGCGCTACCGCAAGCTGGACCTGTTCTCCGTCACTCTGCGCCAGATCGGCGCCCACATTGCCCAGATGCTGCTGGCCGATGGCGTGGACGTGCTCATCAACGGCGACGGCAACGACAATGCCGCCGATGTGTTCACCACCGCCGCCTCCGACACCCTGACCTACGACGACCTGGTGGACTTCTGGGCCAAGTTTGAGCCCTACGAGATGAACACCCTGCTGGTGAGCCCCGATGTGATGGTGAAGCTGCTGAAGCTCCCCGAGTTCCAGAACCCCCTCACCGGCCTCAACTTCCAGGGCACCGGCAAGCTGTCCACCCCCCTGGGCGCCAACCTGCTGCGCACCAGCGTGCTGCCTGAAAAGACGGCAGTGGGCCTGGACAAGCGCTACGCTCTGGAGCTCATTCAGGGCAGCGATGTGATGGTGGAGTACGACAAGCTCATTGACCGCCAGCTGGAGCGGGCGGCCATCACCACCATCAGCGGCTTTGCGAAGATCTTCCAGGAGGCCTCCCACGTGCTGAAGGTGCAGGCATGACCGAGCAGATCATTGCCTTAGCCATCGCCATGGGCGCCTCGGAGGAACAGCGGGCAATTCTGGAGCCCCTGTGCGCCGCGGCGGAGCGGACTCTGGCCGCCCAGCTGCGCCCCGGTCTCACCCCCCAGGACTGTACTGACGCCTTTGTGGTGTGCGCGGCCTGGATGGCACTGGACGGGCTGCATGCTGCCGGCGGCGGCAGCGGCGTGACCTCCTTCACCGCCGGGGATGTATCCATCCAGACGGGGAGTAGCGGGGACGCTGGCGGGCTGACCGAGCAGATTCAGCGGCTGATGGCCCCCTATCTCACCGACGGCGGCTTTTATTTTCAGGGGGTGACGGGATGATGGACACGGCCTGGGCCGCCCTGCTGGCCAAGTACGGCCAGCGGGTGGTCCTCCACCAGGGGGACACGGCAGTGGACGCCCGGGCCTTCCTCCAGCCTATCCGGGAGAAGGGACAGGCCCAGAGCCTACCCTCCCCCCTGGGCTGGCAGCGTGAGGACCAGTTTTTATATCTGGGCGACCCGAACCATCCTCTGTCCGACCACGGCGACTGGGTAGAGTTTGAGGGAGCAGGCTATGCCGTTGTCTCCGCCCACCCGGTGCATGTAGGAAACAGCGTATCCCACATCTGGGCCGTTCTGCGGCCCAGAGACACGGGAGAGGAGGCAGGAGCATGAGCACACCCATGGAACAGGCGGTGGAGGTACCGTGCCAGCACCTCCGTGACCAGCAGCTGCCTGCCCGCACCGCCTGGAGCGCCGAAGCCAGGCCCCAGTTGGAGGCTCCGGTGATCGCGGTCTCCCTGCGGGGGTGCGAGAGCGCCCCGGCGGGCTTTTCCGGCTATCTGGGACAGCGGCTCAATCCCGACACCCAGGCATGGGAGGAGCGGTACGGCAAGACGGTCACCCTAACCTTTGGGCTGGACCTGTATGCCGCCCCCGGCACCGATCCCGCTGCCCTGGAGCAGATTTGGGCCGCTCTGGCCCAGGCCTGTCTGCCCCCCGGCCCCAAAGGGCTGACCGTGGGGACCTTTTCCTGCGGCGAGACCGATTATGACCAGCAGGCCCGGCTGCTCAAGCGCCCGGCCCAGCTGGTTTGCACCGCCCTGCTGGTGTCCGGCAGCACCCAAGAGCAGGGCGAGTTCCTGGACTTTGAGATCAGAGGGGAGAGAACCTTATGAATTTGACCACTCACGAGCGCCCCGGCGTCTACTCCTCCTACGACGCCTCCACCCTGGTGCGGGGCAGCGGAGGACATCAGATCGTAGGCCTGGCGGCCATCAACTCGGTGGCTGCCGCCGGGGTACCCATCACGGTGACCAGCTATGAGGCGGCGGTGTCCACCTTCGGCAGCCAGGAGGGCAAGCAGGACATGGCGGAGCTCATCCGCGTGGCCCTGCTCAACGGCGCGGCCGCCGTGGTAGCCGTCCCTGTGGCCGACGAGGAGGGCTATGAGGCCGCCTTTGAGACCCTGGGCAGCGTGGAGAATATCCGAGTCATGCTGTGTGACAGCACTCAGCTGGCGGTGCAGCAGGCTCTGCGGGACAGCGTACTGTCCGCCAGCGCTGCCCGCCGGGAGCGCATTGCCGTGGTGGGCGGCGCCGCCGGCGAGGAGGTGAGCGCCCTGGTGGAGCGGGCCAAAGGGCTCAACTGTGAGCGCATAGTACTGGTGGCCCCCAGCTCCGTGGACGGCGAGGACGCCGCGGTGGACGGTCTGAGCACCGCGGCCGCTGTGGCCGGCGCTATCGCCTCCCAGTCCGACCCCGCCATCCCCTTGGGCGGCGCGGAGCTGCTGGGTCTGAAGGGTCTGAGCCAACAGTACAGCGACAACGACATCGACCTGCTGGTGCGGGGCGGCGTCACCCCTGTGGAGAGCGTCAACGGACAGGTGAGCGTAGTGCGTGGCATCACCACCCGCACCTCCAGCGGCGAGGTGGAGGACACCACCTGGCGGGAGCTGTCCACCATCCTCATTGTGGACGACGTGATCCCCACCCTGCGGGACAGTCTGCGCAGCAAGTTCCGCCGGGCCAAGAACACCGCCCAGAGCCGGGGCGCCATCCGCACCCAGGTGGTGCTGGAGCTGGAGAACAAAATGAGCCGGGAGATCATCACCGGCTACGATCAGGTCACCGTCTCCGCCCATTCCGAAGATCCCACCGTGTGCGTGGTGGAGTTTACCTTTACGGTGGCCCACGGCCTCAACCAGATCTGGCTGACCGCCCACATCGTGATTTAAGGAGGGATTACATTGAGTATCACAGGATTTCCCACCAGCAGCGACATCTACCTGGAGGTGGAGGGCGTGAAGGTGGCGGTGGTGCAGAGCTACTCCGCCCGTTCCGACAAGACCAGCCGGGCGGTGGAGGCCTTCGGCGAGGAGGAGCCCGTGGCTACTATCCCCGGCCAGACCACCCACGTGCTGGAGCTCAGCCGCCTGTACGCCACCGATGAGGCGGTGCAGGACGGCATCGACTTTTACTCTCTGGCCGACTTCTCCCTGGTCATCTGCAAGCCCGACCGGAAGATCGTCTACTCCGGCTGCCACTGGTCCTCCATCCAGGAGAACGGCACCCTGGGCGACATGGTGCTGGAGAAGGTGACCATTGTGGCCTCCAAGCGCCTGGAAATGGAGGCGTAAGATGAGTCCTTCCATTTTGGCCGGCCGGGACTATATGGAGCTGGACAACGGCATGCGCCTGCGGCTGCTGTCCGCCCTGGAGATTCTCCAGGCCCGGCGGGAGGCCGACAAGCTTTGCCAGGAGGAGTGGGAGCGGGCGCTGTGCGCCAACGCCTGCCTGCTGGCCCGGGCTTTGGAGACTCAGGAGGGCGAATGTGTATTCTCCAGCGGAGAGGCCGTGCTCTCCGGGCTGCGGGTGGAGGAGATCTCCAACCTGGCCCGGACCTGGAGCCAGTTTAACCGAGAGGAGAATCCCCCCCTGACCCTCAGCCAGGAGCAGGCGGATGAGGTAAAAAAAAAGTAGCCGCCGACGGCGCGGACCGGCTGCGCTGGCGGGTGCTGCGGGCCTTTGGGGCTCTGCCCACCGAGGCGCGGGCCCGACAGATGCGGGACCGGGACTACCTGTGGTGTCTGACCCACATGGTGCTGGACCGGGAGGAAGAACTGGAACGACTGTGCCCCAGCTGCCGGATACAGGCCCAGCAGGGCCTGTGTCCCGGCTGCGGCCGGCCGGTGGAGTCGGTGGAGGGGGCAATCAACCCCAACTTTGACCCCGCCCGCTTTGCGGCCCTTGGAAAGGGGGAGGCAACATGACCAATGATTTAGACCATCTGCTGGAACAGGTGGAGGATGCCCTGGAGGACGGGGAGGAGCAGCTGTGGCAGCCGGATCTTACCGATCTGATCCTGCCCTCTCCCCCGGTCCAGTCTGCGGGCCAGGCCAGTGAGGACGCCATCCGCACCGCACAGCACACCAGCGGGCAGGACGCCCTTCAGCAGCAGCTAAACCAGGAGCTTTTGGACCGTCTTCCGGCCGGACAGAGCCATGGAGACAACCACTTGGAGCAGCTTCTGGACCAATTTTCCCGCTCTCAGGGCTTAAGCGACGTGCAGCAGAGACAGCACTGGGCCCGCTCCCAGCTCGTCCAGGGCGGACAGGCCGGGACGGCACAGGCTCAGAGCCCGGACCGGGCCCGGCACGCCCAGGGTTCCCTTTGGGCGGGAGAGGAACCCACCCAGGCCCGGCCGAACACACCAGCTCTTCTGGAACAGCTGCGGGAGTTTGACCGCACCCAGGCCTCCCTGGACGCCCTCAGCCGCAGCCAGGGTGGCGGCAGTCTGACCTCCCGCACCTCTGGAAGGCTGCCGGAGACAGGGACCCAGTACGACCCCGCCTCTCTGGGAGATTCCCCCCTGGCCGCCGCCGCGGCCGCCGCGCGGGAGGAGGATCAGGCCCGGGCGGTGGACCGGGCCTTTCAAAGGGACAGCCGCCGGTATGACCGGGGCTTCTCCCTGTACTGAGGAAGGAGGGACGGGGCATTGCTTTTGACCCCCATGCGCTATAAGGAGTACGTCTGGCCCCACAACCCCAGAGTGTATTCCATCGACTATGAACGGATCATGGCCATCAACAAGATCCCCTTCGGCCTTTATTACCTGCAGGATCTGGGACGGACCCGGCGGGTCATGAAGGGAGAGGGGGAATTTATCGGCGAGGACGCCTATTCCCAGTTTGGCCAGCTGGCCAATGTGTTCTATTCCGGCGGGCCGGGGCAGCTCATTCATCCCCTGTGGCAGACTGCCAACGCCTACTTCGTCTCCCTGCGGCTGGAGCAAGAACCTCTGCGGGACTATGTGCGCTACTCCTTTGAGTTCTGGGAGGAGGCCAACTATTACAGCGGCGAGGTGCGCACCTGGTCCTCCCAGAGCACCCAAAGCTCCGGCACTGCCCAGACCAACCAATCCACCCAGACCATTCCTGTCTACTACCAGGTGGTAAAGGGGGACACCCTCTGGGCCATCGCTTCCCGCTATGGCATGGCGCTGAGCGATCTCATCGCCTTGAATCCCCAGATCAAAAACCCCAATCTCATTCACATCGGAGATGAGGTGAGGGTGTCGTGACCGGATATGTGATCTCTGCCCAGGGGGAGACCACCGTGCTGCCCGCTCCCCTGTCCTGGGTGTTTCAATATACCTCCGGGGTCCCCTGTGACAGCTTTCAGATCCGCTGTCTCTGGGAGGGGACCAACACGGTGGACCCCCAGCAGTGGTGTACCTTCCGGGCCATGGAGGAAGACCAGGTGGTCTTTACCGGCGTGATCGACGAGTGCGAGACCGCTCTCACCGCCCAGGGAGCCTGGATCGATGTATCCGGGCGGGGCATGGCGGCCCGGCTGCTGGACAATGAGGCCCTGGGTCAGGACTACCAGGTGGCTACCCTGGATGACATTCTCCGGGACCATGTGGCCCCCTATGGGATCGAATTGTCGGGAGAGGCCAGCCTGCCAGCGGTGAGCCCCTTCTCCGTGTCCACTGGGAGCAGCGAGTGGGCGGTGCTCTATGAGTTCGCACAATACTGCGGCGGTGTGTGTCCCCGCTTTGACCGGGCAGGGCGGCTGGTGCTGAAGGGGTGGACCGAAGTGGAAAATCTGGCCATAAGCGATGCCACACCGGTGACCAGCCTGACGGTCCGAGACCGGCGGTACGGGGTGCTCTCCCAGATCCTGGTGCGGGACAGGGTGCGCCAGACGGTGGAGCAGGTGGAGGCCACTGACTTTCTCCGGATGGGCGGCAGGTGCCGCCGGGTGATGACCATGCCGGGGCGGAGCAGCTATCAGGCCATGCGGTACAGCGGACAGTTCCAGCTGGACCGCTCCGCCGCGGAGCTGGTCCGGATGGAGGCGGTGGTGCCGGTCCTGTTCTATGGAAAGCCGGGGGACCTGGTGCGGATACAGAGGTCCGACTGGGACCGAAATGGCAGCTGGCGGGTGGTGGAGGCCTCAGTACAGGCGGACGAGGCAGGGGGACGGACCCGGCTGGAGCTGGCGGTCCCCGACGTTGTGATATGAGGTGAGCGAAATGTGGACATCAGACCGGAGAAAAACACGGCAGGCCGGTGAGAGCTGGGTGGACTGGGGAGAAGTGACCCTGGAGGGGGACCCGGCAGGGGCCTATCTGGACGGTGAGCGGCGGCAGCTGGCGGTCTATGGGCCAGGCGGCTACTGCTGGAAGCCGGCCCTGGGGGACCGGGTCCTGGTGCTGAAGGCGGGACAGGGGGGCGAGTCCCCCTGCGTCGCCGGGAAGCGGCAGGGGGAGGCGGAGACGCTGGGCGCTGGGGAGGTGTCCATCTCCAGCAGCGGGGCGGAGAGCGGGCTGCTCCTGCGCACGGACGGCCGTCTGGAGCTGAACGGTCAGGTAATGGTGAACGGCCAGTCGCTGAACGGCCTGATCCGGCAGATCGTGCTGGCAATCCTGGGAGGCGGGTGAAGGGGATGGAGCTTCAGATCCAAAACGGAGACTATGTGCCCGACGGACTGGGAGGCTTCCGCCGGCTGACCGGGGGCGAGGCCCTTTTGCAGCGGGTCCTGTTCCGCCTGGTCCCACGGCGGGGGGGCCTTTCCCCTTTATGCCGGAGCTGGGCAGCCGCCTCTATCTGGTGCTCCGGGAGAAACCGGCAGCCCGCCAGGCGTTGGCGGAGCAGTATGTGGCGGAGGCCCTGGCTGGAGAGAGCGGACTGCGGGTGACAGAGGTATCGCTGGCCCAGGAGGGGGACCGGGGCCTGCTGACTGTCCGGCTGGACTGGCAGGGAGAGGCACTGGCCGTCCAGACGCTGCTGTGAGAGGGGGAGCGGAATGAAGGAGCTGGAAGAGATCTATCAGGAGATGCTGGACTGCTTTGCCCAGAGGACTGGGCTGGAGGCGGCGGAGAGCTGCGATCTGGCGGTGCGCTTCTACGCGGTGGCGGCCCAGGTGTACGCCCTGTACGCCCAGGCGGACTGGGTGCTCCGGCAGTGCTTTCCCCAGACGGCGGCGGGAAGCTGCCTGGACAGCCACGCCCAGCTGCGGGGGCTGAGCCGGAAGCAGGCCACCGCCGCGGAGGGGAGCATCCGGTTTTCTGTGGCGCGGGCGGCGGATACGGACCGGCCTATCCCCGCCGGGACCGTTTGCATGACCCCGGGGATGATCCGGTTCGAGACGGCACAGGCGGCGGTTCTGGAGGCAGGGGCGTCCTGGGTGGATGTGCCCGCCCGGGCGCTGATGCCGGGCAGTGCTGGCAATGTCCCGGCAGGGGCGGTGACCGCCATGGCGGCCGCGCCGGTGGGAATCGCCGCCTGCACCAACCCCGCCCCCTTTGCCGGCGGCGGGGACGAGGAGGGGGACGAGGGCCTGCGCCAGCGGGTGCTTAGCACCTTCCGGCGGCTGCCCAACGGGGCCAACGCCGCATTTTACGAGCAGGGGGCCCTCTCCTTTGACCAAGTGGCTGCGGCGTCCGTACTGCCCCGGAGCCGGGGCAGGGGTACGGTGGACGTGGTGGCGGCCACCCTGGAGGGGATGCCGGACGAGGAGCTGCTGGGCCAGCTGACGGACTATTTCCAGCAGCGCAGGGAGATCGCGGTGGATGTGCTGGTGCGGGCCCCGGAGGCGGTGACGGTGGATGTGGCGGTCAAGATCGACGGGGGCGCGGACCAGGCGGGGGCCGCAGAGCGGGTGAAGACCGCCCTGCGGCAGTGGTTCACCGGAGAGCGGCTGGGGCAGGATGTCCTCCGGGCCCGGCTGGGAAGCCTGATCTTCGGCTGTGAAGGGGTAAAAAACTACGAGCTGACAGCGCCTCCAGAGGACCTGGCCTTAGAGCCCGACCAGCTTCCGGTGCTTGGGACCCTGACGGTGGAGGCAATGCAATGAGCTACGGGAGATATTTGCGGGAGCTGCTGGCCCCGCTGAGGCTCTATGATCTGGAGGCCCCCTTCAACGGCGGGGAGCTGAATGTCCAGGGCGGGGCGCTGGACGGGGTGGACACCTGGCTGGCGGAGCTGCGGCGGGAGAGCACGCTGGCGGAGGCGGAGAGCTGGGGGCTGGAGCGGATCATCGCCCTGCTGGCCCGGCGGCCGGTAGCGGACACGCCGACGGGGATGCGGAAAGCCCTGGCTGCGCTGATGCGGATCGGCGGGGACAGCTTCACCCTGGAGGCCATCAACGCCACCATCTCCGGGTGCGGCGTCCATGCCCATGTGGAGGAGAAGGAGATCCCGGGAGAGGTGGCGGTCTCCTTCCCTGATATTCCAGGCATCCCAAAGGGATTTAAGGAGATCCGGGAGATCATTGAGGATATCCTGCCAGCCCACCTGGGGATCGAATATGTCTTCTGGTATATTACATGGGAGGAACTGGAGAGAAAGATCTCCTGCTGGGCGGAGATCGAAGAGCGCCAGCTGACCTGGGAGCAGCTGGAGACGCTGGTGGATGAAACAGAGGAGTGGGCGGGGACCTGACAGTCCCCGCCCACTCCTCTGTCTGGGTCAGGTGCTCTGCTCCCTGAGCAGTTCCTCCAGAAATCGAGACATCTCCAGGACCAAGCTGTCGCAGTGGTCCTTGCGCAGCTCTCCCCGTTCCTTGGAAGCCCGGAGCAGGTCGGCGCAGTCCAGCGCGCCGTGACGTGTCCGGAAGTCTCGGAGCAGTGCGGTGGACTGCTTCTCATCGCAGCCCAGCAGGCCCAGCACCATCAGAGCGCCGCTCACCGCGCCGCAGGTGGAGCCGTGACGCATCCCGGACCCAAAGTGGGCCCCCAGAGCATTGGCCTGTTCCGGCGTGAGTCCCAGCCGGTCGGCAAAGGTCACCAGGACCGCCTGACAACAGTTGTAGTGGACCGCAGGGTCTGCCCGGAGTGCCCGGGCCTTTTCAACATAGTCCATTTCAAGTTTTCCTCCCACAATAAATCACGATGGCCTGCCGGTCACCGGTCCAGCACCATCTGGTCGTAGCGCAGGTACTGGAAGCCGCACTTCTCATACAGATGGGCGGCCCCCTGGTTCATCTGGGTGACCTCCAGACGGAAGCGGCGGCTGTCCGGGTACTGGGTAAAGATCCACTCCAGGACCTGCCGGCCCAGGCCGCGGCCACGGAACTCCGGCAGGAGATAGACCTCCTCAATGAAGACGCAGGTCCCGCCCACCTCCGCGGAGTAACACAGGGTGACATACAGATAGCCCGCCAGCCGGCCTTCCTCGAAGATCAGGGTGCCCCGGAGCAGGGGCTCATTCCCGGCAGCAGCCAGAAAGGACCGCTCCACGATCTCCCGGGGGACCGGGTGGTCTACCGCGTTGGACCGGTAGAAGGCATCCACCATGGGCAGGACGGTGTCCCGGTCGTCCAGTGTCATATCGCGAAAGGTCAGCATAGCGATCCTCCTTTGTTTCATTGTCTGCTATTATAATATCACAGAAAAATTTTTTTCAACCGGAGGTGGGCAAAACATGGACCTCCGGCGTCTAATGGTCAAAAAAGGGAGGGATGGAGCATGACGGAACAGGAATTCGCCCTCCGGGCCCAGGACCAGCGGGGTCGGCTCTACCGCACAGCCTTCCTCTACCTGGGCGGGGAGCACGCTGCGGTGGACGCGGTGGACGAGGCGGTGTACCGCGCCTTCCGGGACCGCCGGAAGCTGCGGCAGCCCGAGTTCTCGAGACCTGGCTGACCCGGATCCTCATCAATGTGTGCAAGGACGAGCTGCGCCGCCGCCGCAGAGAGTGCCGGGTCTGCGTCCCGCCGGAACCGGAGGCGGAGCACATGGATGCCCTCTCCCTGCGGGAGGCGGTGCGGGCGCTGCCGGAAGAGCTGCGCTCCGTGATCGTCCTGCGGTACTTTACCGGCCTGACGCTGGAGGAGACAGCCGCCGCCCTGGAGATCCCCAGGGGGGACGGTATCCTCCCGCCAGCGGCGGGCCCTGGAGCTTCTCAGGCTGGACCTGACAGACGGACAGGAGGTGGGGTCATGAACCGGAGAGAGGAATACTGGGTGCTGACGGAACAACTGCGCCGGGAGCCCCCGGAACTGGAGAGCGCGGTCCGGCGAGGGATGGACCGCGCCAGGCGGAGGCGCCGGCGGCCAGCGGAGCTGCTGGCCGGACTGGCTGGTGTGTGCGCCGCTTTCGTGGTGATGGTGAACGCCTCCCCGGCCTTTGCCATCTCCTGCGCCAAGGTGCCGGTCCTGCGGGAGCTGGCCGCGGCGGTGGCCTTCTCTCCCAGCCTGCGGGCGGCGGTGGAGCACGACTATGTGCAGTATATCGGCCGGACAGAGGGGGCGGACAGGATCTCCGTTACTGCGGAGTATGTCATCGCCTCCCCAGCCAGGGCACACCTGTTCTATTCTGTGGAGGGCGGCGGCCGGGTGTCCTGGGAGCTCCAGACGCCGGACGGCACCCCCCTGGAAGGATACAGCTCCGCCCAGTACAGCGGAACGGCCGGAGAGGCGGAGGAATTGCGGCACACGGAGTTCCATTTCAGCCGGGGGGAAACTCCCGGAGGAGTTCCTGGCCGTGTGCACCGTGGAACCGGCCGGACCAGCAGGGGAAGCGGAAAACAGGGCCCCGGCAGTGGACGGGGCCGGAGAGCCGGCGGAGGGGGAAGCTGTGGCCCTCACGTTCCCCATCCAGCTGGACCGGGACAAGATGGCCGGTCCCAAGACGGTGGTGGTGGACACCTGGGTGGAGGCGGACGGCCAGCGGCTGAAGGTGGACCAGCTGGAGGCTA
>ENA-OQIL01000534-OQIL01000534.1-human-gut-metagenome-genome-assembly--contig:-NODE-534-length-13164-cov-3.786991_pt1 | contig 13164 bp, 14 predicted proteins | sample MGYA00242583_ERZ504748 | MGnify/ENA primary metagenome ERZ504748 (study PRJEB26092, sample SAMD00036191) | human gut metagenome | host: Homo sapiens | study: EMG produced TPA metagenomics assembly of...
CGTCAACAGGTCGTTCGCGCTGCCAGCAGGGCTACGCGCAGGCGCTCCGCGCTCGAGGCGCCATCCGAAGGCATTCCCGCCGGCACGTTGACAGAAGAGCAGATCGGAAGCTTGATGGCCCTTGCAAGCACGTCGCAGAACCCCGACGACCTCGTCACGGTGAATCAGCTCCTCGCGAACTACCAGGCTGCCCAAACCGTCAAGGGCACGTACGCCGCGACGAAGGACGCCTTCTCCGGCGCCGACCAGCTGTTGGGCGCGTTGGCGGCCGATGCGCAAAGCGGCGGTGCCCTCGCCCAGCAAGAAGCCGCTCTCCGCTCCATGGCGTCCGCGCTCGAAACGGCCGTGGGCGGCGGCCAGCTCGACCAGCTCTCCCAGCTCGTCGACGGCATCGCGCAGCTGTCTGGCGAGTACGGTCGGTTCCACGAAGGTCTCGCACAGTACGCGTCGGGCCTGTCGGCGCTTGCCGAGAACTACGGTCAGCTCGAGTCCGGCGCGAACCAGCTTGCCGGCGGCGCGGGTTCAGCTGGCCGGCGGGGCGGGCGAGCTCAGCAGCGGCATGAACCAGCTCAACGCGTCCACCATCACGCTGCCCGAAACCATGAAGCGGCAGATCGCCGACATGACTGCCGAGTTCGACTTCCCGAAGTTCGACCCGGTGTCGTTCGTGTCGCCGCAGAACGCCAACGTGGAAGCCGTGCAGTTCGTCATGACCACGGCCGCCATCGAGCAGCCTGAAGCGCCCGAGCCGGAAGAGCCCGAGCAAGAGCAAACCATCTGGGACCGCTTCCTCGCCCTGTTCCAGGGGTAGCGCGAACGGGGGTGTCGGCGCCCCCGTTCGTCACCTCTCGCGTATCCCGATCGCCTCGAACAACTCGGCGCGCAGCTCGAGGTGCGCGCGCGTGTAGCCCGGGTCGACGTAGCGCAGGCGTTTTCCCAGGCGCTTCGCCAGCTGATGCGCCAGCCGGTTGAACGCCCCGCTGTCCATGACCTGCCCCTTCGACACGGTGACCACGGTGAAGCCGAGCGTGATAAGGGTGCTGCGCCGTCGCGCATCGCTTTCCCGCCGTTCGGGGTCGACATGGTGCAGCTCGCTGTCGTACTCCGCGGCCAGCTTCGATTCGGGCCAGCACAGGTCGCATACGCAATGTTTCCGGTCGGCCATGGCGCGGAAGCTGGGCGGCACGTCGACGTGGTAGTTAAGTCGCGGTTCGGGTAATCCGTACCCGCCCAAGCCGTACGGCAGGCACAGCAGCATGGCCAGCGCAGACTCCATCGGCGAGGCCGATCGGTCCAACACGTAGCGCAAAGCCCGCAGCGCCTTCTTCCTCCCGCGAGCGTTCGAGGCGCCTTCGACGAACGTTCGCAGCTTGGCGACCGTCGTCAGCGGCGCGTCGCGACGCGGTGCCGGCCCCTTGTCTACCAGGACGTACGTTCCGCACAACTCGTATCCCAGCATTATGAGCCGTGCGAGCGACAGCCGGTTCGCCATCTGCAAGAAGCAGAACTCCGGCGTGCTCATCAAAAAGCCCTCGCCCGCGTCGACGAACGACCTCTCGGGGAGGACGGAGCAAAAGCTGCTGAGCACGGCAGGCGTTCTCGTCCGGACGTCGACGCTGCCCACCAGTGTGCACAGGGGCAGGGTGCATCCGGCAGGACGCCGATTTCCCTCGGAAAGGGTCGGTCGCTCGCTTGAAGCGAGCGCACGCCGCGCACGTCTTGTCGCCGCTTGCCGCGCATCGTAGCCGCGCAAGTAATTCGGCCCCACCGTTCTCCAGTAGTCGAGCGCCGATTCGTATCCAATGAGTATATCCATAAGGTCATCGTAACATAATCTGGCAGAGAATCACGGTTTAGGCGCAGCTGCATCGCGATTCCTGCATCTGTGTTGGCTGCCGAAAAACCTGAACTGGGGTTTCTTCTGGATGTCTAGGCGTCTGGTTGGAGGGAAGACGTTGATTTTGCGCCCAAACCGTGAATCTCTGCCAGAATGCGAAACCGCGGCCGAAAATCCGTGTGCAATCCGGTCTCGCGAACAATGGCGCTCCGGTTGGCGAGGGTGCTTCGGGCGAAACTCGGAAACGAGGCGGGCGCGTCGGCGAAACGACTCGCACCTTCGCAGTGGGCGCGCGGCGCCGTTGCCCGATGCTCGCTCGCTTCAGGCGCGCTCCTCCACGCCGTGCTGGATCATGCTCATCAGCAGCTCGGACATCTCGGCGGGGGATTGCGGCGTGCCCTTCTTCAGCCAGTGCGACAGCATGCCCAACGCGCCCGATACGGCGAACAGGTACATGTACTCCAGATCGTCGGCGTCCACCGCCGCATCCTGGTCGGACATTTGCAGGTCCACCAGATGCGCCAGCTCCATGATCTGCCGCTGGAAGCCGCCCTCGCTTTCGTCCAGCAGCATGAGGAACACGTCGGCGTTCTCCTTGGCGTATTCCAGGATCTTCTCCACGTTGCGCGTGCGCGGCTCGCCGTCGGCCAGGAGGCGCGCCTTGAGATCTTCGAGCGCCTCGGCTTCGATGTACGCCAGCAGGTCGTATTGGTTGCGGAAATGGGCGTAGAACGTACTGCGGTTCACGTCGGCGGCGGCGCACAGCGCCTTCACGGATATTTTCGAGATGTGGTTCTCGCGCATGAGGTCGATGAGGGCGCTCGTGAGGGCGCGCTTCGTGTACTGCACGCGTCGATCGGTCTTTCCGGTTTCCATGGACGCCTCCTTCGGCTCGATCGTTCCAGTATAGGACATGCGGGACGCATCGGCGCCGGCCGGTAGCCGTTGCTTGTCGAAGCGCGCGGGGAGGGCCGGCGCGTTGCGCAGACGGCGATGCGCGAGGTCCGAACGCGCAGCCGTTTTGGAACGCCGGTATCGGGGGATTCGTCCGCCGCTTCGCCGCAGCCAAGCGCATCGAAGGACGACCGCATAAAAGTCGGCATGACCGATGTCATGAAATCCCACTTCGCAGGCGTATGCAACCGCCGGTTGCGTAAAATGATAACCAGACATGCTGGTGCAACGTGCCGGGCAACCGTAGGCTGGTAATCGAGAAGGAGCGGACGCCATGTCCCCAACGTCGAAGAAGGGATCGTTCATGAACGTCGAGATTGCCCAGCGCTTAGCAGCCATGCGACGCGAGCAAGGATACAGCCAGGAGGAGCTGGCCGAACGGCTCGGCCTGTCGCGGCAGGCGGTGTCGAAGTGGGAGCGCGCCGAGTCGTCGCCCGACACGGGCAACCTCATCGCGCTCGCGAAGCTGTACGGTGTGTCCCTCGACGACCTGCTGCGCATCGACGACGACGTGGTGGACGACGTGGCGTTCGAGGAAAAGGACAAGGACGCCACCGCCGAGGCGCAGGCGCAGGAGGCCGCCGTGCGCGCCAACGAGGCCGCCGTCCGCGCGGCGCAGGCGGCCGTGGCCCGCGGCGCAGGCTCGCGCGACGGCCGAACAGGCGCACCAGGCCCCTCCGGCGCAGCCCCAACCGCAGCCCAGCCCGTGCAGCAGCCCTACTACGGCGCGGCCCCCATGCCCCAGCAGCCTGCGCAACCCGCGCAGCCGCAAGCGCCTTACGCTCCGCAAGCCCCCGAGCCCTACGACGCCCCAGTTGCGCCGCCCGCGCGGCCCCCTGGTCGACGTTCCCGTAACCCCCGTGCTTTGCGTGCTCGTGTTCCTCGGGGGCGGCTTCCTCTTCGGGTGTGGCATCCCGGCTGGTTCGTCTTCCTGACCATCCCGCTGTACTATTGGATCGCCCACATCATCGAAAACGACCCGAACTATCGGGCGAACCGACGCTAGCGGAAGGGCCGTATCATGACGAAACTCACGACGGCGTCGTACGTCAAAATCACGCTCATCATCGCGCTCGGCTTGCTCATCCTGGGGTCCATCGGATTCGGCGGATGCTCGGCCATGCGCTTCGGAATGCGGGGAGGAACGGAAATGGGATCGGCGAACGTGGACGCGGCCAGCGTCAAGAACCTCAGCGTCAAGTGGGCCTCCGGCGCGGTGAACATCGACGTCGTGGACGAGGGCGACGCCATCGAGCTTGTCGAGACGGCGCCGCGCGGCATGACGAAGGCGCAGCAGATGCGCTGGTCCGTGAACGGCGACACGCTGTCCATCGACTACGGCACCTGGTTCTCGTGCTTCGCGCTGGGCCGCAAGGACCTGCAGGTGCGCATTCCGAAAAGCTACGCCCAGAACCTGGGCGCCGTCGAGATCGACGGCGCGTCGGGCGACTACGACGTGAACGGCCTGGGCTGCGAAACGCTCAAGCTCAAGCTGGCCTCGGGCGATGTGGACGGGCAGCACCTGCAAGCCGACGAGCTGCGCGTCGACGTGGCCAGCGGGCAGCTCGACGTCGAGGGCCGCTTCGCCGACCGCGTGGACGTGCGCACCGCGTCGGGCCAGACGCGCATCGTGTGCCGGGAGGCGTGTCCGAAAACAATCGACGCGGATATCGCCAGCGGCTCGGTGAGCGTGGCCGTTCCCGAGAGCAGCGGCTTCACCGCTCGCATCGAGAAAGCGTCTGGTCGGTTCAGCAGCTCCTTCTCACTTTCGCAGAACGGCAACGTGTACACGAGCGGCGACGGAAGCGCCAGCATCAACGCGCGCCTGGCCAGCGGCGAGTTCCGCATCGACGCCGACGACTAGGAAGCTCCTCCCTTGCCATCCTGAGCGAGCGAAGCGAGTCGAAGGATCCCGTGCGGCGATAGCCGTGAGACTTCCAGCTGACGTTGCGCGGGATCCTTCGACTCCGCACCTTCGGCGCTGCGTTCAGGATGACGACGGCATGCTTCGACTCGGTGTGTCGAAGCATGCCAAGCCCTCGCCCCTTTGCCGTCCGTTTTGCGCGAGCGGTGCTATAATACCAATGAATTGCTGCATTGCGACAATGGGGAGTTGCGGGCGAGGACGAGGGGCGGGGCGGCGCGTGTTCAACGTGCTCACGACAAGCTATCTTTTCCTGGGAGGAACGGGAGCGGGCGCCCTCGCCGTCCTGTGCGTGCTCGAGTGCGCCCGCGTGCTGCGGTGGCGCGCGCTGGCCATGCCGGAGGAGTTCTTCGCCCGGGCATGGCCGATGTGCACGGTGACGCTGGCGACGGGCATGCTGTGCCTGCTGGTCGACCTGGGGCGCCCTGACCGCCTGCTCGGCCTGTTCGCCTCGCCTGCGCCGTCGGTCATGGCGGCGGGGTCGTTCGCGCTGGTCGCGGCGTTGGCCTGTGCGGCGGCGTTCTCGTTGGGCGCGCTGCTGGACACCGTGCGCCTGCCGCGTGCGGCGGTTCTGGCGCTTGCGGCGGCGGGCGCGCTGTCGGCGGCGGTGACCGCGACGTACACCGGCGTGCTGCTGGAAAGCCTCGCGTCGGTGCTGCTGTGGCGCACGCCGCTCGTGCCGGTGCTGTTCGTGCTGTCGTCGGCATCGTGCGGCATCGCGACGGCGTTCCTGGCAGCCTCGTTCGTGGAGACGCGGCACCCGCACCGCGGGCCGCTCGTGTGGCTCGCGCGGATTGACGGCGGTATCGTGGTCGTCGAGGCTGGCTGCCTGGCTGCGTTCGTGCTGCTCGCGTTCGCGGGCGAGGAGACGGCCGCGGCTGCTCGGGCGCTCGCGTTCGGCGAGCTGGCGCCCGTGTTCTGGGGCGTGCTCGCGGTGTGCGGGCTGGCCGTGCCGCTGGTGCTGGAGCGCTTCCTCACGCATGGGAACAGCCGCACGCAGCTTCTGTGGATAGCGGCGCTGCTGCTGGTGGGAGGGTTCGCGCTGCGCTGGTGCATCGTCGGCGCGGGCGCATACGATGTGACGCAGATGCCGGAAGCGCTGTACGGGCTTTCGACGTTCGGGCTTACGGGATAAGGAGCGAGTGCGATGGCGAGACGACGGGCAGGCGAGCGGTTCGTGAAGGACGCCCCCTACGACGTGCGCGACAAGGATGCCGAGATCAGGGCGGCCACGTCCTACGTGCCGCGCAAATCGTCGCGCAACGGCGCGGTCATCTTCAACATCGCGACGTTCATCGCCACCTGCGCCGCGGTGCTGGGCATCGCGTTTGCGGCGACGGGAGGCGTGGGAATCGAGGCAATCGTCGCCATGCTGCTGACGGCGCTGCTGGTGCTGTCGTCCACACACATCGCGCTGAGCTGGGAGAAGGTGGTGGTGCTGCGGTTCGGCAAGCTGAACCGCGTCGTGGGGCCGGGTTTGTACTTCACCATCCCCGTCATCGAGCACGGCACCATCCGCGTGGACCAGCGCACCATCGCCACGCCCTTCTATGCCGAGAAGACGCTCACGGCCGACCTCGTGCCCGTCACGGTAGACGCCGTGCTGTTCTGGGTGGTGTGGGACGCCGAGAAGGCGTGCACCGAGGTGGAGGACTACTACGCGGCCGTGTCGTTCCTCGCCCAGACGGCGCTGCGCGAGGCGGTGGGCCGCTCCACGGTGGCCGAGGTGGCGCTGCGCCGCGACCAGCTGGACGCCGAGATCAAGGACGACATCGAGAAGGAGGCCGCCGGCTGGGGCGTGGACATCATCTCGGTGAAGGTGCGCGACATCGTGATCCCCGACGAGCTGCAGGAGGTCATGAGCCTGGAAGCGCAGGCCGACCGCGAGAAGAACGCGCGCATGACCGTGGCCGGCGTGGAAGCCGAGCTGGCCGAGATGCTGGCCGAGGCCGCGCGCGTCTACGGCGACCCGGAGGCGGCGCTCAAGCTGCGCACCATGCTCATGCAGTACGACACGGTGAAGAAATCCAAGGGCACCGTGGTAACCGTGCCCACCGCGATGAGCGACGGCTTCACGGATAGTGCTATGATGAACGGCGACCGAACTACTGAGAGATAGGCTTCCATGAACCCGCTCGCCTCATTCGAACTCGACTACAACAGCGGCCTGCCGGTGTGGATCCAGGTGAAGAACCGCATCGCGTACCTCATCGGCTCAGGCGAGTACAAAGCGGGCGACCAGCTTCCCACGGTGCGCTCGCTGGCCGTCGACCTCGATATCAGCTACAACACCGTGAACCGCGCCTACATGGATTTGGAACGAGAGGGGTACATCTCCACGCGCAAGGGGAGGGGCACGTTCGTGGCCGAGCGCCACGCCGTGGGCGCCGCCCTCGCCGCCGACAACCCCGTCGAGCTGTTGGCGGACGACCTGATCCGCACCTGCGCCAACGCCGGCATGGCCGATGACGACATCCTGGCCCTGGTCCAAGCCCGGCTGGCCCAGAAAAGCCTGACGCGGGCGTAGGCGACCCGCGCTGGGCGGGCGCTGTACCCTCTTGGGCGCGAGCCTTTGCTTGTGGACGAAGAAACTTGTGTCGCGGCGATTCGCGATGCCCGCGATATGCGACCGGTGCGGTGTTCGGCGCGCGCATCGGCGCGTCTCTGTCGCGCCAAGAGAGAGGGGGGAGGGCGTCCGCGAAGCGCCCTGTACGACGTCAGCCGATTCGTCCCGCCGTCCCTCTCCACATTGTCGAGCCGCAAAGTGTCACAATGCCGGTTTCGTCCAGGCACAGATGTTTCACGTGAAACATCTGTGCCGTATCGCTTGATAAACCCATAAAAATTCCTACCGTTTCCAGCATCATTTATCCTCGAAGTAGGCATGTTTATTAGATTGATTGTCGCAATGCATTGTGATAATGTGACAGTCACAAGGATTTGGCCAATTCTTATCAGGAGCAACAGGGGGATATCCGATAAGAGTGCGCTTGGGGACGAGGGGTTCGAAGGCGCCGCATGCTTGGGCGCCTGCTCGACGGACCGTTTTCCCGACGCCATCCGCAAAGGGGATATCCTGACACGATCTTTGAGGAGGAAAGATGTCAGGAGCAATCAGCTCGCACGGCGGGCTCACGCGCAGAAGCTTCCTGAAAGCAACCGGCGCCGTCGCAGGCGCGGCTGCCGTGACGGGCGTCGCGACGCCGACGCTGCAGGCGTTGGCGGCCGATTACGAATCAGGTCAAAAAGAGAGCGAGCAGGAACGGATCTTCCGCGGAGTATGCCGTCCCAACTGTTTCGCGTTCTGCCACTTGAACGTGCATGTGAGAGACGGAAAAGTGGTCAAAACCTCGCGTGCTCCGTACAACGAGAAATGCTACGATCGCATTTGCCAGCGAGGACTTTCGCATGTGCATAGAATCTACGATCCGGCGCGCTTGCAGTATCCAATGCGACGCGTGGAGGGAACCGAACGTGGTGCAGGCGAGTGGGAACGTGTGAGTTGGGACGAAGCACTTGACGAGATCGCCGGGAAGATCAAGTCTATCCAGACCGAATTTGGCGAGAGCGCCGTGGCGTTCCTTACCGCTTCAGGCAATCAGTCGTGCGCGATCACGAGCGCGTACGGCCGACTTTCCTCTCTTATGAATGCTAGCAGCATCGGCGCTTGCCTCGATATGGGCAGTTATTACGGCATGCAGGCGGTTGCCGGCTTGTACATCAGCCCTTTGATGGGTCTGCAGATGTGGGAAGGCAATGAGCCGACCGATGCCAAGAACGCGAAGACCATAGTGGTGTGGGGCGCCAATATTACCGACGCGCAGGTTCAGAACTGGCACCTGGTCAAGGAGGCCATGCAGGGCGGCACCAAGCTGGTGGTTATCGATCCGGTGTACACGCAGATCGCCTCAAAAGCCGACAGGTGGATTCCCATTCGCCCCGGTAGCGACACGCTGCTGAAGTACGCTCTCATGAACGTGGTTTTGGAAAAGGACGCGCAGGATGTGGCGTATTTGCAACAGCATACCGTCGCACCGTTCTTGGTGCGCAGCGATACGGGCATGTTCGTGCGCAGAAGCGACACCGGCATCGCCCCGGTTCCCACCGGCGTGATGAATCCTACCACGGGCAAGGAGGTCATGGACGATCCGTACATGGTTCTCTCGAACGGCGAACTCGTTTCTGTCGACGAAACGTCTGCGCCCGACATCGAAGGATCGTACGAGCTCGACGGTGTGAAGTGTCGCACGGCGTATGCGCTGCTGAAAGAGGAGATCCTCGATCATTCGCCCGAGAAGGTTTCGGAGCTTACCGAAGTATCGGTCGATGACATTTACGAGCTGGCCGAAATCTGCATGGACACCCCGGTGTACCACTATGAAGGCTATGGTCCCCAGGCGTACAACAACGGCGGCCATACCACGATGGCGGGTCTTACCCTTTGCGCCCTGTTGGGCAATTTGGGCAAGCCGGGAGCTTCTTACGGTGCGTTCTGGGGCGTCCATATGGGGGTCAATCCCGCGTATGCTGCCCCTAACGGTCCCAGCACGGGTTTTGCCATTCCCAGCGTCGACCTGAAGAACGTGGTGGAAACCGGCAAGTTCGGCGGCAAGCCCGCGCAGATCAAAATGCTGTGGATGTATTCGGCCAATCCGCTGAACACCCACACCGACACGCATGCGTGGACCGATGTCATTATTCCGGCTATGGAATACGTCGTGGTGGCGGATTCGGCCATGACCGATTCCGCACGCTACGCCGACATGGTGCTTCCCATCGCCCAGTGGTTCGAACTGGAGGAGGTTGCGAATGCGGGTCAGTGCTCCTCGCTGCACTACAGCGAGAAGGCTATCGATCCGCTTTACGAGAGCAAGCCCGATCCGCAAATCGTGACGGAGCTTGCGCAGAAGCTGGGGCTCGGCGATTATTTCAAGCTTGACAACGGTGGAATCCTCGAAGAAATGTACGACACCGATATGGGCAAGGCCCTGGGTATGGACATGGGCAACCTGCGTGAAAAAAAGCAGATACGCTTCATTCCCGGAGATGCGGAGACGGATCCTCATATCGCGTATGCGGATGGGAAATTCGGCACGGCATCGGGTCGCTTCGAGTTCTATCGCGAGATGCCGATGCCTCGCGCGGCCACTACCAAGACGCCTACTCCTGAAGAGATCGATCGCGAGCGTATGGCTCGCTGGTTCCCGCCGCTCGAGGCGTGGCCGGAAAACGAGTTGTACAAAAAGTACCCGCTTGTTCTCATGAGCGAGCGTCCCCGATACCGCGTTCACTCCCAATGGTTCAGCACGCCGCTGTTGCGCGAGCTTGATCCCGAGCCGTACGTGAAGATCAACCCCGCCGATGCTGAGGCGCGCGGCATTTCCGACGGAGATTACGTCGAGTGCTACAACGATCGCGGCTTCGCTGTTGCCAAGGCGGTGTATTCGCAAGCTATTCGACCTGGCATGTTGGTGTATCCCAAGGGATGGCAGCTGTCGCAGCATAAGGCGGGCGGTTGGTCGGAGCTGAGCTCCACGGAGTTCGATGTGTTCGCGGTGAACAACAACTTCATGGACGTGCTTTGCGAGATTCGCGTGTGGAATGAAGGGGGTGCTCGATAATGGCCGAGCGGCTGGGTATGGTCATAGATATGAAAGGGTGCGTTGCCTGCGCTTCGTGTGCGGTGGCGTGCAAAGTGGAGAACAACTTGCCTGACGGTGTTTGGTGGAACCGCATCTTGACGGATGGCGGGGACAATCCCGACACTCCGGCGGGAGCATACCCGAATTTGACGATGGAGAATATCGCTGTTGCGTGCCAGCATTGCGAGAATCCTGCGTGCGTGAAGGTGTGCCCTGTTGGAGCAACGTACAAAGATCCTGAAACCGGTGCGGTTCGTCAGGACTACGATAAGTGCATCGGCTGCCGCATGTGCATGTCGGCATGTCCGTACACGGGCGTCCGCTCGTTCAACTGGGAAGAGCCGAAGCATGCGATCGGCCATGCTATGGGCGATGCCGACGTGGCGACGCATCAGAAGCACGTGGTGGAGAAGTGTACGATGTGCTGGCATCGGCTGGCGAAGGGTTTGCAGCCGGCTTGCGTGGAGGTATGTCCCGGACGGGTGCGCTTCTTCGGCGATTTCAACGATCCCGAATCAGAGGTGTCGCGCCTTCTTCGCGAACGCGCCCATAAGCAGCTTCTGCCCGAGCGCGGCACGAACCCCTCCGTCTACTACCTCGTTTAAGCAGAAAGGGAGAATGAAATGTCTGAGAACACTCAGGCGGCGCCTGCCGCCAAGGCTCCTGCTGCCAGATTCGGGGGCAAGGGGCTCAACATCGGCATCGTCGTGGCGGCCGTCGTCACGATCGCGGGGCTGGCCCTCTGGGGCGTGCAGCTGTCCGGCGGCCTCGTGCAGACCGGCATGCGCAATCTCGACTCGTGGGGCCTCTACATCACCATGTTCATGTTCCTGGTGGGGCTCTCGGCCGGCGGCCTGATCATCAGCTCGGTGCCGCGCGCGTTCGGCATGAAAGGGTTCGGCGGCATCTCGAAGATCGCCGTGTGGACGTCCATCTGCTGCACGGTGCTCGCCGTGGGCTTCGTGGTGATCGACCTCGGCCAACCGCTTCGCCTGTGGGAGCTGTTCGCGTACTCGAACCTGGGCAGCCCGCTCATGTGGGACATCGCGGTCATCTCGATCTACCTCATCCTGTCCGTCGTGTACCTGTGGGCGACGCTGCGCGCCGAGGCGGGCAAGGTGTCGGAGAAGGCCCTGCGCGTGATCTCGGTCGTCGCGCTGGTCACCGCCGTGCTCGTGCACTCGGTGACGGCTTGGATCTTCGGGCTGCAGCAGGCCCACGAGTTCTGGCACACCGCCCTGCTTGCGCCCTGGTTCGTGTCCTCGGCGCTGGTGTGCGGCGTGGCGCTGGTGCTCGTGGTGGTCATCGCGCTGCGCAAGGCCGGGTACCTCGAGCTCGATCAGGCCAACGTCGTCAAGCTCGTCAAGATGCTGGGCGCGTTCGTCGTCGTCGACCTGTACTTCTTCGGATGCGACCTGCTGACCGCCGGCTTCCCGGGCGGCTCGGGCTCCGAGATCGTCGCCATGCTGGTGTCCGGCCCGCTCGCCCCGTTCTTCTGGGTCGAGATCGTCGGCTGCGCGCTGTGCGCCGCGGTGTGCTTCGCGCCGAAGCTGCGCACGAACCCGCTCATCGTGGTCGCCAGCCTGCTGGCCATCGCGGGCATCTTCTGCAAGCGCGTGCAGCTGCTGGTGGGCGGCTTCCAGATCCCGAACCTGGACTACGCCGGTCCCATGACGCAGTACACGGTGACCGATTGGGCGTCGGGCATGACGGGCGCCTACCAGGGCATGGTCTACTGGCCGACGCCGATCGAGTTCGGCATCGTGCTGGGCGTCGATCCCTGGCTGGTGCCTTGCTCCTGCTGCTGGGTCTCAAGTACCTGCCGCTCAAGCCGGTCGACCAGGATCGCTGACAGGGACGCTTCGGAAGGAGCGCGGCTTCGCGCGCTCCTTCCTTGTCTGACGAGGTGAAGCCATGTTCAAGAAACTGCTCGTGACGCTTGTCGCCTTCCTGCTTGCGGGCGCGTGCGTGCTCGCGGCGGGTGCCGCGGCCGAGCCTGCGACGGGGGTGCGGCCGATCGAGGCCGATTCCCCCTGCCCGGCCGTCGGGTGCGCGTCGGGGTCGTGCCACGGCTTCGACGACGTGCCCGAGCCCGACGGCGTCCACGAGATGACGTGCCCGGAGGCGTCGTGCGCCTCGACCGAGTGTCATGCGTGGGACACGCTGGCCACGCGCTATTACCAGGCGTCCGACGCGAGCCTGAACCTGTGGGTGCTTGCGCCCGTGGCCTTGGTCGTGGGTCTTGTGCTGATCGTGCGGAAGGTAGGGTGATGCCGTATGGATAGGAAGCTTCTCGCCGTCGATGCGGCGTGCTTGCTGGTTTACCTGGTCGCGGCGAGCCCGGCTCTCACGGGCGTCGGCGTCCACGAGTGGCTGGGCCTCGGCGTGCTGGTCGTCTTCTTCGCGCATGCCGCGATGCATGTCGACTGGGCCGTCGAGGCAGTTAGGTCCGCGTTCGCGCGGCCTTCGTGGGCGCGGACGGGGAACCTTGCGCTCGACCTTCTCATCGTCGCCGCGTTCATGACGGTGACGGTGTCGGGAATCATGGTGTCGGGCGCGGTGCTGCCGGCGCTGGGGCTGTACGCGGACGGCTACTACTTCTGGGATCCGCTGCACGCGATCGCGGCGAAGGCGCTGCTCGCGCTGCTGCTCGTGCACGTCGTGGCGCATTGGCGCTGGCTGGTCGGTTTCTTCAAGAACGGGAAAGGGGAACGTCATGGGAAATGAAGTTGCGGACGCGAGCGTCTGGCGAAATTCGCGCCGCCGCCTGGGAGCTGGCGGCGCTGAGCCTGCGCTACCCGGGCGCG
>ENA-OQIL01000536-OQIL01000536.1-human-gut-metagenome-genome-assembly--contig:-NODE-536-length-13137-cov-8.922367_pt1 | contig 13137 bp, 15 predicted proteins | sample MGYA00242583_ERZ504748 | MGnify/ENA primary metagenome ERZ504748 (study PRJEB26092, sample SAMD00036191) | human gut metagenome | host: Homo sapiens | study: EMG produced TPA metagenomics assembly of...
CGCAATTCTCGCACAGAATTTTTTGCGATTACCGGGTTCAAAATCTTTTTTGCTGGTAACCAGCAGCTTTGCATTGGGGTACAGGCGTAAAAACTCGCTGGCCCATTGTTCCGTCAAATGATTTGGCACGACAAAAAGACTTTTCTGGCACAAGCCCAGACGTTTCAGCTCCATAGCGGAAGCCGCCATCTCAAAACTCTTGCCGGCACCGACTTCGTGCGCCAAAAGGGTGTTGTACCCATACAGCACATGGGCAACCGCATTGCGCTGATGCTCTCGCAAATTGATCTCCGGGTTCATGCCCACAAAATGAATGTGGGAACCATCGTATTCACGGGGGCGGGTGCTGTTAAAAAGCTCGTTGTACTTCTTCACCAATAGGGCACGCCGCTGAGGGTCTTTCCAGACCCAGCCAGCGAAAGCATCCTTGATGGCCTGCTGTTTCTGCTGGGCGAGGGTGGTTTCGTTTTGATTCAGCACACGCTTTTCTTTCCCATCCTCCTCGATGGTATCATAAACGCGGCTATCACGCAAATTCAAGGTGTCTTCCAAAATCTTGTAAGCATTGGCCCTGCGGGTACCGTAGGTTTCGGTGGCCATAATGTCACCGAAGCCAGTAGCAGATTTATTGCTGATTCGCCATTCGGAAGTGTAAGGGGAGTAGCGAACGGTGATGGCATTGTTGTAGCGGATACGATAGGGCGGCTGAAAAGTTTCCATCATGAACTGCTGCACAATAGAGGGGGCAAGCCATGTGGCACCCAGCCGCACATCAATTTCAGAAGCTTCCAAATCTTTGGGCTGCGCCTTAGTCAGTGCGTCCACATTGCCCTTGAACTCCGAGCGGCTTTCTGCAGCAAGTTGTGCCATCCGTAGTTTATCGCGCACATTACCCGAAAGGTATTCGTCCGCTGTTTGCCAGCCGGCTTCCGGGTCGTCAGCATCCGCAGCAGGGTCTTTGAAAATCACGCCGGACAATTCGGTGGTGATGCGCTCATAGTTACCGGGAGTGCCCAGCAGTTCTGCCATATAAGGCAGGTCTACTTTGCCATGCTCCCCGATGGACACTGCCAGTGCTTCACTGGGGGTATCCACGCTGGTGACAACACGCTCTGGCCGAATCGTCCGCTTGGTAAACATATCTGCCTTGGACTTGAGATTTTTATTCTCGTCCAGATTCTCCAGCGAGCAGAGCAGATAATAGGAGCTGTCATCATCGAACAGGCGGGCATTTTTCTTGTCGTTGATCAGACCGTATTTTGCAGTAAACGCATCGTAGGCATAATTCAGCTTTGCCTGCGATGCCTTGATATCCTCGTCCGGGAAGTCATTCAACTGCTGGTCGATCAACTCGTTGACGATCTGCCGCAGTTCCACCATGCCAGCCACACGGCCTTTGGCGTTGTCGGACAGTTCAATCTGTGTCATGATGGAGTTCTCGCGGTAGTAGATTTCACCATCCACCACAGTATAGCTGAAATTCTTCACGGTAGGGTCTGCGGGCAGAGTTTTGCGCTGCACTTCCGCATCGGCGACGTCCGGAGCGGCAATCTCCACCGCAGTGTACTGGCCCTCGATGTGCTGCACCGCTTCGGTAAGCTGGTCTGCAAGGTTTGCATCTTCGATTGGTGCAACGGTCAGGTCATGGCCGTACTGGGTGCTTCTAGTTCCAAATTCCCAGCACCATTTCCGGATGGTCTACCAAAATACTGATTGATATTGAAGCTATCTTCGGTCTGCCCCAGCTGCACCCATGCAGGTTCGATGTCTGCAGGGCGGTCACGCTTCTGCAAAAAAGAGGATATCCGAAACAACCTCGGTGCTTGCATTTGCCTTAAAAGCGTTGTTGGGTAAGCGGATGGCTCCCAGCAAATCAGCACGTTCCGCCATGTACTTGCGGGCACTGCTGTCTTTGCTGTCCATCGTGAAACGGCTGGTCACGAAAGCAATCACGCCGCCCGGTCGGATCTGGTCGATAGTCTTGGCGAAAAAGTAGTTGTGGATAGAAAAACCCAGTTTGTTGTACGCCTTGTCGTTGACTTTGTACTGACCGAAAGGGACATTACCTACGGCAAGGTCGTAAAAATCTCGGCGGTCGGTGGTTTCAAAGCCAGCAACCGTAATGTCGGCCTGTGGATATAGTTTTTGGGCGATGCGTCCGGTGATGGAATCCAGTTCCACACCATACAGACGGCTGTCAGCCATGCCAGAGGGCAGCATACCGAAAAAGTTGCCAATACCCATGGAAGGCTCCAAGATATTTCCAGACTGGAAGCCCATCTTTTCCACAGCATCATAGATGGCGCGAATTACCACCGGAGAGGTATAGTGGGCATTCAGAGTGGAAGCGCGGGCGGCGGCATACTCCTCTTCGGTGAGCAACCCTTTCAGTTGGGTGTACTCGGCAGACCAGTTTTCCTTGTTGGGGTCAAAGACATCTGCAAGACCGCCCCAGCCTACATACTGTGAAAGCACCTGCTGCTCCTCGGCGGTGGCACCGCGATGCTCCTGCTCCAAAGTGCGCAAGGTCTGGATGGCTTCAATATTGCGGGCGAATTTCTGCTTGGGGCCTCCGACACCCAAATTATCATCTGTAATGTGAAAATTTCCCGCAGCTTCCGGCACAGGTTCAGCGTTCAGGGCTTCATTTGCGGCAGCAGCATTCGGAAAAGTCTGCCATTCACCATTGACTTCTGTGGAGATAGGCAGTTTATCCAATTCTTCATCGGGCGTAGGCTCATCCTGCCGCAGACCGTCCTCAAACTGCTGCTTGTTGATTACCTCGTTATCCCATGACTGCCCATGCGCACTGGTGTCGATGCGCACATCGGTTTCGCCCACATAGCCGATTTTGCCCTCAATGGTTCGGGTGGCAGGTCAACAACAACTTCGTCACCGACCTTGTAATCGGCATTTTTTTCAGGGGCAACCTCAACAAGTTCGTTCTGCTGCTGTTCATACAGTTCTCGGATATGGGGCAAACTCTCGCTTCGGAAGATGGGCTGTCCGCTGTTAGTTAAGTCCATATCCTGCAAGCTGACGGATTTGAACATGAAGTTGACATGGTCTACACGGAAGTTCCGGTCATCCAGTCTGATAATGCTGCCAATCGGCAGATAATCTTCCTCCCGCAGATATTTTGTCTGGTGGTGGGTGCCATCTTCGCCCTGTCCGGCCAGATAGAGGCTGTTGCCCTCAGCCCACAGCTTCTGCGATTTTGCTACCCACTCTCCACGCAAAAAGCCAGTCACCTTGACTTTTCCCAGCGCATTTTCCTGCGACAGCAAATTAGAGCGCAAAACTTCCTTTACAGTGACTGCATCTTTGTCATAGAACAGAAAATATCCGCCCAGTTCAAAGCCAATCAGGGTATTGGGATACTGTTCTTTCAGGGCGTTGTATTCGGCAGCGACATCACCATCCAGCAGCGGGAGCTGGCGTTCCGCTTCCTGCACGACGGCACGATGCTCTTTTTCTTTATCGGTCAGGTAGCGGTCAGACTGAATCATCAGGTCGATGTATTTCTCGACCTGTGTCCAGCTTAACGTGAATTTCTGATGATCCGGGTAATGGTCAAATTCAAGTCCTTTCCCATCATGATTTACAAAACCGCTGCTGCCGTCCAGAAAGTTGTGAGAATGTCCACCGATGCCGTACTCATGTGCCAGTGCTTTGGCGCGGAGTTTGCGGTTAGGCTGCGTCTGGTACAGTTCGATGATCCGTTGCTTGCCATCCTGGAAACCGGAACCATGCTTGCGCAGTTCGTTTTCAATTTCAGCCTGTGACAAAACAAAAGCGGAGGGCGATTTTTCGCTCTCCGCTCGGTCAATATGTTCGATTTGTTGGGCTTCGATGGGGATGACGGCATCCAGAAGACTTAGCTGTAGATCAGTTCCGTCCGAATCACTTCCTCGACCTGCTCCCGCAGGCTGTTCATGTGCTGCACCCACGCTATCTGGTTCTTCTCTTTGTCCGGTGCCGGGTTCTTCGCCAGCAGATCGACTATCATCTGCTCCTTCATTGCTGCTGCGGTCTGCTCCAGTTCGGTCAGAGTCGGGTACAGGCTCCCGTTCAGGAGCATCGTGTGGTACAGCACCGGGTGCTGCTGTTTCAGAAAGTTCAGGCGCATCCTGCCGTACTTGCCCAGCGGGGTCTTTGGCTGATGCAGGGTCAGGTTCGGGAGAAGATAATCCCCGGTCTGCGTGTAACTCAGATTGCTGCTCATATTCATGCTGGCTCCTTTCATTGTTTCGGCGGCGGATGGTCGTTTTGACTGCCCGCTCTACGGTGCGCAGGACTTCGCGGCTGATGTCGCTGACTGCGGCACCGAGTGTGTAGACAGTGTCCGGGGTTGAGAAATTGTAGATTGCCTGAAAATCGTCCTTGTCGAACCAGCCTGTCGGCTCATAACCACAACGTTCCAGCAGCGTGTAGGTGACGCTGATGGCGGCAGCGGACTTGAACTGCATCTCCACCCCGGCTTCATCATAATCCATCAGAAGCGAACCGTCAACGATGGCGAGAATGTCACCACTGTTGTTGTCCCAGTAATCTGCCACCAGTTTCCCGGCAACATCCGCAAGCTGCTGGCTGACACGCTCTCCGCTGATGCCGTAGGTGGCAGCGAGCATTTCTGAAACCGGCTGCACCAAATCGGGACCGAGCTGCCACACCTCCGGGTCACGGGAATTGCGGCGCACCCCGGTGTCCGACACATCGAAAACGTAGTGCAGGCGCGGGAATCCGCTGGATTCGTCCAGCAAGGCGATGCCCTTAGAGCCACGCCTGACATAGCGGTTCATCCGGTTGCGCCAAATGTCAAATTCGGCGCAGGCGGTGGCATCGGGCCGCTGAGCGTAGATCATAAGCTGGTCGGCAAAGGGGTACTTGTACAGCCGGGATGCGGTGGTCAGGTAATCCGTCCAGCTTTCCCAGTACCGGGTCAAGCCGTTTGCCGTGCGCTGGGCAAGGGCAAGGTATTCTTCGGTTTTGCTTGGCATTTTTGCCTCCTTCTTCAGATTTTAGGGTATAAAAATAGCGGGCAACCGTTTTTGGGTTGCCCGCCAAGGGTATATAATAATTGGGTTATCGTCGACTTTGAAGTTTTGATGATGAATGTCTATTTTTCATCGCTTTCGGGCGGACGAACATAACGTAACATTTTTCTTTCACAGGCACCAAATTCCAAATAGTTGTTTTTTGCCTCGTTTAGAGTTATTCCATGATTCAAGTCACTGGGGTCGCTATCAGAAGTAATAAACGGGTCATTCTCCCAAAAGCAAACTGGGCAAATGTACCCACAATCTTCCTTTGGTGGAACATTATAAGTAAAACATTCGCAGCATGGACATTGATACTTTTTCAAATAGATGCACCCCCGCAAGCACCGACTTGTCAATTTGTATATGGCTCTGTGTCTTTTCCGTCGTATACAATTACTTTAATGTTGGTGGCTGCATCAACATCCGCATGAATACCTACGGTATATTCTTTGTCCGTAACATTCGCAAAAGAGTAGCAGCCTCCCGCAGAAATATTGCCAGATACGATTTCCTGTTCGCCTTCGCAGAGCAAATGCACCACAATTTCAAAATCATTCCTATTCTGAATCGTCAGTGTGCCCGTTTTGGATGAAACCTTTACATTAGAATAAGTGATTACATATTGGGCAGATGTTGATTTTTCTGTACAAGACACAGAGCAATCCCATTGGATTGCAGCCTTCGCCTTTCTGTAGGATTCCGAAGATCTATACGCCGAAATTATAATGATTGCGGCTACGGCAAAGACGCTCACGATAATGAACACTATTGGTGCTTTTTTCTTCATAGTCTTTATCTCCAAAATTTCCAATTCATTGAGTTGAGCATATTACATACGCGAACACTCCAAACCTACAGCTCAGTTTCCACCGCAAGCTGCTCCTGCTTTTCTTTTTCGTCAGCGATTTGGACATCAACATCTTCGCGCATCTTTTTCAGAAGTGCAAGGACTCGCTTGATTTGATCCTTGGTGTTTTCCACCCTGCTCTGTGCCTGATTGATGTGATCCAGAACCGCCCAGTCTGCAAAGAGGCCGTCAAAGAAGAAATCTGCAAATTTCAGAAAGCTGTCCACCGTAACCTGAAGGTCTGCGGTGATCTCAACATCGGCAAGCTCAGTTTTGAACCGCCGCAGTTCCACTTGGAGCTGTTCGATTTGTTCCTGTGCATCGTCCAGTTCCTCATACTTGGCAAGATCGGCCATCAAACCGCCGCCCATTACGTCCCATGTGCTCCAGCCCTCGGCATTGTCGAGGGTTTCCAGAACTTCATTGACCGTATGCAGGGCGGTCTTTCCGGCGTTGATAGCTTCCAGCAGCTCCCGTTTTTGGACTTTCAGCGCGGCAATACGGCTTTCGCTTTCCGCAACCTGCTGTGCGGCAGGGTGGGCAGATGCTTTGATGCTTTTGATTTTTTCGGAAAGAGCAGCTTGATACTGCCTTTCGCAATCGGACAGCCGTGCCAGTCTATTTTGAATCTGCTCCAAGTCGGCATCAACGGAAGAAAGGTCATGGAGAGCCGCATCGTACTTGACGCGGGCTGCATAGGCTTCCTGCCGTTCTTTGTCCAGCTTTTCATCCAATTTTTCCAATCACTTGATAGAAAAATGCGGCAAGGCTGTGTCCCTCCAGACGGTCCACATCAGCCTGCTCTGCCAGCTTGGATTTTTCCAGCTTTTTCAGGCGATCAGCAAGCGTATCTCTCTGGGCGGTCAGTTCTTTCTGTTTTGCTTCGCAGCTTTTCTTTTCAGCGACCTGCTGCCAAAGCTCTTTCAACGTAGAATCACTCATATGGAATGTCCTTTCCCGGCATTACGTTTCTTCGTTCAGAAGCTGGTTCAAAAAATGCTGCCGATTATTTACAAATGTTTTGGTGATAACGTAGCTGTCCGTATCTTCATACTGACAAGGATGAATCGTGCCATTGTCGAAGCTAAAAATTTCAGCATCAGGCATTCCGAGGAGAATGGGTGAATGTGATACGATAATGAATTGCGCCCCTTCTTGGGCACACCGATAAATGTTGATCAGTAACGTGAGCTGCCGCTGCGGGGATAAAGCGGCTTCCGGCTCGTCAAAAATATAGACTCCATCTGCACCCATGTAGTCCTGCGCAATGGCGAGGAAACTTTCACCGTGTGATTTTTTGGTGATAGCCTTTGGAGGGATGATCGTCATCGGAATAGTCGATTTCCTTGGTGGCTACATTATAGAAACTCTCTGCTCGGAGAAAATACCCGAACTTTGGTCTGCGATACCCCTTGGAAATCGTCATAGCCTCACATAGTTCCGAATGGGAGTTGTATGTGGAAATGAATAGTTCTTCGTTCACCCTCTGCGTTGAAGCCGTAAGCAACAGCGATTGCTTCCAGAAGCGTAGATTTTCCACTTCCATTTTCGCCAACAAAGAACGTAATGGGCTTATGGAATGTAAAAGTGTCGATTCCACTGATGGCAGGAATCTGACGAACATAATTGTATGGGCGAACTCTGTTCCAGTCGATGGTCAGCCCTTGGATAAACAAATCGTTCATACAGCACTCCATACTATATAATGTAAGAAACACTTAGCTCCGCTCAAACCCAAGATAGCGGGTGCCCTGAAAACTCAGCTTTCCGATGTCGCCCTGCACGAGCAGACCATAATCACTCCGTCCACTTCAAATTCCATCCGGTCGCCGCTCTCCACCTGAAAAGTCACATAGTACGATGTAAATGTGCTAGTGTCGTATCCGTGCGCACCGGACATATCTCCGGCATTGGCACTGCTGGAATGCGAAACATCGGTGCGCTTTGCTACCACTGTTGCCGGAACGGTAAGCCGCGGCGAGTGGTTGTTTTTGTTCCATGTGCGGAGATTTGAAATTAGAGCAAAGAAAAACATTCCAATAAAAAGCAGGAACAGGATTGGGAAAATGAAGCTGAATATAGCGTCAAACCATCCAAAAAACATTTTACTCCTCCAAAATTTCTTCCAGCAGGTCTTTTACATCGTTCAGAAAAGATTCTTCTCCGAGGGTGTTCACCTTGAAGAACACCGCTTGACTGCCTCCTGCGGTGATGGCAGACAGCCGAACCGGACTGTCCGCATTCTGGAACATGGTCAGAGTCAGACTCAGGCGGTTGCCGCCCATCATGCTGTACCGTTCAAACACCCGGACACTGCACCGAGCATCGCCCTCTTTGAAATCACTGCCTGCCTCCAAATCTGCAGACCAACTGCTGTCTGGAATTTCATTTTCCAGCTTCCGAAGCAACTTGTCAAAGTTTTTGTTTCGGATGGTCTTTTCAAAGATTGCCATAATGGTTCCTCCGTTCTGACAATAAAATTCAGTCCCTTAATCTTGATACGAGCAGAGCCACGGGAAAATTGCGGAGAAATCGCTTGAAGAGAGGAATTTTGTCTGATTTGATTATAGCATATCTTTTGGAAGAACAAAATACTTTATGTACGCCGCCCGCAGGCGGCAAAAATCAGTCCGGGGGAAATTCCAGTTCGGCAAACTCCGCATCGGTCAGCAGCTTCAGCTTTTCGATAACCCCCTCCGACAGTTCCCGCAGGGCAGTTTCATCGGGCATCAGGTAGCACTGCATGAGCCGCAGTTCGTGGACAAGCCCCATCCGGGTGCCGGTGTTGTAGAGCATCATCAGCATCAGTTCCTCATGGTTAAAGTTCATGTTCAGCCCTCACTTTCCGGCATACCGTGGGATTGCACTCCGGGGCATCGCACTTTTCCTTTAGATTCATCAGCACCGAAGGGCGTTCCGGCTGCTTGTCCAGAAACCCCGGCAGTTCCTTGAAGCCGATGCTGTCCACATAATGCACAGATATCTCGCCATTGCGTTTGAGTGCAATCACATCGCTGACGGACAGGCTGTGCCCCTCAAAATCCTGCGGACGGGAGAGGTTGAACATCTGAAACAGTTCTTCCAGAACCTCGTTGTCCGGCACATCCTGCCACATGGTGGGCAAATCAGCATAGTAGGTGACCTCATAATGCTCCGGGTCTGGCGTTTTGCCCCGACGATGCAGTTCCCGCATGGAAGCAAATCTTTCATCGAGGATTTTTTCGTCATGCCGCAGCTGCATCACCATATAAACATCGCACCCTGCGTTCAGAAACTTCTGCGGGATGTCCGTCATGGGTTCACCGTCAAAATTCTGATCCCATTTTTGCTGCATCGTCCACCTCACAGTTCCGGTGCAGAACGTGCAGAGGATTTTGGCGCAGACGTATCACTTGCCAGTTCTGCCAGCTTTTCCAGTGTGGAAGGGCGATGGTCTGCACTCAGTTCCTCGGCTTCCGCAACTTTATCCATGACGGCATCGTAGTCCTGCAACAGCCGCCGCCCCTTTTCCATGTGGTGTGCTTCCAGAATCTGCTCACGGGCTTCCTGAATGGTCAGTTCCGGGGCATCCAATTGCCCGCCGTCCATCACGGAAAAATCGCTGTGGTAAATGGTGTAGTCCCATCCATCCTCACAGGACTGGATGGCAAGATAACCTTTGCCACCCAGTTCCCATGCGGCCTGCTCGTCCTGTGTCTGAATTTCGGGGTAGAAGTCAGCATGGTTCCGCTCCATGACCTCGGCAAACTGGCAGATGTGGAACACATTGCCCAGACCGCCCATGTCAAAGTGATAATCATCCAGATGTTCCACCCGTGCCGTAAAACTGCGCCCATCCGGGTAATCCACCTGAATCACGCCGCCATCTGGAATGCGATAGAGGTCATCATAGTGGCTGTTGATGAGACGAATATCCTTCGGCAGCGTTTCCGGCTCCCAGATGCGCCGTCTGCCGATGCCCGCCTGCGGGATGTTTTCGAGGATCTGTACGCTTTCCTGTTGGATGACCTTGCGGTCATCGTCCGAAAGTTCAAACAGATACCAGTTCCGGGCGGCAGAAATGGCGTTCCTGCCATCGGGCGGCAGGTTCTTTTCCGAGATCTGCCCGCTTTCCAGCGGCTCACCAGTTACCTTGTTGTAGGTGGCAAAGCCGACTCCTGCACCGTTTTCCCGGAGGTGGAGATAGCGTTCATCGTTGATAAGGTAAACCGCTTCTTTTTTCTGCTCCATCAGCAACAACCCTCAAATTCCAGAGAAAACTTGCTGCGGCCATCCGCCTCGGTGCCCAACAGCACGGTTGCATTGTAGGTCTTGCCCTTGGCGCTCTTGCAGTCCTTCAGCCTGACACGGCCATCCCGCAGCAGCTTGTCCGCCATTCGGCCATCCAAACGCTTGCCCAGACGCTTGAAGAACGCATTGTCCTTCCACAGCACGAAGCGGCACTCCCGGTTCTCACAGAACCATCCCTTCTCACGCTCCACGACAGGCTTGCCACAGTTCGGGCAGATACCAATAATCTTGTTTTTCATAAGTGCATTCGCTCCCTTCGCAGCCTCGGTGGTTTTTACCAGCGAGGAGATCATTTCCTTGATTTCATTCATAAATGTTTCCGGCTCCATTTCGCTGCGCTCGATTTGTAGCAGCTTTGCTTCCCAATCAGCGGTCATTTCCGGGGATTGGATTTCTTCGGGCATCACGGTAATCAATGCCTTGCCCTTGTCGGTGGGCAGCAGCACCTTGGTTTTCTTGTTGCCCTTGCGCTCCAGAAAGCCTTTCTGCACCAGTTTTTCAATGGTGGCAGCTCTGGTTGCCGGAGTACCGATGCCCTGACGCTCCACGCCCTCCGGCATACTGTCCGCACCCGCCGCCTGCATAGCTGACAGGAGGGTATCTTCCGTGTAGGATTTTGGCGGGGATGTTTGCCCCTCTTTCAGTTCGGCACTGGTAACGCTGCACTGGCTCTGCTCTTGCACATCCGGCAGAACTGCCGATTCTTTCTGCTTGCCAAGCAGTTCGCCCAGCATTTTCCGCTCCATGGTTTTCCATCCTTCGGACAGCACCACCTTGCCCTTTGCGGAGAACTCCTCCCCGGCACAGATGGTAGTGAGCGTGGTTTCTGCATAGCGGTGCGGTTCACCTACGGCGCAGAGCAGCCGTGCGGCAATCAGCCGCAAGACATTCCGCTCCCCGGCAGGGAGGGCGGCAAGGTCTGCGTTTGCCATGCTTTTCGTGGGCAGCAGTGCATGGTGGTCGGTGACCTTGCTGCCGTTGATGACCTGCTGCACATGGATGGAAAACGGTTCCTCCACGGCAAACGCCTTTCCCACATCCGTCGCCAGCCCCGGAAGGGATGCCGCCATATCCTCCGTCAAAAAGCGGCTGTCCGTGCGGGGGTAGGTGATGAGCCGTTTTTCGTAAAGGCTTTGGGCATAATCCAAGGTCTGCTGTGCCGTAAATCCAAACAGACGGTTTGCATCCCGCTGCAATGCGGTAAGGTCATAGAGCTGCGGCGGACTTTCGGATTTCTCCTTGCGTTCCATCTTCTGTACCGTGACACGCCCCTCCTTTCGGCATTTGGAAAGCAGCAGTTCGGCATCCGCTTTCTGGGCAAACCGCTTGCTGGATGCGGTGCCGCCGTCCGCAAGGGTCAGGGCAACCGTGTAGAATTTCTCCGGCACAAAGGCGGCAATGGCGGCTTCCCGCACCACCGTCATAGCAAGCACCGGGGTCATAACACGCCCCACCGCCAGCGGTTGACCGTACAGACACGAAAAAAGCCGGGACGCATTGATGCCGACCATCCAGTCGGCGCGTTCCCGGCAGAGTGCTGCGTTGTACAGCGCATCGTATTCAGTTGACGGTTTGAGGTGGGCAAAGCCTTCCCGGATGGCAGATTCCTCCATGCTGGACAGCCACAGACGGGAAAAGGGCTTTTTGCACCCAGCCTGCTGGTACACCAAGCGGAAGATCAGTTCTCCCTCCCGGCCGGAATCGCAACTGTTCACAATGCTCTCCACATCCGGGCGGTGCATCAGCTTTTGCAGGATGCCAAACTGCTTTTTGGTGGACGCAGACACCAGATACTGCCACTTTTGCGGCAGAATGGGCAAATCTGCGATACTCCACTTGACGTATTTGGCATCGTAGATGTTGGGCGGTGCCAGTTCCACCAAGTGCCCCACGCACCAGCTCACCAGATAGCCGTTGCCTTCAAGGTAGCCGTCCTGACGGCTGGTGGCACCAAGAACTTTGGCATAGGACATGGCGACGGACGGTTTTTCCGCCACGATCAATTTTGCGATAAGAATCCCTCCAATCTGTTTCGGATTGCAATATGTACGGCGGCAAATGCCGCCTTGAAATCAGATGGGTTCGGTGCCCGGTTCGTCCGGGGCTTCGTCCTCGTCCGGCACATCGGTCGGAATCTCAAAATCGCCCTTGTCCTCGGTGTAGTTTGCATCAGGGTCAAGGGCTTCTTCTGCGGTAGTGCAGCTTCTGCTCTGCTTTGGCTTTTTCGCTACGGAAATAGGCGAGGTCAGTTTTTGGTTGGGCCATGGCATCACGCTCCTTTACAACATTAGTGACATTCGACATTTTTGTTGGTTCGTGGTACACTACATCCAATCCATGCGAATCAGTTGGAGGTGGTTGTGTTGCTTTCTCTGTACTTAGCTGTTCTTGACGATCAAAGCAATGAAGAACAGTTTATAGATGTATATAATACTTATAAGCGGCTGGTCTACCATACTGCTTACAAAATCATGGGCGATTCGTATCTGGCAGAGGATGTGCTGCAAGAGGTGTTTTTGTACGTTGCCAAAAATTTTTCTAAAATTCATCGAGAAAACTGTCACGAACTCGCTGCTTATCTCGTTAGTTGTAGTAGAAGCCGTGCATACGATATGCTTCGCAAGCAGCGGGAAGAACTGCTGGAAGAAATCCCGGACGCACCAGATGGAGCCCCGGTGCCGGATGATGCAGCAGTCAGCACCGATAACATCCAACACCTGACAGAACTGATCGGACAGATGAAACCAATGTATCGTGCCCCACTACGTCTTTTGGCAATGGGCTACACCAACCGGGAGATTGCCGAATCGCTTGGACTGACGGATGAAGTGGTTCGGATGCGGCTTTTCCGTGGAAGAAAACTATTGTGGAAGGAGTTGAACAGCCATGAGTGAGAGGGCAGAAGTTTCTTTTGATGCTGCATTGATGATGGCACTCCGTGCAGATACACAAAAAGAG
>ENA-OQIL01000538-OQIL01000538.1-human-gut-metagenome-genome-assembly--contig:-NODE-538-length-13116-cov-3.199938_pt1 | contig 13116 bp, 17 predicted proteins | sample MGYA00242583_ERZ504748 | MGnify/ENA primary metagenome ERZ504748 (study PRJEB26092, sample SAMD00036191) | human gut metagenome | host: Homo sapiens | study: EMG produced TPA metagenomics assembly of...
CGCCGGCGCCGAGCGCGGAAGGCCTACTCATCGTCCGTCTCGAACGTCAGGTTGTCGAAGTCGATCTTCTCCACGAGGCCGAACCCGCTGGCCATAGCCTCGGCGAGCATCTGCTGAGCCGCGTCGGAGGCCGCTTCCTCGCGCGGACTTTCCGCGATGCTGCCCCGGTCCTTCGTCGTCCAGCTCGAAGCGCACGCCGTCCAGAGGATCGGCCTCATCGCCGTCCAGGCGCGCGTCATCGGCGACAAACGCGTCCTCGCGCGTGGCGCTCAAGCGCTCGCGGATGAACGCGCGCGTGTCATCGTCGGGCGCGAACTGGTCGAGATCGGGCAGGTCGGCCGTGGAGCGCAGGCCGAACTTCTCCAAGAACGCGCGCGTGGTAGCGTAAAGCGTGGGGTTGCCGGGCGCGTCGGCTACGCCCGCCTCGCGCACGAGCCCCTTCTCAACGAGCGAGTTGATGGAGCTGTCGGAGTTCACGCCGCGCACCGAGGCCACGCCCGAGCGCGTCACCGGCTGCAGGTACGCAACGATGGCGAGCGTCTCCATGGCCGCCTGCGACAGCTTGCGCGTGTCCCACGACAGCACGTAGCGCTCAATGAGCTCGTGGTAGGCGGGGTGCGTGTACAGCCGCCAGCCGCCGGCCACCTCGCGCAACTGGATGCCGCGGTTCTCGCCTTCCAGCTGATCCCGCAGCTCCACGAGCGCGCGTTCCGCCTGGCCAGGCTCTACCTCCAGCATGTCGGCCAACGCGATGGTGCCCACCGGCTCGTCCGTGACGAACAGCATGGCTTCGATCGCGCCCTTCAGCTGGTTGTCCTGCAAGCCTTGGAACATGGATCCTACCCCTCCTCCACCGAGGTCAGCGAGTCATCGCCCGTGAGCACGAGCTCGCCCGACCCTTCGATGTAGCGTATGTCGATATCGCCGAACAGCTCGGCCTGCTCGATCTTCACCATGGCGCGCTTGTACAGCTCGAGCACAGCCAGGAACGTCACCACCACCACCGGCACCGGCGTGCGCTCGTCCACCAGTTCCGAGAAGCGCAGCGTCTTCTTGTTCTGGATGCGCTGGTGGATGGCACGCACGTGCACCTCCACGGGGATGGGCTTCGCAGCGATGTGCTCCGATTCCAGCAGGAACACGTCGCGGCGCGCGAAGGCGCGGGCGGCCAGCAGCGCCAGGCCGTCCATCGTGACGTCCTTCAGGTAGTCGGGCATGAGGTTCAGGAAGCACGCGTCGGGCCCGAACGGGCGCGGATGCATGCGTCCCTCGGACACGAAGCGCATGTGCAGCGCGCTGGCAGCGTTCTTGTACTGCTTGTAGGCCAGCAGACGCTCAACGAGGATGTCGCGCGCCTCGCTGGGCGCCAGCTCCTCGAACTCTTCGGCCACCGCGTCGCGCTCGCGCGGCAGCAGGCTTTCGGCCTTGATCTCCAGCAGCGTGGAAGCCACCAACAGAAAGTCGCTTGCCACGTCGAGATCGAGGTTGTCCATGCGCGACACCTCGGCAAGGTACTGATCGGCGATCTGCGTGATGGAGATAGCGCCGATATCCACCTTCTGCCGGCTGACCAGGTACAGCAAAAGGTCGAACGGCCCCTCGAAGCTGTCTATGCGAACCTTGTACGACATGGAGCCGCCCTGCTACCTGCCAAAGGAGAACAGCAGGTCGAACACGTTGCCGGCCGTCGCGTCCAGATAGATGCCGATAGGATTGAAATGCAGCACGTACGGCACGAGGAGCACCACGATGAGGAACACCGGCATCGCGTAGCGCTGCACTTTGTAATACTGCGGCAGATACTTCTGCGGCAGGAAGAACGCGAAGATGGACGAGCCGTCCAGCGGCGGGATGGGCAGCAGGTTGAAGAACATGAGGTACAGGTTGATGAGCGAAAACATGGGAAGGAACAACGTGAGGAAGTAGTAGAAGACGTCGTTCTGCGCCAGCGCGCTCACCGGCAGCACGAGCATGACGAGCGTGTACACGACTGCGCCCAGGACGGCCAGCACGAGGTTGGCCGCAGGCCCGGCGAGGCCCACGATGAGGTCGCCCTTGCGCGGGTCCTTGAAGTAAGCGGGATTGTACGGCACCGGCTTCGCGTAGCCGAACACGGGCATGTTCATGGCCATGAGCAGAAGCGGCATGATGACCGTGCCGAAGGGGTCGATGTGCTTGAGCGGGTTGAACGACAGCCGTCCCGCGCGCTTGGCCGTGGGATCGCCCAGCTTGTAGGCGGCGAAGCCGTGGCACGCCTCGTGGCACACGATGGCGGGCACGAAGCTCAGAATGGAGCATATGAGGTAGGGTATCGAAATCATAGTGCGATCAGTCTACCGCAACCGCAGAGGGCGACATGCGCCGGGAGGGAAACTTCACAAGGAGCGAACGCCGCGAAGCCGGACTCGGCATGCGGAAACGCATCTTCGCTCCAAAACACGCCTCAGTCGCTGAGGCGTGTTTTTGGAGCGAAGATGCCCGGCGCCAGCGCCGCTGGAAAACGTTTTCGCGCCGCTCGTGTCGCGCGAGCCCCGCGTTCAGCGCCGAACAGGCCTTTCGCCGCGGAACCGGTTCAGCGCGACCCGGCGCGCATGGTACGCTTCGTGCATGATTTCCCGATCGCGAAAAGGAGCCATCGCCATGTCAGAAGCACGCCACAACCCCGTTCTCGCAGGTCAGACCGCCGTCATCACCGGAGGCGCTTCCGGCATCGGCAAGAGCATCGTCCAACGCTTCCTGGAGGCGGGCGCAAGCTGTCTGGCCGCCGACCTCAACGAGGAGGCTCTCGCCGCGCTCAAGCAGGAGCTGGCCGAGTACGGAGACAAGCTGGACGTCGTCAAGGTGGACGTGTCGAACCGAGACGACGTGGAGGGCATGGTCGACCGCGCCGTCCAGACGTTCGGGCAGATGAACATCATCGTGAACAACGCCGGCATCATGGACAACCTGCTGCCCATCGCCGAGATGGACGACGACGTGTGGGAGCGCCTCATGAAGGTGAACCTCAACAGCGTCATGTACGGCACGCGCAAGGCCGTTCGCTATTACATGGAGCGCGGCGAGGGCGGCGTCATCATCAAACACCGCGTCGCTGTCGGGCCTGTGCGCCGGACGAGGAGGCTGCGCCTACACGGCCTCGAAATTCGCCGTCGTGGGCCTGACGAAGAACGTGGCGTTCATGTACGCCGACACCGGCATCCGCTGCAACGCTATCTGCCCCGGCAACACGCAGACCAACATCGGCGTCGGGATGCGCCAGCCTAGCGAGCGCGGCATGGCGAAGGCAACGACGGGCTACGCCGGCGCCACCCGCTCCGGCACCCCCGAGGAGATCTCCGCCGCCGCGGCGTTCCTGGCCTCCGACCAGGCCGGCTTCATCAACGGCGAGACCCTCACCATCGACGGCGGCTGGAGCGCGTACTAGGAGCCCCGGTCCACCATCGCCCCAATGAGAAGCGCCCGGCCGTCGGCCGGGCGCTTCGTCGATCGCAGGCGTTTCCCGTCGCCTACGCGTTCTCGCGCTCGAACTCTCCCATGAACCTCACGAGGGCCTCGACGCCTTCGCGGGGCATGGCGTTGTAGATGCTGGCGCGCATGCCGCCCACGCTGCGGTGGCCCTTGATGCTCTCGATGCCGACCTTCTTCGCTTCGGCGACGAACTTCGCGTCCAGCTCGTCGCTTCCGGTGACGAACGGCACGTTCATGATGGAGCGGTCCTCTTTGCGCGCGGTGCCCTTGAACAGCGCGCTCTGGTCGAGGAAGTCGTACAGAAGCTGCGCCTTCTCAACGTTGCGCTCTTTCATGGCCTCGAGGCCGCCCTGCGCCTTCAGCCACTGGAACACCTTGCCGCACATGTAGATGCCGTACGCGGGCGGGGTGTTGTACAGGCTCTTCGCGTCGACATGCGTGTCGTAGCGCAGCATGGTGGGCGTGCCGGGCAAAGGCTCGGACACGAGGTCGTCGCGGATGATGACGATAGTCACGCCGGCCGGGCCCATGTTCTTCTGAACGCCGCCGTAGATGAGGCCGTACTTCGACACGTCCATGGGCTCGGACAGGAAGCACGACGACACGTCGGCCACCAGCGGTTTTCCGTTCGTGTCGGGCAGCTCGTGGTACACGGTGCCGTAGATGGTCTCATTCTGGCAGATGTAGACGTAGTCGGCGTCGTCGGACAGCTGGAGGGCGCGCACGTCGGGCACGTAGCTGAAGTTCTCGTCCTCGGAGGAGGCGACGCAGCGGGCATCGCCGAAGATCTTCGCTTCCTTGAACGCCTTCTTCGACCACGAGCCGCTGACGATGTAGTCGGCCACCTTGTTCTTCATGAGGTTCATGGGGATCATCGCGAACTGCGTGGACGCGCCGCCCTGCAGGAACAGCACGCGGTAGTTGTCGGGAATGTCCATGAGGTCGCGGATGTCCTGCTCGGCGGCCTCCATGATGGCGGCGAAGGGCTTGGAGCGATGGCTCATCTCCATGACGGACATGCCGCAACCGCGGTAGTCGAGCATCTCGTCAGCGGCTTCGCGCAGCACCTCCTCGGGCAGAACGGCGGGACCGGCGGAGAAGTTGTACACTCGAGCCATGGGAACGACCTCCTTGATACGTGACGCAGACAATGCGGTCAAGTATACACGCGTTCCACGTCCTCCGCGCGCTTTATCTTGCTAAAGCGCGAAAATGCCCGCTTGGACGGCTGGGTCAACCTGCAGCTCCTACCCCAGCCCCGGCCAACCTTGCTGACGCAGGGCCTCGTAGGCGGCCACCGCCACGGCGTTGGACAGGTTGAGGCTGCGCAGGCCCTCGCGCATGGGTATGCGCACGCAGCGGTTCGCGTGCGCCTCGATGAGGCCGAGGGGCAGGCCCCGGCTCTCGCGGCCGAACACGAGGAAGGATCCCTCCCCGTACGCCACGTCGCCGAACCCGCGACAGGCCTGCCCGGTGAACAGGTGCAGCTCGTCGGCCGCATGAGCCTCGAAGAACGCCTCGGCGCACGGCCAGCGCACGATATCCACCTCGTCCCAGTAGTCGCAGCCCGCACGCGCGAGGTTCTTCTGCGTCAGGCGAAATCCCATGGGCTCTACGAGGTGCAGCCGCGCTCCCGTGCAGGCGCACGTACGCGCGATATTGCCGGTGTTCTGCGGGATCTCCGGCTCCACCAGCACGATGTTCAAAGGCCGTGTCACAGCTGCTCCGCCTGCCTCGCCATCTCTTCCTCCAGCTCCTCGGTGAGCAGGAACCACTCCTCCTCGGCGGCGGCCAGGCGCTGCTTGAGCTTGGCGTGCTCAGCCACGGCGTCAGACGAGGCGTCCTCGTTGATGTAGAAGGCGGGGTCGGCCATGAGCTCCAGCAGCTCGGCCATGCGCGCGTTGTCGCGCTCCATCTGCTTGTCCAGCTCGGCGATTCGCTTGCGATGGTTCTTGAGCGCGGCGTAGGCGCGGTTGCGCGCCTCGGCCTCGCGGCGCTTCTGCTCCTTGGTCTTGGGCGAACTCGCGCGCGGCGCCGTGAGCTCGGCTTGGGACCCGCTCGCCGCAGCCGGAGTCTTAGCAACCGCCTTCCCTTTCGCACCCTTGGCGTCCTTGCCCTTCCCCGCCGCCTTCGCTTTGGGGCCTTCGTCCAGCATCTCGTCCACAAGCGACGGGCCGCTAGGACCGTCGCCGTCCAGCTGTCCGCTCTTGAACAGGTAGTAGTCGTAGTCGCCGTCGTAGTTCGTGGCGCGCCCGGGCTCGATCTCCACGATGCGGTTCGCCACCCCGCGGATGAGGTGACGGTCGTGCGTGATGAAGAGTATCGTGCCCTCGAACACCTTGAGCGCCTGCTCCAGGATGTCGGCGCTGGCGATGTCGAGGTGGTTCGTCGGCTCGTCGAGGCACAGAAGCGGCCGCGGGGCCACCAGCATCTTCGCCAGCGCGAGACGGCTCTTCTCGCCGCCGGACAGCACGCTCACCCTCTTGTCCACCGCATCGCCCGTGAACAGGAACGCGCCCAGAAGCGTGCGAACCTGCGAGACGCTCCAACCCGGCGCCACGCGGTCGAGCTCTTCGAACACGGTGTTGCCGGGATGCAGCTCCTCCAGCTGGTGCTGCGCGTAGTAGGTCTTCGACACGTGCACGCCGTACTCGATGGTGCCCGCATCGGGCTCGATGCGCCCGCGATCATCTTGAGCAGCGTCGACTTGCCCGCGCCGTTGGGGCCCACGAGCGCGATCTTGTCGCCGCGGTACATGGTGAAGTCGAAGCCGTCGTACACGGCCTTGTCGCCGTAGCGCTTCACGAGACCGCGGGCGCGCACCACCTCGTCGCCCGTGCGCGGCGGCTGCTTGAAGTTGAACTTGACGGTTTTCTTCTCCTCGGGAAGCTCGATGCGCTTGATCTTCTCGAGCTTCTTCACGCGATCCTGCACCTGCTTGGATTTCGTGGCCTTGTAGCGGAACTTCTCGATGAACGCCTCCATATGGGCGATCTCCTCGGCCTGCTTCGCCGCCTCGGCGCGCAGGCGCTCCAGGCGCTCCTCGCGCGTTTTGAGGTAGGCCGAGTAGTTGCCCTTGTAGAGGTTCACCTGGCCGTTGTCCACCTCGGCCACGCGGTCCACCATGTTGTCCATGAACGCGCGGTCGTGGCTGACCACGATGACCGTGCCCGCGTAGCCGCGCAAAAAGCCCTCGAGCCACTTCACGCTCTCCAGGTCGAGGTGGTTGGTGGGCTCGTCGAGCAGCAGCACCTCGGGGTTGCGGATGAGCAGCTTCGCCAGCGCGATGCGCATCTGCCAGCCGCCCGAGAACTCGGTGGTGCAGCGCGCGAGGTCGTCCTCCTTGAAGCCCAGGCCGAACATGACGCTGCGCACCTTCGCCTCGATGGTGTAGCCGCCCAGCACCTCGTAGGCGTCGCGGGCGCGCCCGGCGGCAGCAAGCTGCTGCGGCGTGGGGGCCTCGCCCAGCTCGGCCTCCAGCTTGTGCAGGCGGCGCTCGGCTTCCAGCACCTCCACCTGCGAGGACATGACCTCCTCGAAGATGGGCTGGTCGGCCATCTCGATGGCCTCCTGCTCGAGGTAGCCCACGCGCGCGCCCTTCGCGAACAGCACCCGGCCCTCGTCGGGATCCTCGGCGCCCGAGATGATGTTGAGCATAGTGGTCTTGCCGGCGCCGTTCGGGCCCACGAGCGCCAGGCGCTCGTATTCTTCCAGGCGGAACGTCACGTCGCGGAAGAGCTGGCGCCCTCCGAACGACTTCGAGATATGTTCAAGCTGCATGATCATGGTGCGTGCGCGCTTTCTGCTTGCAGTTCGGTGCGGTGCTGCGCCCGCAGGCGCAACTTGTCTATGATACCGGAAGAAGCCGCTTGCGGTGAAACGGGTTCTTCAATCGCAGAAAGCTCCTATATCGGCTAGCCTCCTCCCCCTCCGCACCGTTGCGCGAAACGGACGGGCCGGGCCGACGCGGCCGGAGCAGCAAGCCGCGATCCCCTCCTACGCCAGCGCGGCGTAGTCCTCGTCCGAGACGGGCTCCAGCCACTCGTTCGACGCGCCTTCGGCCGGCACGGCGATGGCCACGTGCGAAAACCAGCTGTCCGGCGCCGCCCCGTGCCAATGCTTCGTCTCGGGCGGGATGCTCACCACGTCGCCCGGCTCGAGCTCTCGCGCAGGCCGACCCCCATTCCTGGTAGTAGCCGCGCCCGCCCGTGACCAGCAGTATCTGGCCTCCCGCATGGTGCACGTGCCAATGGTTGCGGCATCCCGGCTCGAACGTCACGTTGCTCCACCCCCACGCCGCGTCCGCCCCGGTCAGCGGCGCCAGATAGCTTTGCCGACGAAGTACTGCGCGTACGCCTCGTTCTCCTCGCCCAGCGGGAACACCGCTGCAGGGCCCAGGCTCTCCTTCATGTCCATTGGGTTTCCTTTCGTTCGCGGCATGCGCTTACGCGCGCAGGCCCATCTCGTACGCCTCGTCCATGGCGGGACTCCCCTCGATGTCGCCCTTCGCCCACGCGCCCGCCCCGCACACGACGCCGCGCTCGACGGCGCCTGGCAGGCAGTCGGTGAATCCGCGCAGGCCCTCGAACGTGCGCTCCATGAGCGCCTTGTCGCCGTCGGCCATCGTCGCAATGAAGTAGAACTCCTTGTTCGCAAGCGTCGCATAGCGCGCCACAGTGCGATCGATGAGCACCTTCATCTGGGCGTCCATCGTGTAGAAGTACACGGGCGTGGCCAGCACGACGACGTCGGCCTCGGCCATCTTGTCCAGCACGGATGCGGCGTCGTCGCGCAGCGCGCACGCCCCGTCGCGGTCGCGGCAGTAATCGCACGCGCGGCAGAAGCCGATGACCTGCTCGCGCAGGAACACCTCCTCCACGATGTTGCCCGCCTCGAGCGCCCCTTCGATGAACCGCTCGCACAGAAGATCAGAGTTGCCGTCCTTGCGCGGGCTCGCCGCCACCACCAGAATGCGTTTCGCCATTGTGCCTTTCCTCTCGTCTCGACTGTCTGACGAACCGATCCTATTCCTTCGAGCCGGCTCCAAGTCAAGAGGAAAATGCAAACCGACCGTTCATGCAACGCGCATTGTTTCCAAATCGGCCTTTGCCGCTAGATGGCAACCGGCACGTCCTCAGGCCGCCGGGCTCCACGCTGCCATAAGCCGGCGCGCGCCGATGTCGGCGCGACGGCGGAAAGCCGCCTGGATCGCACGCTGCTGCCATCCGCCATCGCATGCGAAAGGAAGGGCCATGCTACGGGAATCCGGGCAGATTCGCCCGCCATCGCTTGACTTGGAGTGGGCTCCATGTGGTTCAATGCACCTACGAGGTAAGGAGCTTCCCATGAAGATCGCCGAAGTGAGCAAGGAATACGGCTTGTCCGCCGACACGCTGCGCTATTACGAGCGCATCGGTCTGCTGCCGAACGTCACCCGCACGGCAAGCGGCATCCGCGACTACAGCGAGCAAGATTGCGCGCGCGTGCAGTTCGCGAAGTGCATGCGGGCCGCCAGCGTGTCCATCGAGGCGCTCATCGAGTACATGGCGCTGTACGACCAGGGCGACTCGACCCTCGAAGCGCGCAAAACGCTGCTCGAGGAGCAACGTGCGCTCGTGGAGCAGCGCATCGCCGAGATGCAGGACGGCCTCGATCGCCTGAACTTCAAGATCGACAACTACGACAAGACCATCCGTGACTGCGAGAAGAAGCTGCGCGGCGAAGCGTGATCCGCAGAGCCCGGCCTTGCATGCAAAAAAAGCGGCCCCTAAGGGCCGCTTTTGCTCGTTCATGCGTTCAGAGCTTTAGAGCACGCACACCTGCGTGGCCTGGCTCTTGCCGTTGGAACCGGACGCGATCACGAATTCCACCTTGGCGTTTTCGTCGAGGCTCTTGTAGCCGTCGCCCTGAATCTCGCTGAAATGGACGAACAGGTCTTCGCCGTTCTCCTGGGAGATGAAGCCGTAACCTTTTTCAGAGCTGAACCACTTAACCGTACCTTGAGACATACAAACCTAGCTTTCCACCCCGAAGGGCTCATACTGCGACGCATGCAACCGTGTTGTCAGCGTTGCGATCATAAGCGACGTGTTGTCGCCTACCTCAGTATAAGCCCTGCAACGGAGAATCCGAGGAGCAGAGCCCGATACTTGCTCGCACACAAGATCAGCACTTTTCGAAGTGCGCGAGGCGAAAGGTGCCGGATGCGACAGGCGATGCGATACCGAATGCGACGGAATAAAAAAACAGACCAGACTGTTCGTCTGGCCTGCCGTTAAATTCTGGCTCCCCGGGTAGGATTCGAACCTACAACCCTCCGGTTAACAGCCGGATGCTCTGCCGTTGAGCTACCGAGGAATGTGCGCCCTTGATCGCGCAAGTGAAGATTATACCGGAACCTCGTCATTTCGCAATACCGAATTTTCAAAATTGGGCACTTGCAAGATTTCCAATGATAAGGCCAGGTCATAAGCAAAAAAGTCTAATAAACCATGTTCAATGGCTTCTCTTACCTCATCGAGCGTGGCGTTCGCGATCTCGTTGGCACGGCGGTTGCCCTCGTGCAGCACGTCCTTGATGTAGTCCATGTCACCGGCCAGCTGCACGCGACGCTCGCGAATGGGCGCCAGGAACTCGTTCACGCTCTCGGTGACGTACTTCTTGAGCGTGCCCGACCCGCCGTCGCCGATCTCTTCGGCGATGTCGACCTCGGTGCGGCCCGTGCACAGCGCGGCGGTGGTGAGGAGCGCCGACACGCCGGGGCGGTTCTCCTTGTCGTAGGTGATCATGCGGTCGGCGTCGGTCTTCGACTTCTTGATGAGCTTGGCGGTTTCCTCCGCGGTCAGCGACAGGCTGATGGCGTTTCCGTAGCTCTTCGACATCTTGCGCCCGTCGAGGCCGGGGATCTCCACCGCGTCGTTCAGCACGCCTTCGGGCTCGGGGAACACGTGGCCGTAGCGCTCGTTGAAACGGCGCGCAACCTGGCGGGTCTGCTCGATGTGCGGCAGCTGGTCCTTGCCCACCGGCACGATGTTGCCCTTGCAGAACAGGATGTCGCACGCCTGGTGCACCGGATACGTGAGCAGAAGCCCCGTGAGCGCATGGCCCGACGCGTCCATCTCGGACTTCACCGTGGGGTTGCGCAAAAGCTCGGACTCGGTGACCAGCGACAGGAAGGGCAGCATGAGCTGGTTCAGCGCCGGTACGGCCGAATGCGTGAAGATAATGGTCTTCTCGGGGTCGATGCCGCAGGCCAGGTAGTCCACCACCATGTTGTACACATTGTCCTGGATGTGCTCGGTGGTATCGCGATCGGTGATCACCTGGTAGTCGGCGATGATGATGCGTGTGGTTATGCCCATGTCCTGCAGCGCGACGCGTTCGCGGATGGTGCCGAAGTAGTGGCCCATGTGCAAACGGCCCGTGGGACGGTCGCCCGTGAGCATAGTGTACTTCTCGGGGTGGATGGGAAGATCGGCGCGGATCTCGTCGGAGCGCTTGCGGCTCGCTTCAAAACTATCGATGCTCATAGTGTCGGTTCTCCGTTGATCGAAGCTCTTCGTTGGATGGTTGCAACGATTCAGTATAACGGTTTTCGCCGTTCGGTACAGCAATCGCCGAAGCTCCGGCAGCCCGCCCGAACGCCCGCCCTGCGCTCGACCTGAAGGGCGAGACCCATAGATCCGCCCATTTGAGGAATGCGGGAGGAAAACCGGAGCCGCTCGCGCGCAGTATAATTCCTACGTACGCGATATACGCGCCAGCCAAAGCGAGAAGATGGAGCACCCACATGAACGACACCTTGCGCAACCTTGGGAAAGACGAGCTCGTCGAGCTTCTGGAGATATACGCGAAGAACCTCATCGCCCTCGACGGCACCTGGTTTCAGTCCCTCGAACGAGAAGAGGGCATGGACACGGCCGTGCGCCATGACATCGAGGCGTGGCGGCGCTTCAGCGTGTCGGAGGCGCGACGCATCAAGAAGTTCCTCGGGCTGGACGAGCGCCCCGGCATCGAGGGTCTGGCCCGCGCGCTCGCGCTGCGCTGCCAGTCGGCCGCGAACGTCGACGAGATCCTCGTGGAAGGCGACGAGCTGACCTACCGCATCGTCGACTGCCGCGTGCAGAACGCGCGCAAGCGCAAAGGCATGGGGTTCCATCCCTGCCGCAGCGTGGGCGTGGTGGAGTACGGGGTGTTCGCCGAGAGCATCGACGACCGCATCTCCTGCGAATGCCTGAGCTGTTTCCCCGATATGACGGACGACTCCTGCAATTGCGCTTGGAAGTTCACGCTGAAAGCGTGAGGATATGAAAAAGCCTTCCGAAAGGAAGGCTTTAGAATTCATGGTGGTCGCTACAGGATTTGAACCTGTGACCCCCGCCGTGTGAAGGCGATGCTCTCCCGCTGAGCCAAGCGACCGTTTCGGTTGCGTCGTTCGCAACGTTTGAGTATTCTACCGGTAGTTTCGAATACGCGCAAGCCCCTTTTTCGAAAATTTCTCGAAGAGGATTTGCATCGGCTTGCGGATATCCCCTTGGCATCGGTGCCCGTTTTGGGATAGAATAGCGGGACGCTTTACGGGCCTATAGCTCAATGGTGGAGCAGGGGACTCATAATCCCTTGGTTGCAGGTTCGAGCCCTGCTGGGCCCACCAGGAAAATCGAAACCGGTTGCGCTACGACTCGCGCAACCGGTTTTTTATGCGGCGGTCGCCGGGTCGCCCGGAGCTCACCTGGACTTGGAAACGGAGGCCCTTCGCACGATCTCGACCTGGGGGCACCGCCGCTCGATCTCGGCGAAGAATTCTTCCTTGTCCTTGACGGCGATCATCAGCTCCTCGTAGCCGATGCGCAGCTCGATGCGGTCGAACGACGCCGCCAGGGAAGCCAACGGGTTGGACGTCTCGCGCAACCGGCGGATCTTCGAGACGGGATACGTCGCCTTCTGGAAGCCGAACACGATGAGCAGGTTGCCCTTCCCGTCGAACTCGACGTAGTTGCGAAGAAGCGTGGGGGTGATGAAGATGTCGCAGAGGACAAGGCACAGCAAACAGACGACGGCGCTTATGAACGCGCCCTCTTTCGCAGGATCGGCGAAGAACGACGCGAGCGGCCACGCCAGCATGACGTTGACGCCCACCGTCAACGGCGTAATACCAGCCGTCCACTTTCCCCGCGAACCTCATCGGCTCACCCATGATGCTCCTTCAATACGTCGGCGTACTGCTTGATCTGAGAGACGACCGTCGCCTGCGAGCGGAAACGACCCGTAAACCATGCCGACTGCGCTGACGACGCGTGCGAGGGCGAACCCCATAGGACTCCTACCTCATATTCAATCCGATGATCTTCAAATCTTCGTTAAAACCTATATCGAACGTCACCGTAGTATTCTCGTATATTGCAACCAGATTGACGGCGTTGCCCGTCATCCCCATCTGCGTGACTCCCGTTGCATACGTGTTTCCGAACGACTTGAGAGCACCCCAATCGTCGCCGAACAATGCATGGGCATCCTTCATGACCGGCTCGGTAAGCGCCTCGGCAGCGGCATCGTCGAGCATCGGACGCAACTTGTCGTAGTCGCCCTCCCCCACAACCTCAGCCACTTTCTGAGCCTGTTCGATCACCTGCTGCTCGCTGAGATTCG
>ENA-OQIL01000540-OQIL01000540.1-human-gut-metagenome-genome-assembly--contig:-NODE-540-length-13100-cov-2.371849_pt1 | contig 13100 bp, 16 predicted proteins | sample MGYA00242583_ERZ504748 | MGnify/ENA primary metagenome ERZ504748 (study PRJEB26092, sample SAMD00036191) | human gut metagenome | host: Homo sapiens | study: EMG produced TPA metagenomics assembly of...
AGAGGGTGGAGGGCCCTCTCCTCTGCCTGGACAGCGGTGGGGGTGGACAACGGTGATTATATCGACATCGGCGCGCCCGTGGCGGGCGGCGCGGTATTACCGGTTGTCATCAAGACGCTGGTATTCAACAAATCGTAACCGCGAAGGAGCGATCACATGATACTCAAAACAAAGCTGCTGGGGCACGTGTACGAGTTTAAGTCGGTAAAGGACGCCCTGGCCAAAGCAAACGAGGAGAAGTCCGGCGACCGGCTGGCGGGCATTGCGGCGGAGAACGCCGAGGAGCGGGTGGCGGCCAAGGTGGTGGTGGCCAACCTCACCCTGGCCGATCTGCGGGCCAACCCCGCCGTCCCCTACGAGGAGGACGAGGTCACCCGCATCATCCAGGACGACGTGAACGAGAAGATTTACGAGGAGATCAGGAACTGGACGGTGGCCGAGCTGCGGGAGTGGCTGCTGGATGAGAAAAACGGCGGAGACGCCATCCGCCGGGTGAGCCGCGGCCTGACGGCGGAGATGATCGCCGCCGTGGCCAAGCTGATGAGCAACCTGGATCTCATCTACGCGGCCAAAAAAATCCGCGTCACCGCCCACTGCAACACCACCATCGGCCTGCCCGGCACCCTGTCCTGCCGCCTCCAGCCCAACCATCCCACCGACGATCCCGACGGCATCATGGCCTCCCTGCTGGAGGGCCTCACCTTCGGCGCGGGGGACGCGGTGCTGGGCCTCAACCCGGTGGACGACAGCGTGGAGAGCGTCCGGCGGGTGCTGGACCGGTTCCAGGAGATCAAGACCCGCTGGGACATCCCCACCCAGATCTGCGTGCTGGCCCACGTGACCACCCAGATGGAGGCGGTGCGCCAGGGGGCCCCCTGCGACCTGATCTTCCAGTCCATCGCCGGCAGCCAGAAGGGCAACGAGGCCTTCGGCCTGGACGGCAAGCTCATCGAGGAGGCACGCCAGCTCGCCCTGCGGGAGGGCACCGCCACCGGCCCCAACGTCATGTACTTCGAGACCGGCCAGGGCTCCGAGCTGTCCTCCGAGGCCCACCACGGGGCCGACCAGGTGGTGATGGAGGCCCGGTGCTACGGCTTCGCCAAGCGGTTCCAGCCCTTCCTGGTTAATACGGTGGTGGGCTTCATCGGGCCGGAGTACCTGTATAACTCCAAGCAGGTGATCCGGGCGGGCCTGGAGGACCACTTCATGGGCAAGCTCACCGGCATCCCCATGGGCTGCGACGCCTGCTACACCAACCACATGAAGGCCGACCAGAACGACATCGAGGATCTGGCCGTCCTCCTCACCGCCGCCGGGTGCAACTACTTCATGGGCATCCCCCACGGCGACGACGTGATGCTCAACTACCAGACCACCGGCTTCCACGAGACCGCCGCCCTGCGGGAGCTCTACGGCCTCACCGCCATCCCGCCCTTCCAGGCGTGGCTGGAGAAGATGGGCTTTGTGGAAAACGGCAGGCTGACGGAGCTGGCGGGGGATGCGTCCGTCCTGCTGGCGTGAATCGGCGGCCCACACGCGCACCCTGTAGGGCGGGGGCTTGCCCCCGCCGCCTACTCTCATCCCGTAGGGGCGAACTGTGTTCGCCCGCCCTATATCATTGAGGTGACAATATGAACGAACAAGAGCTGCGCTCCCTGGTGGAGCGCATGGTGCTGGAGCTGGCGGGCCAGCCCAACGCCGCGGCCCCGGCCAAGGCCACCCCGGTGACCGCCGCTGCGGCGGCCGGCGGCTGTCTGGACGACATCACAGAGACCGATTTGCGGCGGCAATATCTGGTCAAAAACCCCAGAAACGGTCCGGCCTTCCTGGATTTGAAGCTGCGCACCCCCGCCCGGCTGGGCCTGGGACGGGCGGGCGCCCGCTATCAGACCCTATCCATGCTGCGCATGCGGGCCGACCACGCGGCGGCGCAGGACTCGGTGTTTTCCCACGTGGACGACGCCTTTGCGGAAAAAAACGGCTTTGTCCCTGTCCAGACCCTGTGCCAGAACAAGGACGAATACCTGACCCGCCCCGACCGGGGCCGCCGCTTTGACGAGGCCAATCAGGCCATCATCAAAAAGACCCTGGGCCAGAACCCCAAAGTGGTTCTGGCGGTGGGGGACGGCCTGTCCTCTGCCGCCATCGAGGCCAACGCGGTGGACTGCATCCAGGCGGCCAGGGCGGGACTCAAGACCTATGGCCTGGAGAGCGGCCCGGTGCTCTTCATCAAATACTGCCGGGTGGGCGCCTCCGACCACATCGGGGAGCTGACCGGCGCGGAGGCGGTGTGCCTGCTGGTGGGAGAGCGGCCTGGCCTGGTTACGGCGGAGTCCATGTCAGCCTACCTGACCTACAAGCCCCACATCGGCATACCTGAGTCCAAGCGCACGGTGATCTCCAACATCCACCGCCAGGGTACCACCGCGGTGGAGGCGGGCGCGCACATTGCGGAGCTGATCAAGACCATGCTGGAGAAAAAGGCCAGCGGAATTGATCTGCGGTGAAATACGTCCGCCCGCCTCCACGGGGCGCGCGGCGCGCGTACAAGCGTTTTGCCCTGTGGGCAAAACCTTGATGCCGGGCGAATTCAGTTCGCCCGAGCAGATGAAAGAGGCGTTTGGGAGCCCCGTGCGGCCAGCCGCACGGGGGACGGCGGGCGCGCACATTGCGGAGCTGATCAAGACCATGCTGGAGAAAAAGGCCAGCGGGATAGATCTCAAATAGGCGGGAGATCGTAGGGGCCGATGCCCACATCGGCCCGCTCCCCCGTCCCTGCGCCATCCGGCGGGCGGGTGTGGGCACCCGCCCCTACAAAACAACGGAGGTGACATTATGACAGGCGATTTGATTCCGGCCAATGTACTGGCCACCCATACCATCGCCAACGTCAGCGAGACGCTGGCGGAAAAGCTGGGCTTACCCCAGCAGTACCGCTCCATTGGTATCATTACCGCCGACAGCGACGACGTGACCTACTGCGCCCTGGACGAGGCCACCAAGGCCGCGGCGGTGGAGGTGGTGTACGGCCGCTCCCTCTACGCGGGTGCGGGCAACGCCTCTACCAAGCTGGCCGGCGAGGTCATCGGCATCCTGGCCGGGCCCAACCCCGCGGAGGTGCAGTCCGGCCTGCGGGCCTGCGCCGAGTTTATGGCCAGCGGGGTGGGCTTCCGCTCCGCCAACGAGGACGGCTCCATCGTCTATTTTGGCCCACACCGTCTCCCGCACGGGCACCTATCTGTCCAAGACGGCGGGCGTGCGGGAGGGTGAGGCCCTGGCCTACCTGATCGCCCCGCCTCTGGAGGCGGTGGTGGGGCTGGACGAGGCGCTCAAAGCCTCCGACGTGGAGCTGGCCGCCCTCTTTGAGCCCCCCAGTGAGACCAACTTCGGCGGCGGGCTCCTCACCGGCACCCAGAGCGCGTGCAACGCCGCCTGCGCGGCCTTTGCCGAGGCGGTGAAGGCGGTGGCGGCCCGGCCGAGGGAGATCTGACAGGGCGGCGGAAACACGTAGGGCGGGCGGCCGCAGGCCGCCCCGGCGATGCAGGGGCGAACTGTGTCCGCCCGCAGCCAGACAAGACGAGGTGAACCATTTGGACAAGGATCTGCAATCCATTCAAGAGACAAGAGAGCTGCTCCGGCAGGCCAAGCAGGCACAGAGGGCGCTGGCGGGTATGAGCCAGGAGCAGCTGGACAAAATAACGGCGGCCATCGCCGCAGCCGCCGGGGAACACGCCCGGCGGCTGGCCGACATGGCGGTGGAGGAGACGGGCTTCGGCAAAAAAGAGGATAAAGAGCTTAAAAACCGCTTTGCCGCCACCACCCTCTATGAGGCCATCCGAGACGAAAAGACCCACGGCATCCTGGCGGAAAACCGGGAGAAGCGCACCATTGATATCGGCGTGCCGGTGGGCATTGTGGCGGGGCTGGTGCCCTCCACCAACCCCACCTCCACCGTGATCTATAAATCCATGATCTGTATGAAGGCGGGCAACCCCATTATCTTCTCTCCCCACCCCAGCGCGGTAAACTGCATCCTGGAGACGGTGAACGTGGTGCGCCGGGCGGCGGAGGGGGCGGGAGCCCCGGCGGGGAGCATTTCCTGCATCACCACCCCCACCCTGGAGGCCACCAACGCCCTCATGCGCCACGACGATACCCGCCTGATTCTGGCCACCGGCGGCGGGGCCATGGTAAAGGCGGCCTACTCCTCCGGCACTCCCGCCATCGGCGTGGGCGCGGGCAACGGGCCGGCCTATATCCACCACACCGCCGACGTGCGCCTGGCGGTCAAACGGATTCTGGACTCCAAGACCTTTGACAACGGCACCATCTGCGCCAGCGAGCAGTCCATTGTGGTGGAGCGGCGGATGGAGGGGGCGGTCACGGCGGAGCTAAAGGCCCAGGGGGCCTATCTGCTGGACGACGAGGAGCACCGCCTCCTCTCCAAATTCATCCTGCGCCCCAACGGCACCATGAATCCGGCCATTGTGGGCAAGAGCGTGGAGACGGTGGCCAAGCTGGCGGGCCTGACCCGGGTGCCCCCACGGCGCGGGTACTGGTGGCCCGGGAGACCGGGGTGGGTCCCGGCTATCCCTATTCCAATGAGAAGCTGGGCCTGATTCTGGCCTACTATGTAGAGGACAGCGAGGAGGCGGTGCTCCGCCGCTGCGTAGAAATCCTGGAGTGGGAGGGCGCGGGCCACACCTTCGCCATCCACACCGAGGATGCCGACACCGCCAAGCGCTTTGCCGCCACCGTTCCCGCCAGCCGCGTGCTGGTCAACACCCCCGCCGCCCTGGGCGGCATCGGGGCCACCACCTGCCTGTTCCCCGCCCTCACCCTGGGGTGCGGCGCGGTGGGCGGCTCGTCCAGCTCTAACAACATCGGGCCCCTGGACCTCATCAACATCAAGCGGGTGGCCTGGGGCGTCAAAGAGCTGGAGGAGCTGCGGGGGAACCGCCCCGCGGCCGGATATGCCCCCCTGTGCCGTGGATGAGAGCCTGCTCAACGAGCTGGTCAACCGGATTATAGGGAGGCTGAGCGTATGAGCGAGGTCAACGCCGACGGCGTGCTCCTCAATCCACATGAGGCGCTATTGCAGGAGGTGCAGGCCCTGACCAACTCCCTGACGGCAGAGGAGCCAGAGGGAATGGAGGACGATAAGGCCCACACCGTATACGCCGGCAACGGCGAGCCCGCCGGGGCGGTGGGCGGCGTTCCGCACACACCCGTGTCGGCGGCCCTGGCCGCCCCGGCCCACAAGGGGGCGGGCACCGGCAGCTACGCGGCGGAGCACCCGCCCGCCACGGCCAGGAAGGCCGCCCGGGCGGCCAAAACGAAGAAACCAAAGCCGTCTCCCCCACCGAAGGCGGAGGCGGAACCGGAACAACCCAAACAGACGACTGACAGGAGGAACCGTAATATGGCCAATACAAACGCACTGGGTATGGTGGAGACAAAGGGACTGGTGGGCGCCATTGAGGCGGCCGACGCTATGGTGAAAGCCGCCAACGTGCAGCTGGTGGGCAAGGAGCAGGTGGGCGGCGGCCTGGTGACCGTCATGGTGCGGGGCGACGTGGGCGCGGTGAAGGCGGCCACCGACGCCGGCGCGGCCGCCGCGGAGAAGGTGGGAGAGCTGATCTCCGTCCACGTCATCCCCCGCCCCCACGCCGAGGTGGACCACATCCTGCCCCATGCCCAGGGCGAGATGGACAACGTGTAACCCATGGCGCTGCTGACCGAGGAGGACGTGCGCCGCATGTCCAACCAGGGCACACGGGGGCCCGTGGTGGTCAACCGGGACCAGATGCTCACGCCGGGGGCGCGGGACTATCTGCGGGAGCACCGGGTAGAGGTGGTCTACCCCCAGGGGGAGGCGGCCGGGGAAGGGGCCCCGTCCGCCCCCGCCAAATACCGCACTCTGTTCGGTGCCGCCCTGAATGAAAAGCCGGAGCACATGACCCACCTGAAGGGGAATGTACTGGTGTTCAAGGACCACCCCCGTATCGCCTTCCGGGGCTGGATCGACGCCCTGGAGGCGGAGATCCTGCTGACCCAGCAGGCGGCGGCGGGGGAGGGCTATGGGGCCCTGGCCGGGGAGCTGGAGGAGGTTCTGGGCTTTGTCCGGCGCTATATCCGCTTCGACGTGCTGGACGAGCCGGTGGGGGCCATCGAGCTGTGCGGCTATACGCCGGAGCAGCTCCGGGAGTACTCCCACTATCCGGAGAAGCACTTCGGCCAGCCCCACTTTCTGGCCTGCTATACCGACGGACCCGCCCTGCTGGCGGTCAACAAGCTGCGCACTGTGGTGCGGCAGACCGAGCTGGCCGCCTACGCCGCCTTCCGCGACGCGGACGGCAACGTGACCAGGGGCGACATGGATCTTGGGGCTGAACCGGCTGTCCTCCCTGATGTGGATTTTCATGATTAAGTTAAAGGCGGGACGCTATGAACGCAAGTAAATTGAGCACGGTGGAGCGGCTGGCGGAGGAGCTGGTCGCCCGCCTGACCATCCAGCTGGAGGCCAGCGGACGGCATGTCCACCTGTCCCGGGCCGATGTGGAGACCCTGTTCGGCGCGGGCTACCGGCTCAACCGGACGAAAGACCTGTCCAGCCGGGGCAGTTCGCCTGCGCCGAGCGGGTGACGCTGGAGGGGCCTAGGGGGAGCTTGAACGAACGTGGTGATTCTGGGCCCTGAGCGCCCGGAGAGCCAGGTGGAGATCTCCCTCACCGATGCGGTGGCCCTGGGGCTCACCCCGCCGGTGCGCCTCTCCGGCGATACGGAGGGCACCCCTGGCCTCACCCTCCGCCACGGGGACCGGGTGCTCCGCCTGAGCCGCGGCCTGATTGTGGCCAAGCGCCACATTCACATGACGCCGGAGGACGCCGCCCGCTTCGGCGTGGCGGACCGGCAGCGGGTGCGCCTCCAGTGCTTTACCAGCCGCCCGCTGGTGTTCCAGGACGTGGAGGTGCGGGTATCCCCCCAGTTTTCCACGGTGGTGCATATCGACTACGACGAGGCCAATGCGTGCGGCTTTCAGAAGGGCGACCGGGGCGTGATTTTAAAGTAGGCAGGTGAAGCGCAGGTGAGATATCATGGCCGAGAAGTAGACGCGCCTTTTGGCGCGACGCAAGTGTTTTGCCGAAGGCAAAACCTCAAGGTGAATTGCCCCAAAGGGGCAAGAGAAGGCCCCCTGGGGGCGATGCCGGGCGCATTCATTGCGCCCGAGCAGATGAAGGATACGGGGGCCCCACAAAAGGTTTTACCTTTTGTGGGGAAACAGAGGCCAATGCGTGCGGCTTTCAGAAGGGCGACCGGGGCGTGATTTTGAAATGACCCTGGAGTGGCGGGGGCGGACGCTGGTCATTACCTGGCTGCCGGTGGCCTCCATGGGCCGCCTGGCCGCCTGCGCCCCCCAGACGGCGGCGGAGACCGAGGTGCCTGGCCGCCCTGCTGGCCGGGGCGCGGGTGCGGGTGGAGCGGGACGCCCTGGAGTACCGCCGCTACCGCCGTACCGCCCCCCTTTGGCATCTATCAGAAATGCGCCGGTCTGGAGCGGCGCCTGCGGGAGATGGGTATTTGTGTTGCTGGGACAGGTGGCCGGTAAGGTCTGGGCCACAAAAAAATCCCCCGCCCTCACCGGGCAGGCGTTTCTGACCGTGCGGGTGGGTGAGCGCCTGCTGGTGTGCGCCGACTGCGTGGGGGGCCGGGGAGGGAGAGACCGTCCTCGTGGCCACCGGCGGCGCGGCCCGGGTAGCGGCGGGGGCGGAGCTCCCCATTGATGCCGCCATTGTGGGCATACTGGACGAGAGCTAGAAAAGCAAGGCCGCCGCATGTGGGCGGCGGTCATCCTCTCAGGCTGGCGGCCCAACCGCCCGCCTGAGCCGCGGAAAGGGGACATACTATGTCCATCAACGAGATTATTGTCTACCTCATGGTCGTCTTTATGGCCTTGGGTGCGGTTGACCGCATCCTGGGCAATCGGTTCGGCCTGGGGGAGAAATTTGAGGAGGGTATCATGGCTATGGGCTCCCTGGCCCTGGCCATGATCGGCATCATCTGTCTGGCCCCGGTGCTGGCCAACCTGCTCCGGCCGGTGGTGGTGCCTCTCTACCAGGCCCTGGGGGCCGATCCGGCCATGTTCGCGGGTACCCTCCTGGCCAACGACATGGGGGGCGCGCCCCTGGCCCAGGAGCTGGCCCTGACCCAGGAGGCGGGACAGTTCGGCGGCCTGATCGTAGGCTCCATGCTGGGCCCCACATCGTGTTCACCATCCCGGTGGGCCTGGGCATTATCAAGGCGGAGGACCGCCCCTATCTGGCCACCGGCGTGCTGGCGGGCGTCATCACCATCCCCATCGGCAGCTTCGCGGGCGGCCTGGCGGCGGGCTTCCCGGTGGGGATGGTGCTGCGCAACCTGATCCCCATCGCGCTTTTCGCCGTGCTCATCGCCCTGGGGCTGGCCTTCCTCCCCAACGGGATGGTAAAGGGCTTCCAGGTCTTTGGCAGAATCATTGTGATTATTATCACCATCGGCCTGGCGGCGGCCATCATCCAAAAGCTGACCCCCCTCACCCTCATTCCGGGAATGAACCCCATCTCAGAGGGCGTGGCCATCGTGGGCGACATCGCCGTGGTGCTGGCGGGGGCGTTTCCGCTGGTGTATGTCATCACCAGGGTATTCAAGACCCCTCTGATGAAGCTGGGCCATGTGCTGGGCATGAACGACATCGCGGCCGCCGGGCTGGTGGCCACCTTGGCCAACAACATCCCCATGTTCCAGATGCTCCACGATATGGACCGGCGGGGTAAGATCATCAACGTGGCCTTTGCGGTGTCCGCCGCCTTTGTGTTCGGCGACCATCTGGGCTTTACCGCGGGCTTTGATTCCACCATGATCTTTCCCATGATTGTGGGCAAGCTGGTGGGCGGTGTGACGGCGGTGGCGGTTGCCATGTTGATCACCAGAAAATACAAGGAGGAGCGCCATGGATAAGACCGCATTGGAGGCGCTGGTGCGGCAGGTGCTGCTGGAGCGCCTGGGCGGCGGAACCCACGGGGTGAAGGCCGTGCAGGTGCCCCGCATCGCGGTGACGGAGGAGCACCGGATGGACACGGGAAATCCCCTGGACCGGGTCTACACCCGTGACCTATTCACCCTACAGGAGTCCCCGCGGCTGGGGGTGGGCGTCATGGAGATGACCGACACCACCTTTCCCTGGACCCTGCGCTACGACGAGATGGACTACGTGCTCAGCGGACGGCTGGACATCCGTATCGGCGGAGAGACCGTCTCCGCCGGGCCGGGGGAGCTGATCTATATCCCAAAGGACAGCTCCATCCAGTTCTCCGTCACCGGGCACGCCCGCTTCCTCTATTTCGTCTACCCCGCCGACTGGCAGAGCCAGGGCGGCTGATTCCGGGCGGGCGGCCATCGGCCGCCCGCTTTTTTTACACAATCTGAACGGTGCTCACCGCAAACGCACACCCTTTTTACATCCGTGCTCGTATACTGGGGGGCAAACGGAGGTGCCGTTATTATGGATTATGGGATATGGACGCTGCTTCCAATCGTCGTCGTGGTGGCCGTGGCGCTCAAGAGCAGACGGGCGCTGGAGCCGCTGATTCTGGGAAACCCTGCTCACCTACATCATCGTCGATGGACTTTCTTCCCATCGGCTGGATGGACGCCTTTTTCCGGGTGGCCACCGACCAGAGCCACCAGTGGGTGTTCATGGTGTGCGGCCTGTTCGGTGCGCTGATCGCCCTGCTGGGCGCCTCCCACGGGACGCTAGGCTTCTCCCGGCTGCTGGGTCGGCTTTGCCGGGGCCCCAGGACCACGCTGATTGTGACCTGGGTCATGGGGATTCTGATCTTGTGGACGACTATCTGAATATCATGACCCTGAGCACCTGCATGCGCAAGCTCACTGACCGGCAGAAGGTGCCCCGGGAAACCCTGTCCTACATCATCGACTCCACCGGCGCGCCGGTGTGCGCCCTGCTGCCCTTCTCCACCTGGGCGGTGTTCTTTGCCGGGCTGTTCTACGCCGAGGCGGGCATCCCGGAGCTGGGCTACGGGAGCGCCATCAACACCTTCTGCGCTGTGATCCCCTTCATCTTCTACGCCATCGCGGCGGTGGCGCTGGTGCCCCTGTTCTCCCTGGGGCTGGTGCCCAAGCTGGGGCGGATGAAGAAGGCCTACCGCCGGGTGGAGGAGACCGGAAAGGTCTACTCGCCGGAGAGCGCCGAGCTGAATCTGGAGGACGAGGACGACTCCCCGGCCATTACCGGCTGCCTGTGGGACTTTGTGCTCCCCATCGGCACGCTGATCGCCCTGACTATCGTGGGGGGCGAGCTGTTCCTGGCCCTGGTGGCCGCCATCGCCGTGTGCTTTTTGCTCTACATCCCCCGGAAGAAGCTGTCTCTCACCAGGTTCTGCGACCTGGCCATGGCACGGCTTCTGCAACATGATCCCCACGGTGGCCATCATCTTCTTTGCCTTTGTGATGCAGGAGGGCATGACCGAGATCGGCATCGCCCCCTTCGTCATCAATGCCGTCAAGCCCATCCTGAGCCCGGCGGTGTTCCCGGCCATCGCCTTCCTGGTGGTGGCGGCCCTCAACTTCACCACCGGCAGCGTGTGGGGCATCACCGCCGTGACGGTGCCGATCCTGCTGCCCCTGGCCTTCTCCATCGGGGCCAACCCCCTGCTGGTGATGGGCGCCATCGTCTCCGGCGCCACCCTGGGCAGCCACGCCTGCTTCTACTCCGACGCCACGGTGCTCACCTCCAGCTGCTGCAAGATGGAGAATATGTACCACGCCCTGTCCCAACTGCCCTATTCCCTGTGTGCGGCCGGGCTTTCGGCGGCGGGCTATCTGGTATGCGGCCTCCTGATGTAGTATAATAGGGACAGAATGGGGAAAAGGAGGAGTCAGGATGCCCATGTATTTGTATTTGGGCGATATCACCCGGATGGAGACAGACGCCATTGTGAACGCCGCCGGCACGGATCTGCGGCGCTGCCCGGGCATCTGCGACGCGATTTTCGCCGCCGCCGACACGGAGAAGCTGGAGAGGGCGTGCCGGAAGCTGGGCCGCTGCCGCATCGGGCAGGCGGTGGCCACGCCGGGCTGCGGGCTGCCCTGCCGGTACATCATTCACGTGGCCGGGCCGGGCTGGTACGGCGGGGAGCCCCGGGAGCGGTTCCTGCTGGCCGGGTGCTACCAGAACGCCCTGCATAAGGCGTATCTGTGCAGCTGCCGGCGGGTGGCGGTGCCGCTGATCTTCTCCGGCGACTGCCACATGCCGCGGGCGGCCTCCCTCCGGGTGGCCGGGGCGGCGATTTCTGATTTCTGCCAGCACCATCCCTCCATGGAGGTGACGCTGGTGCTCTACCGGCAGAGCATCTACGACATGGCTAAGCGTATCCTGGGCTGGGAGGACGCGCCGTCATAAGGGGGGACGGGCCTGCATATACATGCCACAGTTACCGAAACCAGGTAGGAGAGTGGATGGATATGCAAACAGGCTGGAATGAGAACCGGGCGCTGCTGCGGGGCACCGCGGCGGCGGAGCCGGTGCTGTCCCATGAGACCCACGGCGTGGTATACGAGACCTTTCCCCTCGCCGTCCGGCGGCTGTCCGGCTCGGAGGACCGGGTCAACGTCCTGGTCCCCCGGGTCCTGCTGGAGCAGCGGCCCGTGACGGAGGGGATGGAGCTGGAGGTGGAGGGGGAGGTGCGCTCCTTCAACAACAAGAGCGGCAAGGGCAGCCGCCTGGTGATCACCCTCTACGCCAAGGAGCTGCGCCCCGCCGCCGGAGAACACGAAAACCAGCTCCTGCTGGCGGGGGTACTGTGCAAGCCGCCGGTGGTGCGGCGCACCCCGCTGGGCCGGGACATCTGCGATTTGATGCTGGCGGTGAACCGCCGGTACGGCCGGGCGGACTACCTGCCCTGCATCGCCTGGGGCGGCCTGGCCCGGCGGTGCGGGGCACTGGAGGTGGGGGACGGTGTGCGCATTGAGGGGCGGCTCCAGAGCCGGGCCTACACCAAGGTGGACCACGGCGTCAGTGAGGTGCGCACCGCCTACGAGGTCTCCGTCATGAAGCTGGAGCCGGTGGAGACATAACAGAAGGGCGGGGCTGCTGACGCGGCCCCGCCCCCTTTCGGGCTATTTGCATTTCGGGTTGTTACGGAACAGGCGGATTCGTGACGGCGGTTTCCTTTCCGCTCAGTTGAACTTGTAGATCTTCCGGGCCAGGCGGTAGAGCTTGACGGACAGCTTGCGGCCCTGGTAGCCGGGGATGTTGCCCACGAAGGACAGGGAGCGGTACTTGAGCTTGTGGTACAGCTCCGGGTTGCTGGTGCGCAGGTACTCCCACAGCTCGGTCTTTTTGCCCAGGGCGGCGGGAGAGCCGTCGATGATGAGGAAGATGGAGGAGATGGTCATCATCATGGACAGGTAGCTGGTCATATACCGGGCCAGCTTGCGCTGGGTTTGGTAGAGCTGCTTGAGGTTGTGGCTGTCGATCATCAGCTTGGTGACCCGCACCTGCTGGTCTACCCGGGTGACCATCACCTTTTCGTTCACGCTCTGGTCGGCACGGCCAATGAAGTAGCGGTAGAGATCCACATCCATGTAGTAGATGCTCTTTACCGCCGGCAGGGGCTGGTAGACAAAAATGTTGTCCACATAAAAGGTGTGCTTGGGCAGCTCCAGCCGGCAGGCGCGCAGCATCTCGGTGCGGTAGATGACCGAGTGCATCAGCAGGTACTGGGAGGCCGGAACGACGGCGATCTCGTTCCAGGTGAACACGGCGGCCCTCGGGGGAACACGTTGGTGTACTTCATCACCTTCTGCGTGTTGTCCTCCACGTGCTCATAGACGTAGTTGGCGATAAAGAGGTCCAGCGGCTGCTCCGCCCCGGCGAACGCCCTCAGCTTGTCCAGGACGGCCTTCAGGGCCGCCTCGTCCAGCCAGTCGTCGGAGTCCACCACCTTATAGTACATCCCTTGGGCGTGGCGCAGGCCCTGGTTGACCCCCTCACCGTGGCCGCCGTTCTCCTGGTGGATGGCCCGCACGATGTCCGGGTAC
>ENA-OQIL01000541-OQIL01000541.1-human-gut-metagenome-genome-assembly--contig:-NODE-541-length-13090-cov-2.286122_pt1 | contig 13090 bp, 16 predicted proteins | sample MGYA00242583_ERZ504748 | MGnify/ENA primary metagenome ERZ504748 (study PRJEB26092, sample SAMD00036191) | human gut metagenome | host: Homo sapiens | study: EMG produced TPA metagenomics assembly of...
AAAGACGCCGCTTTTCCGGTCAAAGGGGAGATAGCCGTTGTCGTCGTAGGGGTAGAAGCGGATGGGCAGCTCCTCAAAGGGCGGAAAATCCCTCCGGAACAGGTAGGGATAGCGAGCCAGCAGGGCGCAGTTCTCCTCATACCGCCTGCGGAGCGAATCCACGTTCGGCAGGTAGAAGGCCTGAGTCATCAGTTCCAGCAGCTCCGCCTGAAAGCGGCCCCGGCGGTAGAGGGACAGGAAGCTGGTATAGGCGATCCGGTAATCGCCTTTGGAGAAAAGAAGGTAGCTGGCAGCCTCCAGTTCCTCCTCCGGGGACAGGTCAGCCGCCTGTAGCGCGAGGGTGTAGGCCCGCTGGGCCTCGGTCTTTTCACCGCACTCCGCCAGCCTCCGGGCGATTTCAATGGTATTCATGGAGTACACCTCATTCCGTGGGAAAAAGCGGGGGCCGGGCAACTTGGCCCGGCCCCCCGCAGCGTTATGGCTGTGATACTGTTTCGACCTCTTACTGGAGGAGCTGCAGCACGCCCTGGGGCACCTGGTTGGCCTGAGCCAGCATGGCCTGGGCGGACTGGATCAGGATATTGTTCTTGGTGTAAGCCATCATCTCGTCGGCCACGTCGGTGTCGCGGATGGTGGACTCAGCGTCCTGGATGTTCTCCTGCATGACGGACAGGTTGTTGATGGTGTGGTCCAGGCGGTTCTGGGTGGCGCCCAGGGTACCGCGGACATCGGACACATAGTTGATCGCATTCTTGATCATGTCCAAGGCCTTACCGGCGCTCTCCTGGTCGGAGATCTTCATATCAGTCAGGTTCAGGGCATCCACATGGCAGTCCTTGATGGAAACCTTCAACTGGTTATAGGCAGCGGATGTGTCACCGATCTGGAGGGTCAGCTCCTTACCCTTATCCTGCGCCTGCGTGCCGCTTGTTGCTGCGACACCCTGCGCTCCGACCTTAGTGACACCGTTTCCGGTGACCTTGGAGTTCTTGACGGAATCCATCAGGGCATCAGATGCCTTGCTGACGGAGGCAGTACCAGTTGTAGCCTTCTCGAGGAGCGCCTGAATGTCCGCGGCTGTATAGGACTCGCCCTTTTCAGGGTGATCGTCACTGTGCCGTTCTTTGTAACAACGGCCTTGGCAGCGGAACTCCCAGTAGCAAACTTAAAGGAGGGCTTGCTCAGGCTGGCGGCGGCGCTGGAGGCCTTGAAGCCCTCGGCCTGGATGGCCACGTCCACGCCGGCCTTGGAGGCGGTCGCCTTCGCGTTAAAGGTAGTGGTGAAGGTATCCAGGGCCTTCCCGGCCTCCATGGAGCCGTCCAGAAGGTTGATTCCGTTGAAGTTGGCGGAGTCGGCGATGCGGTTGATCTCGTCCTTGAGCTGGTCGACTTCCTTCTGCAACTGGGCACGGTCGGTAGCGCCTTCGTAGGTGCCGTTGGCGGACTGCTCGGCCAGCTCATACATGCGGTTGAGCATGTCGTGGACCTCGGTCAGGGCGCCCTCGGCGGTCTGCACCAGGGAGATGCCGTCCTTGGCGTTCTTCTGGGCGGTCTCCAGGCCGGTGATCTGGGCGCGCATCTTCTCGGAGATGGCCAGACCGGCGGCGTCGTCACCGGCGCGGTTGATCTTGTAGCCGGAGGACAGCTTCTCCAGGTTCTTGGACAGGGCGGAGGTGTTGTTGGTGTAGTTGCGGTAGGCGTTCATCGCCATGATGTTATGCTGGATCCTCATTTCGATCGTTTCCTTTCTTTCTGAAATGATATTGGGTTTGCTGGTCCAACGCACCGATCCCTCATGTGCGTTTAGTGGTTTGGCAGACCAACACAGACGCCGTGGCCTTTGGCGGGCTGTGTCCCTGCACTTCGATTTATTTCAACCGGTTCGCGAGACCGGGTGAAACCAAACTAAGGTGGTTCTTTATACGTCCTGGGCTGTTTTGCTGCGGAACAGGGCCTGCATTTGGCCGGACAGCTCCTCCTCCCATACAGTTGGAAGCAGGTGCTCCAACTGTGCCCGCAGCGCCTGGGCTTCCTCCCGGCTGTCCCCGGCCTCCATCCGCTCCAGGAGCTGTTCCATTGTGCGGACGGCCCGCTCCCGCTCCGCACTCCAGTGGTAGACGGCATCCCGGCCTTTCCTGGCGCGGCTGCGGGGAAGAGATGCCAGGCACTCCGGCCGGGGAGCCCCGACCGCTCCAGTACCTTTCCCCGCACAATGGGGATGCTGCGGTCGGCCTCTACCCGAAGGAAGGCGCGGCTGCCGGAGAGCTGAGCGAGCTGTACCACAATGTCGCCATGGATGGTGAGATACTCACCGGGGCGCAGAGAGAGCTGAAGCATGGGGATCTCCTTCCTGTGGCCAGCGGCGCGCATCCATGCGCCGCGTGCAGAAACATCGTCATAATATTGTGGACGCCTGCTTACAGGCTTCAGCCGCACGGATGCGGCCTCTCGTTTCCCACTCGGCGGTCCGGAGAATGTGGATGGAAGGGCGGAGGCTCCCCACCGGCGTTCCATCCACGCTCTCCAGCCGGAATCATGGGCGTTCACCGGTGTCCCGGCCGGCATATTGTCAAGGCGGAGCACAGGACGCCTGGAAAGGGTCAGGCGCTCCTGTCCTGCCCCTGTAAATCAAAAAACTGTTCCAGCCCACGGGCTTTGATATTTTTTGCCGCGTTGACCTCACGGTCATGAACCGCGCCGCACTCTGGACAGACCCAACCACTTCGCCTGTAATCCCGCGCATGGAGCGCGTCCCGCGTCAACCCACAGGCCGAACAGCTCCGGGTGGTAGGGAGATACCGGTCTACCTGAATAAATGCCTTTCCCTGGCGGGCCAGCTTGTAGCACAGCATCTCCCGGAACATCCCGAACCCCGCCTCCTTTACGGCGCTCCCGGCCTGAATCAGCGTGTCCGTCATCGCACCCAGATCGTCGCCCCTCACACATACGGCATCCCAGGCGTTGGCTATCCGCCGGGATTCCTTGTGGAGGAAGTCTCTGCGCTGATTGGCGATGTGCTCATGGAGCAGGCGGTATTTCAGTACGGCTTCCTCATAATTTTTCGAGCCAGGCTGCATTCGGTTCAGCCGCCGCTGAAGATGCACCAGCTTTTCCTGGGACTGTTTCAGCCAGCGGGGTGGATCGGCCCTGTTGCCCTGGTCGTCCACATAAAAGTGGCGCAGGGAATATTTCAGCCCTAGGGTGCGCTCCGGAGCGGGAAGGACCGGCTCCGGCGGCTGTACCAGGCTTTCATACAGGACATAAGCGTAATAGCGGCCCGTCCGGGCCTTTTCCACTGTGACGCGCTTGAGTTTCCACCCGTTTTGCGGGCGGCGTGGAAAGACAGCCCGAATCATTCCGGCCTTGGTCATGCGGATGCCGTCCCGCGTGGTATAAATGGTCGGGCCGGAAGTAAACACATGATTGCAGGCGGTGAAGGAGTCCCGGTCATCTTTTTTTCGCTTAAAATTGGGATGCCCAAAAGCCTCCGGGTTTTGAAAAAATAAACGGAACGCCCGGGACAACTGGTTGTGCTCCTGAATGAGTGCCTGATTATCCACTTCTTTTAGAAAAGGGGCTCCCTTTTTGTATTTTGCCGGGGTAGGGATGAAGTGGACGCCAGTCTCCAAATAAAACCGCTGCTGGTCAGCCAGCATCTGGTTCCAGAGATAGCGGCAGCAGCCAAAGGTCTTTTCAAAAAGTTCTGCTTGCTCTGAGGTTGGATACAGGCGCAGCTTGAGGACATTATATTGTTTTTCTCTGGATGCCATCGTGGCCGCCCGCCTCCAAATCCATGCTTTGCTTTTGGCTGCTTACAGAAATGTGTACCTTTCTGTAAGCCCCCAATTTTCAAAATCTTTTTCCAAAAAACATCTTAACATGACGAGGATTTGGACGATAAGGATAATGTATAGAGACAGCAGGCAGCTTCACAGAAAGGTACACCTTTTTGTGAAGCTGCCTGCTGTTCAACGTTTCGTGTTTTCGTACCGTTCCGCCCGGTAACGGAAGGTAGCCAACGGCATTCCGCACTCCTTCGCGGCGGCGGTCCCTGTGAGTGCCCCGCTTTTCCATTGCAGATAGGTGCTCAGGTAGTTATCGGGCAGCGGCTTTGGCGGCCGGCCGAACCGTACCCCTCGGGCCTTGGCAGCCGCAATTCCCTCCGCTTGACGCTGACGGATATTGGCACGTTCATTTTCGGCGACAAAGGAGAGTACTTGCAGCACAATATCGCTCAAAAAACGTGCCCATCAGATCCTTCCCCTGTCGGGTATCCAGCAGAGGCATGTCCAGTACCACAATGTCAACGCTTTTTTCTTTGGTCAATATTCTCCATTGCTCTAAAAATCTCGCCATAATTGCGGCCCAGGCGGTCAATGCTCTTAATGTAGAGCAGATCGTCTTTTTTCAATTTCCGCAGAAGCCTCTTGTACTGCGGCCGCTCAAAAATCCTTGCCGGACTGCTTATCTATAAAATGTGTTCTCCTCCGGCACCTGTACTTCCCGCAGGGAAATGAGCTGCCGCTCCTCGTTCTGTTCCCTGCTGCTGACCCGGATATAGCCGCTAAAACCTGCCCGTTCAAGGCAGCCACCTCCTTGCTGATAGAAATGATCTTAGGAATAGTGCACCATAAGAAAAAGGCAGAGTTGCAAGCCCCTGTTCCAGCTAAAAAAGCCGTAGGGCGGAACTCCCACGGCTTCCTATAAGATATTTGGACTTGTTTTCATTGCAGGCTGACTGTGGCCATGCTTGGATTTTTTGTATCCTAGGGCTTGTTTGAAAAAAATGTCAACATGCCCAATCGACGGACCTTTTGACCGCTGGACGGCGCAATTTTTCCTTGAAATCCGTCAGGATTCCTGCGAAAAAAATTGCTTGCCAGCGGCCCCAAGTTCCTCGCCGCCGGGCACATCGCCAATTTTCAAACAAGCCCTAGGGGGTACAGAACCGGATTTGACAAATTGGCAGTACGGATACCTATTTTGATTGCACAGGAATTTGCCCAGGGAAATCTGGATGCTGACATTCAAAGCAACCCAAATGATAAAACCGGCGATCAGGTTTTCAGCGGAGCACAGCGTTGGTTCGGGGAGCGGCCGAACAGGCCGGTTCTATGGAAGAGTTCAAACAGGGTTCCGATGAAATTGAGAACATTATCAGGACGATTGATAATATTGCATTCCAAACCAATATTCGTGTATTGAATACAGCGGTGGAGGCTACCATCAACCGGATAACCCTCTGTTTCTGTCCAGCGGGGGATTGTGTCCTTGCCGGCCTGCCATGCCAGTTGGTTCAGCTTCTCCAGTTCCTGCCGCAGTCCGCCTACGGTTTTCGGCGGAATTTCTCACTCCTCATTGCCCCTGCCCACGCAGAGAAGGCTCCCGTCCCGCATGTTGATGGGGATGAGCAGAGGTTCCCCGCCGTATCCGATATCCACCCCCCACCATCTGGCTCCGCCTCTGCTGTGTCGTCGCATCGGGGTTCCAGTGGGATCACAAATCCAGTTCCGATAACGTTTCCGTGGCCCGGTCATCCCCCTGTATGGTCCAGGCCGCACATCAGGTTTGATGCTTCGCTGGAATCTATGTGGACAGCAGAGGATAGATCAGGCCGTCCCGCTGCCGGAAGTCGGTGAGTTCCAGGGCCTCCACATCACCCAGCCGCTGGATGTTCTGAATAAGGCTTTTCTGTTTCTCTGAGATTTGTTCCGGTGTCCAGGACAATCAGTCCTTCGCTCCTGCTCAGACCTGCATTTCCAGCACAGGCCCTTATAACCCAGGGGCGTGCCGCAAATGGGGCAAGTGTATTTCAAGCTCATGCGCCTTGGCACCTTTCAAACGATAGAAAAACGCCCTGCGATACGCTGTCCGTTGGACAAGCTGACGCAGGGCGTATAAAGGCCGCAAAGAAAGAGCCGCACCGATTGCCGGATGTGGTTTCCTTCACAGACGAAATCGATTTTTATCTATAAACGAAACTGTCTTCGCTGGATTTTTTTGACATTTTCCTCCAATACCTTCGGCATCCCACCTGATGCAACACATAACATACAGCGCACGCTGTCAGCATACGATACTGGTATGTTTGGTGGATTCTGTTTGAAACAATATGGTAGGACCGTTAATTTTGCCGGGGAATGTGCCTTACTTCTTTTCCACCGGGACCCAGACCTCGCAGTAGTAGTCCTGGTCCTGGGTGCCGTCCTCAAACCTGCTGGCGTCGCTATACAGCTCCACATTGATGCCTGCGGCGATCTTGTAGTCGGGGTTCGTGGGCAGCCATTGGGAGAAGATCTGCTGGTTCAGTCCCTGGAGGGCTTGGGGCATCCGGCCAGTACAGGGGAACACCGCCCAGGTATGGGCCGGGATGGTGCGGGTGGTGAAGCCATCGGGGATCTCCTTGGCCGGATCGTAGTTGTCGGCGATAAGATATTCAAACTCGTTGCCGCCCATGCTCTCGTCCAGGTTGATACCGTACATGCCGCAAACCACCTTGCCGCCGCCTGTGCCGAAATGCTCTGCCCAGAACTGGGGAACCTGAGCAGCGGCGTCCTCATACTTGAACGTCTTTGCCCGGCAGAGCACCGTGAATGCCTCTTTTTTCATAATCTTGCAATCCATGTTTTGACCACCTTCCAATGTCACTTTAATTCGAAGCGGAGCAAAGGAACGGACCGCGCCTCCGCTTTTTCGCAGTGCGGCAGGTGAGAGGCCGTGGAATCGGACAAAAGCCTTGGTGAAGCTGTCCGGCGAATCGTAGCCGAACTCCAGCGCGATGTCGATGATCTTCCGGTCCGTCGTGAGAACCTCCAGCCCGGCGGCGGAGAGCCGGCGCTGGCGGATGTAGTCGCCCACCGTCATACCGCACAGCATGGCAAAACCCTTCTGAAAGTAAAAAGGGGATAGGGCCGCCTGCTGCGCGATCTCCCGGATGGTCAGCTCCTCCCGGAGATGTTCTTCGATATACTGGATCGCCTGATGAATGCTTGCTACCCAATCCATTGGTCACACCGTCCTTCTGGATTCAGCATAGCAGAATGTAAGTGACTCTGCCCGACTTTCCGTGCCTATATTTGTCCGGTGGTAGTTATCTCCATGTTCAGTGGTGCACTCTCCCAATTCATACCTTATGTTTTTTTCGCGTCAGGAAAACGCCGACCATTGCCGCGATCAGAGCAAAGGGCGCCAGACGGACAAAGCCCCCATTCAAAGGCGTGGATGGCCACCCCCATAACGGCGGTTTCCGGGGCGCTGTAATCCCAGCCCAGATAGGGACTGTTTACCGCGGCCAGAACCGCGGCGACGGCCAGGATGCCCCCGCACACCGCGATGAGCAGCCAGTGGAGGGCCGCCCGCCGCACGGCCTTTCTCCGGGCAAACTGCAAATTGATGATCTCCAGCTTTTCCGAAAGGGCTTTGACCTCGTCCGCCTCCGACTCCGCCACTGTCTCGCCCAGCAGCGTGCTCACAGGCGTCTCCAGGGCCTCCGACAGGGCGATCAGCAGATCGGAGTCCGGGACGGACAGGCCTTGCTCCCATTTTGAGATGGTCTGCCGCACCACGTTTACCTTGACCGCCAGCTCCTGCTGGGAAAGACCCTTGGATTTCCGAAGGGCTTTGATAGTTTCGTTCAACATATGGGCTCACTCCTTTCACCCCCCATTGTAGGGAAAGCGGCCCGTTGCCGCAAGCAACGCAGAGTAACACGGTCCTATTTTTGCAGTTCCCGCCGCAAATCGTCCAGATACCGTTTCTGCTGCCGCTTCAGGTATCCGGGGACAAGGGGGCGCATCCACCAGTGTTTGGCGTTAACGGTTTCGATGCAGGTTAGCCGGGCGCCGCCCTCCGCCGTCTCAAAGATCCCCACCCAGGTCCCGGACATGCTGCCGTTTCCCATGGTGAATGCCCAGCGGCAAAGCGGCTCGCAGGCCGTAACGGTAAAATTCGTGGCATAGCCGCTTTTGGTGTGTTCCACAAAATGGGTTTCATTCAAAATTTCCACCCGGGCCAGGTCGCCGCGCCAAGCGGTATTCATTAGGTCGGTCACGGTCTGCCACACTCGCTCCACCGGGCAGGGGAAGTGGACGGTCACCCTGGAAGCCGCCATAGGATCACCCCTTTTTCGGTTTCTTGTTTAACTTCAGACTGACGCCCCGGCGGTCCGCCGCCTGCTGGACCAGCTCCACAGCGGCGAGGGCCCGCTCCTTGACAGATTGCCCAGCCAGCTCCGTCCGGCTGTTCAGATCAGCCATCACGGACTGCAAATCCTCCAGGGGCAGGAGATAGACCGCCGTGTTGAAAAGAGTTTTGCGGCGCCATCGTTGAAACGGGCCAAAGTGCATCCAGGATCGCCCGTTTTTTCCCCCAACTGGGGTCCCAGATAGGCCTCCAGCCCCAGTTCCCGGACCTTGGCGATGTCCTGCTGTCGGCTCCGGTGAGGGACAAAGGAATCCCAATCGTCGATGCCATCGTAGCGGGGGCAGGGATACTCCCGGCACTCCCAACAAAACTGGATGCCCCCGTGCTCCAGGGAGCACTTAGCCATAGTGCAGCTCTGGTTGCCTGCTCCGCCTCCGCAGCCGGGACAATAGCCGCCCAGATGCATACTGCACAAATCGCAGTTGAGACCGCACAGGGAGAAACGGGTTTCCATGCGGGTAAAGCCTTTCATTCTGTTCGCCCCTCCCTTAAAACCACATGGCCTGCTTCTCAGGCTCGCCATGGCCCCGTGCTGCCAGAAAGCTCATAGCGGGCGCGTTGACGATGCCCGGCGTCTTGGGCGGGAGATAGAATTCCTTGTGCTCTTTCTTGTTGTCAAAGACCATGGTCATTTCCTCCGCTTTCTCTGAGGCCCGCTTCTCAGTGCCTCACAGGTGATACGCACCAGCTCCGTCATCTGTTCCCGGGTTCTCCACATCCTCCACCAGAAAGGAATCCCTGGCCCCTCATAGGGCGGGGCCTTGGGCAGGTCGGGAAACGCCGCTTCGCCCTGCGGGGTGACCTTGACGAAAAGCTGGTCGTCACAGACGACGGCAAAGAATACATCGTCGCAATAAAGGCCATATTCGCCGAACATCTTCCGGCTGCGGATGGCTCCGGCCTCCCGCAACTGCTCGGCCATATAGTTCACAAAATCCGGATGGGACGCCATGTCAATTCCTCCTGTAACGATCGGCCAATGTTTCAGTCAAATCCCCAAGCTGCTCTCCGGCTCTTCCCGCTCCGGCAGCTCCGCCTTTCCTGATTTTTCTGTATTATACCACAGGAACACCACAACTGTCTGTCCTGTTTCTTTTTACCTTGCGCTTTTTTTGACCATTGGTACAATAGGGCAGCGGGGGATGATTGTGGGAAAGATCGTGTTATATCTTGCCATGAGTGTGGACGGATATATTGCGGACGAGCAGGGCGGCGTGAGTTGGCTGGAGGGAGACGGCAGCAAACCGGATACCTCCGGCAGTTATCCGGCGTTTTATGAGACGGTAGAAGCCATCGTCATGGGGTGGACTACGTACCATCAGATCGTCACGGCGCTCTCTCCGGACATCTGGCCCTACGAGGGCCGCCCCTGTTATGTGGTGACCCACCGGCAGGGAGAAAATCAGGAGAATGTCTGCTTCTGGAATGGGGAACTGACCGCCCTGGCCGATCAGCTAAAAACGGAGTCGAAGGGAAACGTCTGGATCTGCGGCGGTGCGTCCGTGGCCAGGCAGCTATTGAAAGAGAACCGCATTGATAAATTGTGGCTGTCAGTGATTCCTACAGTGCTGGGCAAAGGCGTGCGGCTGTTTCCGGGGCTTCATCGGGAACTGCCGCTGAAGCTCGTGGCAACAGAACATTACAACGGAATCGTGGATCTGGTCTACGAAAAGCGGTGACAAGCGTGGAAATCAGAAGGGTTGAACCAATAAGAGCAATATCTTGCGCTGCTATTGCTGGCGGATGAGCAGGAGGACATGATCGACCGTTACCTGGAGCGTGGGAGCATGTATGTGCTGGAAGATGACGGAGTTAAGGCGGAGTGTGTCGTAACCGACGAGGGCGGAGGCGTCTGGAGTTGCAAAAACATCGCCGTGGAGCCGGACTTTCAGGGCAAAGGCTATGGGAAAGCCCTGGTGGACTTCCTCATTCGAGCCTACGCGGGACAGTATACGCTGCTACAGGTGGGTACTGGGGACAGCCCCTCCACCATCCCGTTTTACGAGAGCTGCGGCTTTTGCAGGCACCATCTGGTCAGAAACTTTTTCACCGACCACTACGACCACCCCATCTATGAGTGCGGAGTCAAGCTGGTAGATATGGTGTATCTGCAAAGAGAACTATGAAAAGCGGAGTGCCTGCCGGCCACTCCGCTTTCTGGCTAATAGGGGTTGCCTTGATATCCGATGTGCAAGAGAGGCTCCGATGGACGGTACCATCTGTCTCTGCGGCTCCTCCGCAGAAATGGTGGCCGGAAGACCGCTCACGTGGGCCCATAGTTGCCGAACTGGGTGTGGCTGCCACCCTCAATCTCCACAGTGTTTTCCGCGTAGCCGATGTGATCCTCCACACTCTGGTTGAGGGAACTGTGCTCTGACCTGTCAATGACCGTCCATCAGAAGCACATTGACAGGCGGCGGCACACCTGGTATAGTATTTATTGCAGTAAAGTGAGGTGGGCACGATGTTGTTCGGAAAATTCTGCATTGATTTTGGCTCCACACAAGTTTATACCACAAAACATTGTGCGGAGCCTTACTGGAATTTCAACTTGTAAAACCGGGAGGACAGGGCAGAAAGTCACTGCCTTGGGTTTGTTGTGCCCCTTTTTGCAGGCTGACTGGAAAAGATAGACCATTTCAGGCCGCGGACGATGTTTTGTCCGCGGCCTTTTGTGATACCCATTTTTAGGGGGGATGGAGCAGAGGGCGCACAGTATTGTGCTGTCCTCTGTTTTTTGAAAGGAAGATATTATATGCCCCAAGGACAAGATTTATTGACCGGGAGCGTGCCGAAAAAACTGATTCGGTTCGCCTTTCCGCTGTTTCTGGCAAACCTGCTGCAGGCCCTCTACAATGTGGTGGATATGCTGGTGGTAGGCAAAATCGTGGGAAAGACTGGATTGGCCGCCATCAGCAACGCCTCCATGCTGTGCTTTATCATCAATTCCCTTTGCATTGGCCTGACTATGGGAGGGAGCGTTCTGGTGGCCCAGTGCAAGGGCGCAAACGACCAAACGGGTCAGCGGGACACGATCGGAATGCTGTTCTTTCTATCGCTGGTGGGTTCCGCTGTTGTTACCATCCTCGGCCTCGCCATTTATGAGGCCCTCTTTCAGGCGTTAAATGTACCGGCGAATGCTTATCAGGATGCCTGCGGCTACATGAAGAGTCATTTGCTGTGGAACGGTGTTCGTTTTTGGCTATAATGCGGTCTGTTCTATCCTGAAGGGGTTGGGCGATTCCCAAACGCCTCTCTTTTTCGTAGGTGTCGCCACGGTCCTCAATGTGGTGCTGGATGTGCTTCTGGTTGGGCCGCTTTCCATGGGCACGGCAGGCGCAGCCTGGGCCACTATCACGGCTCAGGGTGTTTCCTTTATGGGTTCCCTGGTATATCTACGGCGGTATCAGCCGGGCTTTTCTCTTAGAAAAATCGAGTTTCATCGGGAAAAGCTGCTGGCCATCTTGAAGGTTGGCCTGCCCACCGCCATACAGATGGTTGTGGTGAACACGGCCTATCTGCTGGTGACAGGGATGCTCAACCAGTTTGGAACTCCGGTGGCCGCTGCGTCCGGTGTGGGACTGAAGATCAACACCTTTGCCGGGATGCACTGCTGGGCCATCGGTCAGGCAATAACCGCCATGGTGGGCCAGTGTTTGGGGGCTGGCCAAATTGAGCGGGCCCGCAAGGTGGTGTGGTCCGGCCTGTTGCTGAACCTTGCGGTCACTGCGGCGGTAGTGGTGGTGGTCCAGCTTCTGGCCGAACCTCTCATCTGCATGTTTGACGGCACCAGCCCGGAGGTGATCCGCTGCGGGGTGCAGTACCTGCGTACCTGCTGTAGTATAAACAGCCTGATCTACGCCGCGATGTACATACTGGATTCCTTTGCCATCGGCGTGGGAGCAGCCCACGTGGCCATGGTCAATGCCCTGTTGGACGCCGTCGTTGTGCGCCTGCCAGTGGGATGGCTGCTGGCGTTTCCCCTCTCTCTGGGCTTTTCCGGGATCTATCTGGGCCAGGCCCTTTCGCCCATCCTGCCTGCTCTTGTGGGGCTGGTCTACTTTAAAAGCAGGGTTTGGGAAGGGAGGACGCCGGTGCATAAGCCGCCAGCACAGGGCAGCCGAAACGAGTAAAAGGAGAAAAAGAATATGAATGAATCAAACATCTATCCCCGGACGGGAGACCGTCAGACAGTTTATCTCAAGCATGCCGTGAAAGCTCCCAGTATTATTGTCGGGGACTATACCATATACAACGACTTTGTTTATAACCCTGTTGACTTTGAAAAAAACAATGTGCTGTATCACTATCCCGTCAACCAAGACCGGCTGGTGATCGGCAAGTTCTGTTCCATCGCCTGCGGGGCCAGGTTCCTGTTCAACAGCGCCAACCACACGCTGCAATCCCTCGCCACATATCCCTTCCCAATCTTTTTTGAGAGGTGGGGATTGGAGCGGCAACAGGTGGCCAAAGCCTGGGACAACAAGGGGGATATTGTGATTGGAAACGATGTGTGGATTGGCTACGAGGCGGTCATCCTGGCGGGGGTGACCGTTGGAGACGGGGCTGTCATCGGCGCCAGGGCCGTTGTGACAAAAGATGTACCACCCTATACCATCGTAGGTGGTGTCCCTGCAAAGCCAATCCGAAAGCGGTTTTCTGAGGATCTCATCGCGGCTTTGCTGGAACTACGGTGGTGGGATTGGCCGGAGGAACGGCTCAATGCCAATTTAGATGCGATCCAGTCGGGACGGCTCGATCAAATCAGATGACCTGTTTTACGGTCAAAGCTGAGCGGTTCATTTTAATTTGGGGTGTTGTGATGTTTTTGTAAAATATCACTTTTTGACAACCTTGCTTTTGCTGTTTCCGTTTACTTCCAATCTGCC
>ENA-OQIL01000542-OQIL01000542.1-human-gut-metagenome-genome-assembly--contig:-NODE-542-length-13046-cov-2.622726_pt1 | contig 13046 bp, 11 predicted proteins | sample MGYA00242583_ERZ504748 | MGnify/ENA primary metagenome ERZ504748 (study PRJEB26092, sample SAMD00036191) | human gut metagenome | host: Homo sapiens | study: EMG produced TPA metagenomics assembly of...
GGCCGACCGGTCTATCAGGCCACGGCCTTTTGCTCCAGAAAAGAGGAACCCCTTCTGAGGGCTCTGCTCCCCACGGGCTGCAAGCTGGCGAGATGGAGTGAGGGCGGCGTAGACATCATCCCCGAGGCCGGAGGAAAGGCGGCTGGCATGCGGCTCTTTCTCACGCGCTTCGGTCTCTCGCGGCTGGAATGCATGGCGTTTGCGATGCGGAAAACGACCTCGACATGCTGGCTTACGCGGGAATTGGAGTTGCCATGGGCAACGCCTCGGAAGCGGTAAAGCATGCCGCAGATTATGTCACGGCAAGTGTTGGACGAAAAAGGGAATTGAACAGGCGCTGCGCCATTTTCGGCTCATCTGAAAAAGCGCCGGGACTGCCGATACCTCTTTACTGGTTCAAAGCCAGGTTCAAATGTAAAATAAGTCTTGTCTAAAAGTCCCCCTGCTGTCATGAAACCGGAAATTTAAACAGCCAGAGCCAGCGGCCCTTTTTGGCGCGTCAGCTCTGGCTGTTTCCTCTTTCCTATAGTTCTTATGAATGAGCTGAATCACTCTTGTCTCTGTTGCCCTTTTGCTGGGATACCCTTTCACGGCCGTATTTTTTGAGCTTCCGCCCCGCCACAGGCCACGCCAGGGCCAAGGCCAGAACAACCAAGCTGAGCCACTGAGACGTGGAGAAGGGCCCGTACATCCCCCGGGCCGGATCCCCCCGAAACCACTCCAACACAAACCGCACCGGGGCATAGCAGAACACATAGGCCCGGAGCATCTGCCCCGGCCCGGCGGCCCGCCCGGCATACCAGAGCAGAAAGGCGAAAATCACCAGCTCCGCCCCCGCCTCCCCAAAGCTGCACCGGCAGAAGGGGCGCGCCGTTGGGCCCGGCAATGGCGTGAGTGAATGCTATGCCCCAGGGGGGCGGAGCCGCCCGTCCATAGCAACAGCCGGCGCAGAAACAGCCTACCCGCCCCACGGCGTGCACCAGAGGCAGGGCGGGCACCAGCACCGGGAAGAAGTCGGACAGGCGGAGCCTTAAATATTTGGCCGCCCCCCAGGCCGCCGCCACACCGCCGAAAAAGCCGCCGTAAAACACCATGCCGCCGGAGAGATAGCGGGCATAGAACTCCCCTGGCTCCTCCCAGAGCAGGGGCAGCTCCACAGCCAGCCGGGGCAGGAGGGGGAGCAGGTAGAGCAGCTTGGCCCCCACCAGGGCCCCCACCGCCCCCAAAATATACAGGTAGGCGCAGTCGTCCCGGGACAGTCCGAAGCGCTTGCAGCGCAGCAGAGCAGCCAGCAGGCCGAAGCCCAGTCCGGCCATCCCCAGCACGCCATAGGTGGGCATCAACCGCCCAAAGAGAGACAGATATGGGAGCATGATCGCATCTTTCCTCCAAAAAATGCGGCAGCCACACCGGCTGCCGCATTTCGTTTCCCCTTCTTAGTACAGAGAGGCGCCCAGAATACCCAAACCAGCCGTACAGGCAATGCAGGCCACCAGGGTAATGCCGCCCAGAACTACCGACAGGACAGAGAGCACAAAGCCGGCCGTCCGCAAGCTGTCGTTATAGCCCATGCTCTTGGAGCGCGAGGACACAACAAGGCCGGCGATACCAAGAATCATGCCGAAAATACCGTTGACGAACAGGGCGACCACCAGGCCCACAATACCCAGAATCAGGGAGATCAGAGCCTCATTTTTTCCAGGGATATTACCTTCATTCATCGTGCCGTTCTCCTTTCCTCCACACACCGCTCTCCTGCGCCCGGCCTGCCGGGCGCAAAAGCGGGATATCCCGCTTTTCGACGTGTTTCGTTCTCTCTCCTATTCTAACTTCCGCGCTGTGGATCTGTCAAGCACATCTTTCAGAGATGGAACCTTCTGCGCGCCTCCTCCCGGAGGGCGGGGACGCGGCGAATAATGATGAGCGGAATCACCATTCCGATGCAGATGGTGAGCACCACCAGGGACCAGGACGGGCTCCAAAGCTGGTGCAGCCAGCGGTCCACAAAAAACTCCATTCCGAACACAAAGACTCCAATGCTGCCGATCAGAATCGTCAGCGTAGTGAGGGCCGACCGGCGGTAGACCCGCAGCACCAGCCCCAGCAGGAGAAGGATCGCCCCGCCCCACAGGATGATGGGGGCTGCCAGCCCCAGGTACCAGTCCCCCCCATTGAGATCCACCGAGATCAGATAGACGTACAGGGCCACCGCCGCGATGTCCAGCAACAGCCGCAGCAGCAGGTGCATCCCCCGGGCCAGCAGTGGCGGCACCAGCCACAGCCACAGCATGGCCGACGCGCCGATGACGTACAGCGACCAGGTCCTGTCCGCCCGCAGAAACAGATTGAGTACGCCGCAGCACACCGCCACCGAGGCGAGCATGGCGGTAATGAGCAGCGCCACCTCCTGTTTGGCCGCCGGCGCCACCTCCCCCCGCCGGGTGGGAAAGGGCTTGGGAGAGACGGTATCCACCGGTTGGCCGGGGTCCAGAACCCGCGTATGGCACAGAGGGCAGAAGGACGCCGTGGCGTCCAGCTCCACGCCGCAATGAACACAGTAAGACATATGTGGGCCTCCTTTGGCTTATTCCGTCCGGTTGCTCTCCACCTTCACCGGAATGCCCTCCCGCACCAGAAAGCGGAAAAAATCCCGCTCGGTATCGCTCTCCTTTTGGGTACCCGCGAAGGTGATCTCCATGATATCCCCATAGCTCATGGAGGCACAGTGGGGCCGGGGCGTAGTGGCCTGGCCCAGAATCACCTCCATATGGTGTATGTGCGGAGCCATCTCCTCCGGCACGGGGAAGGGGCCTGGGTTGGTATAGGTGCCCGAGTAAGGCAGTACCCCCGCCAGCTTGTAGCCCAGGGACATAACCGGATTCTTCAGCACGATGGGGACGATCTGCAGCAACCGGTTTGTGGTGAATTTCACATTCCCGGCGATGGCCGCCTGCATCTGTTGGCGGTTGATGTTCAGCCGGAGATAGTGGTGCACCTGAGAGAGCACCTCTTCAAAGGTATACTCCCCCAGAGAGGGGTCGATGGAGGGCCGCACCGTCAAAATGAAGTTGCGCAGGGTTTCCGAGGGAAACCAGCCCCGCAGGTTGATAGGTATGGCCAGCGCCACCGGCCTCTCCCGCCGGGGGCGCTCCCGGTGCTGCTTGTCGGCGATCACCTTCAGCAGGACGGCAGTCAGGTACTCCGTGATGGACACCCCGTAGCCCCTGGCCTTCTCCTTCAGCCGGGCCACCGAGCAGAAGCCCATGGTGACGTTGAAGGTATAGAAGGGCTCTGCCGTACCGTTGTTCTGGTAGGCCTTTTTCCCCCGCTTCTCCCGCCGGGGGACGCACGGTGGCGTAGCGGCCGTAGGCGTCCTCCCGTTCCGCCCGCCGGGGCTCCTCCGCCACGTCCAGAATGCCGTGGGTGTTTGGGATGGAATACCCCAGCTCCCGCAGGTAGACCGCCAGCAGAGTCTTGAAAAATACCAGCGCCCCGCCGCCGTCACTGACGGCGTGGAACACCTCCACGGAGATGCGCTTCTCATAATAGTAAAAGCGTACCAGCCAGCCGTTGTCCTCCCGGAAGCGCACCGGCTGGCAGGGGTTGGAGATATCCTCCTTCACAAAGGGCCCGGGGGCGCTGTTTGGCTCGAAGTAGTACCAGAAAGCCCCCTTCTTGATGCGCACCCCGAAGGACGGGAACCGTGGCATGGTTTTGTCCACGGCCCGCTGCAAGGCATCCCGGTCCACCCGCTCCGCCATCACGGCAGAGAAGCGGTAGATGGCCGAATATTTCTCCTTCTGGAGGGCGGAATAGAGCACACCCGCATTGTCCAGGGGATACCACTCCGGCTTTTCGCCCCGCTTGTCCCTCGGCATACTCCGCCCCCCTTCCGGTCAACATAATCTAGGCCTATCATACCACGTTCCATCCTCCGCGGCAAGGGGAATACGGGCGATCCACCCTTTCTTTTCCGGCAGCCCTGTGGTATAATCAGAACAGTTGACAAGGAGGACTTCCACTATGGAACAGGACCGTATCCACATCAAGCTGGCCCGCCGCACACCGGAAGAGCGCCAGGCCGACGAGACCCGCCGCCTGGACCCCTTCATGCGCGCCCTCAAGGCCATTCACACCGCCGCCACGCCGGAGACCATGAATGTGGAGGATCTGGAGAAGCAGCGCAAGGGGCAGGAGCTGCTGGGCCGTTTGGTGGCCCCCATGGCGGGCATGAGCTGGGAGCCCTTTGAGCTGGACGGCATGAACTGCGCCTGGGTGCGTCCCCACCGGGGCCACGACCGCCGCCGGGCCATCCTCTACTGCCACGGGGGCGGCTATACCAGCGGCAACCTGGGCTATTCCCGTATTCTGGCCTCCAAGCTGGCCAACGTCACCGGCTGGCAGGTGCTCTCCTTCGAGTACCGCCTCGCCCCGGAGCACCCCTATCCCGCCGCGGTGGAGGACGCCGTGAAGGCCTGGGACTACCTGATGTACCAGGGCTACGGCGCCCGGGACGTGGTGGTGGCCGGCGACTCCGCCGGCGGAAACCTGGCCCTGGTGCTCACCCACCTGCTCAAAGAGGCCGGACGGCGGCTGCCCCGGGCCCTCATTCTCCTCTCCCCGTGGACAGATATGACCGCCAGCGGCAAGTCCTACCAGGAGCGGGCCGCCATCGACCCGGTGCTCACGGTCAACTATATTCACGCCGTTCGGGACGCCTACGCCCGGGACCAGGACTGGTCCGACTTCCGGCTCTCCCCCCTGTTCGGCGATTTGAAGGACTTTCCCCCCACCCTCATCCAGGCGGGAAGCAGCGAGCTGCTGCTTTCCGACTCTATCCGCCTGCGGGACCGGCTGGTGCAGGCCGCGGTGCCTTGCCGGCTGGAGGTGTGGACGGATCTCTGGCATGTATTCCAGATGTTCCCCATGAAAAAGGCCACCGAGGCCATGGAGAGCATCGGGCGTTTCCTTCTGGAGACACTATAAAAGAAACGAGGTTTTTGCTATGGCAATTCTAGTGACCGGCGGCGCCGGGTATATCGGCAGCCACTGCGTGGCCGCCCTGATCGAGCGGGGGGCCGACGTGGTGGTGGTGGACGACCTGTCCAAGGGCCACCGGGAGGCCCTCAAGGGCGGCCGCCTCTATGTGGGCAACGTGGCCGACCGGGCCTTCCTGGACGATGTATTTTCCAGGGAGCCCATCGAGGCGGTCATCCACTTCGCCGCCTTCTCCCTGGTGGGAGAGAGTATGCAGGTGCCCGAGCAGTATTTCCGCAACAACGTCACCGCCGGTCTAGCCCTCATCGAGACCATGCTCGCCCACAAGGTGCCCTATCTGGTGTTCTCCTCCACCGCCGCCACCTTCGGCGAGCCGGAGTATGTGCCCATCGACGAGGCCCACCCTCAGAACCCCACCAACCCCTACGGCGAGAGCAAGCTCATCGTGGAGAAGATGCTCAAGTGGTGCGACCTGGCCCACGGCCTCAAGTTCTGTGCCCTGCGCTACTTCAACGTGGCCGGGGCCTGGCACGACGGCTCCATCGGCGAGGATCACCGGCCGGAGAGCCACCTGATCCCCCTCATCCTCCAGGTGGCCCAGGGCAAGCGGGAGCAGCTCTCCCTCTTCGGCACCGACTACCCCACCAAGGACGGCACCTGTATCCGGGACTACATCCACGTGGAGGATCTCATCGACGCCCACTTCCTGGCCCTGGACTACCTGAAGCGCACCAACACCTCCGCCACCTTCAACCTGGGCAACGGGCAGGGCTTCTCCAACCGGGAGATCATCGAGGCCGCCCGCCGGGTCACCGGCCACCCCATCCCCGTCCGGGAGGAGGGCCGCCGCCCCGGCGACCCCGCCACACTGATCGCCTCCAGCCGGAAGGCCATGGAGGTGCTGGGCTGGCAACCCAAGTACACCAATGTGGAGGACATCATCTCCTCCGCCTGGAGGTGGCATGCCTCCCACCCCGACGGCTACGGCGGTTAACCCTGAACCGGCGGCGGACACAGCTCCGCCGCCGGTTTTTCACAGGTGCAACCGCCGGTTGCGCAAGTTTCAAGGCCGGTTGCTGGCCTCCTTTCCCCGTTTCTGTTATACTGGAAGCAGCAAATAAAAGGAGGTTCCGCCATGGAATTGGGTGAACGGCTCTACCAGCTTCGCAGGGAGCGCAGGATGTCCCCCACGGAAGGAGGCGGACCGCCGGCGGGCGCGGCCGGCTGCCGGGTTGTCCGGGCAGACACAGCTGTCCGGACAGGCGGCGGAGGCGGCGGGACCGGGTCTGACACCACGCCGCCGAAGCTCTCCACCAGGGCCCGGAGGCCGCCGTTGAAGCCCCGGCCCACGGCGCTGAACTTCCAGTCCCCGTTTTTTCCGGTAGAGCTCGCCGGCCACGATGGCTCGCTCCCCGGAGAACTCGTTCCCCGCGTAGGCATACCGGGCCATCTCCTCCCCTCTGACCCACAGACCGATGCTGCCCTGTTCCAGCTCCCGCAGGGTGCGGCCGCCGTCAATGGCGGCAGTGAAGGAGAGCCGCTGGATATGGTCCGGCAGGGCCGCCAGATCCACCTGGAATCGGGCCGTTCCGCCGGATGCTCCCTCAGAGAGGGCCATGGCCCCTTCCGGCGAGCGCCGCTGGTTATAGAAAAGAAAATACCGCTCGTCGGAGAGGCGGCCTGCGCTGTCCAGGCCAAAGCAGGACACGTCGACCGCCAGGGGCCCCTGATGCCGCAGCTCCACCTCCAGGGTCCAGGTCCGGCAGACGGTTTGAATGGAGATCTTCTGTCCCCGCTGCAAATCCAACATGACTTCGGCTCCTCTCCCGTGTTATTTGTGGCCCGCCACCCAGCGGAAGCCGAAGTGGTAATGGGCGTCCACAGCCCGGTGGCTGTTGAAAAACAAGTCCTCCCGCCGGACCTCCAGCCCGCCGTCCCGGCCGGTGAGGCTGGCCAGGACGCAGAACCGTTCGTTGCTGTTGGGGTTGTCGATCTGGACCTCAATATCCGGCGCCCCCTGCTGGCTCAACACCACCCGGGCGTTGGTGGACCGCCAGTTGGGCACGCCCTCATAGATGAAGGCGAAAACCACGGCGAAGTCGATCAGCTCCGGCCGGAAGAAGTCCATGTTTTCGCCGTTGGCGCTGGCGCCGGAGCGGTCGTCCTTGTCCAGCTTGATGTAGGGGGGCTGATCGGCGGCACCGAAGCTGTTGCCCAGGGCCTGGATGACCCCCTGCCGCCCGTCCTTCAGCCGGTACATACAGGCCAGATCCAGGTCGATGCCCCGGCTGAACAGGCCCCGCCGCTGGTCCCAGTTCAGGTTCACGTGGATGCGCCGACGGTTTTTCGTCAGGTCGATCTTGTGGCTCTCTCCGCTCTTCTTCAGGCTGATTTTGGAGAGATTCACCTTCGGCTCCGGCGGAGCAGGTGCCGGGGTCGGCGGGTCAGGCTTGACCTCCTCCCCGCCGAAGTGGGCCAGCAGGGCGGAGAGTCCCCCGTTGAAGCCGCTGTCCACCACGGAAAAGCGCCAAATCCCATCCTTGCGGTACACCTCGCAGAGAATCAGGGCCTTCTCCTGCTGATACCCCGCACCGGTGAAGACATAGGCCGCCCGGTCCAACTCTCCTTCCAGCGTCAGGAGTCCCCGGGCCAGCGCCTGCATGGTGCCGCTCTCCGCCGCCACCGTCACCACCAGCCTCTGCAGGAAGCCCGGAAGGCGGTTCAGGTCCACCGAGAACACCGTGGACTCCCCGGACTGGTGCATGGAGACGGCGCCCTCCGGCGAACTGGTCTGGTTGTAAAAAATAAAATAACGGTCGTCGGACAACTTCCCCGCTCCGTCCACGCCGAAGCAGGTCACGTCCGCCTCGCTCCCCGGCAGGGACACCGTCACGGAGATTCGCAGCTGTCCGCTTCCGGTCAGGTCCGCCAGTTTGCACTTCTGTCCCTTCTGCAGTTCCATGGGATCCCGTCCTTTCTCGCATATCCGTTTCTCCGCCCTGCGGGTTTACCTCCCTATTTTAGTGGATGGCGGCCGCCGAATCAAGAAGTGGATCCGGTTTTTCAACCCAGCGGGCGCAGATCTATCCGGCCGCCGCAGGCCCGCTATGCGTTCCCCGCAGCAGAAACAGCCGGAGGACCTTCTCAGCCAGCCGGACCTCCCGGGGCGTGCACCGGGCCAGCAGGGCCTCTATGGCGGTCAGATCCGCATCGGGCTGAATCTCCTCTCCCAAAAAGGATATACTCCATTGAGAGCTGCGACGTCTTCGATAATTTAATCAGCGTGTCAATGGACATCTGCGAGGTCCCCACCTCGATCTGGCCGTAATAGCCGGCGCTGATATCCGCCAGCTCGGCAAACTCCTCCCGGGTGAGGCCCAGAAGGGTCCTCTGCTGCCGCAGCCGGTGCCCCATGGCGACTCGCTCCTGTTTTGTCATCTGTTTCACGCTCCTTTTAGAATAAGTCTATTCTGGAACGTGTCCATTCAAAATATGCTATAAGATATTGATTTTAGTTATCTTATAGTGTATATTTTGAGTGAGAAAATCTCCGTATCCCATTGTGGTGCAATGGTTTAGGAGTTTTTTCAAAAGCGGTTTCACGTGCATAACAATTGTCACAAAAAACGTTAGCTTATAGAGAAGATTCCGTCACCCGCAGGCTTCCAAAAGCAGGAAGGTCATTTTTGTGACACACAAGCGTAACAAAACGAGGAGACGCCATGCAGAGTTACACGCTCAACCGCCCCGATGGAGCCTTGCTTTGCCGGGTGCTGGAACAGCATACAAATGATGCCGCGGGAGCCATCCTGCGGCTGGCGTGGATGGCCGGTCTGATGCGGGACGAAATCCAGCACCTCACCTGGGCTCAGGTGGATCTGCTGGGCGAACAGCTCCTGCTGCCGGACCGGGCGGTCCCGCTGGCCCCGGAGCTGGCCGCCTGGCTGGAGGCCCTGCGTCGGGAGCGGAACGGCAGCAGCGAACGGGTGGTGCTGTCGGACCGGGACCAGCAGCCCCTGGCGGCCCAGTCCATCTCCCGCCTGGCCCGCGCCGCGCTGGACGCCGGGGACCTGAAGGCCGTCCGCCTGATCGACCTGCGCCACGACTACGTTCTGCGGCAGCTGGAACGTCACGACTGGCAGTACGTCTCCCGGATCACCGGGCTGGAGGCCGCCGCCATGAACGTCCACTTCGCGGCCTACCTGACGGAGAAGAAGGTCTCCACCCGCATCCGCCGGAAGGCAGCGCCGCAGATCGACGAGTTCGCCCTCTGGAAGCTGCTGCAGGCGGAACAGGACACCCCCGCCGGGGCGGCCCTGTGGCTCACCTGGCAGCTGGGGCTCCAGGTGGAGGAGATCGCGTCGCTGCGGTGGGACCAGGTGGACCTGCAGAAGGAGCGGCTTATCCTGCCGGACCGGCAGGTCCGCCTGACCAGCGGCGTCCTGTCCATTCTCCAGAAGCTGCGCAAGGCGGCGCCGCCAGAGGCGGCAGTGGGTCCTGATGTCCCCCCGCAGCCGCCGCCCCTATGAGCGCACCCGCCTGTCCAAGCTGGTGCGGGCGGCGCTGGTGCAGGGCGGGCTGGACGATCTCTCCCTGCGGGACCTGCGCCTGGACTACGACATCCGGGTGGGCGGCGAGAACCAGGTGCTGGACGTTGTCCGGCGCCAGGGCTCCATCACCCGGAATGAGGTGATGGCCCTTCTGCGGGTCTCCAAGAACACGGCCTACAACCGGCTTCGGCAGATGGTGGCCCGGGGAAAGCTGACCAAAGTGGGAAACCGCTATTACCTGCCCAGCACGGTGGTGCCGCCGGAGGACCAGGAGCAGGCGATCCTGGCGTACCTGTCGGAGGCGGGGTTTGCCTACCGCCAGGACATTGCCCGGGTGCTGCGAATCGGCCCTCGCCAGTGCTGGCCCATTCTCCAGCGGATGCTGGCGGAGCACCAGATCGCCAAGGACGGGCAGAAATACATCCTCTTGCAGAAGGAGGCGTGAGACCGGGCAGCCCCGGTTTCCCGCCTCTCTCTTTTTTGGAAAATCTGCAACTTTTGTTACATAAATTACCACGAATCAGGCGCTTTTGAACGGCGTGTTTCGTTTGAATAACAATCACGCCGAATCCGTAGACAATCCGAAAAACACTGATACATTGGCGTTGCGGACGGCGGGAGTGTCACTGGCGGCCGGCTCTGTGGTTGGTGTAGGCCGACACAAGTTGGTTGGCTAGCCCCCACACGAATCTCAGACCCGGCGACAGGCATACCGGCGGACCGCAAATATTTTAAAGGAGGAGAAATCCCAAATGAAGAAGTTCCTTTCTCTGGTGCTTGCTCTGGTGATGACCATGTCTCTGGTCACCGTCAGCGCCGGCGCCAAGGACTTCACGGACGACAGCGAGATCACCTACAAAGAAGCTGTGGATGTGATCTCTGCCCTGGGTGTTGTCGACGGTTATTCCGACGGCGACTTCCGTCCCGATGATGTCCTGACCCGTGGCGCGGCCGCCAAGATCATCTGCAACCTGATCCTGGGCCCCACCACCGCCTCCGCGCTCAGCGCAGGCACCGCTCCCTTTAAGGATGTTCCCGTGACCAACACCTTCGCGGGCTACATCACCTACTGCTCTCAGCAGGGTATCATCAGCGGCTATGCTGACGGCACCTTCCGTCCCACCGGCACCCTGAGCGGCAACGCGTTCATGAAGATGCTGCTGGGCGCTCTGGGCTATGACAGCTCCATCGAGGGCTACACCGGCGCCAACTGGCAGGTCAGCGTCATCAAGCAGGCCAGCGGCATCGGTCTGGACGACGGCAACGACGAGTTCGTGGGCTCCCAGGCTGTGACCCGTCAGGAGGCCGCCCTGTACGCCTTCAACATGCTGCAGGCCACCATGGTCGAGTATGACAAGAAGGACACCATCGTTGTGGGCGACATCACCATCAACACCACTTCCACCCGCAAGGACGTGGAAAACAATACCAACACCGACGGCAACATCGATGGCGAGCGCAACGGCGACGGCCTGATGCAGTTCGGCGAGAAGTATTTCAAGGACCTGGAGAAGGAGGATGCCACCGACGTCTTCGGCCATCCCTCCAGCAAGTGGGTCTATGATGGCGACGATGTGGGCACCTATGCCAACGAGGCTGACGCCACTTATGTGGTGGAGGACGACGATATGGACGTCGGCCAGGTGGTCACCAGCTCCAGCTACATGAATTACAGCAGCTCCGAAGCCAAGGATGCCAAGTACTTCCTGAACGGCGATGACAAGGAGGTGAAGTCCTCTGAGCTGGTTGCCGTGGGCGATATCGTCGAGGCTTACGAGAATGACAACGGCGATGTGGAGACCGTTGTGGTTTCCCGCTACACTGTTGCCAAGATCGACAAGGTCGACACCGACGTCAGCACCGCTGAGAGCCGCAACGGCGCCTCCGAGGTCCTGACCCTCACCGATCTGGACGGCGACAACAGCAACGACTACTACGACAAGTACGACGATGCCGAGAAGACCCTGCGGGGCTATGCCTCCTCCTATGACGAGGGCACTGTTCTGGCCGTGGCCTTCCGTGACGGCAAGTTCGGCGATGAAGTCCTGGCTTCTTACGAGGCCGAGGCTGTCACCGGCGAAGTCACCGCTTTCCGTGAGGACGAGACCGTCACCATGGACGGCACCAAGTATGAGTTTGCCCGCAACGAGAACGGCACCGCTGGTTTCGTGGACGGCATCACCAGCAACTTCGACTTCGACAAGGAGTACACCATCTACCTGACCGCCGACGGCTATGTCATCGGTGTGGAGGGTGCCGCTGGTGCGGACCTGAACGACGTGTACTATGTGACCGGCGTTTACTGCGAGGAGAGCCGTTACAATGCCAACAAGTTTACCTGGTACGCCCAGGCCGTGTCCCTGGCGGATGGTTCTGCCTCTGACATCGAGCTGGATGAAACTGATGCGGACAATGCACTGAAGGCTTTCATTAATGATGAAAAGACAGATGAGTTTACTGTTGTCAATGGCCTGTATACCTTTGATGATGACATTGCCACTGCTTGGGACGGGGACAGAGACTATACCGTCTATGGCTTCAGTGATAGTGGTGAGCTGAACACCAATTTGAAGGATGCTCTGGCTATGGACGACACCAAGTTCTCCACCACCATCGTCGGCGGCGGTAGCGGCAAGACCTTCTATGTGGACGAGAACACTCAGTACCTCGGCGTGGATGATTATGCCGATGATATCGACACCGTCTATGCCATGGGCGGCATGAAGGCCGGCACCTCTGGTAATGTCATCGTGATTGCTGACCAGGATGAGGACCGCGATGCCCTGTATGTGATTCTGGTTGACAGCAGCGCTTCCGTTGGCTCCGCCGACATCCTGTACGCCGCCGGCAGCAGCACCGACAAGGTGGGCACCGACAAGTACGTCCGCGAGTTCTGGTCCATGGAGGACAACACCAGCGAGGACATCACCATCGATGAAAAGCTGAGTGCCCATGGCTTCTATGAGGTGGACAGCATCGACGAGGACGGCGTCTACACGCTGAAGGACTATGACAAGACCGCTTCTTCTATCGATGAGGATTCCGACGGCATCGTCGTAGAGGATCTGGCGCTGGACAACACGGACCAGATCTATCGCAACGCTCTGAGCGGCTCCATCGATAACGTCAAGTTCGACGATGTCAGCATCGCCAACGCCACCCATCATCGATGGCCGCAGCAACTCCGACCGGAACGACTCCGTGTATGACCGCGAGATCAACAGCATCTCCCGTCTGGAGGCCGCTCTGGATGCCGTGAGAGACGAGGATCTGGAGACCAAGGGCACTGTGGAGATCGATCTGTACGTGAAGGACGGCGAGATCACCTTCATCTGCGTCACCGACGTGGGCGGCGCTGCCAAAGACGACGGTGAGCAGAGTCCCGAGGAGAGCAAGTACGAGATCGCGCAGACTTCTAGCGGTACTCTGGAGATTACGGTTTCTGGAAAGACGCTGGCTCTGACGAATGCTAAGGTCTATGACTCTGCAAATACCGAA
>ENA-OQIL01000545-OQIL01000545.1-human-gut-metagenome-genome-assembly--contig:-NODE-545-length-13000-cov-1.687796_pt1 | contig 13000 bp, 17 predicted proteins | sample MGYA00242583_ERZ504748 | MGnify/ENA primary metagenome ERZ504748 (study PRJEB26092, sample SAMD00036191) | human gut metagenome | host: Homo sapiens | study: EMG produced TPA metagenomics assembly of...
ATAGTAGACATTCTCACCCGCCAGGGTGGCGCTGGCAAAGCCCGTGGAGAAGTCCAGGCCCAGGGCGGGCTGGGCAAACCAGAGGGCCTCGCTGAACTCCAGATCAGTGTCCACATACTCCAGGAAGAGGTTCACGTAAGAGTTGATCTTCTGCGGATTGGACAGGGCTTTTTCAGAATGGCGGCGATGAGCTGCTGCTGGGTACGGGTGCGGCCGATGTCTCCGTCCGGATAGGCGCCGTAGAGGTTGTCGGGGTAGGAGCCGGGGCCGTCGGAGTTGTTGCGGCAGCGGGCCACCTTGAGCACGTCCTCGCCGGTCAGGTGCTGGAGGCCGGGCTGGTAGTGGATGTGGAGGTCCTGGGTGGGATCGTCAAAGCTCATGCGCACCGGTACGTCGAACTCGATGCCGCCCAGCTCATCCACCAGGGCCACAAAGCCGTCCACGTCCACCGCCACATAGTAGTCGATGGGCACGCCCAGCAGGTCGGAGACGGTATCCCGCAGGTTCTCCGGCCCCTTGTGGTAGGCGGCGTTGATCTTCCCGCTCTCCAGCAGGGTGTCCCGGGGGACGGAGACCATACCCACCTTCTGAGCCTCAGTGTCGTAGGAGGCCACAATGATGGTGTCGGCGTTGCCGCTGGACTGGTCGCTGGCGGCCAGCAGAAAAGTGTATGTCCCTTCCCGCCTCTGGCGGCCGGGCGCTTCGGTCTGATCCGGGGAGAGGGAGCCGGCGGGGGCCTCCGGTGTGGGCTCCGGGGCCTGGGTGGGCTTTTTGGAGGCCAGGCGATAGGCGCAGTAGAGTACCACGATGATGGCGGACAGGACCACCAGGATGCGATATGCCAGCTTCCCCGCCCGGCGGAGGGGGGAGACACGCTTTTTTTTGCGGATGCGACGGCGTTGGGCCACAGAGAGGCGCCCCCTTTTCTCAGGTGTGATTATGTCAACAAGCAACCACTAGTATATAAAATGGGAAGCCGTCTGACAAGAGAAAGTTTGCAAACTTCACGAATCTGTAAGAACTCAGAGGCGGCTCTGGATACTCAGGGTTGCGGCGGTGAGCGCGTTGACGGCCCCCAGCAGCTCCACCAGAAGCTGATTTTGGCAGGCCAGGGCCTCCAGAATCCGGTCCAGCCCGTCGGCGGGCGGCGGGGTAGGACAGTCGATGCAGTAGGGGATGGGATGGGCGTAGCGCTTCATGGGCTCCTCCTCCAGAGGGGCGCCCTCCAGCCGCTGGCGGGCCATCCGGCGGCCCTGGGCGATGATGGCCTGGGCCTGGGACTCGGCCTGGGCCCGGGCATCCCGGCCGGGCTGACGGCAGTTTGACATGGCAGTTACCTCCTTTTTACCCCATTCTATGGAAAAGCAGCCCCATTTGCGCTTGACATTTGGAAAATACGTGCTACACTAAACTGTACCGTATGAGACAGACTTTGAGGGAGGGAGAGCCAATGGACAGCTGGGAAGCGGCCGAGCGGGCCCGATTGGCGGAGACCTTTCTCTTCCGGGGTGCGCCGCCGGAGGCGGTGGAGCTCGCCCGGACCGACCCCCGCACGGTCCGGCAGGAGAACGGTAAGGGCGGGGTGATTTACGCCCCCTCACGCCCTTCCGCCGCTGCCTGGGCGTGGTGCTGGAGGGCCGGGTGCAGGTGAACAAGGGCGCGCTCATCATGAGCATGCTGGAACCGGGGGATCTCTTCGGCGCGGCGGCCCTGTTCAACGACCGGGCGGACTACGCCACCACCCTCACCGCCCGCGCGCCCTGCCGGGTGCTCCTTCTGCCCCCAGGCGCTGGTGGAGGAGCTGATGGTCCGCTTTCCGGAGGTGGGGCGCAACTATGTGGCCTACCTGTCCGGCCGCATCTGCTTTCTCAGCGGCAAGATCGACGCCCTCACCGCCGGCAGCGCCGAGCGGAAGGTGGCCCAGTACCTGCTCTCCCGGCTGGAGGGGGGATGGGTGGAGCTGGACTGCTCTGCCGCCGGCCTGGCCCGGCGGCTGGGGTGAGCCGCGCCTGCCCTCTACCGCGCCCTGGACGCCCTGGCCGGGCTGGGGGGTTCTCCGGCGGGAGGGCAGACGGGTGCAGGTGCTTCAGCCGGACGCGCTGGAACAGATTAGGAAAGGAAGAGATTGACATGAAACAGGAAGCTGCTGTCCCTGGGCCTGAGCCTGGCCCTGGTGCTGGGCCTGGCTGCGGGGTGCGCCCCCAAGGCCGGGCCGGAGGAGTCCCCCGCGCCGGAGACGTCCTCCCCCGTCGCGGAAACCCCGCCGGCCGAGACCGTTGCCCCTTACCAGACCATCCGGCTGGGCCTGCTCAACGGCCCCACTGGCATGGGAGCGGCCAAGCTGCTCGCCGACAGCGACGCGGGGGAGACGGTCAACCACTATGAGTATGCCATCGGCTCCGACCCGTCCACCGATATTGTGCCCAAGCTGAACAACGGCGAGCTGGACATCGCCGCGGTCCCCACCAACCTGGCGGCCACCCTCTACAACAAGGCGGGCAGCATCAGGCTGCTGGCCCTCAACACCCTGGGCGTGCTCCACATCCTGGAGAACGGCGATACGGTCCACTCCATGGCCGATCTGGCGGGCAAGACCATCTACAGCATCAACCAGGGCACCAACACCGAGTACGTGCTCAACTATCTGCTGGAGGAGAGCGGCCTCACCCCCGGCGAGGACGTGACAATCGAGTGGAAGACCAGCGAGGAGGTCACGGCCCTCATGGCCTCCGGCGGGATCGATCTGTGCCATGCTCCCTGTCCCCGCCGCCACCAGCGTCATGATCGCAGAACGCCGATGTGCGGGACGCCATCGATCTCAACGACGTGTGGCAGGACGTGGGGCCGCCGGCACCTTTACCATGGGCTGCGTGGTGGCCCGGAGCGACTTCGTGGAGGAGCACCCGGAGGCGGTGGACGCCTTCCGTCACCGAGTACGCCGCCTCCATCGCCTATGTGAATGAGCACCCGGAGGAGGCCGCCGCCCTGGTCGAGCAGTACGGCATCGTCCCCAAAGCCGCCGTCGCCAAGGCGGCCATCCCCCAGGCCAACATGGTCTGTCTGACCGGCGACGAGCTGAAGGGCATCTCCGACTACTATGAGGTGCTCTATGCCGCCGACCCCACCTCGATCGGAGGGGCCATCCCGGATGATAATTTCTACTATATTCCGTAATCGGACCACACAAAAAATACTGCGCGTTGTCGTGCCCCTGGCCTTCTGGCTGGGGGCGTGGCAGCTTGCGGCCATTTGGGTGGACACAGTATATACCCCCGGACATGGGGCCCTGCTCCTGCCCTCTCCCCTGCTGGTGTGGGAGCGGCTGGCCGCCCTGGCCGCCCGGCCCTCCTTCTGGCGGACGGCGGCGGTGAGCCTGGGCCGCATCTTCGGCGGCTTCGCCCTGGGGGCGGCGGCGGGCACCCTGTTGGCCGTCATTACCTCCGCCCTCTCCTGGGCGGACTGGCTGTTCCGGCCCATGGTGAAGGTGATCCGCGCTGTGCCGGTGGCCTCCTTCATCGTGCTGGTGCTCCTGTGGGCCTCCACGGGGCGGGTGCCCGCCATCGTCTCGGGGCTGATGGTGCTGCCGGTGCTGTGGGGCAATGTGTGTAAAGGTATCAGCCAGACCGACGGGCAGCTCCTGGAGGCGGCGCGGGCCTACCGCTTCGGCCGCTGGAAGACCCTCCGGCTGGTGTATGTCCCCTCGGTGCTGCCCTATTTTGCCAGCGGCTGCGCCACCGGCCTGGGCCTGGCCTGGAAGGCGGGGGTGGCCGCCGAGGTGCTCTGCCAGCCCAGGCTGGCCATCGGCACCCAGGTCTACCGGGCCAAGATCACCCTGGAGACCCCCGATCTCTTCGCCTGGACGGCGGTGGTGATCGCCCTCAGCTTTCTGCTGGAGTACGCCCTGGGCCTCCTGTTCCGGCGGCTGGGGAAGGGGGCAAAGCTGTGATATCAGCGGAGCATATTACGGTCTGTTATGGGGAAAAGCGGGTGCTGGACGACTTCTCCCTGGTGCTGCCGGAGACGGGGATCACCGCCCTGTCCGGCCCCTCCGGCTGCGGCAAGACCACGCTGCTGCGGGTGCTGGCGGGCCTCCAGCGGCGGTCGGCCGGGGTGGTGACGGTTCCCCCACGCCCCACCCTCCTGTTTCAGGAGAACCGCCTGCTGCCCTGGCGGACGGTGGAGCAGCACATCGCCGACGTGCTCCCCCGGGCGCGCCGGGGGGAGGCGGGGCGCTGGCTGGCCCTGGCCGAGCTGGGAGGGGGAGGAGCACGCCCGCCCCTCTGCCCTCTCCGGCGGCATGGGGCGGCGGCTGGCCCTGGCCCGCGCCCTGGCCTGCGGCGGCGGGCTCTACCTGCTGGACGAGCCCTTCACCGGCGTGGACGCCGCCCGGGCGGCCCGCATCCTGGTGCGGGTGCGCGCCCTGGGCGTGCCGGTGCTCCTGTCCAGCCACGAGGCGGAGATCGTCGCCCTCTGCGACCAGATGATCCCCCTCGCCGGACCGCCCCTCCATAGGGCGGATTGAACAGTAGAGCCGCTCCGATTCAAAGGAGCGGCTCTTTTAGCGCTATGTGTCTTGATGCCTAGCCTGTTCAGCCCGACTAAGGGTCATTAGATGAACCATGAAGTCGGTCAAACTATCGGTATAGGCCGGGTTGTGAAGGAGACTGCGGGCATGTCGGAGCACCTCTTGTTCCCGGCTGCTCTGTAAGATGGGGATATGCTGGCGCTGTTTGAGCTTGGCAATTTGACAAACCAGCTCCATCCACTGCTCGAACAGCTCCACGAGCTGGCAGTCCAGCAGGTCAATCTTCTGGCGAAGAGCGTGTAATTCGTCCATGAAAGCGCCTCCGTCAGGGATTATGCGCCCATAAGAGCGCTGGCAATGGGGTAACCGACTGCAACAGTAACCACGATGGAGATGACCATCAGAATCGTGCCATAAAGAATTACCTGCCCTGTTTTTGTCCAGCCGGAGCCAATGGCCAGGGGAACATTGGGGTGGGCAGGGGGCGTGACAAAGGCATAGCTGGCCAGCATCCCAATGATCATGGCAATGGCCGGTGTGCTGACAGCGCCGCCGCTGGCCATGCAGAGGGGGATTGCTACAGCGCAGACTACCGTAACGGTGACCATATTAGACGCCACATTGGTCATGACGGCGGCCCATACGGTAAAGACCAGAATCAAAAGCCAGACGGGCAGGCCGTTGAGGGTGGGGGCGATAGCTCCGCTGAGCCAGTCGGTCAGTCCGATCTCCGCATTGGTCATGGCGGAGCCGAGTGCAAGAGTAGCGCCTGCCATGATAACACTGCCCCACTCCACGCCCTTCTGCATGGCCTCTTTGAAGTTCATTAGTGGAGCGCCTCCTACCGACAGCAGGCACAGGGCCACCGCGCCGACTAGCGGAGGAAAGGCGGTGCCCTGGGTGTCCAGGAAGCTGGCTACAGCGGGGAGGACAGGTTCGATAAACTCAGGGAGAACCCACATAGCGACCACCAAAAAGAAGATGATCAGGGTTGCCTTTTCGCGGCGGTCAGCCGGGGTGACGCTGCGCTTGAGCGCATCAAAGTCCAATCTGGAGACGCAGGACAGATCCGGACGCAGCACAAAGCGGAACAGCAGAAGCATGGCGGCGAAGCAGAGCAGGCCGACCGGTACGGCGAAGGCCATATAATGGATATAGCTGACGCTGGCGCCGGTGGCGTTTTGATAAAATCCAATGGCCATGATGGGGAACACGTGGGCAATCGGGGTCATTCCGCATGAGATGGCGGAGGAGAAAAGCTGACCCAGCATTAGAGCATTGGCCAGCCGGTCGTCCTGTTGCAGCTCCAGCTCCTCGCAGATGGCGCGGAGAATGGGGAGATAAATAACGAAGACCACCAGAGGGAGAACATAACCAGACCAATGACCAGGATAGAGGCGCAGTAGAGGATCAGAAAGCACCAGGGACTTCTGCGGGCGATGCGGCTGCTGATGAAGAGGATGGCGCAGCGTTTGACAAAAGAGGTCTTGGAGATGGCGTAGGTACACATCAAAGGTGAACAGGAGCAAAGGCAACGGTGGAATTGCCAAGAGAGTTTGCCAGAACGCTCCCCATGGTCAGCTCCGGCACGGTGACGAGGGCGGCCAGGGCCAGGAGGCTGGGCCAGTCGATGGAGAGAGTGAGCCAGAGAATCAACGCGCCGATAAAGATACCGAGCACCTGCATGGCGGAGCTGGTCATACCGGATGGCGCGGGCAGAAAACGAAAGCCGATGATGCAAAGAAGGGCTGCCAAGATGGAGATTGTCCGTTTCATGTGTAATCCCCCATTTCACAATTTGAATCAGATACAGGCGCCCTGCCGGCGCAGCTCTGCTTGAATTTCAGAGACAGGAGTACCGCGACCGGCGGCGAGAAAGGCGGCGGCCACGCCAGCAGCCTGACCGGTGGCAAAGCCGATGCCCATGACGCGGACCGAGGCAAAGGCTACGGCATCAGCACTGACCAGACGTCCGGCGCCCCACAGATTGGCGGTACTGCGGGATTTTAGACAGCGGAGCGGAATGTCGTAGTAGCCGTCATCTTTGACCCAGAGATAGTCTGCCATCCGGTTGATGTCGGTGTGCATTTCGCAGGGCCATGCGCCTCTAGCCACTGTATCGGGGTGCTTAACGGCGCCAAGTACCTCCTCAGCAGTCAGTATGTGTTCACCAACCAGATGACGGGTATCACGGATACCGAGCTTGTAACCGGAGGAGACCAGACGGCAGTGCTCCATGCCGGGTAGGTACTTCCGGAAGGCGGCCACATACTCCTGACACTGAGCGCGGGTATTCATCTCGCAGGCGGTGAGCGTCTCGGCGTCCAGCGCGGGTACGGCTACACTGGGCAGGATGGCGTAAGCCGTATCTGGAGCAGTACGAAAGACGATGCCGGATTCCTTGGTTAGGCGGTGGAAGCCCTCCGCCTTGGCGCGCTGTATGGCCTCCTCCAGGACGGCGGGGGCAAATTTGGCCTCTAGCCCTACATGATCCAAGCGCATCATCTTGGTGGATAGGTAGCCTCCGCCCGCTCCGTCTCCAAAGCGCAGCTCCGCCCCGGCCAAATGGGCCAGATTTCCATCTCCGCTGGCATCGACAAAGGCTTTGGCCCGAAATTCATAGGTGCCCTCGTCGTCTACACAGTGGATAGACTGAATCGAGCCATCCGGACTGGTCTGAGCCGAGATCATCCGGCAGTGCAGCAGTACCTTTAGTCCGCTGTAACGCTGTACCAACAGGTCCAGCGCATATTTCAGAGCCTCCTCATCCAGAGTGACGATGGCATTTTGTACAGAGGAGAGCCGATAGCCGTCATAAGCCCCCAGCTCATGAAGCAGCTCCAGTACCTGCTGGCCAACACCCCTTACAATTTGTTGGGGAGGATTGCTGTGGGTAAAGAAACCGCAGTAGGAGGCCACGTTGGCATTGGTGGCCTGCCCGCCCAGGCTTCCATTGCGTTCCACCAGCAGACAGGCGGCGCCCGCCCTGCGCCCGCGCCGACAGCGGCGGCAATGCCTGCGGCGCCGCCGCCAACCACCACCACATCATAGCTTTGGACTTTCTCCATTAAAACCACTCCTTTGTTGGTGCGCCTTTTGTCGAAATCAACTATATCATAAGGAGAGTATATTTGTAAAAATTCATAAAAAACTATAATATTAATAGTTTAACTAAATGAAATTGCGTCTAGATGCATTGACACAGATATCTCCGGCTCGTATACTGAAGCTGAGAAGGGAGGATAGGCATGGAGCGCAGTCAGTTAATCTACGTGGTGACCGTGGCGGAGTGCGGGAGCGTAACGCGGGCGGCAGAGAAGCTGCACCTATCACAGCCGTCGTTGTCCAATCAGATTATTCATTTGGAGCAGGAGCTTGGAATAGCACTATTTGCCCGGGTACGGAAACGGGTGCATCTGACAGAGGCGGGTGAGGTGTTTGTCCGCCATGCCCAGCGAATACTCAACGACATGCAGGCGCTGGCGGAGCGCATGGAGGATTACGCAGCCAACCGGAGCGGGCGTGTGCGCATTGGGGCGCTGCCAATTATGTGCGCGCTCCATATCCCGGAGCTGATAGGCGGCTTTCACAGTGAGTACCCAAGTATTACCCTGACTTTGCAGGAACGGGGAAGTGCGGAGCTGCTCCAGGCGCTGGAACAGAGTGAGATTGATGTGGCGTTTGCCATTCTTAACCCTCGGAGCCGGCAGTTGGACAGGTGCACAGCCTTCCACTGCTCCAGTCGGAGATATGTGCTGCCGTTCATGTGGACAATCCCTTGGCCCGCCGGGACGCGATAGAACTGGAGCAGCTGGCGGACCAGACGTTGATCACGCCCAATCAGGACTTCAACCTGTCGGGGATAATCCTGTCCCATTTGTCCAGCCTGGGGATTTCCTGCCAGGTACAGAATATTTGCAGCCAGATCGACTCCTGTTTGGCGCTGGTAAATAAGAACATGGGCATCAGCTTTTGCAGCCGCGCCTCTGCGGACTACTACCGATATCCCAACGTGGTGTCAGTTTCCATAAAGCCGGTCATTTCCCGGACGGTCTATCTTGTCTATAAAAAAAGATCTGGCGTTTTATCCCTCTCTGCAGCACTTTGTACGCTTTGCCGCGGAGTTCTGGAGGACAAACGTTATATTATAAAGATTTTTGGAAAAACGGGCGAAATTCGTTGTACTTTCGCCTGTTTGTGCTAAAATAGTTGTCATAATCATTTGAGAGAAGGCAGCAAACAATACATGACATACACCGTAGACACCCCCGCGCAGCAGGCGGCGCTTCCGATGGCCACGCCTCCCCCTGGGAGAAGGGCAGGCCGCCTGGACCACCCGGGCCCTAATGCTCCTGGCCCCCCTGCTCTCCTTCACCCTGGTGGAGTACCTCAACTACAACAACCCCTGGACTGACTTCACCTCCCTTCAGATCGCCCTCAACCTGGCATGGTACTACCTGGGGGAGCTGTTTTTCTACTTCGTCCTCCGGCGGCGGGCCTCGGCCGTCAAGTGGGCCATGGGGATCGCCTGGGGCCTGGGCATGGCCAACCACTACCTGATCTCCTTCCGGGGGCGCACCCTCTTTCCCGGCGACTTCCTCACCCTCCGCACCGCCGCCAACGTGGCGGGCAACTACGACTACCGGCCCGACTCCATGCAGTGGCTCACCATCGGCGTGTTCGCGGCGGTGCTGCTGGCCCTGTCCTTCCTGCCGAACGAGAAGAAAAGGCCCTTCCCGTGGCGGCTCTTTGTCCCGGCGGCCGGGGCCGCCGCGGTCTATCTGGGCGTGTTTTTCGGCACCGGGTTTGTGGAGAGCCGGGGCATTGAGCCCTCCATGTGGACGACCCGGGGCAACGGCCTGTTCCTTAACTTCTCGGTGTGCCTGAAGTACATGAGGGTGGAGCGGCCGGAGAGCTACTCGGAGGAGGCCCTCGCGGCCCTCGCCGGGAGCACTCCCAGCGACCCGGCCGCCGTGCCAGCGGCCGGGGAGGACGGCATGATTCGCCCGGTGAACGTCATTGTCATCATGAACGAGTCCCTCTCCGACCTTTCCGTGCTGCCCGGCGTGGAGAGCAATACGGACGCCATGCCCTTCCTCCGCTCCCTGACGGAGAACACCATTAAGGGCTACGCCTACTCCTCCGTGTTCGGCGGCACCACCGCCAACTCGGAGTACGAGTTCCTCACCGGCAACACCACCGCCTTCCTGCCCGCAGGCACGGTGCCCTACCAGATGTATGTCTCCAGCGGCGATCCCACCCTGGTGGGGCAGATGGCCGCCCTGGGCTACCGCACCGTGGCCGCCCACCCCTACCGCTCCTCCGGCTGGAGCCGTCCCTCGGTCTACCAGGATTTCGGCTTTGACGAGGTATACTTTGAGGGGGACTTCCAGGACCGGGAGTACATGCGGGGGGACGAAAAAACCGGCTATGTCACCGACCAGTGCGACTACGAGAACCTGATCCGCTGGTATGAGGAGAAGGAGGCGGGGGAGCCGCTGTTTCTCTTCAACGTGACCATGCAGAACCACTCCGCCTACCAGATGGCGTGGACGAACCTGCCCCGGGAGGTGTGGCTTACCGGGGCGCTGGAGGGCCGGTTTAACACGGTCAACCAGTATTTGTCCCTGGTGTACCAGAGCGATCAGGCCTTCGAATACCTGCTCGACTACTTCTCCCAGGTGGAGGAGCCCACCCTGATCCTCCTCTTCGGCGACCACCAGCCCCAGGTGGCCACCAACTTCTATACCGACGTGCTGGGGACGGCCCCGGATACCGCCCTGGCCCAGAAAAAACAGATGGTGCCCTTCGTCCTCTGGGCCAACTACGACATACCGGAGGCCCAGGGGGTGGAGCTGTCCCTCAACTACCTGTCCGCCCTGCTGATGGACACCGCCAACCTGCCCATGACCGGGTATCAAAAGGTACCTGGCCCGGCTGTGGAAGGCCGCCCCGGTGATCAACACCGTGGGCATCCGGGACGCCGGCGGGAACTGGTACGGCGAGAACGAGGCGCTGCCGGAGGAGCTGGACGCCGCCGTGGAGGATTACCGGGTGCTGCTCTACAGCAATGTATTTGACAAGAAGGACCGGCCCGAGGCTTCTTTGCCCTGACGGAGTGACCCCCGGTATCCCCGCACAAACAAGAAATGAAAAGTAGATGCAGGCCGCCCAGTCTCACTAGAGACTGGGCGGCCTGTCGAATGAGAAGATAAAATGCAGGGGCGGGTAATGCGCAAGAGGCGCCGGGCCTGGCACAGCGGGCCGGTGTGGGCATCGGCCCGTGCGGTGTGGGGAATGAAAAACGCAGGGGCGGCCACAGGGGCCGCCCCTGCTCAGGGCGCGGGAAATGCCGCCCGGCGGCGGTCAGGCCGAACGGGGCCTCAGTACAGCCCCAGCAGATAGCGGAAGGCGAACCGCTTCCACCAGGGGAGGGACTTGTCCACCGCCTCTGCCGCGGCGCGGGCGGCGCGGAGCACCGCGTCCCGCTCCTCGGCGGTGAGGGTGTGGGGGCTGAATTTGGCCTTTTGGGCCAGCTCCCCGGCCCGGGCGGGCGGCTCCGCTCCCCAGCGGGTCAGCCGCTGAAGATAGAGATAGGCCGCGATGGCCGCCCGGTTGGGGTTTTCATCCTGGAAACGCCGCTCCCGGCGGCGGCGGGCCCAAAAGCGCCGCAGGGGGAGGGCCAGCGCCAGCAGAAGGGCGGCCAGGAGGGCCGGAAGCAGGCGGAGAGGGAGCTTCGGGCCCTCATTCGGGAGGGCCGCCGACGGCGTGGGGGTGGGTGTGGGCGCGGCGGAGTCGGGGGCGCGGCTGGCCTGGGGCGTGGGCGTGGGAGAGGGGGTGGCCTCGGGCTCCTCCGCGCCGCTCTGGGCGGGAGTGCTCCCGGCGTAGACGGGGGTGACCTCCACCGGCTCCCACCCGTAGCCGTCGATGTAGACCTCCACCCAGGCGTGGGCGGCGGAGTCGGGCACGTTCACGCGGCCGGAGGCGGGCACGTCGGCCACAAAGCCGGAGACATAGCGGGCGGGGACGCCCATGCTCCGCAGCAGCAGCACGGCGGCGCTGGCAAAGTGCATGCAGTAGCCCCGATGGCTCTCGGTGAGGAACCAGGCCACAAAGTCCTCCCCCTCCGGCGCGGCGGGGGTGTCGGGGTCGTATTCCGCGACGGCGGCCAGGTAGTCCGCCACCACCTGGGCGGCTTCCAGCTCATAGGGCTGCTTCACAGCGGCGGGGGAGACGTACTGGGCCTGCCGCAGCCAGTCGGCCAGCGGCTCCAACGCGCCGTCCAGCGCCTGGCGGAGCGCCGGGTTTTCCGAGTAGAGGGGCACCTGGAGATAGTACTCCCGCACGAAGTCCGCGTAGGCCGCCTCCGCCAGAGACAGCTCCCCCGCAGGCCCGCGGAGGCGGCAGGGGAGGCGTCGGGCTGGACGTAGATGGTGTGGGTCCACACCCGGGCCGCCCGGGCCAGATAGGCGTCGTGGACGAATTCCGCCCCGGACAGCTCGCCGGGCTGGGTCAGGATATGGTAGGGAACGTAGACATAGCCCGGATCGGCCCCCACATTGCGCACGGTGATCCTGGCGTAGGGGCTCTCCGGGTGGGCATCCCGAACCGCCAGGGCGGGGAAATTCATGGGCTGGAACTGGGCGAACAGGGACTCAGCCCCAGTGACGCCAAGGTCCATGTCCAGCGTGACGGGCGCTCCATATGTGACGCCGCGAGGCGGGCCTGCCAGTTGTAGGCCGCCTCATCCAGCGGCTGCCAGCTCTCGCCGTCATATACCGCGTCGGAGAGCCCCCGCAGGTAGATGCGGCCAGTGAGGTCGGTCTCCACCTCCAGCACGGTGCGTCCGGAGAAGCGCAGCGGCCCCGCGTCGGAGAGAGAGACGGAGCCGTCGGCGTCGGCCAGCCGTCCCCCGCCGCTGCCAATGCCGAAGGGGCCGCTCCCCTCCAGCAGGCCGTCCCCCAGGCGGACGGCCTGATTGGTGAGGTGCTGTAGGGCCCGGTCGGCCCAGGCGGGGCGCTGGTAGGTGTCCATGGGCATGGCCAGGCTGAGGGCGGCCAGCAGCAGGGCGGCGGCCGGAAGGGCGGCCAGGTTGAGGCGCGCGGCCCCCAGGGGCGAGGTGCGGGCCAGCAGGGAGGTGAGGGCCGGCACCACCCACCCCAGACCAGGGCCATCAGGGGCAGCCAGCCCGGGGTGACCGAGATGCACAGGGGGAGCAGCACGAAGGGGAAGGAGCTGACGAAGACCAGCCAGAAGGAGCGCAGGCGCACGACACCCAGCCCCAGCAGGGCGCCCAGCGGTACCAGGGCCAGGAGGACGAGCAGGGTGGCGCAGTTGGTCCAGAGGGCTTCGGGGAGGGAAAGGGCGGGCTCCAGGGTGAAGCCCAGCTCCAGACTGGCGGAAACGGTGTTGACCACGTCCACCCGCAGGGCCTCGGCCCCCAGGCCAGCGGCTGCCACAGCCGCCGCACCGCCA
>ENA-OQIL01000547-OQIL01000547.1-human-gut-metagenome-genome-assembly--contig:-NODE-547-length-12977-cov-3.910817_pt1 | contig 12977 bp, 15 predicted proteins | sample MGYA00242583_ERZ504748 | MGnify/ENA primary metagenome ERZ504748 (study PRJEB26092, sample SAMD00036191) | human gut metagenome | host: Homo sapiens | study: EMG produced TPA metagenomics assembly of...
GTAAAGTTGGAGAAAGTCGGAAAGCGTGTAGAAGTATATATAATAAGGTAAGAGAGCCGAACGGCTCTCTTTTGTTTCACGTGAAACAAAAGCCGGTTAATTTACCAGTTGTATCCTGTAAAACGGCAAAATACTTGATGTTTCACGTGAAACAGCTGTAAAAATACTGCGATTGCTTTGCAATTAAAAGTGCAATGTGATATAATGAAATCCGTAGAAAAAACCATGGACGAGAGGAAATGACTATGGGGAAGATTATACGCGTTTGCCAATCAAAAGGGCGGCGTGGGAAAAACTACAACCGCTATCAACCTCGCGGCAGCGTTGTCGGAGCGCGAAAAGCGCGTTCTGCTGTGTGATTTCGATCCACAGGGCAATGCAACCTCCGGTTTTGGCGTGGATCCGCGCTCACTGGAAACCTCGATTTACGACCTGATCGTAGCCGACCAACCGGATGTCAAGAGCGCCATCGTATCGACTAAGTGGGTTGATCTGCTGGGCGCGAATGTTAATCTGGCGGGCGCTGAGTTGGATTTGATTGGAATGTCCGACCGAGAGTATCGTCTGAAAAACGTACTCGATCAGGTGAAGGACGATTACGACTATGTATTTATCGACTGTCCGCCGTCACTCGGTCTGCTGACTCTCAACTGCCTGTGTGCAGCCGACAGCTTTCTGGTGCCGCTGCAGTGCGAGTATTACGCGCTCGAAGGTCTGAGTCAGTTGATGACGACCGTGCGCATGGTAAAGAAGGCGCTCAACCGCAAGCTGGTGATGGAAGGCGTGCTGTTGACCATGTTTGACGGACGCACCAATCTGTCGATTCAGGTGGTTGAGGAAGTGAAAAAGCACTTCCCGGGCGAGGTGTTTTCGGCTGTTGTGCCGCGCAACGTGCGTTTGAGTGAAGCGCCGAGCCACGGCAAGCCCATAACGGCATACGACAGAATGTGCCGCGGCGCAGAGGCTTATCTGGCTCTCGCGGACGAGATTCTGAAGAAAAATGACCGAAAGGGGAGAAGCTGATGGCAGGCGCAAAAATGGGTCTGGGCGGCGGCTTGTCCAACCTTTTCGGCAGTGATACCAGCGATTTAATGGAAGAAAGTCTGGATAACGGCACAAAAAACCTGCCTTTGGCAAAAATCGAGCCGAATCCCGATCAGCCGAGGAAGGTCTTTGATCAGGTATCTCTGGACGAGCTGGCAGAGAGCATTCGCCTGCACGGTGTCATCACACCAATCACGGTGCGCAAGAGCGAGAAGGACGGCTACTACCAGATCATTGCAGGTGAGCGCCGCTGGCGTGCAGCACGTCAGGCAGGTTTGGAAGACATTCCTGCGATGGTGCTTGAGGCTGAGGAAAACGAGGTCATGGAGCTGGCACTGATCGAAAATCTGCAGCGGCAGGACCTGAACCCGATCGAAGAAGCCGAAGGTTATGAGCGTCTGATGAAGCAGTTCGGACTGACGCAGGAGCAGGTTGCCAAGCGCGTGGTCAAGTCCCGTTCGGCAGTGGCGAACGCACTGCGTCTGCTGGCTTTGCCGACCGAGGTGCGGACGATGGTCAGCGAAGGCGAAATCTCCGGCGGTCACGCGCGGGCAGTCCTTGCAGTAAACGAAGCGGATAAGCGCGTAGAGGCAGCCAGACAGATGGTCGGCCTGTCGGTCCGTCAGTCGGAGGCGCTGGCCAAGCGCATGAACAAAAAACCGGTCGAAAAGCCTGAGCAAGTCGCCCGAGGTTTCCGTGGACTACATTGCCGAGCTGGAGAAGGAGCTGGAGGGCGCCCTCGGACGCAAGATCAGCATCCAGCAGGGAAAGCACAGCGGCCAGCTGACGCTGGAATATTACGGCGCAGAGGATTTGGAGCGGCTCAGTGAAGCACTCCGAAACCTGCGTGTATAAAGGAGGCAAGCAATGGACGAGCAGAATAAGCAGCCGGAACAGAACAAGCCGGAGAAAAAGCTCAGCCGCACCACGCTGACCTTTTATATCGTCGGACTGTTTTCTGTAGCGATTGCGCTGATCCTGATCAGCTATGTGGCGCAGTCGCGTGCGGATAAGCAGGTCGAAAATCTGAGCTCACAGCTGACACAGCAGCAGACCGTGGCACAGGGCGCAACCCAGAAAGTGGAAGATTTGCAGAAGCAGTATGACATACAGAACACTGCACTGGATAAGGTCCGCAAGACGCTGGACAACGAGCAGGCGGCAACCGATGTAGTCGGCGCGACCGAGCAGCGTATGGAGGAGCGTGAGGTGTATCAGTACCTTGCGCAGATCGGCGTTTCCCTGGCGGCGGCAAAGCAGACCGCGGATGCCCGCAAGACCTACGACGAAATGCTGACGAAATACAGCGAGGAGCGTTTGTTGGGCAGCAGCGAGGATGGCTTTGATGAGAACATCAGCAAACTGTTCCAGTCGGTCAAAGCTGCACTGGAGCAGGCTGAGCAAGCGCAGGATGCAGAGCCGAACGACACGGAAGAATAACACGTATATAATGTAAAAGGAGATATAGATACAATGCTGGATATCAAATTTGTCCGCACCAATCCGGATGCGGTAAAGGAAAACATCAAGAAGAAGTTCCAGGACGAGAAGCTCCCGATGGTTGACGAGGTCATCGAGTTTGACGCGAAGTACCGTGCAGCCAAGACCCGCTGTGACGAGCTGCGTGCACAGCGCAACAAGAAGTCCAAGGAAATCGGCGGTCTGATGGCTAAGGGTCAGAAGGAAGAGGCTGAGAAGATCAAGGCCGAGGTTAAGGCAATGGCCGACGAGATGACCAAGCTCGAGGAGGACGAAAGACCTTCGCTGAGGAAGTCAAGAACCGTATGATGGTCATCCCGAACATCATTGACCCGTCCGTTCCGATCGGCAAGGACGATTCCGAGAACGTTGAGATTGAGAAGTTTGGCGATCCGGTCGTTCCGGATTTCGAGGTTCCGTATCACGTTGATATTATGGAGTCCTTCGACGGCATCGACCTCGATGCTGCACGCCGCACCTCCGGCAACGGCTTCTACTACCTGAAGGGTGATATTGCCCGTCTGCATTCCTCCATCCTGTCCTACGCACGCGACTTCATGATCGACCGCGGCTTCACCTACTACATTCCGCCGTTCATGATTCACGGTGATGTCGTTAAGGGCGTTATGTCCTTTAAGGAAATGGAGAACATGATGTACAAGATCGAGGGCGAGGACCTGTACCTGATCGGCACCAGCGAGCACTCCATGATCGGCAAGTTCATCGACACCATCAACGATGAGGAAACCCTTCCGCAGACCCTGACCAGCTACTCTCCGTGCTTCCGTAAGGAAGTCGGCGCACACGGCATCGAGGAGCGCGGCGTATACCGTATTCACCAGTTTGAGAAGCAGGAAATGGTTGTTGTCTGCAAGCCGGAAGAGAGCAAGATGTGGTATGACAAACTGTGGCAGAACACGGTTGACTTCTTCCGTTCGATGGACATTCCGGTTCGTACGCTCGAGTGCTGCTCCGGCGACCTGGCTGACCTGAAGGTTAAGTCCTGCGACGTAGAGGCATGGTCGCCGCGCCAGAAGAAGTACTTCGAGGTAGGCTCCTGCTCCAACCTTGGCGACGCACAGGCTCGCCGTCTGGGCATCCGTGTCCGCAGCAAGGAGAATCCGAAGGAGCTGTACTTCGCACACACGCTGAACAACACCGTTGTTGCACCTCCGCGTATGCTGATCGCATTCCTCGAGAACAACCTGCGTGAGGACGGCTCGGTTGCAATCCCGAAGCCGCTTCAGCCGTATATGGGCGGCATGACTGAGATCCGCAGAAAGTAATTTATCTTACTATAGAAAAAAGGAGAGATTCCAATGCAGGTTGGTATTAAGGGCGAGAAGAAGTTCACCGTAACCAAGGATCAGCTGGCATGCAATGTAGGCAGCGGTCTGGTATCCGTGTTTGCCACCCCGATGATGATCGCAGCTATCGAGAACACTGCAGCAGGCAGCGTAGCCAGTGAGCTGGAAGAGGGTAAGACCACGGTCGGCACGCTGGTAAACGTAAGCCACGTTGCCGCTACGCCGGAGGGCATGGAAGTCCGCATCGAGACCGAGCTGACCGAGATCGCGCCGAACGGCAAGATGCTCACCTTCAAGGTTGCCGCATATGATGAGGCAGGCCTGATCGGTGAGGGCACGCATCAGCGCGCTATCGTAGCGAAGGAGCGCTTTGAGCAGAAGGCACAGAGCAAGCTGTCCAAGTAAAAATAAGCAAAAGAAAAACGCTGTGGAGAGATTCCACAGCGTTTTTTGTTGGTGCGGGTAACAGGACTTGAACCTGCACGTCGAGGACACCAGAACCTAAATCTGGCGCGTCTGCCAATTCCGCCATACCCGCAGGTAAGATTAGTATACCCTTTTTGCGGGTATTTGTCAATCTTGATGATATGCTCATCGGGAGTGGGCACATTGCGAAGCGAGGGAATCTGCGCTGACGCCGCGCGGCGCACAAGAGGGTAGACACCTGCGGTTTCCACCCTCTTGTGAATCACCCCTTTCCTAAGAGAGCTTGCGCTAGATTACCGATATGTGACCGCTCCGAAATATGGGGAACGGCAGAGACTTTTTTCTTCTGTAGGGGAGCACAGTGTGCTCCCATGCCGAAACCTATACGCAGTGCTGGATACCGTTCTGCTACACAGACGGGCTACTCTACGCAGGCGCGGCATAACCGTGCCGCGCAACTCGTTAGCGCGTTATGATAGACAGCACCTACGAGGATAAATTGTACCAAATGCCTAATCCGCAGGTGCCGTGCGGTACAACGCGCCAAAGAGTTGCGCGACACTGTTATGTCGCGCCTGCGCAGACTTTCCGGTCTGTGTAGCAGAATACTATCTGACCCTGCGAACAGGTTGAGAAAGATACGGAAGAAAAAATCCTCTGCCGTTCCCCATTATCGAAGCGGTCGCCGGTCTCTGGTCTGCGCCAGACTAAGAAATAAAGGGAAACGGGAGTTAAGAGGGTAGAAACCGCAGGTGTCTACCCTCTTGCCCCTGCCGCGGGTGCGGCGAATCCTGCATGAGCAAACTCCTACGCAAAACTAAGGATTCCCCCTTGCAATCTGCGATATTTCGTGATATATTGTTAGTTAGTAAAAGCTAACCAGCTCGGGTACAAAAGGAGCATTACACCCATGTTGAAAATTACTCTCGGCGTTGACGGCATGATGTGCGGCATGTGCGAAAGCCATGTCAACGATGCGGTTCGCAAGGCATTTCCTGTGAAGAAGGTCACTTCCTCTCACGGCAAGGGGCAGACGGTTATCCTCACTGAGCAGGATCTCGATGAGCAGGCTGTCCGCGATGCGGTAAACGCTACCGGCTACACCGTTACGTCCTTTTCCAAGGAGCGATATGAGAAAAAGGGACTGTTTTCCTTTCTGCATAAATGAGCAGAGTAAGGCCGCTTTGCAGCGGCTTTGCTTTTCAACATAGGTTAGCAAAATCTAACCTAATAAACCGATATATACCAACGGAGGAAATCGCAGTGCTGGAAACTCTGCTCAAACCGAATACCGGCGCATCGCTGTCCGGCTGCGTACGCTGGACCCAGCCGATGGATGGCGTGCGCGTGTGCGATTTTGACTGCGCGCTGAGCGTGCCGCCGGCCATGCCTGCGGAGCCATCCGAGGTGCCGTGCGAGGTGCTATTCTGCCGGCAGGGCGGTCTGCGGCTGACCATGACCAATGGGCGGCAAGTGTTTCTGCATGAGCACGAGGTACTGCTGCTGCTCGGCGCAAGTGTGCAGAGCCTTTCGGTCGCGGACGGATTGTTCAGCGGTGAGCTGGTGCTCATCGAGCAGAGCGCAGCGGCACCGTGCCGTCTGACGGTCAACGCAGCACGAATCAAAGCACGAGTCACTCCGCATATGGGCTGCGTAGTGCTGCGCAGCGCGGTGTGGATTGATAGTCTGGCTGCGGCACTGCAGTCCGTTCCGGAGCAGGACAGAGCCGCCTACAGTGCAATCAAGGCCATTGAGCTGCTGTACCTCATCAGTACAGACAGTCCGCTGCTGACGATACCGCCGGAATCCGTCTCCCGCGATCACTATCTGACCGATACAGTGAGGCAGGTACAAGAGTATATGGTATCGCACCTGTCCGACCCGCTTACGATCGACCAGCTGTCTGCACGGTTCCGCATTTCGCCAACCGCCCTGAAGGATATATTTCGGCAGACCTACGGTCGGCCGATCCACCAGTATCTGCTCGAAAAGCGGCTGCAGCATGCTGCCGAACTGCTGCATCGGAGTCCGCTCTCCATCGTGGATATTGCGGCGGCGGTCGGCTATAACAGCGCCAGTCAGTTCGGCGTGGCGTTCAAGCGCCGCTATCAGACTGACGCCCTCACAGTATCGCCGACAATCCCAAAAAAGTTAGCAAAATGCAACTATTTTGATAATAAAACTAAAGATTAGCGGCAACAAACTGCAAAAATGTCCGATTCCGTGCGTTTCATGTCTAAAGCTGTGCGACAAGCAGGAAAATTTGTGATATGATAATCGCAAATAAAAAACACACCATGTTTGGAGGTGTACTGTATGAAGCAGCATCGTTTTTGGGCATGGGCCGCGCTGTTCTGCATGGTAATGACGATGGTTACCGGCTGTAAGCGCAAGTGAGATTGATAGGAGGAACATATTATGAAGAAGATTTACAAGGACATCGCCGTATTTGTTGGTGGCACTCTGTTCGGTTCCGCAGGTATCAAGCTGCTGAGCAGCAAGGATGCTAAGAACGTATATACCCATGCTACCGCAGCGGTTCTTCGCATGAAGGATACTGTTATGAATACCGTTGACTGCGTTAAGGAGAACGTCGGCGACATCCTCGCTTCCGCAGAGGAGATCAACGAGAAGCGCGCTGCTGAGGCAGAGGCTGCTGCTGTTGAGGATGCAGACATTGAGGTTGAGCTGACCGATGAGGACCCGACTGCTGCTCCGGTTGAGGCATAAGAACCTGTTGCCAAACCGTGGTTTGGCGGACAGGAAGAACGGACTGTGAGCCGTTCCAAAGTCGCCCGAAAGTTCCCGTTCGGAAGCTTTCTCCCTCTTAGGGAATGAAAATCGAGGCACATGTTCCCGTTTTCATGGGACGAATATCAAAGAGGGGCAGAGCCCCTCTTTTCCTATCTACCGGAAGTAAGCTGGAGGTAATTTTACTATGAAAGCATTCATTGAACACGAAAGCCGCGGACGGCTTCGTGTGCGCATGAAGCAGTACCGCATGACGCTGGAGCAGGCTGATCTGCTGGAGGCGTATCTGCAGAATCAGCCGGGTGTACTCAACGCAGCCGTGCACGAGCGCACCTGCTGTGCTGTCATCCGCTACATCGGTGACCGCGAGAATATCATCCGCGCGATCGCTCAGTTTAACTATACTGCACCGTCTGTTACGGCGCTGACGCCGACCCACAGCGGCCGCGCGCTCAACCGTGAGTATCAGGAAAAGCTGGTCGGCAAGGTTATTACGAAGTTTGCCTGCACGCTGTTCCTGCCAACGCCGCTGCAGATTGCACGCACGATCTGGCTGTCGCTGCCGTTCCTCGGCCGCGGTCTCAAGCGCCTGATTCACAGAGAGCTGAAGGTTGAGCTGCTTGACGCGCTGTCCATCGGTGTTTCGATGGTACGCCGGGACTTCTCCACGGCAGGCTCGGTTATGTTCCTGCTCGATATCGGTGAACTGCTCGAGGAGTGGACGCACAAAAAGTCGGTTGACGATCTGGCGCGCTGTATGTCGCTCAACGTAAAACGCGTATGGCTCAAAACCGATGACGCAGAGGTACTTGTACCGCTGTCAAACATCGCTGTCGGTGATCACATTCTGGTTCGCATGGGCAGCGTCATCCCGCTGGACGGTGAGGTTATTGAAGGCGAAGTCATGGTTAATCAGGCATCGCTTACCGGAGAATCCATGCCGGTTGCAAAGCGTCCGGGTACGCAGGTTTACGCCGGCACGGTCATCGAGGAAGGCGACTGCGTGATCGAGGTCACACAGTCCTCCGGCGAGAGCCGCTACGACAAGATCGTTTCCATGATCGAGCAGTCCGAGCAGCTGAAGAGTGCTGCTGAGAGCCATGCCGCCAATCTGGCGGACAAGCTGGTGCCGTACACGCTGGTCGGCAGTGCGCTCAGCTACGCACTGACCCGCAATGTCACCCGTGCACTGTCCGTGCTGATGGTTGACTTCTCCTGCGCGCTCAAGCTGGCTATGCCGCTGGCGGTTCTGTCCGCCATGCGTGAGGCAAGCATGTATCATATCACGGTCAAGGGCGGCAAGTTCCTCGAGGCTGTCGCGCAGGCGGATACCATTGTATTCGACAAGACCGGCACGCTGACGCACGCCTGCCCGGTGGTTGCCAAGGTTATTCCGTTCGGTGGTCGTTCCGAAGACGACATGCTGCGCGTTGCAGCCTGCCTGGAGGAGCATTTCCCACACTCTATGGCGAACGCCGTTGTCCGCGCTGCGCGTGAGCGCAATCTGGCGCACGAGGAAATGCACTCGCAGGTTGAGTATATCGTAGCGCACGGCATTTCCAGCATGGTTGAAAACAAGAAGGTCGTTATCGGCAGTGCACACTTTATCTTCGAGGATGAAAAGTGTACGGTTCCGGCCGGTGAGCAGGAGAAGTATGATGCACTCCCGCCCGAGTTCTCGCACCTGTATCTGGCCATCGGCGGTGAGCTGGCGGCCGTTATCTGCATCGCAGACCCGCTTCGTCCGGAGGCCCACGATGTGATGAAGGCGCTGCGCGCCCTCGGCATCAAGCGTACAGTCATGCTGACCGGCGACAGTGAGCGCACGGCAGCGGCTATCGCGGCTGAGGTCGGCGTGGACGACTACCGCGCTGAGGTTCTGCCGGAGGACAAGGCAAACTTTGTCGAGCAGGAACGCGCGGCAGGCCATACGGTCATCATGCTCGGCGACGGTATCAACGATTCTCCGGCGCTGTCGGCGGCTAACGTTGGCGTAGCCATCAGCGACGGCGCTGCCATCGCCCGTGAGATTGCGGACATCACCATCGCAGCCGAGAATCTGTTTGAGCTGGTTGCGCTGCGCCGTATCGCACGGGGTCTGATGAGCCGTATCAACTTCAATTACCGCTTCGTAATCGGCTTTAACGGTTCGCTGATCGGTCTGGGCGTTGCCGGCGTGCTGGCTCCCGCAACATCTGCGATGATGCACAACCTGTCTACGCTGGGCATCAGCCTGCGCAGCATGACCAATCTGATCGATTCTTCCGAGACGACCCGTCTGCTGGAGAGCCGCTAATTTAGAGTGAAAGTTTGAGAGTGGAGAGTGAAGCGCTTTCCACTCTTTCTTTTCAGGCATAGCAAAACCCCGCCTTTGACGGGGTTTTGTGTTTCTATAACTGTTTGAAAAACTGTAGTTTTTACTTCTGCTGCCACGCCATTCTATAATCTTTTTCTCCGGTAGCTTCATCCAGGCCGCTGTACTGAATTTCAAATCCTTCTCTTTGATAAAAAGATATTGCTGGTGTGTTTTTTTGATATACATTCAAAATCAGTTTGCTTTTTGTATTCTTTACATAATTCAGCAGTATTTTACCAATACTCTGCGACTGCATTGCCTCAGAAACAAAAATGCCTTCAATATATTCACCATTCAGCCCGATAAATCCTTGTATCTTCTGATTGTCCTCATAGACATAGACAGTTGCCTGCAACAGCAGTTCTTTCACAAGCTCCAAATTACTTTTCCAATATTGGGCAGGGATAAAATAATGCGCCTTTATATTGGTATCCAGCCATATATCGGCAACTTGATTGATATCTGCTTTTCGTAATTTTCTAATCATAGCGGGGGACTCTCCTGCAAATTTGATTGTTACACAATAGAAGGTAATGTCAGATACGTTACCGGATTCGGAAACGTAAACAGCGGGCGCTGTTCGCCGCTGGCGTTGATCAGCGTGAGGGACAGCGTGCGCAGGTCATTCGTCGGCAGCGGCACAAGCTGTGTCCACTCGGTGCGGATAAACCGGTCCGGACCGGTCTCGGTCAGCGTGTAAGTTCCGTTATGGTATGCAAGGAACAGGGGCTGTCCCAGAGCAGGCTGCATTTCCAGAGAAATGGCGGCATTCCGGTCTCGATGGATTGCAAAAAAGCGCGTCAGCAGCGCATACGGCGGCTTGAGTTTGTTCTGTCCGGTCAGGCGCAGTGTACCGCAGTCGCGCCAGCGCGGCACGGAACAGATATGCCGGGCGTCCCACTCGGTCACCGGATCAAAAATGTGCTGCCCAATGTCGGAATCGGCCATAAACCATTCGGTGTAGGGGAGACCATAGGCGTTTTCGCCGTCTGCGGAAAACAAAACCGAATAGGTGAATTCGTCGGCCTGTCCGCACGGCTGAAGGTGATATTTTGTTCCGTCAAATGTCAGAGAACCGGTTTCACCGTCCGGTGTGCGCAAGGTGAGCGTGCTGGGTTCGTCTGCTTCGGCAAGCTCATACAGTACAGAATCATCTATGACCTCGCGGTCAGAGGAGATTGTCAGCGTGCCGAAATCAGCCGCCATAACGGGATAAGCACATAGAACCAGCGCCAAAACGGCAGATAACAGGCGTTTTTTCATATAATCGCCTCCTTGGATGCTGCTTTATCTGCAATCACTTTCTTTTCGCTTTCTAATTCCTTATTTTTTCCTCTCTGATAATTTTGTTTGATCAAACTGGAATTTGGTGTGTGCTTTATAAATTTTTTCCGATCCACTCAAGTTCGTTCATGGAATCCTTATTTTTTTCAAGTTCATCTCTGGCTGTTGCGTAATATGATTTTTTGAAAAGCATATCCCATGAAAGATATTTTGCCATACAGTCAAACTGCTTATCAATCAGCTCATACTGGATACTGCCTACGGGAGAACCACCTACAACAATTGTGCCAACTTTTTTGTTTTTTAACTGCAATCCACGGCAGTAGCACTTATCAATGATAAGTTTCAATTGTGCTGACATTCCCCACCAATAAACTGGTGTAGCAAAAAGAATCATATCTGCGGCAGCAATTTTATCAATTGTAGAATTTGTATCATCCTTATCGACGCATCCCTTAGAGCATTGACAGACACCACATCCCTTGCATGGTGCAATGTTGAGTTTGTCGGGTTCAATGATTTCAATTTTATTCTTTTCTGACGCTCCTTTTATAAATGCATTGATTGCTGCCAGCGTATTTCCTTTTCTGGCACTTCCATTAATGATTACAATTTTCATGCGTGTATCCTCCAACTTCCGATTTATCATTCTACTGTGACTTCACTATACCATGAATACCCCCGAAACACAATCACCCATTGACACCACCGATATTCCGATAGATAATATAGGCAATAGAGAAACTTTACGCAAGAAGGGAAGTGCTTCAACGAATGAAACGCAGCTACGAGATGGACCTGTGCAGCGGTCCGCTGCTGAGCAAAATCCTGCTGTTTTCGCTGCCGCTGATTCTTTCGGGTGTGCTGCAGCTGCTGTTCAACGCGACCGACATTGTTGTAGTCGGCAAATTTGCGGGCAGCAATGCGATGGCGGCGGTCGGCTCGACCACCTCGCTGTTCAACCTGCTGGTCAACTCATTCATCGGTATTTCGGTCGGCGCGAACGTGCTTGTCGCACGGCATTACGGCGAGCGGGATTACGACGGCGTACAGCAGACCATCCAGACGGCGCTGCTCACCGGCTTAATCGGCGGCACGATACTGATCGTGCTCGGCGTTGTGCTCGCACGTCCCATGCTGACGCTGATGGCCACACCGGACGAGGTTATCGACCAGGCCGTGCTGTACATGCAAGTGTACTTCATCGGTATGCCGGCAACCATGATCTACAACTTCGGTGCAGCCGTGCTGCGTGCCGTGGGCGATACCCGGCGTCCGCTGTACTTCCTGATGGCGGCAGGCGTGATGAACGTCCTCGGCGACCTGCTGTTTGTGTGCCTGCTCGGCATGGGCGTTGCCGGAACTGCGATCGCCACCGTGCTCAGCCAGTGTGTCTCTGCGGCGCTGACCGTGCTGTGCCTTGTAAAATCGGACGGCATGTGCCATCTCGACTTGCGCCGTCTGCACTTCCACATGGATAAGTTCCTGAGAATCATGCAGGTCGGTCTGCCTGCCGGTATGCAGAGCGTTATTTTCAATATCTCGAACGTACTCATTCAGTCCTCGGTCAACAGCTTCGGCGCAGTAACGGTTGCGGGCAACACGGCAGCCGCCAACATTGAGGGGTTTGTGTACATTTCGATGAACGCGCTCTATCAGACCTCCATCAGCTTCACCAGCCAGAATCTCGGTGCAAAGAATTATCACCGCATCGACCAGACACTCGTGCGCTGCATGTGCATCGTCACACTGATCGGTCTGGTGCTCGGCAACGGCGCACATCTGCTCGGCAATCATCTGCTGCACATCTACTCGGATGATCTGGAGGTCATCTCGTTCGGTATGCAGCGCCTGTCGGTCATCAGCGTCACCTACTGCCTGTGCGGCATGATGGATGTGCTCGCGGGCACAATACGCGGTCTGGGCTATTCCATGCTGCCAATGATCGTCTCACTGATTGGCGCATGTGTGTTCCGTATCATCTGGATTTTTACGGTCTTTCGTGTGCAGCATACGCTGTTCATCCTGTATGCGTCCTACCCGATCTCGTGGATACTGACCATCCTGGCGCACTTTGTGTGCTACCTGATCGTGCGGAAAAAGGTTTTCCGGCCGCAGGAGACATGAGAGCGCGTTTTTCTCCGGAAAACGGTTGTAATTGACGGTTAAATATAGTATAATACTCGTGCAATGCGGGAATTTCCCGCGCAATAAGTAAATAAGCGAACAGTCGGTGCCGCTGTATGTTTTTGAACAGGACAGCGGGTAAAAGGGAAGCAGGTGCAAATCCTGCACGATCTCGTCACTGTAAGCGGGGAATGAACTGCCAT
>ENA-OQIL01000548-OQIL01000548.1-human-gut-metagenome-genome-assembly--contig:-NODE-548-length-12974-cov-6.301393_pt1 | contig 12974 bp, 5 predicted proteins | sample MGYA00242583_ERZ504748 | MGnify/ENA primary metagenome ERZ504748 (study PRJEB26092, sample SAMD00036191) | human gut metagenome | host: Homo sapiens | study: EMG produced TPA metagenomics assembly of...
AACACCTACCCCCATCTGCTGATCGCCCCCGCACTGATGATCAGCGTGATGATCCTTGTGTTCAACCTGTTCGGCGATGGCCTGCGCGATGCCTTTGACCCGAAGCTGAAGAATTGATGAGGTGAACGAAGATGAGCGAAAAAATTCTTGATATCAAGGAAGAGCGCCTTTCCTTCTTCACCCCTGCCGGTGAGGTCAAGGCACTGAACGGCGTTTCCTTTGCGATGAACCAGGGCGACGTGCTGGGCATCGTGGGCGAGTCCGGTTCCGGCAAGTCCGTTACCGCTTACTCGGTCATGGGCCTGACCGCCTACCCCGGCAAGCTGGTGGGCGGCACCGTGTGGTTCAACGGCCACGAGATCGAGAACATGAAGGAGAAGGACTTCCGCAAGATCCGCGGCAACGAAGTCTCCATCATCTTCCAGGACCCCATGACCAGCCTGAACCCGGTGTACACCATCGGCAACCAGATCGTGGAGGTCATCCGCCTGCACACCAAAAAGAGCAAGCAGGAAGCCTGGGCACGCGCCGAGGAGCTGCTGGAGCTGGTCGGCATCAACGAGCCGGAAAAGCGCCTGAAGCAGTACCCCCACGAGCTGTCCGGCGGTATGCGCCAGCGCGTGATGATCGCCATCGCCCTGGCCTGTGAGCCCAAGCTGCTGATCGCAGACGAGCCCACCACCGCGCTGGACGTGACCATCCAGGCACAGATCCTGGAGCTGATGCAGGAGCTGCGCAAGAAGCTGGGCATGAGCATCATCATGATCACGCACGACCTGGGCGTCGTGGCTTCCATGTGCGAAAAGATCGCCGTCATGTACGCCGGCCACATCGTGGAGTACGGCACCACCGACGAGATCTTCTACCAGCCGGGCCACGAGTACACCAAGGGCCTGATCAACTCCATCCCCAAGCTGAACACCGAGGTGCGTGAGCGTCTGGTGCCCATTGAGGGTACCCCTGTGGACCTGCTGAATCCGCCGGCCGGCTGCCCCTTTGCACCCCGCTGCAAGAACTGCATGAAGATCTGTCTGAGCAAGATGCCTCCGCGCACCGAGCTCAGCGACACCCACTATACCTACTGCTGGCTGCAGCAGAAGGCTGCATTTGAGAAAGGGGAAAAGGCAGAATGAGTGAACAGAAAACGCTGGTTGAAGTCCAGCACCTGCAGCAGTATTTCCCCGCCGGCGGTGTGGGCAAGAACCGCAAGTATGTTCAGGCCGTGGATGACGTGAGCTTTGCCATCCGCAAGGGCGAGACCCTGGGTCTGGTGGGCGAGTCCGGCTGCGGCAAGACCACCACCGGCCGCACCCTGCTGCGCCTGTACGAGCCCACCGGCGGTAAGATCTACTATGACGGCAACCTGCTGTTTGATAAGGAAAAGAAGATCGCCGTGGATATGCTGCCCTACCGCCGCCGGATGCAGATCGTGTTCCAGGACCCCTACGCAAGCCTGGACCCCCGCATGACCATCGGTGACATCGTGGGTGAAGGCATCGACATCCATCACCTGGCTGAGAACGAAAAGGACCGCCACGACAAGATCATCGCCCTGCTGGAGCGCGTGGGCCTGAACAGCGAGCACGCAAACCGCTACTGCCACGAGTTCTCCGGCGGTCAGCGTCAGCGCGTGGGCATTGCCCGTGCACTGGCTGTGAACCCCGAGTTCATCGTCTGTGATGAGCCGGTCTCCGCACTGGACGTGTCCATTCAGGCACAGGTCGTCAATATGTTCGAGGATCTGCAGCAGGAAATGGGCCTGACCTACCTGTTCATCGCCCATGACCTGAGCGTGGTCAAGCACATCTCCAACCGCATCGGCGTCATGTACCTGGGCAAGCTGGTGGAGCTGGCCGACAGCTTTGAGCTGATCGCCCACAGCATCCACCCCTACACCCGCAGCCTGATCTCTGCCATCCCGGTGGCAGACCCCATCACGGCCCGTCAGTCCAAGCGTATCGTGCTGCAGGGCGACGTGCCCAGCCCCCTGAACCCGCCGTCCGGCTGCCGCTTCCGCACCCGCTGCCCCTACGCAGACGAGCGGTGCGCCGCCGAGGTGCCGGAGTTCAAGGAAGTGACCAGCGGCCACTGGGCAGCCTGCCACCATCTGGACAAGGTGAAGTAAAAACACTTCATTCTCCTGAAAGATGAACACATCTCATCTTTCGGCTGAAATATTGTAACGAAATGGTTACAGACACCCGTTGGGGCTTGTAACCAAAGCGCGAACGCATTATACTATTCGTGTTCCTCCGGAGGACAGGATGTTTTGGCAGACCGTGCTCCGGATCGAATATAGAGGCGGCTGGGGGAACCTGGCACACTCAATTTGATTTTAAGGGAAGGGATATTTACTATGAAACGCATTTCTCGTCGTAATTTCCTCAAGGTCGCTGGTGTCAGCGCCGCTGCTCTGGGCCTGGCAGCCTGCGGCGGCAGCAAGTCCGGTTCTACCGCAACCTCTGGTTCTACTGCCGGTTCTACCGCTGGCGGCGTCAACACCGCTGGCTTCACCGTCCAGTATGGTTCTAACCCCGAGACTCTGGACCCCGCTCTGAACAGCGCTATTGATGCCTCTAACACCATCATCACCATCTTTGAGCCCCTGCTGCTGATCAACGAGAACAACGAGGTCATCGGCGGCCAGGCTGAGAGCTGGGAAGCCAGCGAGGACGGCCTGACCTGGACCTTCACCATGCGTGACGGCCTGAAGTGGAGCGACGGCACCGACCTGACCGCTAAGGACTTCGAGTACAGCTTCAAGCGTATGGCCAACCCCGACACCGCAGCTCCCTACGCAGAGACCTGCCTGGGCATGATCGACGGTTTTGACGCAGCACAGGCCGGTGATCCCGATGCCCTGAACGTCAAGGCAAGCGATGACGGCAAGACCCTGACCATCGTGCTGTCCTACCCCTGCTCTTACTTCGACAAGATGGCCGCATTCGCAGCTATGAGCCCTGTCCAGCAGGCTACTGTTGAGGCCAACGGCGACAGCTGGTGCACCTCCGCTGACACCTTCGTGTCCAACGGCCCCTACATGATCACCGACTGGACCCCCTCCGAGCGCATCGTGCTGAGCAAGAACCCCAACTACGTTGGCGGCTGGGACAACTCCAAGATCGTCTCTGACACCATCACCCTGCTGCTGCTGGAGGACTCTTCTGCTTCCTATGCAGCTTACAACAGCGGTGAGGCTGTCCTGATCAAGGACGTGCCCACCGATGAGATCCCCAGCCTGACCAAGGCTGAGGACGGCGGCGACTTCTATGTTGACACCATCCTGGGCACCTACTACGTCAGCCTGAACCTGCAGCGTGATGCCTTCAAGGATGCCAAGGTCCGCAAGGCTCTGAGCCTGGCCATCGACCGTGACTACGTTGCCAACACCATCATGCAGGGCACCTACACCACCGCCGACAGCATCGTTGGCCCTGGCATCGTGGACGAGAGCGGTTACTTCCACGACAACGGCAATGCTCCCTACATCTCTGCCGACTACGAGGCAAACCTGGCCGAGGCTAAGAAGCTGCTGGAAGAGGCTGGCTATCCCAATGGCGAGGGCTACCCCACCATCGAGTACAGCACCAACGACGCTGGCTACCATGTGCCTCTGGCAGAGTACCTGCAGCAGGCTTGGGGCGATCTGGGCATCACCCTGACCATCAACAAGATGGAGTGGTCCTCCTTCACCCCCGCTCGCCGTGCAGGCGAGTACGATGTTGCCCGTAACGGCTGGGTCATGGACTACAACGATCCCTCCAACATGCTGGATCTGTTCTGCACCAGCAACGGCAACAACGATGGTAAGTACGCCAACCCCGACTTCGATGCTGCGATTGATGCTTCCCGCGTTGCGGATTCTGCTGAGCACTTTGCACAGCTGCACAAGGCTGAGGACATCCTCATGGAGGATACCGGCTGCCTGCCCATCGCTTACTACAACGACTACTGGCTGCAGAGCCCCACTCTGAAGGGCACCTGGCACAGCCCCTACGGCTACTGGTACCTGCAGTACGGCTACATCGAGGGCTAATCGCCCCGGTGCGGCGTACAGCGTGAGCTGAACCGTAAATCACAGGCACCCCGCTTACCGGAAACGGCAGGCGGGGTGCCTTTTTGCGTGCAGGACCGAAAAACGGACGTCTTGCACATCCCCGGTGGGCTATGATACAATAAAAGATGATCAAAGCACAAAGGGGAGAGAAGAATGGAGCAAAACGCCTGTGTCCGTACTGCATGGGGGAGCTGCCCCCCGCCGCCGACGAGCTGCTGTGCACTGCGGCAAGGTGTTTGCGGGGCGCAACCCCGCCGGCTGCCTGCCCGTGGGCACGGTGCTGGCCGGGCGCTACACCGTGGGCGAGATGCGGAGCCTGGACGGGGAGGGCATCCTGTACCGGGGCGTGGAGAACCTGGGCTGCTTCCGGGTGACCATTAAGGAATATCTGCCGGTGACCCTGTCTGCCGAGCGGGGCGCGGACTGCATCCTGCAGCCCAAGACCGGCAGCGAGGTGCTGTTCAAGACCACCCGCATGGACTTTGCCGACCTGTACCGGGCGCTGGAGCGCATCACCCCGGCCACCGGGCTGGAAGCCGTGCTGGACGTGGTGGAGGCCAACAACACCGTGTATGCGGTGATGGAGAACCTGGGCGGCACCCCGCTGGACCAGTGGCTGGAAGCGCAGGGCGCGCCGCTGCGCCCGGACGACGCCTGTGCCATGCTGCAGCCGGTGTTTGAGGGCGTGGCCGCCATGCACAAGATCGGGCTGGTGCACCGGGGCATCTGCCCGGAGAACCTCCGGGTGATGGCCGACGGCCGGTGCCGTCTGGCGGGTTACGCCACGGTGGGCCTGCGCACCGCCGGAAGCGGCCTGCGCGAGCAGCTGTACGAGGGGTATTCGGCCCCGGAGCAGTATTCCACCGCCGAGTTTGAGGGCCGCTACACCGACGAATACGGCCTTGCAGCGGTGTTCTACCGCATGGTGTGCGGGCAGGCCCCGGTGCCGGCCGCCCAGCGCATGGTGTCGGACTCCAACCCCCGCGCCCGCACCGTGAACAGCGCCGTGCCGGGCTATGTGTCGGACGTGCTGCAGATGGGCCTGCGGCTCAAGCCCATGGAGCGCATCCAGACCGTGCCGCAGCTGGTGCAGGCGCTCTCTTCCAAAGAGTACACCGAGGAGCTGGGCCGCACCATGAAGCCAGAGACCCCGGTGGGCCAACCGGAAGAAAAGGCCCATCTGCTCAGCGTCAAGGGCCTGCTGGCGGGCATCCTGATCCTGCTGGCCATTCTGCTGGTGCTCATGGTGTGGACCATGGTGAGCCACAGCCTGCCCTCGGCGTCGTCGGGATCGGTGGAGTCGGAACCGGCCAGCAGCGAGGTGCTGGAGCCCCAGAATCTGGTGCCCAGCTTCATCGGCATGGATTACGCCCAGGTGCAGAACAACCGGGAGTACACCGGCATGTACCTGTTCTACGTCACCGAGGAGTACAGCGATACCGTCCCGGCCGGGCAGATCATGACCCAGGAACCGGCGGCGGACACGGTGCTCAAGGCAGGGGAGACCATTCGTCTGGTGGTCAGCAAGGGCCCGCAGAAGGTGGAAATGCCCACCATCGTCGGCTTTACACAGGCCGCCGCCGTAGAGGTGCTGCAGAGCCGCGGCCTGCTGGCCAGCTGCTTCATGGTGGTGAACGACGGCTCCTATGCCGCCGGATGCGTGGTGTCAGCCAGTGAACCGGCGGGCGCACAGGTGGACGTGGGCACGGTGATCACCGTGTATATCGCGGCGGACCCCAGCGTGGAGATCACCACCCCGCCCGAGGAACCGGCAGCCACCGAACCCACCACGGCCCCGGCTGACCCGGAGACCCCCGCAGACGGCGGGGACCCTGCCGCCGACCCGGAGCAGGGGACCAAGTGAGCACGGAAGGATCGTTTTAAATCTGCAAATCCGGCAGGGCTGCGGCCTTGCCGGGTTTGTTTTTTGCCGGAGGGGAGCGCCGTTGCTGCGGCAGGCAAAACGGCTTCTGCGGGCAGAACGGGCGGCGGCCCCGGTGCTCCCCATAGTTCCGGGGTGGGAAACTGCGGCGAGTCATTTGTCCGTTCGTTTGTGTTGCAGTGCAACAAAAACGTTCCCGTCCGCAACAAATGCGCAATTCAAAAACTGTGAAAATCGTTCATTTTTTCGTGCAATTTTACCACTTCGAGGCCGATCTGTCCGTCAATCGGCCGAAATTTCCGTACAGGCTTTTTTTTCGTGCAATTTACCCCCTTGAATTTTTTGGAAAACGTATATAATATAGGATTATAAGGACTGCCCAGCGGGCGTCTATTTTGTGCTGTAGGTTTCTGAAAAGTTGTGCGAGGAACACAGTCTCTAGTGAAGTGAGGAGGACGATTATGAGAAAAAAGTCCAAGAAGAAGCAGATCGTTGCGATGACGCTGGCCCTTTCGGTGCTCAGCAGCTCGGTTGGCATGTGCGGTGCCTCCGCAGCCGAAGCCCTGTCCGACACGGATGGCTCCGGCCTGCAGGTGACCGTTGTCCCGCTGGCTGACAATACCGAAACCCCCGCCCCGACCGCCGAGAGCAAGACCCCGGCGCAGAAGGAGGAGACCCCTGTCGAGAAGGACCAGCCTGCCGCTTCCACCGGTGACAACACCGACCAGCCCACCGACGGCGAGGGCGAAGGCGACAACAACACCTCTTCTGACGATAAACCCACCATCGAGCGCCCGGAGCAGTCCGAGACCGTCGAGACCCTGCCCGGCACCGCCGAGGATAACATCGACCACATCAAGGGCGAGGACAAGGACGACACCGAAGATAAGGGCGATTCCGGCGAGGAGACCCCCGACACCGGCGATACGGACACCGGCGACACGGAGGAAAAGGGCGAGGAAGGTTCCGGCTCTGAGGAGACCCCGGAGGAAAAGCCCGAAGAGAAGCCCGAGGAGAAGCCCGAGGAGAAGCCTGAGGAAGATTTGGACTACTCCGTTGCCTATGACCCGGACACCGGTCACTTCAAGGTCACCTTCAATATCAAGGAAGATGCCGAGGGCGACCAGACCATTGAGCTGAGCAAGGTGCAGGAGGTCGTGGAGAAGTACGGCGAGAAGCAGTTCGACGAGTGGCTTCAGACTGATACGGGTGCCAAGTGGATGAATGACGCCCAGTGGTACGCACAGTACGGCGAGTCCAGCAAAAAGACCGTTGATTTTAACGGTGCATCTTACACGCTCTATGTCTACTACGATGAGGAAACCGGTTCTGTTGCTCAGCGTGTTGCTCTCAACAACGAGCCCGGTTGCACGACCATGTTTGATGTGTCCCTGTCCAACGGTTCCAAGCACACTTATGTGTACAAGGAAGGCAGCCTGACCGTTTCCACCCCGGACATGAAGAATGACGATCAGACCGGCGTCACCGGTTTTGACGGGCAGGAGCTGCCGAAGGAATATGCTGGCAATACGAACCTTGAGCTGAAGTACGATAAAAACGCTGCGTCCGGCTGCATGGAGGATCTGGTGGATGCTGCGCTGGCGAAATACGGCGAAGATTGTTGGCTGCCTCAGTACCTTGATTCGGAGGGCAACCTGACCACTCAATCTTCTAGAACCGATGTGCCTGCCGGTACCGAGGTGGAACTGATCAACGGTAAGTATTATGTAAGATCCGGCGATCATTACTACGGCGGCTTCAGCAAGAATGATGTTCAGACCACCGACGATGGAAAGATCGTTCTGAACAAAGACAAGAACACCTCCACCCGTGCCTATAAAAAAGTCTCCAACGGCAAGAAGGTTGCAACTGATGATATCCTTGGTCGCCAGAACCACTCCAGCGATGCTCTGATGACCTCGGATGTCCGGAAGGCACTGAAGCCGTACATGGAAGAAAAGGGTTACACTACTTACGACGACTACATTCTGGACTACTACCGGAAAGCCGATGGCTCCAAGTATGACAGCGTAAGTGAACTGCTGAAAAATGATTCCAAGGCTCTGAAGGAGTTGAGCCGTTCCGGAAAGGGTATGCCAGACAACCCCAATACCGGAAACAACACTGTTAAGATGGACCCCTCCACCCTTTACGACAACTTCTACAAAAACGTTCTCAGCTTCAAGGTCGGCAATCAGGATACTGTGGATTCTGAGGCAGGCGGCAATGTTGACCACAACCACAGCCACGGCCAGTGGGCTGCCGACGGCACTCAGGAAACCATCGGCGATTACATGGCCGACAAACTGAACGAGACCCCCGGTGCATGGGACAAAGCCAACGCCTACTTCAACACCCTGCTGGCCAACGGCATGAGCGAGGACGAAGCCACCTGGGCTGCATTCGCCATGGCCACCAACATCGACTTCCAGAACGCAGGCAACGACTACCAGAACACCGCATGGAACTGGTACGCCTCCATGGTGCTGCATCAGGCAGACGGCACGCTGGACCTGACCAAGACCGACAAGAAAACCGGCGAGATCATCGGCGATGACGAGGGCGAGGGCCAGACCAGCTTCTACCTGTGGAAGTACGAGACCGACAAGAAAACCGGTGAAAAGAACCCCATGTACTGCACCTATGTGGAGCCCACCTACACCACCAACAAGGATGGCGAACAGGTGCTGGAGAAGGACGGCTTCTACTGCTGGGTCAAGTACGACCCCACCAAGGACAAGCTGACCTACACCGTCACCACCACCAACGGCAAGCTGAACATCGACTATGCCCTGCTGGAAAACGTGGTGTACTACCTGCAGGAAGCCATCGCCCCCGACGGCTACGACACCGACCCGGAGATCTACGTCATCTGCGATGAGGAGTCCTACAAGGAGCTGGAGGGCACCGAGGTGACCAACCCCGCTACCGGCGCTACCAGCAAGGTGAGCACAGACAGCTGGCTCGGCTCCATCCTCGGCGGCAAGACCCTGTCCATCAACTTCGTCAACACGGCCACCGTGCCCGATCCGGAACCCACGCCGGATCCGGACCCCGTGCCGCCCGTTGATCCGGATATCCCCGTGGACCCCGCCAACCCGGACAATCCCCCGGTGCAGGACGAGACCCCGAGCGATGAGACCCCTGTGACCCCGGAGAACCCCCAGAACCCCGCCGTGCAGGACGCCACCCCGGACGCCGCCGCCCTGCCCCAGACCGGCACCACCAGCTGGATGGCCGGTGTGCTGGCAAGCCTGGGCTCCCTGCTGCTGGCCTGCGGATGGTTCTTCACCCGCAAACAGTATTCCCCCAAGCACTGAGCACCCCTGAACCGCAGGAATCTCTGCACTGACGCATAAGAACCGCCGCATCCTGTGCCTTGCAAAAGGCCGCCGGGTGCGGCGGTTTTGGTTGTATGCCGCGCACAGCTGCGGGGGTTCGCGGCGTTTCGCACAAGAAGCGGTGCAAAGCGGCTGTTATATTTGGCGCAGCTGTCACTTGAACATTTTTCAGCGCAGGGTATAATAAAGCTATCGGAACAAAGGCGTTCCGCAGGGGCATCGTCTGCCCTTGCGGGGCGCTTTTTTCGTTTTCCGGGGTGCGGAGGGTGCCGCGCCCGGCAGAGCACAATCTGGAGTGTCAAAAGGATGGGAAAGACTATGCAAAACTTTACAGAGCAAACGCACACCCTTGGCCTGTACGATCCACAGTTTGAGCACGATGCCTGCGGCATCGGCGCTGTGGTGGACATCAAGGGCCGCAAGAGCCACCAGACCGTGGACGACGCTTTGCGCATCGTGGAGCGGCTGGAGCACCGCGCCGGGAAGGACGCCGAGGGCAAGACCGGTGACGGCGTGGGCATTCTGCTGCAGATCAGCCATAAATTTTTCTCCAAGGTGGCCGATGAACGCAACATCCGCCTTGGCAACGAGCGGGAATACGGCGTGGGCATGTTCTTCTTCCCCCAGAACGAGCACATGCGCGCCCAGGCCATGAAGCTGTTCGAGGTGGTCACCCGCAAGGAGGGGCTGGAGTTCCTGGCCTGGCGCAAGGTGCCCGTGGACCCGGACGCCGTGGGCCAGAAAGCCCGCGACTGCATGCCCTCCATCTGGCAGTGCTTCATCAAAAAGCCCGCCAAGGTGAGCAAGGGCATCGACTTTGACCGCAAACTGTATGTGGTGCGCCGCGTGTTCGAGCAGGCCAGCAACGGCACCTATGTGCCCAGCCTGTCCAGCCGCACCATCGTCTACAAGGGCATGTTCCTGGTGCACGACCTGCGCCGGTTCTACGCCGACCTGCAGGACCCCGACTACGAGTCCGCCATCGGCATGGTGCACAGCCGCTTCTCCACCAACACCAACCCCAGCTGGATGCGCGCACACCCCAACCGCTTCATCCTGCACAACGGCGAGATCAACACCATCAAGGGCAACACGGATGCCATGCTGGCCCGTGAAGAGAGCATCTCCAGCTCCATCATGCAGGACGACATGAACAAGATCCTGCCCATCATCAACACTTCCGGCTCCGACTCCGCCATGCTGGATAACGCGCTGGAATTCATGGTGATGAACGGCATGGATCTGCCGCTGGCCGTGATGATCACCATCCCCGAGCCGTGGGAGAACAACAAGAACATCAGCCAGAAAAAGCGCGATTTCTACCAGTATTATGCCACCATGCTGGAGCCTTGGGATGGCCCCGCTGCCATCCTCTTCTCGGACGGCGACGTGATGGGCGCTGTGCTGGACCGCAACGGTCTGCGCCCCAGCCGCTATTACATCACCAAGGACGGCCGCATGATCCTGTCCTCCGAGGTGGGTGTGCTGGAATGCGAGCCGGATAATATTTTGGTCAAGGATCGTCTGCGCCCCGGCAAAATGCTGCTGGTGGACACCGTGAAGGGCGAAGTGGTGGACGACGAAAAGCTCAAGGAGTTCTACGCCAGCCGTGAGCCTTACGGCGAGTGGATCGACCGCAACCTTGTGGAGCTGGCCAGGCTGAAAATTCCCAACGTGAAGGTGGAAAGCTACACCGGCGATCAGCTCACCCGCCTGCAGAAGGTGTTCGGCTACAAGTATGAGGATGTGAACACCATGATCCTCTCCATGGCACGGGCAGGCGCAGAGCCTTCCGGCGCTATGGGCACCGACACCCCGCTTGCTGTACTGAGCAACCAGCATCCGCCGCTGTTCAATTACTTCAAGCAGCGCTTTGCGCAGGTCACCAACCCGCCCATCGATGCCATCCGCGAAAAAGTGGTCACTTCCACCAGCGTGTATATTGGCGCACACGGCAACCTTCTGGAGGACAAACCCGAGAACTGCAAGGTGCTCAAGGTGCACAACCCCATCCTGACCAGCACCGACCTGCTCAAGATCAAATACATGAACGTGCCCGGCTTCAAGGTAGCCACGGTGTCCATCAACTACTACAAGAACACCAGTCTGGAAAAGGCCATCGACCGTGTATTTCTGGAGGTCGACCGCGCCTACAAGGATGGTGCAAATATCATCATCCTTTCTGACCGCGATGTGGATGAATACCACGTGACCATTCCCAGCCTGCTGGCAGTTTCCGCGGTTTCGCAGTACCTGATCCGCACCAAGAAGAGCACCGCACTGGCCCTGATCCTGGAAAGTGCAGAGCCGCGCGAGGTGCACCACTTTGCCGCTCTGCTGGGCTACGGTGCCTGCGCCATCAATCCCTATCTGGCACATGAGACCATCGGCCAGCTCATCGACGAAGGCCTGCTGGACAAAGATTACTATGCAGCCGTGGAGGACTACGACAACGCCATCCTCAGCGGCATTGTGAAGATTGCCTCCAAGATGGGCATTTCCACCATCCAGAGCTACCAGAGCAGCCAGATCTTTGAGGCTGTGGGCATCTCCAAGGATGTCATCGACAAATACTTCACCGGCACGGTGAGCCGTGTGGGCGGCATTACCCTTTCGGACATTCAGGCCGATGTGGAAGCCCAGCACAACGCAGCCTTCGACCCGCTGGGTCTGGACATCAACATGGAGCTGGCCGACAGCGGCGCACACAAATTCCGCAGCGGCAAGGAAGAGCACCTGTTCAACCCCCAGACCATCCACCTGTTCCAGAAAGCCTGCTGGACGAACGACTACTCGGCTTTCAAGCAGTTCACCAGCACCGTGGACAATATGGGTGCTGACGGCGTGCATCTGCGCAGCCTGCTGGACTTCAACTATGCTCCTGACGGCGGCATCCCGCTGGAAGAGGTGGAGCCGGTAAGCTCCATCGTCAAGCGGTTCAAGGGCGCAGCCATGAGCTACGGTGCCCTGAGCAGTGAAGCCCATGAGACCATTGCCATTGCCCTGAACCGTCTGGGCGGCCGCAGCAACACCGGCGAGGGCGGCGAGCCCGAGGAGCGCTACCACAGCGAGAGCAATTCCAAGATCAAGCAGGTGGCTTCCGCACGCTTTGGTGTAACGAGCAAATACCTCGTTTCTGCGGAAGAGATCCAGATCAAGCTGGCACAGGGCGCAAAGCCCGGTGAGGGCGGCAATCTGCCCGGTGCCAAAGTATATCCGTGGATTGCAAAGACCCGCCACAGCACCACCGGCGTGGGCCTGATCTCTCCCCCGCCCCACCACGATATCTACTCCATCGAGGACCTTGCAGAGCTGATCTACGACCTGAAGAACGCCAACCGCAGCGCCAACATCAATGTCAAGCTGGTGAGCGAGGCCGGCGTTGGCACCATTGCGGCCGGTGTTGCCAAGGGCGGCGCACAGGTCATTCTGGTGTCCGGCTACGACGGCGGCACCGGTGCAGCACCGCGTACTTCCATCAAGCACGCTGGCCTGCCGTGGGAGCTGGGCATCGCCGAGACCCACCAGACCCTGATCCTGAACGGCCTGCGCACCCGCGTGCGCATCGAGAGCGACTCCAAGCTGCTGTCCGGCCGGGATGTGGCCATCAGCTGCATGCTGGGCGCAGAGGAGTTCGGCTTCGGCACTACCCTGCTGATGGCCGAGGGCTGCGTGATGATGCGCGTGTGCAATC
>ENA-OQIL01000549-OQIL01000549.1-human-gut-metagenome-genome-assembly--contig:-NODE-549-length-12972-cov-5.676917_pt1 | contig 12972 bp, 10 predicted proteins | sample MGYA00242583_ERZ504748 | MGnify/ENA primary metagenome ERZ504748 (study PRJEB26092, sample SAMD00036191) | human gut metagenome | host: Homo sapiens | study: EMG produced TPA metagenomics assembly of...
GAGCGAGACAGAGAAAGCACTTCAGATGGCGCTCTGCCGTTTCGGCGAGGTGACAGAATCTGCATTCTACGAGACGGCGCGCATAAGCTCTGCCAATACATGGCGGCAAGTGGCGGATGCGTTTAATGCATTCTATCTGGAAAATAAGATCCTCTTCCGAGGAGGACGCAGCGAAGCAGGCAGCCTTTATCAGCCTGATCACGCTGACCAAGCGGGTGCTGGATACCTGTATGGATCTGCTCGGAATGGAATCGCCGGAACACATGTAATCTGTAATATGGAGGAATCCTCATGAAAATAATAAAAATGTCCGTAGATACCTTCTGGAAGGGCGAAGTACGGGTTACAGGGACAGATTGAGGATGAGACAAAGGTATATCAGACAAGAATTTTTATCAAGGGTAGTCAGATCTATGACTACTCTTGTTCTTGTGCGGAGGGAAATTCATTCCGGGGTCCCTGCGTGCATGCAAAAGCGCTTCAGGAGGCGTTTGCCCGCCAGCAGAAAGCCGAGCATACACCGCCGGTTTCGACTTCGCCGGAGATCCGGATGATGATCCGGGAGTACACGAACCGGGAAGTAGCGCGGATTCTGGGCGAGGAAGAGCGGGAACCGGTCTATCTGCATCCCTATTTACAGATCCGGCGCGGCGAAGTGCTTTTGGAGGCACGGATCGGACGGGAAAAACGGTATATTGTGAAAAACCTGCTGGAATTTGCACAGGCGGTTCACAGCGGAAAACGGGTGGAATACGGAAAAGGCATGGCGTTTGAACACGTCCCGTCTGCCTTTGCGCCGGAAAGCCGCCCATTTTTAGATCTTCTGCTGGAGGAGGCGGACGCCTACATACGCCATTATGAGGAGATGCGCGGTCATGCGGGGCTGCCGCTTCCGGTGATGCGGGCGTTAACGCTGGGATCTGCAGCGAGGGATCGGCTGTTTGATCTTTTAGAGGGAAAAGAAGTCCAGACGGAGGACGAGAAAGGTGCTGAACGTGTGTGCCGGGTTGAGCGTAAGGATCCGCGTTTCCCGGTGGAGGTGGAAGCAAGGGGCGATGGAATTGCGGTTACGGTTCCATCGGCTCTAACTTCGTTCCGGGGAGAACAGCGTCTGTATGTGGCAGATGGATTGCATCTGTTTGGATGCAGTGAACTGTATACAGAAACGATGGGCGTTTTTCTGGAGCAGATGGAACAGGGCGGAAGAGAGTGCGGAAGCCGGAAAGAGAAGCGGGAGCTGCTGGTTGGAAGCCGGGATATTCCGCTCTTTTATGCGCGTGTGCTGGAAGGCATGGAGGCACTTGGGATCTTGCAGAGCCCGGAGATCGATTGGGAGAAATACCGCCCAGAGGCGTTGAAAGCCCGGTTTGAGTTTGACAGTGATTCGCCGGACGAGCTGCGTCTGCGTCCGACGCTTTCCTACGGAGATTTTACGTTTTCGCCGCTGGCGGACGAGCATGTTCCGCGGGAGATCTGCCGGGATGTACCGGCGGAATTTTATATCAGCCGCCTGATCACGCGGTACTTCTCTTACTGGGAGGATGAGAGCGGCGAGCTGGTGATCCGCGGGGATGAAGAAGCGCTGTACCAGGTTCTGAGCGAGGGAATGACGCAGTTTCAGGAGGTGGGCGAGGTATGGCTGTCAGAGTCTGTCCGCCATCTGCGCGTCCTGCCTCCGCCGGAAGTGTCGATGGGGGTTTCTCTTGGAGGCGGCTGGCTGGATCTGAAGATTGAGACGGCGGGAATCAACCCGGCGGAGCTTTTGCAGGTACTCAGTGAATACCGCCAAAAAAAGAAATATTACCGCATGAAAAATGGCGAATTTTTGCAGCTCTCGGGCGGCGGTCTGCAGGCGCTTGACAGCCTGACTGCGGATCTGGGACTGACAAAGAGTGAATTTCAGGCGGGGGAGGCGAAGATACCTGCCTACCGTGCTTTTTATCTGGACAGTCTCTCGGGCGACGGCAGGATGAAACTGTTTCAGCGGGATGAAGCCTACGGGATGATGGTGCGCGATCTAAAAACGGCGCAGAGTGTCAGCTATGCGGTTCCGGCGGTGCTGGAAAAGACGCTGCGGGAATATCAGAAGATCGGATATACGTGGATGCGGACGTTGGCGCGGTATCATTTCGGCGGGATCCTGGCAGATGATATGGGACTGGGAAAAACGCTGCAGGTGATTGCGCTTCTGACAGCATTTTATCAGGAAAAAACCGAGCAGAAAGCGGCTGGAAATGAAGGCAGTGGGTCAGAATTACCTCTTCCGTCTTTGATCGTCTGCCCGGCGTCGCTCGTCTACAACTGGGGACAGGAATTTGCCCGGTTTTCGCCGGGGATCCGCGTGCTTCTGATTGCCGGGACGGCGAAAGAACGGCAGGAACAGCTGGAGGAGCAGATGCGGATGGAGGCGTCTGAGGGGGCGCAGGTGATCATCACGTCCTATGATCTGTTGAAACGGGATCGGGAGGCGTATCTGGGACGCACGTTTGAATATGAGATTATTGACGAGGCGCAGGTCATTAAAAATGCAAAGACACAGGGCGCGAAGGCGGTAAAGGAGATTTCGGCGAATGCCCGTTTCGCTCTGACGGGAACGCCGGTGGGAAAACCGGCTCAGCGAGCTTTGGAGCATTTTTGATTTCCTGATGCCGGGATTTTATACAGTTACCGGAAGTTCCGTGAGCGGTATGAGCTGCCGATCGTGAAAAATCAGGATCCGGAAGCATTGACGGCACTGCGGCGGATGACGGGACCGTTTGTCCTGCGCCGCTTGAAAAAGGATGTGCTGCGGGAGCTTCCGACCAAGGAAGAGAGGATCGTTTATTCGGCGGCGTCGGGGCGGCAGCAGAAGCTTTATACGGCGTCGGCGTTGAAACTGAAAGAGGCGCTGGCTGGCGGCGCGTGGTCGGGTAATGGAAAATTGGAAGTGCTTTCCCAGCTCATGCGGCTGCGCCAGATCTGCTGCGATCCGGCACTCTGTTTTGAAGATTATACGGGGGAATCGGCGAAGCTGGAGACCTGTGTTTCGCTGATCGCATCGGCGTCTGCGGCGGGACATAAGATCCTGCTCTTTTCCCAGTTTGCCTCGATGCTGGAGCGGATTCGGGAACGCCTTTTACAAGAGGGCATTTCGTCCCATCTTCTGGTCGGCGCGACCCCGAAGGAAGAACGCAGCCGGATGGTGCAGGCGTTTGCCTCGGATGAGGTTCCGGTGTTCCTTATTTCCCTGAAAGCCGGGGGAACGGGACTCAACCTGACGGCGGCGGATATCGTGATTCATTACGATCCGTGGTGGAATGTGGCAGCGCAGAACCAGGCGACCGACCGCGCGTACCGGATCGGGCAGGAAAAGCCGGTCACGGTATACAAACTGATCTTAAAGGATACGATAGAAGAAAATCTTTTGAAGCTGCAGAATGCGAAACTTGCGCTGGCGGCGCAGGTGGTTTCAGAGGGAATGGTTTCACTGGGCGATTTGAGCCAGAATGAACTGATGGAGCTGTTTGAACAGAATCCATAAAAAAATTTGCAGAAATAACGGGCAGGAGGAAAAAGCGTGAAGCAATGGAAACGATACAAATCATATATACTGCCATATAAGAGCGCCTTTATTCTGGGACCGCTCATGATGGTAACGGAGGTGCTGGGTGAGATTCTGCTGCCCAAATTTATGTCGATGATTATTAACCATGGCGTGGCGCAGAAAGACGGCGGATACATTCTCAAAATGGGACTTGTGATGGCGATTACCTCCTTTTTGATGGCGGCAGGCGGCATTCTGGGGGCATATTTTGCAGCGAAGGCGTCGATTTCCTTTACCAGCGATCTGCGCCGCGACTTATTTGCCAGAGTGCAGCAGTTTTCATTTAAAAATATCGATACGTTCAGCACGGGATCGCTGGTAACCCGTCTGACGAACGATATCCAGCAGGTACAGAACCTGATTATGATGGGACTTCGGATGATGCTGCGCGCGCCGGGCATGTTCCTGGGGGCGCTTGTGATGGCATTCTGGATGAATGCGGAACTGGCAGCTGTCATCCTGGTGGTGATTCCGCTTCTGACGGCGGCGATCGTCTGGATCCTACGGACTGCCTACCCGCGGTTTACAGCCATGCAGAAAGCGCTGGATACGCTCAATAGCGGCATCCAGGAGGTGCTGACGAACGTGCGGGTGGTGAAATCCTTTGTGCGGGAAGACTACGAGGAAAAGCGGTTTGCCGACACGAACCGGGAGCTCAAGGAGGCAGGGCTGCGGGCGCTGAAGATCGTAATTGCGACGATGCCGGTCATGATGTTCGCGATGAATGTGACGACACTGGCAGTTGTCTGGTTCGGCGGAAACCTGATTATCGGCGGACGGATGGCGGTCGGGGATCTGACGGCATTTACGACCTACATTGTACAGATTCTGATGTCACTTATGATGCTCTCAATGGTATTTTTGCAGAGTTCCCGCGCGATGGCGTCCATCCGGCGAATCGATGAGGTGCTGGATGAGCCGATTGATCTGAGCGATGAAAATGCATCACAGAAGGACCGGAAGGTTGAGAAAGGACGCGTGGAATTTAAGGATGTTTCCTTTTCATACCGCGAAGGCGGTGAGCCGGTTCTATCCCACATCAGCCTGACGGCAGAGCCGGGAGAGACGATCGGCATCCTCGGTGCGACCGGAAGCGGAAAAACGTCGCTGGTACAGCTGATTCCCCGCCTCTATGATGTGACAGAGGGGAGTGTGCGGGTGGATGGTATCGATGTGCGGGAGTATTCCCTGAAAAATCTCCGGGACGGCGTTGGCATGGTTTTACAGAAAAACGTCCTGTTTTCCGGCACGATCGAGGAAAACCTGCGCTGGGGTGATGAGACGGCGACGGAGGAAGAAGTGCGGCGGGCAGCAGTGTATGCGCAGGCAGATTCCTTTGTGAATTCGTTTGCCGAAGGCTACAAAACGGAGATGGGACAGGGCGGCGTCAATGTATCTGGCGGTCAGAAACAACGGCTGTGCATCGCAAGGGCACTCTTAAAGAAGCCGAAGATCCTGATTCTCGACGACAGCACCAGTGCGGTCGATACGGCAACGGAGGCGGCGATCCGGACGGCATTCCGGGAAGATTTGAAAGATACGACGAAATTTATTATCGCACAGCGGCTGAGTTCGCTGGAATACGCGGATCGGATTCTCGTCCTTGAGGACGGCAGGATTATCGGAGAGGGAACACAGGAGAAGCTGCTGGCATCCTGTGAGGCGTACCGGGAGATCTATGAGACGCAATATGGAAAACGGGCAGACGGGGAGGGGATGGCATGATGGATGAAAAACAGATTGAAAGCCTGAAACGCCGATATGGCAGCCGCATAGCCGACGCGCCGAAACGCCGCCGGGGACCGGAACGGATGGCGGTCATGAAGGGCGGAAAGCCCAAGGCGGGCGGTCAGACGATGCTGCGCCTGCTTTCATACTTAAAACGCGACCGGATGGCGATGACAGCCGCCTTTTTCTGTGTGATCCTGGGGACGGTGACGAATCTGGTGGGCGCCTATATGCTGCGCCCGATCATCAATCGGTATATTGTGCCTTTAGATGGCAGCCGGGGCGATGTGGCGGGGCTGTTCCGTTCCCTGTGCGTGATGGGAGCGGTTTATTTAGTCAGCGTTGCCGCTTCCTATATGCAGTCGCGCATTATGCTGCAGGTGGCGCAAAACGCGCTGCAGCGGCTGCGGGAAGAGCTGTTTAACCATATGCAGACGCTTCCGCTTCGGTTTTATGATACCGGCAGCAACGGCGATCTGATGAGCCGTTTTACAAACGATGTGGATACGATCGGCATGATGCTCAGCAGTACGCTGGTGCAGCTTTTATCCGGCGCACTCAGTATTGTGGGAACGCTGGTGCTGATGATTTACACGAACGTGTGGCTGACGGTGATTACGCTTGCCATGATGCCGGTGATGCTGCGTGCCGGTAAATTTGTTGCCGGACGGAGCCAGAAATATTTCTCTGCCCAGCAGGCGGCGCTTGGCGCGATGAACGGCTATATTGAGGAGACCGTGCAGGGGCAGAAGGTCGTCAAGGTATTCTGCCATGAGGAGATCGCAGAGGAAGAATTTGGATGGCTCAATGCGGATCTGAAAGAAAAACAGATCCGGGCGCAGTTTTTCGGCGGTGTGATGGGACCGGTCATGAACAATTTAAGCCAGTTAAATTATGGACTGACAGCCTGCATTGGCGGTCTGCTCTGTGTGTTCCGGAACTTTGATGTCGGTGGACTGACCGTATTTTTAGGTTTTTCGCGGCAATTTTCCAGACCGATCAACGAGCTTTCCATGCAGGTTGGAAACGTATTTTCGGCGCTGGCAGGCGCGGAGCGCGTGTTTGCAGTGCTGGATGCAGAACCAGAGGCGGCAGATGCGTCGGATGCGGTTTCGATCGCGCCGATCCGCGGTGAGGTGGTGCTTGACCATGTGACTTTCGGCTATGAGCCGGGGCAGGTGATTTTGAAGGATATTTCGCTCTATGCGAAGCCGGGACAGAAGATCGCCTTTGTCGGTTCGACGGGAGCCGGAAAAACGACGATCACGAATCTGATCAACCGTTTTTATGATATACAGGGCGGCTCGATCACGGTGGACGGCGTCGATGTCCGCCGGATGCACCGGAAGGAGCTGCGGGAAAATATCGCGATGGTTCTGCAGGATACGCATCTTTTTACCGGCACGGTACGGGAAAATATTCGATACGGGCGGCTGGATGCCACGGATGAAGAAGTTGTTGAGGCGGCAAAAACGGCATCGGCGCATTCCTTTATCATGCGTCTGCCGGATGGGTATGACACGATGCTGGAGGGCGACGGTGCAAACTTAAGCCAGGGACAGCGCCAGCTATTAAACATTGCGCGGGCAGCAGTTTCTAAAGCACCGATCCTGATTCTGGATGAGGCGACGAGTTCGGTCGATACGCGGACGGAGAAGCACATCGAGCACGGCATGGACCGGCTGATGGCGGACCGGACGACCTTTGTCATCGCCCACCGGCTTTCGACAGTCCGCAACGCCAATGCGATCATGGTGCTGGAGCACGGGCAGATCATTGAGCGCGGCGACCATGAAGATCTGCTGGCGCAGAAAGGGCGGTATTTTGAGCTGTATACCGGAATGAAGGAGCTGGAATAAGGCTTTCGTTGAGAATTAAATGAGAATTTGTTTCCTGTACGCGTGAACTCACCTATATTGAAAAACGGATGGATCTAGTGTATAATGGGAACACTTGAAATTTTTAAGTAAAATCGGATCGCGTAAGCTGGAAAATAGAGCCGGATCCGTGGCAAATTTTGTACCGTTAGGAGGAATATCTATGAGTATCCGAGTTGGAATTTTAGGATATGGAAATCTGGGACGCGGCGTGGAGTGTGCGATCCGCCAGAATCCGGATATGGAACTGAGAGCAGTATTTACACGGCGTGCGCCGGAAACGGTTAAGATCCTGACCGAGGGCGTACCGGTTTATCATGTAGATGAGGCAGAGGCGAAGAAAGACGAGATTGACGTTTTGATTCTCTGCGGCGGTTCAGCAACGGATCTGCCGATCCAGACCCCGAAATATGCACAGTGGTTTAACGTAGTGGACAGCTTCGATACACATGCAAAGATTCCGGAGCATTTCGCAGCAGTCGATGAGTCCGCACAGAAATCCGGCAAGGTCGGTATCATTTCCGTTGGCTGGGATCCGGGTATGTTCTCCCTGAACCGTCTCTATGCAGCTGCCTGCCTGCCGGAGGGCGAAAATTATACGTTTTGGGGCAAGGGCGTCAGCCAGGGACATTCCGATGCGATCCGCCGGATCGAGGGCGTCAAGGATGCCAGACAGTACACAATCCCGGTTGAGAGTGCACTGGAGGCAGTCAGAAGCGGCAGCAGCCCAGAGCTGACCACCCGTGAAAAACACACCAGAGAGTGCTTTGTTGTGGCAGAAGAGGGCGCGGATCTGGCAAAGATCGAGAACGAGATCAAGACCATGCCGAACTACTTCTCTGATTATGACACGACGGTTCATTTTATTACTGAAGAAGAACTGAAACGCGACCACAACCGTCTCCCGCACGGCGGTTTCGTACTCCGCAGCGGCAAGACCGGCTGGAACAAAGAGAACCACCATATCATCGAGTACAGCTTAAAGCTGGATTCCAACCCGGAATTTACTTCCTCCATCATCGTGGCATACGCACGCGCGGCATACAAGATGAACCAGGAAGGCCAGAAGGGCTGCAAGACCGTCTTTGATGTGGCACCGGCGTATCTGTCGGCAGAGAGTGGGGCAGATCTGCGGAAGAAGTATCTGTAATAATTTCAAATTTTCCTTTCAACTTGTATTGTCGCTTAAAATGAAGTAAAATGTAAGACAGATTGGCATGATTTGTACCTGCGCAGCACTGGCAAAATCCGTTAAAGTCCGCGCAATGAGTGAACGTAACTTTACGTTTGCGGGAGCTGGCGGGTAGGAGAAAAGCGAAAATACATACAGGAAGGACAATATACGATGAATAAATGGAAAAAATCCGTGCGTTCCCTCTGCCTGGGAATGGCACTTATGATGTCTGTGTCATGGACGGCATTTGCTGCGACAGACGGGGCGACCGGTCCGGGACAGGCGGCAGGAGGCACGGTCTCCGGCGCAGTTCCTTCGGGAGCAACGGTTACTTCACAGAATGCAGCTCAGCCGACGGTGGCAGCGCAGGGCGCAGTGCTCTATGATGCGACGCACAACCAGTTCCTGTTTTCCAAGAATGCGGATACGCAGTATTATCCAGCCAGCATCACGAAGCTGATGACGGCGCTTCTGGTAGCGGAAAACTGTAATCTGAGTGATACGGTAACCTTTTCCCAGACGGCAGTTTCGAATCTGGAATCGGGCGCGGTGACGTTGCAGGTCAAGGCGGGCGATACCTTTACGGTTAAGGACTGTCTCTATGGTCTGCTTTTAAAATCGGCAAATGAGGTGGCAAACGGACTGGCGGAGCATGTGTCCGGCAGTGTCAGCGCGTTTGCGGATAAGATGAATGAGAAAGCAGCGTCCTTAGGATGCACGCATACGCATTTTGCAAATCCGAATGGTCTGAACAATGCAAACCATTTTACAACCGCACATGATATGGCGCTGATTGCAAATGCTGCATTCAATAATGCGACGGTGCGTCAGGTTGCATCGACCCTGCATTACGATTTCCCGGCGACTGCCAGCGTGCCGACGGTGCGGACGCTTACGATTGGACATAAGATGCTCAATCCGGCAAATTCCCAGTACTATGAGGGAATCATAGGCGGAAAGACCGGTTATACCTCCCTGGCAGGCAACACGCTGGTAACGTGTGCAGAGCGAAATGGCGTGCGCCTGATTGCAGTTATTTTAAAGAGTTCGCAGACCCATTATGACGATACGAAGAAGCTGCTGGACTATGGTTTTGCAGTGGCGGGAAGCGCATCCGGCACACCGGCTGGCACGAACACCTCGGTATCGGATGCGGCGAACAACGGTACGTCAAATTCCAGCAAGCCGTCCGGCAATACGACCAGCACAAATACCTCGTCTTCCGGCAGTCAGGGCGGACCGGGTAGCTCTGGAGCTGGCAATACAGCTGCTCAGGGCGACGGTGCGTGGCAGCAGTTTGGAAATGAATGGAAATACCTGAAAGCAAACGGAACCTACGCGGCAAATGAGAGTCTACTGATCAAGGGAGAGACATACTATTTCCATGCGGATGCGTGGATGGCGCGTGACTGGCAGATGGTAGACGGCTCCTGGCATTATTATTATACCGAAAGCGGGGCTATGGCGAAGAGCCGCTGGATTCAGACGAATGGATACTGGTATTATGTGAGTGCTGACGGAGCATTGTTTGTCAATGGAACGACACCGGACGGATATAGAGTCGATGCGAATGGTGTCTGGATTCAGAAATAAAGAAGAGAATAAAACGGAGCCGACCGGCAGAAAAGACCGGGGCGGCTCCGTTTTTCACAGCTCTGCGGTCGCAAAAAGACCGGCGGCATAGCTGGCAGATGGGGGTGATGTTATTATAGTGTGATCAATTCATACTCCCGGCTTCCCAGACCGATCTTCTCCGCGTGTGCCAGGCAGCTTTTCCACTCAGATTCTGGTGTGGAATTTGTGAAATGGTCATGGTGATCGTGGAAATCCGGATCAGCAAGATGTTTTGCAAGCTGGCTGCCCGGCATCGGAGCAGCGGCCAGACAGGCGTCCACACAGGCCTGATCGAGTGCCAGCGGATCGAAAGAAGCAAACATACCAAGATTTGGAAGGATCGGTACGTCATTTTCACCGTGGCAGTCGCAGTTCGGGGAGACGTCAACGACCAGGGAAATATGGAAGTTTGGACGTCCATCCACAACGGCTTTTGTGTATTCCGCCATACGGCAGTTTAACAGCTCGTTGGCTGCGTTGTTGTCAAATTCGATTGCGTCAAAATTGCAGGCGCCGAGACACCGTCCGCAGCCGACGCAGTGCTCAGCATCCACGTGCATTTTTCTGGAGGCTTCATCGAAAACGAGACCGCCGTTGGCACATTCCTTCTGACAGCGGCGGCAGCCCCGGCAGAGCTTTTCCTTGACGTGTGGTTTTCCACTGCTGTGCTGATCGGTCTTACCGGCGCGAGAACCGCAGCCCATGCCGATATTTTTGATCGTACCGCCGAAGCCGGTCATCTCATGTCCCTTGAAATGGGTCAGGCTGATAAAGACATCGGCGTCCATGACGGCGCGGCCGATCTTAGCTTCTTTGATGTATTCGCCTCCGGCCACCGGAACAGCGATGTCATCGGTGCCTTTTAATCCATCACCGATGATGATTGGACATCCAACAGTCAACGGGGTAAATCCGTTTTCCCAGGCGCATTCCAGGTGCTCGAGCGCATTCTTGCGGCTGCCTGGATACATCGTATTGCAGTCTGTTAAAAATGGTTTGCCGCCCAGCTCTTTGATGACATCAACAACGGCTTTGGCATAATTCGGACGCAGATAACTGATATTTCCAAGTTCACCAAAGTGCATCTTGATAGCGACAAATTTACCATCCATATCGATGGAACCGATCCCGGCTTTACGGATCAGTTTTTTTAATTTGGTAGGGAGACCGTCGCCAAATGCAATGGTGTGGAAATCTGTAAAATATACCTTTGCTTTTTCGTTTTTGACATATGAATACCTCCTGATAGATGGCATTTTTTGAATTTTTTTCTCAGTCGAGAAGACGCCCACCTCTTTAGGTGGCGAGTAATAGTAAAGTGATAAAAATATCAATTCTATTATACCGGAATCGGGTGGATGTGTCAAAAATTTACATTTTTCTTTTTAATGTAGTTCCTATATAATAGGAAAATACGGAAAAAGCAGATTTCAGCTGCAGGGGGATTCTGGCAAGATACCTGTATCTGGAAACCTGCTTTTGAAAATACGAGGGGACTTGTCTGCATAGAAGGGACAGTGACCCGGGCAGGAGATGACAGTATGAGAAAATGCACCGGTTATCTATATCGTGGTGCCTTGCTACAACGAAGAGGAAGTTCTGCCATTGACGGCAGAAATTTTTAGGTAAAAAATTAGATGATTTAACCCGCAGCCGCCGGATTCATCCGGGAAGCCGGGTGCTGATGGTAGACGACGGTTCGAAGGATAGAACATGGAAGCTGATCGAGGAACTCCATGAGAAGGACGAGCGGTTTGCAGGTGTGAAGCTGAGCCGCAACCGCGGTCATCAGAACGCGCTTTTAGCCGGGCTTTTTGAGGCGGCGAGACGGCGGTGTGACGCGGCGATCTCGATGGATGCCGATCTGCAGGATGATGTGGACGCATGCGACGCGATGATCGAGCGGTATATGGCTGGCTGTGACATCGTGTACGGTGTGCGCCGTCACAGGGCGACGGATACATTTTTTAAGCGTACAACTGCGCTGGGATTTTATAAGATTATGAATGCGCTGGGAGCGAACACCGTGTATAATCATGCGGATTACCGCCTGATGAGCCGGAGGGCACTGGAAGGGCTGGCGGAATTTTCGGAGGTCAATCTGTTTCTGCGCGGGATTGTCCCGATGATCGGTTATCCGTCCGATGTGGTATATTATGACCGTAAAGAGCGGGCAGCAGGGGAGAGCAAATATCCGCTGAAAAAGATGCTGGCTTTTGCGATCGAGGGCATCACTTCGCTGAGCACAAAGCCGATCCGGATGATTACGTTCATGGGAATTGCGGCATTTTTTGTCAGTATTGGATTCCTTATCTGGGCGGTGGTTGATTTCTTCCGGGGCAATACGATCACCGGCTGGGCGAGCATGATGGTATCGCTCTGGTTTATCGGCGGACTGCTTCTTCTCTCGGTCGGAATCGTCGGAGAGTATGTCGGAAAGATTTATCTGGAGTCGAAGCACCGCCCGCGCTATATCATTGAGAGCCGCACGCCGGATCGCATCCGCGAGCGTGAGAAAGGGCGCAGCCGGAAACAGGAGATGCCAGGAGAAAATTTGCGCCGCAGCCGTGCAGAAGCACGGGAACTCCAGACATCAAAAAGAAGAGAAGCTGTGCAAAAACCGGAGCAGGAGTGAAATAGCTCTAAAAAATAGCTCTTAAAAATTCAGGAAACACTTGACAAACCCGGAAAATGGGTGTATCTTCATAAACAAATAATTCCTATCAGGAATAAGGGAATATAAGCTGAAAGGGGACAGGTCCGATGCGTCAGAGTAAAGCCATGCAGATGAATATGATGATGAACGGCATGTGTATGATGTGCTGTCATATTTGTGTGCATGAAAGACGGAACGGGCTGGTCGGATAGACCTGTAAGTATAGCATAGGAAGCCGCGATCCGTACTGGATTCGCGGCTTTTTTGTGTCATAGGAAATTCCTTGGAATTCCTTATGACACAAAAAGGCACTAACTGCTTCCTGTGACAGAAAAACAGT
>ENA-OQIL01000551-OQIL01000551.1-human-gut-metagenome-genome-assembly--contig:-NODE-551-length-12875-cov-2.396847_pt1 | contig 12875 bp, 18 predicted proteins | sample MGYA00242583_ERZ504748 | MGnify/ENA primary metagenome ERZ504748 (study PRJEB26092, sample SAMD00036191) | human gut metagenome | host: Homo sapiens | study: EMG produced TPA metagenomics assembly of...
GACGAAGGACTAAAAAAATCTTACGGAAATCCGGCAATTATTTTGGAATCATTTTCCTGTTTGCCGATTGGTGCGGCGCTGGGCGGACATATGATCGGCTACATAGGGGCGAGGACCATCTGGATCTCCTGCATCATATTACTGATCAGCTTCCTGTGTATGTTCATTAAAGAAGAAAGAAGGAACATCCCGAGATCGTACAGGAGGAACGGGAGAATTCGATGAAAATCTGCAAAACATCCGCAAAGAAGCAAAAGATGTGGAACATATTCTGGAGGATGATATCCGTTCCCAAGATTGAGAAGAAAAGTAAAAAACTGCAACGAAAATATTACAGTGCTTTTACATCGTCCCGTAAAAGCACCGGTCATCTCCTGGACAAAAGTGGTCTGGGAGGAGATCTCTTCCGCTACGACGGCGAATCCGCGGCTATGTTCTCAGGCATCGGGTCGCCTCGATGGAAGCATTCAGGGACAGAAGATTGGTTTTTCACACCGCAGTATGGCCTTGCTGACATGGTAAAAAATCGGCCAGAACCGGTGAAATTTGCCGGCTTCCGGTATCATGGACGAAAGGCTGCGATGAAAAAAGTTTCACAGCGATATACCGAATTTCTGCAGGTCTACTTTATTACCGATGACTTCAATGCCGTCGGCCCGGAGGCGGTTGGCCTGTTCGTCGGAACCGCCGAAGGCAAAGGCACCGGAGAGTTCCCCTTTGGAATTGACCACGCGGTAGCAGGGGATATGGTCGGGATCCGGGTTCTTGTGCAGGGCATTGCCCACGGCCCGGGCCATCTTCGGTTCTCCGGCCATGGCGGCAACCTGACCGTAGGTGGCGACGCAGCCTTTCGGAATCTTTTTGACGGCTTCATAGATCCGCTTCGTAGGACTGTCGGTGACGAGATCATAGCTTTCTGCGATCATGCGCCGGATGTCCTCATCGGGGATCGAACCATCTAAAATAATGGTGTTCCAGTGATCTTTATTCTGATGATATGCGGGAATGACGGAAGAAAAGGTACTGCGCCAGAAGTCCCGCCAGGCAGGATCGGTCTTCACATTCAGATGCAGACAGCCATCCTTTTCATAAGTCCATAGAAAAGCTTTTTTACTGCCCTTCACACGTACCAGCTGCCAGTTGGGCATCGTGGAAGGGCATTTCCATATAAGTATTTGGAAAAGACAATCCGATTAGTTCAGCGCTTCCATCTCTTGTTTTCATGTCTGTCAGACCTCCTTTTTTCTATTATAACACTCTTTTCTTTTCTATGAAAACATGATAAACTTTTCCGAGAAACAGGTCACGAAGGCGGGTGGTAAAAGCCCGGGAATGGAGACAATATGATACTGATACATGATGGCTACATGATCGATCCCAAGTCGGGCAGAGAGGGCAATTATGATATCCTGATCGACGGTGACAAGATTGTAAAGATTGCGGAAAAGATAGAACCGAGGGGCAAAGTGACCCGGATCAATGCGGAAGGGTTATTGGTGGCTCCCGGGCTGGTGGATGTGCATGTGCATTTCCGGGATCCCGGCTTTACGGCAAAGGAAGATATCAACACCGGTGCTGCGGCAGCAGCAAAAGGCGGCGTGACCACAGTGGTACTGATGGCGAACACGAAGCCTGCGGTGGACAGTGAGGAGACGCTGCATTATATCCTGGATAAGGGAGCGAAGACAGGCATTCATGTGACCACCTGCGCCAATGTGACCATGGGGATGCAGGGAAAACAGCTGACGGATATGAAGAAGCTGGCAACGGCAGGTGCCGTGGGATTCACGGATGACGGTGTGCCTCTGTTAGATGCGGAACTGGTACGCCGCGCCATGGAGATCTCCGCAGAATTGGACATGCCCATCAGCTTCCATGAAGAAGATCCGAAATATATCGAGAACAACGGTGTGAACCGGGGAAAGGCCAGCGAGTATTACGGTATCGGCGGTTCTGCCAGAGAGGCGGAGATCGCGCTGGTGGAGCGGGACCTGAAGCTGGCAGAAGAGACCGGAGCCTGCATCGACATTCAGCATATCAGCAGCAAGGAAGCGGTGGAGCTGGTGCGTCAGGCCAAAAAGCGCTGCTCCAATATCCACGCGGAAGCCACTCCTCATCATTTTACCCTGACTGAGGATGCCGTGATCAAGTACGGTACACTGGCGAAGATGAATCCGCCCCTGCGGGAGGAAGCGGACCGTCAGGCGGTGATCCGGGGACTGGTGGACGGCACCATCGATATGATCGCTACGGATCATGCACCCCATACTGCGGAGGAAAAAGCAAAGCCGATCACAGAGGCACCCAGCGGCATTACCGGGTTGGAGACGTCTCTGGCGCTGGGCATTACGGAACTGGTGGACAGAGGATATCTGACCATGAAGCAGCTGTTGCGTCTGATGAGTACCAATCCGGCGGCTATGTACCATCTGGATGCCGGATATCTGGCCGAGGACGGCCCGGCGGATGTGATTCTGATCGATACCGCAGCGGAGTTCACTCCGGAGAAATATGCGTCCAAGGCCACGAATACACCGTTTACCGGATGGAATCTGAAGGGTGAAGTGAGGAAGACCATCTGCGGAGGCAGAATCGTATACGAAGCGTAGAGCCCATGGTAGAGAGCACTTATAAGAGCGCTATAGCGTTATAAATAGAAGAGAAAAGGACAATAACATGAAAAGAAAATCACAGCAACTGTGCTTTCCCAGAAGGAGATCGCACCCAGAATTTTTTGAACATGTGGATCGCTACAGATCTGGCTGAACAGGCAAAAGCCGGTCAGTTTCATCGGCGTATACCCCAAGGACCGGAGCACCTTGCTGCCCCGTCCTATCAGCATCTGTCAGGTAAGCAACAAAAAGGCATGCCCTGCGCATTGTGTACCGGATTGCCGGACAGGGCACCGCGGAATTTTCTTCTTATACAGAAAGGAGACAGTGTGGAGATTCTGGGAACCTTAGGCAACGGCTTCCCCACAGAGGCATGCGGAAGGCAAAAAAGTATTCCTTATGGGCGGAGGTATCGGTATCCCTCCCATGCTGGGCTGTGCTCAGTATACCAGCGGAAAATCCACCGCCATTCTGGGCGGCCGCTCTCAGGACAAGATCATCCTCACCAATTCTTTTGAGGATGAGTGCGCCAAGGTGCTCGTGGCTACCGACGACGGCTCCATGGGTCACCACGGCTTTGTGGACGCCCTGGTGCGCCAGGAGCTGAGCGAGAATAACAACTATGACGCTGTGCTGGCCTGCGGTCCCAAGCCCATGCTGCGCAACGTAGCCAAGGTGGCCGAGGAGTTTGGTATTCCCTGCCAGGTTTCCATGGAGGAGCGCATGGGCTGCGGCGTGGGCGCCTGCCTGGTGTGCGCCTGCGACATGGACCGACGGCTCCCGCAAGCATGTGTGCAAGGACGGCCCCGTCTTTGACTCCAAGGAGGTGGACTGGAATGCCTAATGTGGATATGAGCGTCACCCTGGCCGGGATGACCATGAAAAACCCCATCTGTGTGGCCTCGGGTACCTACGGCTTTGGCCGGGAGTACGGCCAGTTCTATGATCTCAGCGAGCTGGGCGGCATCTGCGCCAAGGGCCTGACCCTTCACCGCCGGGAGGGAAATCCCGCTCCCCGTATTGCGGAGACTCCCATGGGCATCCTAAACTCGGTGGGCCTGCAAAACCCCGGAGTGGACGCCTTTATCGCCGAAGAGCTCCCCTTCCTGCGCCAGTATGATGTGAAGGTCATTGCCAACATCTCGGGCAACACCCCCGAGGAGTACGGCATTATGTGTGAAAAGCTCTCTGAGGCCGGCGTGGACATGATCGAGGTCAACATCTCCTGCCCCAACGTGAAGGCGGGCGGTCTGGCCTACGGCACCCGTCCCGAGCTAGCCGCCGAAGTCACCCAGGTGGCCAAGGCCCATGCGGGCAAGGTACCCGTCATGGTCAAGCTCTCCCCCAACGTCACCGACATCACCGAGATTGCCCGGGCTGTGGAAGATGGCGGCGCCGACGCGGTGTCTCTCATCAACACTCTGCGTGGTATGCGCATCGACGTGAATACCCACCGTCCCATTTTGAAGATGAACACCGGCGGCATGTCCGGCCCTGCCGTCCTGCCTGTGGCAGTGCGGATGGTGTGGGAGGTTTCCCAGGCCGTGAAGATCCCCATTCTGGGCATGGGTGGCGTGAGCCGCGGTGAGGACGCGGCTCAGCTGATGCTGGCCGGAGCCACCGCTGTGGCAGTAGGCACCGCTATGTTTGCCGATCCCTTTGCCCCCTCAGGTGCGGGATGAGCTTTCCCACATCGCCGCAAAGCAGGGTCTGGAGCGGGTAGCACAGCTTACCGGAGGCGTCAAGCCCTGGTAACTAACAAGGAGGGCCAACACATGGAACAAACACCTTTCTGGTCTCTCTGTCTGTGGAGGAGGCCGCCAAGAAAATCCATTCCGCCGTGGTAGACGGCAGCATCACCGGAGAACTTCTGGACCACTATGTGGTCCGGGGACAGGGCGATGAACGCTGTGTGGTGGCGGTCTATGAAAAGCACTACTGGCGGGCGGGCAACCGTCTGACCCTCACCGTCACCATCGACAATCTGTCCGGACACACCCGGGTACACTGCATCGGCGGCGGTGGCGGCGAGGGGCTGTTCCGTTTTGACTGGGGCGCCGCGTCCTCCTTCTCCTCCCTGGTCTTCGACTGTTTACAGGACGATTTGCTTTGATTTGAATGTTTGAGAGGTACGCCATGCTGGAAGAACTGATTGCCCTGCTTCTGCCCCTGATCATCTCCATCTGCGAGCTGATGGGCATCTTTGTGGTGGCTGTCTCCGCCGCGCGCGCCTTCTGGAATTACTGTAAGGGGCTGGTCACCCACGTTCCTCTGGACGTAAAATTTGACCTGGCCAACGGACTGGCCACCAGTCTGGAATTCAAAAATGGCGGCAGAGATCCTGAAAACCGTGTTGGTACGGGATCTGAACGAATTGGTCGTCTTGGGGGCGGTCGTCCTGCTGCGGGCACTGCTGTCCCTGCTGATCCACTTTGAAATGAAGTCCCACGGCTGATCTCTTATGCAAAGGACTGGAATGATATGACAACAATTTACCTGATTCGTCATGCGGAGGCAGAGGGCAACCTCTACCGCCGCATCCACGGCTGGTACGACGCCCTGGTGACCGAGAACGGTCTCAGGCAGATCCAGGCCCTGGAGCAGCGCTTCCAGGGGGAGCACTTCGACGCGGTGTGGTCCAGCGACCTGTACCGCACCTGCACCACGGCCCGGGCTGTCTATGAGCCCAGGGGCCTGGAACTGCGTACCGACCCGGAGCTGCGGGAGCTGAACATGGGGGACTGGGAGGACCAGACCTGGGGCCAGGTGCGCCGCACCCAGCCCGGGGAGCTGGACCGCTTCAACCGCAGCGACCCCACTTGGACGGCCCCCCGTGGAGAGGGGCTGGGGGAGCTGGGGGAGCGGGTGGAGCGGGCCCTGCGCCGCATCGCCGCCGCCCACCCGGACCAGACGGTGGCGGTGTTCAGCCACGGCACCGCCATCCGGCAGGCTCTGGCGCGGATCAAGGGCATCCCGCCGGAGGAGTGGCACGGCCTGCGCCACAGCGACAACACCGCCGTCTCCTGCCTGAAGTGGGACGGAGCGGCGTTCCAGCTGGCCTTCGAGGGGGACAACTCCCACCTGGACCCCGCTATCTCCACACTGGCCCGCCAGTCCTGGTGGCGGAGGGACGGGGAGCGGGCGGAGGACGTGAACCTGTGGTTCCGGCCCCTGGACTTGGAGCGGGAGAGCCAGACCTATTACGAGGCCCGGCGGGAGGCATGGATCACCGTCCACGGAGAGGACACCCCCTTTGATGGGGAGAGCTTTCTTCAGGATGCCCGCCTTCACTGCGGCCGCACCCCATGGGGGGTGACCTGCGCCATGGCGGGGGACCGGATGGCGGGGCTGATCCAGCTGGACCCAGAGCGGTATGCCAAGGACGGGGCCGGCTATATCCCGATTCTGCTACATTGTGCCCCAGCTGCGGGCCCAGGGGCTGGGGGTGCAGCTCATCGGGGCAGGCGGGTGTCCTTTCTACCGGCCCCTGCTGGGGCGGCAGTATCTGCGCCTGCGCTGTGCCAGCTACAACACCCCCGCCCAGCCACTTTTATCAGCGGTACGGCTTCTATAAGATCGGCGAGGAGCAGGGGAGCCGGGTGCCGCTGGATATCCTGGAGAAGTACATCGGCTATGACCGCTGAGCTGCGGCCGTTCAAAAGGAGGGACATGGGATGGACCATATTGCCCAGATCGCAGGAAAACTGGCGGACCATCAGCTGGACGCCATGCTGCTCGCCAGTCAGGCCGGGGAGCGGTACGCCGTGGGCTTCCACGGGGAGGGCCTGGTGCTGGTGACCCGGGAGGGGGCCCACTATTCCACCGACAGCCGCTACATCGAGGCGGCCCGGCAGGAGGTGCAGGGGGCTCAGGTGGAGCTGGTGACCCGGGAGCGGGGCCATCTGGCCCTGGCCGCCGGCTATCTCCAGGAGCACGGCCTGAAGCGGGTGGGCTTGAGAGCGGGGCCGTGAGTGTGGACGCCCTGGCCCGGTATGAGAGGGCCCTGCCCTGCACCCTGGTCCCGGCTCAGGACCTGCCGGACGGCCTGCGGGCGTCCAAGGACGGAGAGGAGCTGGCCGCCATGGAGAAGGCCCAGCGCATCACCGACGAGGCATTTCAGGCGATTTTGAATTTTATCCGCCCGGGGCAGACGGAGCGGGAGGTGGCCGCCCGGCTGGTGTATGAGCTGCTGCGCCGGGGCGGGGAGCGGGTCTCCTTCGACCCTATCGTGGCCGCCGGCGCCAATGGCTCCAAACCCCATGCCGTCCCCGGAGACACGGTGATCCAGCCTGGGATGTTCGTCACCATGGATTTCGGCTGTGTGTGGAGGGGCTACTGCTCCGACATGACCCGCACCGTGGCGGTGGGAAAGCCCGCACCGGAGATGGAGCGGGTATATCAGGTGGTGCTGGAGGCCCAGCAGGCTGGCATCGCCGCCGCCCGGGCCGGGCTGGCCGGGCGGGAGATCGATGCCGCAGGCCGGACGGTGATCCAGGCGGCGGGGTATGGGGAGGCATTTTCCCACAGCTTCGGCCACTCCCTGGGACTGGAGATCCACGAGTCCCCCAATGCCGCGCCGGGGGAGGAACGGATCATGCCCGTGGGGGCAGTGGTCTCCGCCGAGCCGGGCATCTATCTGCCCGGGCGTTTTGGCGTGCGCATCGAGGACGTGATCGTCCTGTCGGAAACGGGATGCCGTGACCTGACAAAGTCGCCAAAAGAGCTGATCGTCCTGTGATTTTACAGAAAACCTCTTGTCAAATCCAGAAAAAAAGGGTAGAATATATCAGTTCATAAAAACATTTGGAGGATGATTCCTATGGCAATGATTTCCGCCAGTGATTTCCGCAACGGCGTGACCTTTGAGATGGACGGCAAGGTCATGCAGGTCGTCGAGTTCCAGCACGTCAAGCCCGGCAAGGGCGCCGCCTTTGTCCGCACCAAGATGAAGAACATCATCACCGGCGGTGTGACCGAGACCTCCTTCAACCCCACCGCCAAGTTTTGAGCAGGCTTTCGTGGAGCGCAAGGACATGGAGTACAGCTACAACGACGGCGATCTGTACTATTTCATGGACATGGAGACCTTCGACATGCTGCCCATCAGCAAGGATATGCTGGGCGACGCCTTCAAGTTCGTGAAGGAGAACATGAGCTGCAAGGTCATGTCCTACAAGGGCAGCGTCTTCGGTGTGGAGCCCCCCAACTTCGTGGAGCTGGAGGTCACCGAGACCGATCCCGGCTTCAAGGGCGACACCGCCACCAACGTGACCAAGCCCGCCACCCTGGAGACCGGCACCGAGATCAAGGTTCCCCTGTTCATCAACCCCGGCGACAAGATCAAGATCGACACCCGTACCGGCGAGTACCTGGAGCGCTGCAAGGGCTAAGCGCCCGAGCCGCTGCAATTATGCCGTCCCCTGAAAAAAGTAATCGTGTTTGAGGCTGCGCCTCAGAAAGGAGTACCCCATGACCATTTCTGAAAAAGTCGCCTATCTGAAGGGCTTGGCTGAGGGCCTGAATCTGGACACCGAGAAGTCCAAGGAGGGTAAGCTGATCTCCGTGATGATCGGCATCCTGGAAGAGGTGGGCCTGTCCATCGAGGACCTGGAGGAGAACGCCCTGGCACTGGGTGAGGAGATCGATGTGCTCTCCGACGACCTGGCCGATGTGGAGTCCGTGGTGTTCGAGGACGAAGAGGATGACGAGGACGAAGAGGATGAGGACGACTACTTTGAGGTGGAGTGCCCCAACTGTGAGGAGCCGCTGATCATCGACGACGAGGCCCTCGCCGCCGGGGAGATTCAGTGCCCCAACTGTGAGACCCGGTTCTCTCTGGACCTGTCTGACGACACCGTAGAGGCCGAGGACGAAGAGGATCAGTAAAGCACTCTTACGTCAATCAATCGCATAGATGCCGCAAAGCGGAAGCTTTGCGGCATTTTTATGTCAAATCAGTTTCCATTGCGTGGCTGTCAAGGTTTTACCCGCATGTCTGCATCGATCCCGTCCATACTAAATGCCGGATGGCACATCCAAATCATCGTATGATGGGGAGGAAACAGCGATGAACGGGAGATGGCTGGGCCTGTGCGGGGCCCTGGTAATGACGGTTTCTCTGGCCTCCTGCAGCTCTAAGGGGCAGGAGAACGGAGTGGGTATGCTGAACAATACCGGCATGTCTGCCTCGGGTTACCGGACCTCTACGTCGGGAGCGCGGCAGTATCTGCCGGACAGCCGGTACTATGCCAACGGAGACGGTACGGTAAAGCGCTACCGCCAGGCGGGATCCAGCGAATGGGAGCAGCTGGGTAAGGCCTTGGAAGATAGCTGGAACCAGCTGATGAAGGGCACGGAGAATACCCTGAAAGATGCGGGTAAGAATACCCAAAATGCGACCAAGGATATTGGCCAGGGGGTAGAGAACGCCGCCAAGGATGCCAAGACAGATCTGAACAAGATGACCGGGAAATAATCTCTGCCAGCACTGCGGCGGCGCACCGGAACTGCTCCGGCGCGCCGCCGCGTGTGTTCTGCCTTATCCCTGAGGCATGGCAAGGCCGTGGACAAAACCGTTCATTTGAGGAGAGAGGACCTCGCCTCCCACCACTTTGTCCCGGTAGATCAAAAGGTTGGCCTGCACGCCGGTCTCCCCGGAGGGGTAGTTGGTGATCTCGTAGGTGTACCGCTTGACCCGTTTTCCGGCATATTTGGTCAAATCAAAGCCCTGAGAAATCTGAAGCTCCAGGTATTCGTCGTAGCTCTCGTCCATCTCCTTGGGGATGGTCAGCTCCTCAGTGACCACAGGGTCCTGATTGACCTGCCAGCCATATTGACTCAGAAATGAGACACGCTCTTCATTGGAGCTGATCCCTGTAGTGTCCGGGACGGTACTGGCGGCCACCGTGGGCAGGGCGGGGGGATCGAGATTCATCACCAGTCCGGCGCAGCACAGCAGCGCCGCGGCAGCCACGCCGATCGCCAGTTTTCGCCTTGGCAGTCTGGCGGTAAGAATAAACACAGCGCATTCTCCTTCCACATCCAGCATCTTGGTGCAGTTTATGCACCAAAGGGCCGGGATATTCACAGCGGAGCGGTGCTTTGAGGAAAGAGTGCGCCTTTTCATTGAATTTTTTTCATTAAGTTGGTAAAATAAACGAAAACATACCCGATACATCCTATTGAGTGAGGAGGACAGAACATTGGCAATGGAACGGCTGGACAAGCTGCTGGCCTCCACGGGGCGATGGTCCCGCAAGGAGGTCAAGGAGCTCATTGCCCGTGGACGGGTGTTGGTGGACGGGCGCCCCGCGGGACGGCCTGAGGACAAGTGCGATCCCCAGAGCGCCAAGATCCAGGTGGACGGGGAGGCGGTGGACTGCGCCCCCTGTGTGTACATCATGCTGCATAAGCCCTCCGGTCTGCTCTCGGCCACCCAGGACAAGAAGCAGTCCACCGTGCTGGACCTGCTGCCGGAACATCTGCGCCGCCGGGGACTGTTTCCGGTGGGGCGGCTGGACAAGGATACCGAGGGGCTTTTGCTGCTCACTGACGACGGCCCTCTGGGCCACGACCTTCTGTCTCCCCGCAAGCATGTGGATAAGGTCTACTATGCCCGGGTAGACGGTCAGATCGACGAAGAGGACGTGCAGGCCCTGTCCGAGGGCATGACGCTGGGAGACGGCTTGGTCTGTTTGCCTGCCGATTTGGAGCCTCTGGGTGATGGAAGTGAGTGCCTGGTCACCCTGAGGGAGGGGAAATATCACCAGGTCAAACGGATGCTGGCTGCCCGGGGCAAGCCGGTACTCTATCTCAAACGGCTGTCTATGGGACCGCTGAAATTGGACGAAGGGCTGGAAAAAGGCCAGTGGCGGTTCCTAACAGAGCGGGAGGTACAGAGCCTCAAGGCGGCCCAGAGATGAAGAGACAAAAAAATTGTGCGTTTTGAACAAAAAAATGGGACAACCCCCTTGCCAAAACCGGGGGTGTACCGTTATAATGTCAATAGTGTTATGAGAATAACTTGGGAGGGATTAACGTGTCCAGCAGGATGTTTCAAGGAGTCGTGCTCCAAATGAAGGACAGCATCGATCGTATGGTAGGCGTAATCGATGCAGACGGGATCGTGGTGGCCTGCAGTGAGCTCACCTGTATTGGAGAGCATTGGTCGGGCGCTGTTGCCGCGGTCAACTCCTCGGACAATGCCACAGCCCATTTTGAGGGCAAGACCTTTAAACCCCTTGCCGGTTGGGGGGCCCAGTTTGATTATGCCGCGTTTGTAAAGGGCGAGGATGATCTGGCCGGGGCGCTGTGCGCCATGGCGGTGGTGGCATTCAACGGCGCCAAGACTTATTATGAAGAAAAGCATGATAAGGCTACTTTTGTAAAGAATATTATCTCCGACAACATCCTGTTGGGAGATATTTATACCCAGGCCAAGGAGCTCCACTTCGTCTCCGAGGCTCCCCGTGCCGCCTTCCTGGTGCGCCAGCTGGGTCCTGCCGATGTGACTACCATCGACGTGATCCAGAACCTGTTCCCCGACAAGCAGACCGACTTCGTCATCTCCATCAACGAGACCGACGTGGCTCTCATCAAGCAGCTGCCTGAGGGGGCTGACGCCAAGGCGCTGCAGAAGATTGCCAAGCAGATCGCTACCGCCGTTACCCAGGAGCTGGGCATCAAGGTCGTGATCGGTATCGGCACTGTGGTCAACCACATCCGTGACCTGGCCCGGGCCTATAAGGAGGCCGGGGTGGCTATCGATGTGGGCAAGGTGTTTGACACCGAGAAGACGGTCATCAACTATGAGAACCTGGGCATTGGTCGTCTGATCTATCAGCTGCCCACCATCCTGTGCCAGATGTTCCTCCAGGAGGTCTTTAAGAAGAACCCCATCGACGCCCTGGATCAGGAGACCCTGTTCACCATCAACAAGTTCTTTGAGAACAACCTGAACGTGTCTGAGACGGCCCGTAAGCTGTTCGTGCACCGCAATACGCTGGTCTACCGCCTGGAGAAGATCAAGAAGCTTACCGGGCTGGATCTGCGTGAGTTTGACGACGCTATCACCTTCAAGGTAGCTCTGATGGTCAAAAAGTATCTGATTTCCCGGGGAATCGAGTCTTGATGCATTGATTTTCCGGCGGTCTCACGCCCTTTCTGAAAGACAGGACGAGGCCTCCGTCTGCCATGAGGCAGACGGAGGCCTTTTTGTATATCAAAATACAACAGCGAAAAGGTGACATAAAACCGCATTTTCCCATTGACAAAATCCGGGTTACGGGTGTAACCTAAGTAGTGAAATCTTTCCCGGGAAATGCTCCCCAAAGAGGGAACAAATTTTCCCGGTTATCGTCAAAATCATGACGGCTATTTTGAGTGTACGAGGGTTTACATATTATGATACGTTTTATTGACGTCTATAAAGAGTACGACAACGGGACCAAGGCCCTGAAAGGGGTCAATATGCGCATTGACGACGGGGAATTTGTCTTTCTGGTGGGCCCTTCTGGGTCGGGAAAGTCTACCATCATCAAGCTGATCACCGGCGAGATTGCCCTGACGCAGGGGAAACTCATGGTCAACGGATACAGCATGAGCAACATCAGCCCCAAGCAGGTGCCGCTGATGCGCCGCACCCTGGGCATTATTTTCCAGGATTTCCGGCTGATTGAGAAAAAGACGGTGTACGAAAATCTGTCCTTTGCCATGCGGGCCATCGGCGCGTCCAGCCGGGACCTGAAGCGGCGCATTCCCTACGTGTTGCAGCTGGTGGGACTGGAGCAGAAGGCGGACCGGTATCCCGGACAGCTCTCCGGCGGCGAGCAGCAGCGTGTGGCCATTGCCCGGGCGCTGGTGAACAACCCCAATATGATCATTGCCGACGAGCCCACCGGAAACCTGGACCCCAACCGCTCCTTGGAGATCATGATGCTGCTGGAGCGGATCAATGAGCTGGGAACCACGGTGCTGGTGGTGACCCACGAGAAAAATCTGGTCAACCGCTTTGGAAAGCGGGTCGTGGCCATCGAGGATGGCCGAATCATCAATGACGAAACGGGCGGGTATTACAATGGCGAAAAGATTTGATATTGGATATTATTGCAGCGAAGGAATTCACTCCATTTTTACCCACGGCTTTATGTCCTTTGCTGCTGTGTGTATGATCGTGGCATGTCTGCTGATTATGGGCTCCTTCTCCCTGGTTGCGGTAAACTTGGACAACATGCTGGGAGATCTGGAAGCGGAAAACGAGTTTCT
>ENA-OQIL01000554-OQIL01000554.1-human-gut-metagenome-genome-assembly--contig:-NODE-554-length-12846-cov-4.642032_pt1 | contig 12846 bp, 12 predicted proteins | sample MGYA00242583_ERZ504748 | MGnify/ENA primary metagenome ERZ504748 (study PRJEB26092, sample SAMD00036191) | human gut metagenome | host: Homo sapiens | study: EMG produced TPA metagenomics assembly of...
GGCTGTACCACCGGTAGGGAATCGCACCCTGCCCTGAAGATTTCTGATTCAATTACAGCGGCATTATAGCACGGCTCCTTTCGGATTGCAAGGGCATTCTGCAAACCGGGACGAAACCGGGATGAAGCGAATCGCTACAACAATAAAATCACATCGTCCGTAGGACAATGTGAACGGAGAATCCAAAGGGGCGCGGGTCGCCAGTGGCAACCTCAAAATGCGTTGCATTTTGAAGCGCTTGACCGAGCCGACAGGCGAGAGCAGCGCCCTTTGGCACACGACTTTGCCTGCAAAGTCTATTCCGAACAAGACGGTACGAATGGGAGGTGCTGGAAATGGCAGCAGAAAAGATCAAGGTCTACACATGAAGGTAGATACCACTGCCATTGAGCAGGAGATCGCCGCCTATGAGAAGCAGCTACGGCAGCACTACTCCACAAAATCCCGGCTTATGGAGGAGATCGACAGCCTTGACCCGGACGACCGCCTTTATAAGATGTACGATAAAATCGAAGAGGTGGAAAATGGACTGATGGATGCCCGGGCAAAGAAGCAGACCATTGAAGCCGACAAAATCACAGGCGACAACATCTATAAGATCCTGATTTGCTTCGACAAGCTTTATGCCACCATGACCGAGGCGGAACGCCGCAGACTGGTGGAGATTTTGATCGACGAGGTGCAGATCTACCCGGAACGCCAGCCTAACGGACAGTGGCTGAAGTCCGTCCGGTTCAAGCTGCCTATCATCGACCATGACCTTGAATTGAGTTTGGACAATCAGGATCGTGTCGAGGTCGTGTGTTCGATGGTTAGATTCAAAAAGCATTGATCTAATGTGAAGTAGGGTGAACTGTTTTATGGATTCTGTTACACAGCGTATAAAAATAATCCGGCAATATGAAGGAAAATAAGAAGACCTGTGCGGTCTGGTGAAAAATAACAACACAAATAGTACAGAGAAAAGGAGCATCCCATGAACGCAAATATCAATTATGATGAGATCCCGGATACCAGTGCCGTGCAGGAGGACCTGCTTGCGGCGCTGAGCAGCCAGCATGTGACCGTGCACACGAATGAGGAGCCGGACTTCGACTACATGGAAAACGGGGATGTGGCTTTTGTGGTCAAGAACCCGCACAATGATGAGAATTTGCTCATTGAACTGGGCGGCGAGTTCTCGGTGTTCTTCGGCCTGTGGCATGGGCAGTACAAGGCCGTGGAGTACGACTACGACCGCATGAAGAAGGACATTGCAGCCATTCTGGCGGGCAATGCCGGTGCGCTGAGCCTGTATGCCGATGGCAGATGGCAGGGCAGTACCCTCTGCCCGGAGAAGGTGTCTGCCGATGCCGACATGGAAAAGCTGCTGGAACGCTGCTGGCAAAAGCAGGAGCCAAAGGAAAAACTGCTGGCACAGGGCGGCAGGGTGGAACTGCTCTACTGGGACCCGGCGGAAAATAAGAGCTTTATGATTCCGGCAAAGAACTGAATTATAACAAAAAGGACACACCATAACGGCGTGTCCTTTTTGTTATACGATATGAAGCTCAGATCTTCTCGATGGTGATGCTCCAATCAGCGGTCATGGCCTCGTCCGGCTCCAGCACTTCGTGCTTGCCTTCCTCATTGACGCTGTTGGCCCAGCCGTTCCACGGCTCCATGCACACAAAGCTCTCGGCATCCTGCTGCCACAGCACGGCGTGGTCGAAGCTGTCGTCGGCATCCACAGTCACCTTGTGGCCGCTGCCGCTGTCGGTGAGGGTCATGGGGAACTGCACGCCGGTCAGCAGGCGCACGCTGTTGTCCGCACCTTCCTTGCGGGTGAGGGTGATCTTTTCCGGGGCAGCGGGCTGCTCGCCCTTGGCGCTCTCGGAACAGGTGGCGCACTTGATATCGAAGTCCACATTCTCCAGCTTGGAAGCCTTGAAGTAGGGGTGGAAGCCGAAGCTGAAGGGCATGTTGGTGTCGCCCTCGTTGATCACGGTCATGTTGATGGCGGCAGTGTTGCCCTCAAGGTTATAGTTCATCAGCACGGTGAAATCGAAGGGATAGAGGAACTTGGTCAGCGGGGTGGACTCCAAAATCAGGGTCACGCCGTCCGGGCCGACGCTCTCCACGTCCCATGCGCACAGGTCGGCAAAGCCGTGGGTCTCCATGGGTATGCCTTGCCGTCAAAGATGTGCACGCCGTTATCCGGCAGGCCGCAGTTGGGGAACAGCACCGGCACGCCGAAGCGGGGGCGGTTGCACTCGGAAAAATTGGGGTGGCGGGTCCAGATGTACTCCTCGCCGTTCAGGGAGAAGCCGGTGATCATGCCGCCGCGCTCCGGGGTGATGACCAGCTCGGTCTTTGCCTCAGCATCGGTGATAACGTACTGCTCATAGCAGGCACCGTTTTCGGTGACATAACGGGTGGTGATCTGATTCATAGTTCAGTCCTCCTTATGTTTCTGGTTCTGTGCCAGTTTTTCAAAATAATATCAATGCCATAGCGAATGAGATATTTTATGACCCTTGCAATAACGGCCACGATAGCGGCAAAATGCCGCCGTAAGCAGAAACGCATAGATCATCATGCGAGTGGTCATAGCCATAAAACACTTCCCTTCCGTTTTCATGCACAAAGAGGCTGCCGTACAGCCAAAGTGCCATACAGCAGCCTCGAACGATTACAGAACGACGCCGTCCTTGAAGATGGAGATCTCGCGGAAGCCGTGCTTCTCGGCCTTGGTCTGCTCACCGCTTGCAACGCGGATGACCAGATCCAGCAGATCCTTTGCAGCCTCGTCGATGGTCTTTTCGCCATCGGCGATCACGCCGGTGTTGAAGTCGATCCAGCCGGATTTCTTCTGGGCCAGCGGGGTGTTGGTGGAGATCTTCAGGGTGGGAGCCGGGGCCGAGAACGGAGTGCCGCGGCCGGTGGAGAACAGGATCAGGTGTGCGCCTGCGGCGGTCATGGCCGTGGCAGAAACCAGATCGTTGCCGGGCCGTACAGCATGTTCAGGCCCTTGGTGACAACGGGATCACCGTAGCCGATGACGTCCATGATGGGTGCAGTGCCGCCCTTCTGGACACAGCCGCAGCTCTTGTCCTCCAGAGTGGTGATGCCGCCCTGCTTGTTGCCCGGAGAGGGGTTATCGTACACCACCTCGTTGTGGCTGATGAAGTAATCCTTGAAGCCGTTGATCATGTGCTCAGCCTTGACAAAGACGTCATGGTTGATGCAGCGATCCATCAGGAAGCCCTCGGCACCGAACATCTCGGGTACCTCGGTCAGAACGGTGGAACCGCCGCGCTGGCCCATCATGTCGGAGAAGCGGCCGATGGTGGGGTTGGCGGTGATGCCGGACAAGCCGTCCGAGCCGCCGCACTTCATGCCCACCACCAGATCGGACACGGGGATAGGCTCACGCTTGAACTGCCCGGCATAGGTAGCCAGCTCCTTGAGGATATCGCGGGCAGCGGTGAACTCGTCGTCCACCTCCTGACAGGTGAGGAACTTCACACGGTCGTGGTCGTACTCGCCCAGCTCTTCCACGAACTGATCGTGCTGCAGGTTCTCGCAGCCCAGATGCAGCACCAGAACGGCGGCAGCATTGGGGTGGCGCACCAGCGCAGCCAGCAGCTTGCGGGTCTGTGCATGGTCGTGGCCGGTCTGGCTGCAGCCGAAGGGATGGGTGAAGGTGTACAGACCCTCGATGGAGCCGGTGACCAGATCCTGATTGTCGGCAACGATCTTCTTGGCGATGTCGTTGACGCAGCCCACGGTGGGGATGATCCAGATCTCATTGCGGATGGCGGCACGGCCGTCCTTGCGGCGGAAGCCCATAAAGGTCTCCGGCTCGACCTTGGGCAGGGGAGCCAGATCCGGGGCGGGGTTGTAGCTGTACTCTACCTCACCGGACAGGTTGGTGTGCACGTTGTGGGTGTGCATCCAGCTGCCGGGAGCGGCATCTGCGGTGGCGTGGCCGATGGGGAAGCCGTACTTGATGACGTTCTCACCGTTCTTGATGGGCTTCACGGCCATCTTGTGGCCCTGCGGAATGTCCTCCAGAGCAGTCACAGAAAGACCGTCCACTTCCACCAGCGTGCCCTTGGCAATGGGATGCAGGGCAACGACCACGTTGTCGATGGGGCTGATATGAATTGCCTGCGGCATAGTTGTTCTCCTTATCGTATCGCACAAAAGGGAATGAACCCTCTCCGTCATCGCCATGCGATGCCACCTCTCCCGAAGGGCGAGGTCTTTGCGATGAAAACTTTACGTTTCCACGTTTCCGCAAAAGCTCCCCCCCTCGGGGGAGCTGGACGCGAAGCGGACTGAGAGGGTTCACACCTCAAAGCAATGTTTCTTTTAAACGATCAGGCTTACAGGCAGCTCTTGTAAGCAGCCTCGGCACCCTGAGTGCGGATCATTTCCAGATCAGCCAGAACAGCGGCCTCGAGACCCTCGATCTTGGTCAGATCCTGATCCCACATCTGGGTGTTGGTCAGCACGGCGTTCACCAGCTGAGCAGCGGTGTCGTCCTTGTGTGCATAGTAGAAGTCCAGAGCCCATGCGTCATCCTGGATCTTGTAGGTGTTGCCGGCAGGGCGCTTGCAGATCAGGCCGTCGGCGGTGCGCTCCTGAATGTCGCTGGAATAGAAGGCAATGTAGGCTGCCAGAGACATGGTCAGGCACTTGGGCAGCTGCTTCTGCTCCTCGATGTAAGCCAGGAAGGAAGGCATGTTGCGGGCCTTCCACTTGGAGGTGGAGTTCAGGGAGATGCTCATCAGCTCGTGGTTGACGAAGGGGTTGTTGAAGCGGTCCTCAACAGCAGAAGCAAACTCTTCCAGATCCTTCTTGTCCAGCGGCAGGGTGGGGATGATCTCCTCGTGCAGCATCTTGTTCATGAAGCCGCGGATGGTGTCGTTGTGCATGCAGTCACGCACAATGTCGAAGCCGGCCAGATATGCGCCCAGAACGAAGCCGGTGTGTGCACCGTTCAGGATGCGGACCTTGCGCTTCTTGTAGGGGGTAACATCGGGCACGACCATGACGTTCACGCCGGCCTTCTTGAACGGCAGCTTGTCCTCCAGCTCAGCGGGGCCTTCGATGACCCACACGCCGAACACTTCGCCCACGTCCAGAGCGGCATCATGGTAGCCGTTGGCCTCTTCCATGGCAGCCAGTTCCTTGGGATCGCGGATGCGGCCCGGAACGATGCGGTCCACCAGAGTGGAGCAGAAGGTGTTTGCGTTGTTCATCCAGTCGATGAAGGCAGGCTCCAGATTCCAATCCTTGGCGTAGTTGTTGCAGCACTTCTGCAGCTCCTTGCCGTTGTTGTCGATCAGCTCGCAGGACAGGATGGCCAGACCCTTGTCAGCAGCGCCGTTGAATGCCTTGTAGCGCTCGAACAGCACGCGGGTCAGCTTTGCGGGGAAGCTGTTGGGGGGAACCTGATCGAACTGGCTGTCGCCCTGCGTGTAGGCGATGCCGGCCTCAGTGGTGTTGGAAACGATGGTCTCGAGATCGGCAGAGCGTGCAAGCTCCAGCACTTCGTCCCACTTGCCGTCGATGTAGGGGCACACACAGTCGGACACGCAGGAGATCACGCGCTTTGCATCGACCTTCTGGCCCTTCTCACTGCCGCGCAGGTACAGGGTGTACAGGCCTTCCTGCTCGTTGATCCAGTCTGCCATCTGGGGGAAGTTGCTGATGGGCTGCACCAGCTTGACCTTGCCGTTGTAGCCGGCCTTCTCGTTTGCGATGTCATAGAAGTAATCCACGAAAGCACGCAGGAAGTTGCCTTCGCCGAACTGCATGACCTTGACGGGTGCATCCTTCAGGATGTAGCCGTTGTAGCCAGTGCCTTCCAGAACCTTGTAGTTCAAAGTTTCCATCTTATTGATCTCCTTTATAAACTTGCTTTGCTTATCAGAGAGCCTCTTTGTCTGCCCTCTGCTCCTTACCCTATTTTATGCTGTTGTATACAAATAAGTCAAGAGCTTTGTGCAATATTTTTAGCCTTAAGGTGACGATTTGGGGCATTTCCAGCGAAAAGCACAATTGTGTGCTAGAAAATTTGTCACTTTTTCAGTTGTATACATGCGCGTTTTCCGTTATACTAAAGGTAAGACAAACCTGCCCGTGCAGGCGGGCGTCCCGTTGTACACAAGGTTTGACGGATTTTTAACAAAAACCACCAGAGAAAAGGAGTTATCGACCCATGAAAGCATTTATGGATAAGGACTTCATGCTCCAGTCTCCCACTGCTCAGCATCTGTACCACGACTACGCTGCGGATATGCCTATCTGCGACTACCACTGCCACATCCCTCCCCGTGAGATCTACGAGAACCGCCGCTTTGAGAACATCGCTCAGGTATGGCTGGGCGGCCGCAACCCGGACGGCAGCTACTTTGGCGACCACTACAAGTGGCGCGTGATGCGTTCCAATGGTGTGCCCGAGGAGTACATCACCGGTGACAAGCCCGACCGCGAGCGCTTCCAGAAGTTTGCCGAGGCTCTGCCCATGGCCATCGGCAACCCGATGTACCACTGGACCAATCTGGAGCTGCATGTGTTCTTCGGCTACGACGGCGTGCTGAACGGCGACACCGCTGAGGAAGTGTGGAACCTGTGCAACGACAAGCTGCAGCACGATCCCAAACTGACCGTCCGCGGCCTGATCGAGCAGTCCAACGTGGCCTTCATCGGCACCACCGATGACCCCATCGATGATCTGTACTGGCACAAGAAGATCAAGGAAGATCCCACCATCAAGTTCACCGTGGCTCCTTCCTTCCGCCCCGATAAGGCCATCAACATCAACAAGCCCGGCTTTGCCGAGTACATGGGCAAGCTGGCCGCTGTTGTGGGCAAGGAAAAGCTGGCCTGCATCGACTGCGTCACCGACGCTCTGACCAAACGCATCGAGTTCTTTGCCGAGATGGGCTGCCGCGCTTCTGACCACGGTCTGGATTACATCCCCTACCGTGAGGCCACCAAGGAAGAGGTCAACGCCATTTACCAGAAGGTGATGGCCGGCGAGAGCTGCACCGTGGAAGAGGCTGAGAAGTACCAGACCTACATCCTGATCCATCTGGGCAAGCAGTACCATCGTCTGGGCATTGCCATGCAGATCCACTACAACTGCCTGCGCGGCGTGAACCGCAAGATGAACGCCCTGCTGGGCCCCGACACCGGCTTTGACATGATCAACACCGCCACCTGCGGCGGCGAGATCGCAAGCCTGCTGAGCGCCCTGAACGACACCGACGAGTGCCCCAAGACCATCATCTACAGCCTGAACCCCGCCGACGATGCACAGATCGGCACCATTCTGGGCTGCTTCCAGAACAGCGAGGTGCCGGGCAAGATCCAGCACGGCTCCGCATGGTGGTTCAATGACCACAAGATCGGCATGGAAGAGCAGATGACCCGCCTGGCAAGCCTGGGCCTGCTGGGCAACTTCGTTGGCATGCTGACCGACAGCCGCAGCTTCCTGAGCTACACCCGTCATGACTACTTCCGCCGCATCCTGTGCAACATCATCGGCCAGTGGGTCGAGGATGGCGAGTATCCCAACGACGAGAAGGCTCTGGAGAAGATCGTCAAGGGCATCTGCTTCGACAACGCAAAGCGCTACTTCAACCTGTAAGAGAAGCGCCTGAACCTGAATAAGGCATAACACAAAGCCCCCGGAACGGTGTGAAACGTTCCGGGGGCTTTTGCTGTAAGCAGATAATGTTTACTTTACAAGGCCGCGCAGCACAACGCGGGCAGTGGAAACATCGGAACCGAGCAGGGTGTCGTAGGCATTCAGGATGTCGCGGATGGCCTGCAGGTTGTCCTTGGTCAGGGTGTAGGTCTTGGTGGAGCCGTCTTTGCCGGTAAAGGTGGCGGTGACGCTCTTGGCGGCAAGCCACTCGTTCAGCCAGCTGGTCTCGTCGTCCATATCGAACAGCTCATAGTCGAACCATGCCTTGAGGTCGTTGTCGTAGCCGCCGATGAACTCTTCATCACAGGTGAAGTCGTAGTAGTTATCCTCGGTCTCTACCCGAACAGATTTCATGTCCAGCTTTTTATTGCCGAAGTAGGTCATGCCCAGACTGAGATACACGGTGGGATCATCGTTGGTAACGAACAGGCAGGGGTACAGACCGCAGGAGGCCTTTTCCATGCTGGCCTCCTCGTAGGGAGAATCGATCTGCCAGCCCTCGGCCTCGCTGTCATAGGTGACAGTGAGCTTGGACAGGGCAGAGCGCAGCTGCGCCTCCGACACCGCATTGGTCACAGAGAGCTCTGCCGGGGCAGGCTCGTCCGGAAGAGCAGGGCTCAGGGCAAAGGCGGAGACGCCGCCCATCAGGATGGCGGCGGTGCACAGGCAGGCGGCACCGCGCTTGAACAGTCCGGTCAGTTTCATAAGGATCTCCTTTCGCTTCACAGAAACGCTTTTTCTCTGTCCAGAGCATACCAGATTTTACAGCTCCTGACAGCAAAACGGCATGAATCGCCCCTCAGATGCATCAGAACGACCATTCAGACGGGGTGCGGTGCGGATGAAAACGGCTTCTTATACCTGATGGGTCTCCAGCCAGTCGGTCATCTGCTGGGCGATGCCCTTGATGCTGCCTTCCTCAAAGGGGACTTTCAGCCCTGCGGTCTCCAGCAGCTCGGTGTAGCTGGCCATGCCTGCACGGCGCACAAGGCGCAGGTAGCGCTCCCACGCATCCTTGTGGTCGTCAAGGCTCAGCAGGAAGAACTGCAGTGCGGCCATGGTGGACAGGCAGTAGTCGATATAGTAGAAGGGGCACTCATAAATGTGCAGCTGACGCTGCCAGCCTGCACCGCGGCCATAGAAGGGCAGATTGTCAAAATCGATCCACGGGCGGTACTTCTTTTCCAGCTTGAGCCACTCGGCATTGCGTTCATCGGGGGTCAGATCCGGGTTCTGGTACATGATGTGCTGGAACTCGTCCACTTCGCATCCGTAAGCAAGGAACACAAAACTGTCCTCAGCGTGGAGCAGGGCGTATTTGTCGGTATCCTGGCCGAAGAGCAGATGATGCCACGGTGCGGTCAGGAACTCCATGGCCATGGAGTGAATCTCGGCGCTCTCCATGCCGGGGCATTCCAGATCGGCGGGGATGGCGGGGTCACGCTCGGCTACATAGCCCTCAAAGGCGTGGCCGCACTCGTGGGTCAGCACGTCCACATCGCCGGAGGTGTTGTTCCAGTTGGCAAAAATGAAGGGGGCCTTGTAGCTGGGCAGGCTGGTCATGTAGCCGCCGGACATCTTGCCGGGGCGGCTCTCCACGTCGAACAGCTCGTTGTCCTGCATAAAGTCGATGAACTCGGCGGTTTCCGGGCTAAGCTCATGGTACATGGTGCGGGCGGCATCCATACGGGCTTTGTAGCCGGGAATGGGCTTGGGATTGCCGTCCTTGAACATGATGGGCAGATCGGTGAAGGTGGGGCGGGCAATGCCGGTGCGCTTTGCACGCATGGCCATCACCTTTTGCAGCTGGGGCACCACATCGTTTGCCACCTGATCGCGGAATTTCCGGATCTCCTCCGGGCCGTAGCCGATGCGGTTCATGCGGACGTAGGAGAGCTCGCTGTAGTCGTGGTAGCCCATCACCCGGGCCTGTGCATTCAGGTTCTTCACGATCTCGCCGTACAGCTCGTCCAGCTCGGCACGATGGGCGTCAAAGTAACCGGCCTCGGCTTCGTAGGCGGCGCGGCGCACGGCAGGGTCCAGATCCTCCTTGTAAGGGCCCAGCTGCGGGATGGTGAGCTGTTTGCCGTCCAGTTCCACCAGTGCGCCGCCGTAGATCTGCTGGTAGCGGCTCACCAAAGCATTGAACTGCTGCTGCAGCTCCACGGTACGGTCATCCATGCCCAGCACGGCATTCTTCATGCCGGCCACACAGGTGGTGCCGAATTTTTCGGTCAGGGCATCCACATGCGGGTTCGCAAGGAAAGCGCGGCTGATCTCCACACTGGCGTTGGTCACGGCAGGGCCGTTGGCATCAAAAAAGTCCTGCTCAGCCTTCCAGTAAGCGTCGCGGGTGTCGCAGGTGTAGTGGATGTTGGCAAGGTTCGCGGCGGTGTTGTACTCCGCAAAGGCTTCGCTCTGCTCGTAGTAGAGCCGGACAAGGGCATCGCCGTCCGGTGAGGCAGCGGCCTTTGCGGCCAGCTCTTTGCACCGGGCCAGCAGGGCACCGATGTCCGGGCGGGTATAGGTCATTTCGTTGAATTTCATCGGGAAACATTCCTTTCCGGGAGAAGACTCCATATTTAAGGTTAAACCCATCTTACCACGTTATGCGGCAAATGAAAAGGGGACACAGGCCAAAACCCGGCAGATGCTATGCACAACTGCTAAAATTTGACGATGCGGTTTGGCAAAGTTGTCTGTGCAGGCGGTTGCATGGCTGTGGCAAAAGGACTATAATAAAACCATCAACAGAGTAAGACCATGTGCGTTAAGTGCCGCATCAACGGGGAGTTGTGCTGTGGACGAAGGTGTACCCGCGGTGCATGGTCTGCATCCCGCTGCTGCATGGACTTGGGTGCAGGCGAGACGGCTTGCGTCCCGCCCGGAAGTGAAAGTTGTTGGATTCACGCCCTCCTTTGTGCGGTTTGTCACAGGGAGGGCGTTTTTGTTTGTGCAGACCGCCCACCCGGTATTCCTTTTGCAAGGAGGACAGTTGATATGAACAACTCGAAAAATTCCGTCCGCACGCTCACCATGCTGGCCTTGCTGGTGGCAATGAGCATCGTGTTCAGCCGGGTGCTGAGCATCTCCACCGGCTTTGTGCGGTTCAATCTGGGCAGCCTGCCGGTGCTGCTGGCAGCGCTGCTGTTCGGCCCCGGTGCCGGCTTTGCCGTGGGCGCTGTGGCCGATATGATCGGCGGCGTGCTGGCAGGCTACGCCATCAACCCGCTCATCACGCTGGGCGCGGGTGCCATTGGTCTGGTGACGGGGCTTGCATGGCAGAAGCTGCCCGGGCTGCGCACCGGCCTGCGGCTGCAGATCAGCGTGCTGCTGGGACACTTTGTGGGTTCCATGGTCATCACCTCGCTGGCACTGCGCATCTTCTACGGCTACCCGTGGGCAGCGCTGGCAGTGCGCATCCCCAATGCACTGATCCTGGCTGCGGTGAACACTGTGCTGCTACGCATCCTGCTGGAGAACCGTACCCTGATGAAGATGGTGAAAAAGTAAAAAGAGGCATTACAATGAATTACGAACAGGCAATGGAATACATCCATGCGGTCCAGTGGGCCGGCCACAAGCCAGGCCTGACGCGCACCCGCACCCTGCTGGCCGCACTGGGCGACCCGCACAAACAGCTCAGATTCGTGCATGTTGCAGGCACCAACGGCAAGGGCAGCACCGCCGCCATGATGGCATCCTGCCTGCAGGCCGCGGGCTATCGGGTGGGCCTGTACACTTCGCCCTTCATCAACCGCTTCAACGAGCGCATCCAGATCAACGGCGTGCAGATCCCGGACGAAGAGCTGGTGAAACTGGTGGAGCAGGTAAAGCCCGCCGCCGATGCCATGGAAGATGTGCCCACCGAGTTTGAGATCATCACGGCGCTTGGGATGCTCTATTTTGCCCAGCAGAAATGTGAGATCGTGGTGCTGGAGGTGGGCCTTGGCGGCACGCTGGATTCCACCAACGTCATTGATGCCCCGGAATGCGCAGTCATCACGGCACTGGGCATGGATCATGTGAAGGAGCTTGGTCCCACCCTTGCGGACATTGCCGCCGCCAAGGCGGGGATCATCAAGGAAGGCTGTCCGGTGGTGAGCTACGGCGGTGTGCCGGAAGCAGATATTGTTATCCGCCGCGTCTGTGCTGAAAAGCATGCCGAGCTGACTGAGGTGGATTTCAGCAGGCTGAAATACGAGGGCGGCAGCCTTGACGCAGTGAAGTTCGACTTTGACGGCCTGACGGATGTGCACCTGCCCCTGATCGGCAGCTACCAGCCGCGAAATGCGGCGCTGGCTATCACGGCTCTGCGGGTGATGCGCACCCATGGCTGGAACATTCCGGAAAGCGCCATTCGCACAGGTTTGGAAACGGTCAGCTGGCCGGGCCGCTTTGAACTGCTGCGGCACGAACCGGTGTTTCTGCTGGACGGCAGCCACAACGCCCACGGAATGCGTGCCACGGTGCAGAGCCTGAGAGACCGCTTCCCCGGGCAGAAATTCGTCTTTCTGGTCAGCATCATGGCCGACAAGGATGTGGACCAGATGCTGAGTCTGCTGGCACCGCTGGCGGTGCGGTTCGTCACGGTGGCGGCGCACACGCCGCGCGCCATGCCTGCTGAAACGCTGGCAGAACACATCCGGGCCTATGGCTGCAGGGCGGAAGCGGCAGCTTCCATTGAAGCGGGCGTGGCCCGGGCGGTGGAGCTGGGCGGCGAAGGCCCGGTGTGTGCACTGGGCACGCTGTATTTCTCTGGCGATGTGCGGAAGGCGTTCCGCAAATTGACAGAGAAGGATTTGAGAATGCCTTCCGCGTTGCTCTGGGCATTTTCGGCGAAAAATGATTTTTACGTTTGTAAATCAGGAGGGTCTGCGGATCTTCCTGATTTGCTTTTTTCACGGAAAAAGTTGCTTCTTGTGCAGAGAGCGGTCGCGTGGGACAGGCTTAAGGGCTTTTATAAAATTCTTCTCCGCCGGGTATGTTCTCTTTTGCGTGCCAAAAGAGAACCAGAAAGGACGGCGGTGCCCGCAGGGCATGAAAGCCCCAGTGGGGCTTTTAAGCCGCAGACCGGTTTGCAAAGCAAATGCCGCGTGTTCAGCGCGGCAAGGTCTCCGCTACTTTCGAGGCGCGGGAGG
>ENA-OQIL01000556-OQIL01000556.1-human-gut-metagenome-genome-assembly--contig:-NODE-556-length-12813-cov-6.832493_pt1 | contig 12813 bp, 9 predicted proteins | sample MGYA00242583_ERZ504748 | MGnify/ENA primary metagenome ERZ504748 (study PRJEB26092, sample SAMD00036191) | human gut metagenome | host: Homo sapiens | study: EMG produced TPA metagenomics assembly of...
ATGGGACCCCACCAGCTACGCCTTTGTGAAGGATGACGTGCTGTGCATCCCCACCGCATTCGTCAGCTACACCGGCGAGGCTCTGGATAAAAAGACTCCCCTGCTGCGTTCCATGAACGCACTGTCCAATCAGGCAGTTCGCATCCTGAAGCTGTTCGGCAAGGATGTGGATTACGTCTCCACCACCGTCGGCCCCGAGCAGGAGTACTTCCTTATTAAGAAGGAGGATTACGAGGCCCGTCAGGATCTGATCCTCACCGGCCGCACCCTGTTCGGTGCCCCCTCTGCCAAGGGTCAGGAGCTGGAAGAGCACTACTTCGGTGTCATTCGTCCCGAGGTCTCCGAGTTTATGAAGGAACTGGACGAGGAGCTGTGGAAGCTGGGCGTGCCCGCCAAGACCAAGCACAACGAGGGTCAGCCCCCTGCCAGCATGGACGCTGGCCCCCATCTACCGATACCACCAACGTAGCCATCGACCACAACCTGCTGACCATGGAGATGATGAAGAAGATCGCTCCCAAGTACGGTCTGGTCTGCCTGCAGCATGAAAAGCCCTTTGAAGGCGTGAACGGCAGCGGCAAGCACAACAACTGGTCCCTGTCCACCACCGAGGAGAACCTGCTGGATCCCGGTGACACCCCCATGGAGAACCTGCAGTTCCTGGTGTTCCTGGCCGCCGTCATCAAGGCTGTGGACGAGTACGCCGACCTGCTGCGGACCTCTGTGGCCACTCCCGGCAACGATCACCGTCTGGGTGCCAACGAGGCACCTCCGGCCATCATCTCCATCTTTGTGGGCGAGGAGCTGGAGGCTGTCATCGACGCCATCGCCTCCGATTCTCCCTACGCCGGCCCCACCAAGATGAAGATGGACCTGGGTGTGGACGTGCTGCCCAAGTTCAGCAAGGACACCACCGACCGCAACCGCACCTCCCCCTTTGCCTTTACCGGCAACAAGTTCGAGTTCCGGATGCCCGGTTCTTCTCAGAACCTCAGCGACTGCGATACCATCCTGAACACTGCGGTGGCCAAGGAGCTGAAGGGCTACGCCGACGAGCTGGAAGGTGCCGAGGACTTCACCAGTGCCGCCATCGCCCTGATCAAGCGCACCATCCGGGACCACCGCCGGGTCATCTTCAACGGCAACGGCTACTCTGCCGAGTGGGAAGAAGAAGCAGCCCGCCGCGGCCTACCCAACAAGAAGAACGCCCCCGCTGCCCTGCCTGCCCTCATCGACCCCAAGAACATCGCCCTGATGGAGGAGTTCGGCGTGCTGACCAAGGTGGAGATGTACAGCCGCTACGAGGTAGAGCTGGAGCACTACTCCAAGATCATCAATATCGAGGCCCTGACCATGCTGGAGATGGCCCGCAAGCAGCTGCTGCCCGCCGTCAACGCCTACATGAGCGAAGTGGCCAACACCGCCGCTTCCAAGCTGGCCGTCAGCGAGAGCATCAGCGTGCGCAGTGAGACCAAGACCCTGGGCCGTCTGTCCGCCGACGCCGACGCCATGAGCGACGCCATCGACACCCTGCAGGATGCCGTGGATGCCGCCAAGGCTCTGCCCTCCGAGAGCGAGAAGGCCGTTGCCTTCCACGACAACGTGCTGCCTGCAATGGATGCTCTGCGTGCCGCTGCGGACGACGCCGAGACCATCTGCGGTGAGGATTATTGGCCTCTGCCCAGCTACAGCAAGATGCTCTACTACGTCTGATCTTTCATCAGCGTAACAGCAGAATAGCATCCGTAGGCTGCGGAATTTAAAATTGCCATTCTCCTTTTCCTATTTCTTACACCAGCCTAAAGACCTGCTCCCATTCTGAGGGCAGGCCTTTAGGCGTTTTATTTGGAAGGGAAACCATTATGAGCTATTCGACCCAACAGGACATCCTTGATTTTGTGGAGGACAATAACGTCAAATTTGTGCGCTTTGCCTTCTGCGATATCTTTGGCACTCAGAAGAACATTGCCGTGCTGGCAAACGATCTGCCCAAAGCTCTGGAAGACGGTGTCTGCTTCGACGGCAGCTCCATTGCCGGCTTCATGAAGGTGGAGGAAAGCGACCTTGTGCTGCGGCCGGATCTGTCCACCGTGACCATTCTCCCCTGGCGCCCTACCGAGGGCCGGGTGATGCAGTTCTTCTGTGATGTGGAAAAGCCGGACGGCCAGCCCTTTGGCGGCAACTGCCGCGGCTTTCTGCGCAGCGTGAACCGAAAATTCAAAAAGCTGGGCATCACCTGCAATGTGGGCGCAGAGTGTGAGTTTTACCTGTTCGAGAATGATGACCGGGGCCGCCCCACCCGTATCCCCATCGACTTTGGCGGCTACTTTGACGTGGCCCCGCTGGACGCAGGCGAGAACCTCCGCCGGGACATCTGCCTGACTATGGAGCAGATGGGCATGAGCCCTCAGCACAGCCATCACGAAAGCGGCAACGGTCAGAACGAGATCGACTGCCACCACGCAGGCCCCCTCAAGACCGCCGACAACGTGATGATGTTCAAGCAGATCGTGCGCGCCATTGCCACCCGCAGCGGCATCCATGCAAGCTTCCTGCCCAAGCCCCTGCCGGATCAGGCAGGCAGCGGCCTGCACATCAACCTGTCCCTTTACATGGACGGCCGCAACCTGTTTGAGGGCGACATTGCCCCGGACAGCATTGCAGGCAGCTTTATGGCCGGCGTGCTGGCCCACAGCCGGGAGCTGACCGTGTTCACCAACCCTCTGCCCAACAGCTATCAGCGCTTTGGCTGCGATGAAGCGCCCCGCTATGTGAGCTGGAGCCGCCAGAACCGCAGCCAGCTGGTGCGCATCCCGCAGGTAAAGGGCGACAACTGCCGCATGGAGCTGCGCAGCCCGGACCCTGCCTGCAACCCCTATCTGGCCATTGGTCTGGTTCTGGCTGCCGGATTGGACGGCATCGAGAACCGCATGGTGCTCTCTGCCCCCGTGAACAAGAATCTGTTCGACCCCTCTATGGCTGAGGGCCTCAGCCTTGAGACTCTGCCCGCCAGTCTGGAAGAGGCCGTGCAGGCTGCGGAGGAGAGCGAATTTTTGCGCAGAGTGCTGCCCGAGCAGCTTGCCAGCCGCTACTTTACGGAAGAACTGAAGCGCTGCGAAGCACTGAAACACGCGTCCGACCCTGTTGAGTACGAGCGTACCCATTACTTCAACGCCATCTGACCCCTGCAAAAGAGAGTGTGTAGGAGAAAGGAGCGAAGGAAATGGGACGTGCACTGATCGTAAGTGCCGGTGCAAGCTCCAACGAGTATATCGCTGCACGGCTGACCGAAATGGGCTACAGCCGCCCGGTGATCATTCCCAGCGGGGCCGAAGCCCGGCGGCGCATGACGGAATCGGATTTTGAGCTGATCGTGGTCAACTCTCCCCTGCCCGATGAATTCGGGCATGAGGTGTGCATCAATGCTGTGGAAAAAACAGATGCCGGTGTCGTGTTTCTGGTCAAAGCCGCACAGGCTGAGCAGCTTTTGGGGCCTTTGAGCGAGCAGGGGGTATTGCTGCTGTCAAAGCCCTTCAGCACCGCCTTTTTTGTGCAGGCCATGCACATGGCGGCGGCGGGCAACCACCGCCTGCTGCGTGCCCGGCAGGAGAACGCCCGCTTACAGGAAAAGATCGCACAGGTGCGGCTGGTCAGCCGGGCAAAATGCTGCCTTGTGGAGCACGAGCACATGACCGAAGCCGAGGCACACCGCTACATAGAAAAACAGGCCATGGATACCCGTCGTGACCGCACAGAAATTGCACAGGAAGTCCTTGAAAATTATGAGGACATGGGTGTATAATATTGGATTGGGAAAAGTATCCTTGCTTTCACCGGCTCATTTTTGGAGAGGCAGAGAGCAAGACCGTTCACCTGAAAGAATTTACAAAGGTTTATAAGGGAAAAAATTCAGAAAAGCAAAAATAGAGGAGGAAATTCTATGGCAGAGAAACAAACCAAATTCATCTTTGTCACCGGCGGTGTCGTCTCCGGCCTTGGCAAGGGCATCACAGCCGCATCGCTGGGCCGTCTGCTCAAGTGCCGCGGTCTGAAGGTGGCCAGCCAGAAGCTGGACCCCTATGTGAATGTGGATCCCGGCACCATGAGCCCGCTGCAGCACGGTGAGGTGTTCGTGACCGACGATGGCACTGAGACCGATCTGGATCTGGGCCACTACGAGCGCTTTATCGACGAGAATCTGAACAAATACTCCAACCTGACCACCGGCAAGGTGTACTGGAACGTACTGAACAAGGAACGTCAGGGTGCATATCTGGGCCAGACCGTGCAGATCATTCCCCACATCACCAACGAGATCAAGAGCTACATCTACAATCTGGCCTCTTCCACCGAGGCTGACGTGGTCATTACCGAGATCGGCGGCACGACCGGTGATATTGAAAGCCAGCCCTTCCTCGAGGCCATCCGTCAGGTGGGTCTGGAGCAGGGCCGCGACAACTGCTGCTACATCCATGTGGTGCTGGTGCCCTACATTTCCGGCTCGGACGAGTACAAATCCAAGCCTGCACAGCACTCTGTGAAAGAGCTGCAGGGCATGGGCGTGAACCCGGACATCATCATCCTGCGCGCAGACGGCAGTGTGGGCGGCGACATCCGCCGCAAGATCAGCACTTTCTGCAATGTGAAGCCGGAGTGCGTGATCGAGAACCTGACCATGCCCAGCCTGTACCAGTGCCCGCTGATGCTGCACACCGGTGGTCTGGACGAGGTAGTGGTGCAGAAGCTCAAGCTGGATGTGCCCGCTGCCGACCTGACCGAGTGGAAGCAGGTGGTGTCCCGCATTGCCACCCGCAGCAAGACCTGCAGCATTGCGCTGGTGGGCAAATACGTCAAGCTGCACGACGCTTACCTCTCCGTGATGGAGAGCCTGTACCACGCCGGCTTTGAGAACGACAGTCAGGTGGAGATCCGCTGGGTTGAGAGCGAGGACCTGACCGACCAGGCCGCCTGCAAGGAAGCCTTTGCAGATGTGGACGGCATCATCGTACCCGGCGGCTTTGGCGACCGCGGCATTGAGGGCATGATCCAGGCTGCACAGTATGCCCGCGAGAACCATGTTCCCTACTTTGGCATCTGCCTTGGCATGCAGTGCGCCGTAATTGAATATGCACGCAATGTTTGCGGCATGGAAGGCGCCAACAGCAGCGAATTTGATGCGGAAACGAAATTTCCTGTTATTGACCTGATGCCTGACCAGGTTGACGTTGAAGAAAAAGGCGGCACCATGCGCCTTGGCCTTTATCCCTGCAAAGTTTATGCCGGTACTCTTACCCAGAAGGCTTACGGCGAAGAACTTATTTATGAACGCCACCGTCACCGCTACGAAGTAAATAACTTCCTGAGAGAAAAAATTGTGGAAGGCGGCATGCGCATTGGCGGTACTTTGCCTAACGGCCGTCTTGTAGAAATAGTTGAATTGCCGGAAGCGGTTCATCCGTGGTTCCTGGGCGCTCAGTTCCATCCGGAATTCAAATCCCGCCCGACCCATCCGCATCCGTTGTTTAGGGATTTTATTGCCGCTGCTTTGAGGGAACAAAAATAAAGCCGGTAAATTAACCAAAAAGCAGACTGTTTAACGGTCTGCTTTTTGCGTATAAGGAGATGAAAATATGCTGAAAAAAATTTTTATAAGCGCTGTTCTGCTGATTGCCGTTTTGTCGTTTGTTGTTTCGCTGCTGGGCGGCAACAATAATAATGAGCCTAAAGTAGCTGTCGGCGACAGGGTTGCCGTTATTAATATAAGCGGCCCGATTGTTGACGGGGCTTCCGTTGAACAGACTCTGCTCGGCGGCACGCAGGCTGCAACCAGCGGCCAGCTGATGAAAGAAATCCGTGATGCGGCGGCAGACAGCAGTGTTAAGGCGCTGGTGCTGCATATAAACTCGCCGGGCGGCAGCGTAACTGCTGCGGAGGAAGTAGGGCGCGAACTGGAGCGTTTTAAAGAAACCACCAAAAAGCCGATAGTAACTTCCATGGGCGATCAGGCTGCTTCTGCGGCATATTGGCTTGCTTCTTACAGCGACGTTATTTATGCCAATTCTTCTACCCTTACCGGCAGCATTGGCGTGTATATGCCTTATATGAACGTTGAAGATTTGTATAAAAAAATCGGTGTTTATACCGGCAAAAATCAAAAGCGGCCCGCATAAAGACATTTTATCTCCCGACAGGGAAATGACCGCGGAAGAACGCGAAAATTTTTACAGGGAATAGTAAAATCAGCTGTATGATGAATTTATTGCCGTTGTGGCTAACGGCCGCAAAAATGGATACTGCCGCCGTGCGTGCCTTGGCAGACGGCCGGGTTTATACCGGCAAACAGGCGCAGCAGCTGGGCCTTGTTGATGAAATAGGCAATTATTATGATGCTCTGGAAGCTGCCGGTAAATTAATAGGCGTAAACGGCATACCGGAAATTAAAGAAAAACAAACGGCAAAACCGTGGCAGATTTTGTTTGAAGCACGTTTAAGCGAACTGATTTTATCTCAGTTTGAAAATGCTTTGAACGGCGCAGCCGCAGATATGAAAACAGCACCCGTCCCCAAGGCTGAGAGGTGATGCCTTATGAGGCGCAAAACTTTTGATGTATTGTTTTCTACCAGGGACGGCATGGAAATGCTGGTTAAGGAAAAATGCCTGTGGCGCAGCCTGTGGTATTTTACCATGAGCGTCGGTTTGTTCTGCGGCGTGATAACAAACCAACTTTTTCTGGAACAGCCCTTATCGGTACGTTTTGGCATTATTGCCGTTGTACTGGTTATAACGGGCGTATGCCTTTTAATGTATGGCTTTTTGCTGCACGGTATTTTGTGTACTATGGGCGCGCTGGCCGGAGATGCCGTCGGGCTGATTTGCCTTTTGGGCTACACAACGCTGCCGTTTTTAATGCTGACGCCGGTAGCACTTTTAAGCACGAAATTGTCATTTACAGGCATTCTGGTACTGGCGGCGGCAATTCTGGCAGGGCTGCTGTGGATGGTATATCTTTTGGTGCGTTCTTTGCAGTCGGTATACCTTATTGATTTCAAGCGGGCGCTGGCTACTGTGCTTTTCAGCTTTTTGCTTATCTACACGGCACTGGTGCTGCCCTTCCAATTTTTGTTTAAATTGCTGATGCTTAAATTTTCTTAACATATAAAAAATAGTTTTTCTTGCAGAAACTTCGTTAACGTGGCATAATTGTTATGAAGTGATTATTAAAATAAAGGAGTTGGGGTAGGAATGAACAGAGAATTATCCATGGAGTTCGTTCGTGTAACGGAAGCAGCTGCCATTGCCTGCGGACGCAGCGTTGGCCGCGGCGACAAAAACGGTGCTGACCAGCTTGCCGTTGACGCTATGAGAAAAATGTTTGACACTGTTAATATCAGCGGTACGGTTGTAATTGGTGAAGGTGAAATGGACGAGGCGCCGATGCTTTACATTGGTGAACATGTAGGTGCGGGCGGCCCGGAAGTTGATATTGCCGTTGACCCTGTTGAAGGCACAAACCTTGTTGCCAAAGGGCAGCCGGGCGCTATTGCTGTAATTGCCATTGCTCCCAAAGGATGCCTGCTTCATGCTCCTGACATGTATATGGATAAAATTGCTGTCGGCCCCCGTGCCAAAGGCTGCATCGATATCAACGCTCCGGTTAAGGAAAACCTGGAACGCGTGGCCAAAGCACTGGACAGAAAAGTTGGCGATTTAACTGTTGTACTGCTCGACCGTGAACGCCATTACGGTTTGATGGATGAAATCCGCAGCGCAGGCGCACGTATTCATCTTATTACCGACGGCGACGTAAACCCGATTGTTAATGCCGGCATTGAAGGCACCGGCGTTCATATGTACATCGGCCGCGGCGGCGCACCGGAAGGCGTACTTGCAGCAGCAGCAATTAAATGCCTTGGCGGCGATATGCAGGCGCGTTTGTGCCCGGAAGACGAAGCACAGGTAAAACGCTGCCTTGATATGGGCATTGGCGATGTTAATAAAGTTTTAACCCTTGACGATATGGTAAAAGGTGATGACTGCATGTTTACCGCAACTGCCATTACCGAATGCCAGCTTTTGAACGGACTGCGTTATTTTGGCGGCGGCGTGCGTACGCATACCGTTTCCATGCGCTACAAAACAGGTACGGTACGTTTTGTAGACGCTGTACACAGCTTTGACCGCAAAGATTTTGCAGTTAAACTTTAATTTCAGTTTATGGGCAGGGTTTTGGCTTCAACGCTGAAACCCTGTTTCATTTTAATATTTTACAGGATTGGTTATGAAAAATTTATTGCTTGATAATGTTGCCGCCATAAATGAAGTGCGGCGCACGGCAGAAGCATTAAAAAAAGGCGGCGTAAGACTTAACGGCGTAAGCGGCCCGGTAAAAACGGTTATTATTGCAGCTCTGGACAGCATTTTTGCGGGACAGGGCTCTTTGGCGTTTCTTGTAAGCGGTCGCGATGAAATACGCGAATACCGTCGCAGCTTAAACTGGTTTTATCCGGAACTGCCGATGTATGAACTGTATCCTGCCGATTTGCCGCGTGTGCAGGCCGATGCCAAAAGCCGCGAGGTACAGGCAGAGCGTGTTGCTGCCCTGCGCTTTCTGCGCGGTGAGGAACGCGGCATAGTATTTGTAACCGCCGAAGCGCTTTTGCAGAAGCTGCCGGATAAAACTGCGGCACAGGAAGGCATAGAAATTAACTGCGGCAGCATAACCGACCAGCAGGAACTTATTGCAAAATTCACCGAATTTGGCTATGAACGCACGCAGCAGGTAGACGCAATCGGCCAGTTTTGCGTGCGCGGCGATATTCTCGATATTTTTCCCATCAACAGCAAACTGCCGCTGCGCATAGAATGGTTTGACGATACCGTTGACGCTATACGCAGTTTCAGCCTTGAAAACCAGCGCAGTGTGGAAAATCTCGGGAAAATTAAAATTGTACCTTTGCAGGAACCTGAACAGGAAAGTTTTAATGCCTCTGTTTTTGATTATGTAAGTGCCAAAACCATGCTTTTTGTGGATGAACCATCACGCTTATGGGATTTGGCGGAAAAAATTTATAACGAAAATAAGGCTTATGCCGACGAATTATGGACGGTACAGGAGCTGACGGAAGCCTGCGGCAATGCTAAAGCAGTATCGCTTGCGGCTTTACAGCATAATTATTTTAACGCTTTTATGCAGATTAATATGCCGGTGCGCACGGTTGCGCCGTATAACCGCAATACAGAGCTTTTGGCGGGCGATTTGCGCGGCTGGCTAAACGACGGCATAGTACCGGTTATTATGATGAGCAGCAGCATAAAGGCGCGCGGGCTTGCCGATACTTTAACGGGCAAAGGCATTGCGGCCGGATATGTTGATGCCGAGCCGTTTCTCAGCCCCGGAAGGGTAAGCGTAATCAGCGGCGAGCTTACGGCCGGTTTCAGGTTCTGGAATGAAAACTGGCTGTTAATTACCGAAAGCGATATTTTCGGCATGCAGAAGCGGCGCCGTCTGCACAGCAAAAATAAAGGCGCGCAGCTGCAGTATTTTTCGGAAATTAAAGCCGGAGATTACGTTGTTCATTCCGTACACGGCATTGGGCGTTATATTGGCGTGGAAAATGTTGAAGTTGACGGACGTCACCGCGACTACCTGCTTTTGCAGTATGCGGGTGACGACAAGCTGTATGTGCCTGTTGAGCAGGTAAGCATGCTGCATAAATACATAGGCAACGAAGGTCAGGCTCCGCGTTTAAGCAAAATGGGCGGCAGCGACTGGAGCCGTACGCAGAAAAGAGCGCAGGCAGCCATCACCATTCTGGCGGAAGAACTTTTGCGCTTGTACGCTCAGCGTAAAATTGTGCCGGGACATGCTTTTTCGCCAGATACCGAATGGCAGAAAGAATTTGAAGAAAAGTTTCCATATGAGGAAACGCCGGACCAGTTAAAGGCAATTGCCGAAATTAAAGCCGATATGGAAAAGCCGGTGCCGATGGACAGGCTTTTATGCGGCGACGTTGGTTACGGAAAAACGGAAGTTGCAATACGTGCGGCGTTTAAAGCAGTAATGGACAGCAAGCAGGTTGCCTTGCTGGTGCCGACTACGGTGCTTGCCCAGCAGCATTATATGACGGTGCGCGACAGAATGGAGCCTTTTGGAATCAGAGTTGAAACCATCAGCCGCTTTACAAGCACCAAAGAGCAGAAGCGTATATTAAGCGCTCTGGAAGCAGGTAATGTTGATGTTTTGATAGGTACGCACCGCCTGCTGCAATCTGACGTGGTATTCCGCGATTTAGGGCTTTTAATTATAGATGAAGAACAGCGCTTTGGTGTGGCTCAGAAAGAAAAAATAAAAAAATGGAAAACAGGCATTGACGTATTGTGCCTGTCGGCAACGCCTATTCCGCGCACTTTGCATCTTGCGCTTGTTAACGGGCGCGATATGAGCGTAATCGAATCGCCGCCGGAGGACCGCCTGCCGGTAGAAACTTATGTTGCCGAATACGACAGCGGCATGATTAAAGAAGCACTGGAGCGTGAACTGCGGCGCGGCGGCAGAATTTACTACGTGCATAACCGCATTACCGGGCTGGAGCGCATTGCCGGTGAACTGCGCAAACTTGTGCCGGGCATCAGTATACGCATAGCGCATGGGCGCATGAGCGAAGAAATGCTGGAAGATGCAATGATAGATTTTTATGAAGGCAGCTGCGATTTGCTGCTTTCGACCACTATTATAGAAAACGGGCTTGATGTTCCTTTAGCCAACACAATTATTATAGACGGTGCGGAAAACTTCGGCCTGTCGCAGCTTTACCAGATGCGCGGCAGGGTAGGCCGTTCGGCGCGCCTGGCTTACGCTTATTTTGTGTACCGGCGCAACAAGCAGCTCAGTGAAATTGCCGAAAAGCGTTTGCAGGCTATCCGCGATTTTACGGAGCTTGGCGCAGGCTTTAAAATTGCCATGCGCGATTTGGAAATACGCGGCGCCGGAAACCTGCTTGGCGCACAGCAGCATGGGCATATTGCCGGTATCGGCTTTGCAGCCTACTGCGAAATGCTGGAAAGCACAATTAAGCGTTTGAAGGACGGTGCGGAAAAAGGCACACCCGAACCTGACCCGATTGTTGAAATTAACGTTGACGGTTATATTCCCGACAGTTATATCAGCGACCCGCGTTATAAGCTTGAACTTTACCGCCGTTTTGCGGAACTTGATTACAGCGAAAAAGATGATTTGCTGGATGAAATTACCGACCGCTTCGGCGAACCGCCGGAAGAAATTGTTAACCTCTGGCGTGTGGCGGCGGTGCGCGGTTTGTGCCGCAAAATGCGAATTTCCGGCATCAGCACGCGCGGGAACGAAGTACGCATAACCTTTAACGAAAACGCAGTGCTTGATACTGATGTTTTATTAAAAATGATTAATGCCGGACGCAACGGCATACAGTTAAAAACCGGCAGACAGCCGCAGCTGCTGCTGAAAATGAATGTTTTAAAAACGGAACCTTTACCCTGGCTGGAAAAGAATTTGCCGCTGCTGGCAGGTAAAAATTAAACGGAAAGGAGGCATTGGCAAATGGCAGATAAATTTTTGCGCGGGGCCATGATTTTAACTATGGCAGGTTTAATGGTTAAAATACTCGGCTCTGTTAACCGCATTTTATTATCGCGCCTTTTGGGCGGTGAAGGCATTGGCCTTTACCAGATGGCGTACCCTGTGTTTTTGCTGATGCTTTCCGTTTCCTCGGCCGGAATACCGATAGCAATTTCCATTATAGTATCCGAAAAAGTTGCCAAAGGGCAGTTTAAGGCAGCGGAGCAGGTTTTTAAAATTTCGCTGGGGCTTATGGTTGTTACCGGCCAGTGTTTTGCCTTAACGCTGTTTTTCGGTGCCGGGTGGCTTGTTGAAAGCGGCTTTGTGCGCGACCCGCGTGCTTATTATGGGCTTATAGCCTTAACGCCGGCGGTGTTTTTTTCCACAATTCTTGCCAGCTTCCGCGGTTATTTTCAGGGTTATCAGATGATGACGCCGCCAGCCGTATCGCAGATTTTAGAGCAGTTTACGCGCGTTGTAACCATGGTTGTGCTGGCCTACTGTCTGCTGCCGTACGGTTTGGAATACGCCGCTGCCGGGGCTGCGTTCGGTGCCGTGCCCGGGGCAATAACGGGTCTTATTGTGCTCAGCTTTTTTTTCAGGCGGTTGCGTAAAAATACGGTGGCTGCGCCTCAGCTTGCCAATACGGAAACAGAATCCGTTTATGCCATCGCCAAAAGGCTGGCGCTGCTGGCCCTGCCTGTTTCGTGTGCCAACATAATGGTGCCGGTAACAAGCAGTATAGATATGCTGCTTGTGCCAAACTGCCTGTATGCCAGTGGCTATACAATAGAACAGGCAACAACGCTGTTCGGTTACCTTACCGGCATGGGCATGCCGCTTGTTATGATGGCCACCATAGTTACGGTGTCGCTGGCTGCCGGTATCGTGCCTGCCATTTCAGAAGCATTTACGCTTGGTGACAAACTTACAATTATAAAAAAATCGCGCACGGCCATGAATATTTGCTGCCTTATAACGCTTCCGGCCGCAGCCGGATTATGGGTGCTGGCAACGCCGATTGCGCAGATGATTTACAATGCACCGCAGGCCGGTGAGGCAATACGCCATCTGGCGCCTTCAGCCTGTCTATTAGGAATACATCAGGTAACAACAGGTATGCTGCAGGGTATAGGCAAAACGGCCGTTCCGATGTGGAATATGCTGTTGAGCGCCGTTGTAAAAATAGGTGCGGTAATGTTTTTAACGGTAACTCCTC
>ENA-OQIL01000559-OQIL01000559.1-human-gut-metagenome-genome-assembly--contig:-NODE-559-length-12789-cov-3.120913_pt1 | contig 12789 bp, 15 predicted proteins | sample MGYA00242583_ERZ504748 | MGnify/ENA primary metagenome ERZ504748 (study PRJEB26092, sample SAMD00036191) | human gut metagenome | host: Homo sapiens | study: EMG produced TPA metagenomics assembly of...
GCTAACGCCGGTCCCCCTTTCGATCTGCATCGTTCCTCGTCATGCAGTCACGCAAAATTGTGCCGGGAAAAGAAAGGCGCCCAACAAACGGACTATTCTGTTTGTTGGGCGCCGGTTTGCCTGATCGCCGCATCGTTCGCTACGTCATGCGGACACGCAAAATTGTCCAGAATTCCGGGGGAAGAGATGCTTACTTCTTCTCCTCGTTGGGGTAGGGCTCGAGGAAAGCGTGGAAGTGGCGCATGGGGAGCTTGTGGCCCCAGACGATGCGCATGTTGGGGATGGACTCTCGGTCCTTGTACAGCTGAGCTACAGCGGCGATGACGTAGTCTAGGTGCTCCTTGGTCAGGCGGCTGCGGTCGATGGCGAAGCGGACCACGTTGGCCAGCTCGGCCTGCTGCTCGGGAGTCTTCAGGTCATACTCCATGGAGAAGTCGCCCAGCTCGGACACGCGGATACCATAGCGGCGGATCAGCTCCAGAGAGAAGCCGGTGCCGGCGAAGGTGGTGTGATCGCGCTTGCCGTCGAAGAACTCGTCCATGTTGATGTACACGGCGTGGCCGCCGGCGGGCAGGACGACGCCCTTGACACCGTTCTTGTAGAAGCCCTGGGCCAGGTACTCGCACTGCATGGCGCGGTCATGCTGATAGGCAAAGTCGCAGGACTCATAGAGGCCGGCGGCCAGAGCCATTATGTCACGGCCAGACATGCCGCCGTAGGAGTCGTTGCCGTAGCAGGAGATCTGCTTGACCTTGATGAGCACGCCCACGTCGGTCTTGACGGTGCCGTCCTCGTTGAAGTCGGAGAACTTCTGCCAGAACAGGCCCTTGTCGCGGAAGGCCAGCATGCCACCCATGTTGGCGTGGCCGTCCTTCTTGGCGGACATGGTGAAGGCGTCGCAGTAGGAGAACATCTCGGTGGCGATCTCGGCGATGGACTTGTCCTCGTAGCCGGGTTCGTTCATCTTGATGGCGTAAGCGTTCTCAGCCCAGCGGGCCACGTCGAAGACCAGAGGAATATCGTACTTGTGGGCCACGCGGTTGATCTCGCGGATGTTGGCCATGGAGACAGGCTGGCCGCAGATTGGGTTGTTGGTGATACAGGTGAAGATCAGGGGGACGTTCTCCACGCCCACGGCGTTGATCAGCTGCTCCAGCTTCTCGATGTCCATGTTGCCCTTGAAGGGATTCTTCTCGTACTTGCCGCCCTCGGGGATCTCATATAGCAACTCCTTGTTGTACAGGTTGCGGGGGATGGAGCCCATCTGCTTGATGTTGCCCTCGGTGGTATCGAAATGGCCGTTGGAGGGGATGGTGAAAACCTTGCCGGGATGACGGGCGGTCAGAATCTTCTTCACGATCTCCATCAGCACAGACTCAGCGGCACGGCCCTGCTGAATGATAAAGGCGTTGGGGCGCTCCATCTGAGCGGCGCCGCCGTTGAACAGGCCGCCCTCGTACTCGCAGAGGAACAGATCGTCCATCATCTTCTCCAAGTCGCGGCAGTCGGTACGGACCAGGTCGATGCTCTTCTTCCAATTCTTCTCGCCGCCGCGCTCGAAGATGTCGCGGAAGGTGTCCAACAGTACATAGTAGCCGGTGTTGCGGCCATAGGCCTCGTCGCCCAGCATCAGGGTGGCCCACTGCTGGTTGGTCATAGCGGTGGTGCCGGAGTCAGACAGCATATCAACGGTCAGCAGGCCAGCGGGGAAGGCGAACTCATTCCAGTGGGTGGCGTTCAGGGCGCGCTCACGCTGTTCAACAGTAGCCTGGGGCAGATCACGCACGACGTACGCGCAGTGCTGCGGCATCTCAACATCATGAGCCAGAGGATAGTGCTTCACATTCTTGTCCATTTCGTTTACCTCCATCATTTAGGTGCAGTGCACCTTTGTTTTTTAGAGGATACCCCGGTCGTCGGAAGCGGGCTGAACCCAACTCCAGCAACTGGCGGACAGTAACCTTCCTGAACAAAAAATCGTGTACGGGAACCTTTGCTTACAGCGCGGCGGTGACCTCGATTTCCACCAGAGCGTCCTTGGGCAGACGGGCGACCTCAACGGCGGACCGGGCGGGATAGCTCCCCTCGGTAAAGAACGTGGCATACACCTCATTCATGGCGCCGAAGTTGTTCATGTCGCTCAGGAATACCGTGGTCTTGACCACTTTGTCCATGCTGCTCCCGGCGGCCTCCAGAATCGCCTTCACATTGGTGAGGGACTGCCTGGTCTGGGCCTGAATCCCCTCGGGGAACGCGCCGGTGGCGGGATCAATGGGCAGCTGACCGGAAGTGATGATCAGTCCATTGAGGGTCACGGCCTGCGCGTAGGGCCCGATGGCGGCGGGCGCGCGGTCTGTGCTGACAACTTGCTTCATAGTCTGGGTTCCACCTCCCTTCAACTGCAATGATTTTATTACAAGGAGAATAGTATGTCAAGATAGAATTGTTCATTTCGTTGAAAAGCATATTTTATGATGTGTATTTTGTGTAAAATAGCGACAACAAAAGAGTTATATTGCAATAATAAATTTTAGTTATAATAAGTTATTCAAACTCTTTGACAAAGCACGGCCCTATTATTATAATAGGTGTAAGAGAAAACTCTCACACTGTGGAAAAATACGGGGGGTAGCGAATGTGGCCAGCCAGTTGCTCCAGCAGTATGTAAAATTGACCGAATTTCTCGGCCATACACTGGGCCCGGACTATGAAGTAGCCCTGCATGACCTGACGGATCGGAACCGATCCATTGTGGCTATCGCCAACAGCCATGTCAGCGGCCGGAAACTGGGGGCGCCGCTGACCAATACGGCGCTGAAAATCCTGCGGGACAAGAGCTATGAGAGTCAGGACTACCTGCTTCACTACCGCGGCGTCTCCGCAGACGGGCGGATCCTGCGCTCTTCTACCTTTTTTGATTAAACAGAACGGCAAAACTGATCGGGATGCTGTGCATTAACTTTGACGACAGCCGCTACCACGCGGTGAGCGAGGAGATTCTGCGCCTGTGCCATCCGGATAAATTTGTGGATACGAATTTTCAGGTGGACACAAGCCGGATCGACGAGCTGTCCGCCATCCCCGCCCCGCCGCCGGAGCGTTTCCACAGCTCCAGCGGATCGGTGGCGGAGGAGGCCGTGTACCGGGCGCTGGACCGGGCTGGGCCTGTCCCCGGCTGCGCCTGACGCCAGAGGAGCGGATGGAGATCATCGCGGGCCTGGAGGCCGACGGGATCTTCCTGCTGAAGGGGGCGGTCAAGCCGGTGGCGGATGCGCTCCAGTGCTCCCAGGCCAGCATATACCGCTACCTGTCCCAGATCCGGCGGGACCGGACGGGACAGCACAATCAAGCGGAAGCGGAATAGCGCGAGGCATGCCGGCAGCCCGGAGGGCACCTTTCATGAGGGAATCGGCAGAAACAAACCATAAAAATAAAACAGTGCTGGGAGGAGACATCATGGTAAGGGAACTGACGCGGGAGAGAACGGAGGATTTTCAGACCGCCTGCGCGTATGAGCGGGTGTTTGGCTCGGAAATTCTCACCCTGCTGAGGGTCTACGGCCTGGAGGATGATCAGGTGCGCTTCTACCTGGAGGAGCAGGAGGGGCGTCCGGCCGCGGCCATTGCCCTGCAGGACCGGGCGCTCTGGGTGTCGGTCCGCCCCGGGACCGGGGTGGAGGATCTGGCGGTGCTGGCTCAGAGCATCGACGGCCTGCTGGAGGTCAACGGAGATCTGGCCATCGCCCAGGCCCTGCAGCCCATCCTGGGCGGCGAGATCGACAGCAGCGTCTACATGGTGTACCGGGGGGAGATGCCGCCGGCCGACCCGGCGGTGCGGCTGGGCACCCGGGAGGAGGTCTTTGATCTGCTCCAGCGGGGACACCCCTACTTCCGGGCCCACCACGCCGACTTCGCCCCCTGGGCGGAGGAGATGGCCCGCAAGCAGGAGCTGGGACTGGCCGAGCTCTTCGTCATGGAGGCGGAGGGGCAGCTGGTGGGCACCGGCAGCATCGGCGCCGAGGATGACGAGTGCGGCGTGATCACCTGCCGTGTCGGTGGTTCCCGAATTCCGGCGCCGGGGATACGGCGGCCGCATTACCAGCGCGGTGACCCGGCGGATCCTAGAAAAGGGCAAGACTCCCCGGATGAACGCCGGCTATGAGGAGGTGGTCCGCCTCTACCGCAGCCTGGGCTTTGCAGACTGTGGGAACTGGGGCTGCCTGTACCTGAAGGGGTTGCCCGTATGAGAGACGGTTATGTCCGGCGCATCGCGGAAAACGCCCTGGGGGCGCTGGTCAGCGCGGTGGGCATCGCCATGATGCTCCAGGCCAACGTGGGCCTGGAGCCGTGGAGCGTCCTTCAGGAGGGCATGTCCAACACCATGGGCATCACCTATGGCACGGCCTCCATCCTTGTGGGGGCGGTTATCATTGCGGTCTCTCTGCTCTGCGGGGGAGCCCATCGGCCTGGGCACGGTGCTCAACATCGTGCTGTGCGCGGTATTTATCGACCGGCATCCAGGCCATGGGGTGGGATCCCCCAGATGGACACGCTGTGGGGGGGCCTACTCATGCTGGCGGCCCGGGCTGGAGATCCTGGTCATCGGCACCTGGCTCTATATGCGCACCGCCCTGGGTGCCGGCCCCAGGGACTCGCTGATGGTGGCCCCTGGCCCGCAAGACCGGCCGGTCGGTGGGCATCTGCCGGGCCACGGTGGAGATCGCCGTGATTGCGGCGGGCTGGCTCCTGGGCGGACAGGTGGGCATCGGCACCGTCATCTCGGCGGTGGGGCTGGGCTCCCTGTTCAACCTGAATTTCAAACTGCTTCACTTCCGGGCGTCGGAGCTGCGCCAGGAGAGCCTTCTGGAGACGCTGCGCAATCTGCGCCGGCCGGGCCGGAAGGCCTCCTGAGCATCTTTCTCCCTTTCATACGCTTCGGACCGAAAAAGGAGGGACTCTATGCAGCTGCAGCAGCTGATTTACTTTGTGACCGTGGCGGAGCAGGGCAGCATCAACAAGGCGGCGGAGAAGCTGTTCATCACCCAGCCCAATCTGAGCAAGGCCATCAGCAATCTGGAAAACGAGCTCAAGGTGCGTATTTTCAACCGCACGAACAAGGGCGTCGTGCTGACCGACGAGGGCAAAAAGCTCTACCAGTACGCGCGCACGATCATCAACCAGATGGAGCTCATTCAGGGTCTGTCGGAGAAAGAGCACACGCCGGTGCTGTCTATTGCCTCCTATCCAATCATCACAATAGGGCGTCTGATGGCGAAGTTCTACAACGATTACCACGATAACCGCGTGGCGCTCAAGTTGGTGGAAAACCGTCTGCAGCAGGTGATCGAGAGCGTGGAGCATGGCGAAGCGGAGATTGGCTTTGTGATGAGCAACAACGTGCAGGTAAAGGAACTCAAGCACATGCTGAAGTTCAAAAACATTCAATTCCACGCGCTGGGCACGGACACCTGGTACGCAAACCTCGGTCCGAACCATCCGCTGTATCATGCGTCTGAGGTGACGATGGAGCAGCTCCTGCCCCATCCGTTCGTCCGCCTTCCGGACGATTATTTTTCCAATCTGAGCTTTTATCTGGAGATCGACGGCGTGCGTCTCGAGCAGTTCAAGCGTGTTGTTTACGTCAACGACAGCGCGGCCATCCTGTCGCTGCTGCGCTCGACCGATGTGGTTCGCCTCGGTCCGGGACTGAGCGCGCCGGACTTCGCGGAGTACGGCATCCGCACCATTCCAATCCGAAACTGTCAAGTACAGATCAATGTAGGCTGGATTCAGCGCAGCCGAGAAATGCTGAGCACAGAAGCACAGGCATTTGTGAAGATGCTGGAGGAGCTTTACCCGAAAAATGAGAAATAAGACGTTTCGAGGGTTATAATAGGCTATTCCATTTTGTTATGGCTGGGTTATAACAAAAGCAGAATGGACAAAAAAACTGCAGAATGGTATACTGAATAGTGTCAAAGCAAGGGCGCTGTGATTTAGTCACAGCGCCTATTCTTTTGTCTGTTTTTCATGAAAAGCGGACATAAAACTGTACAGGAATACTATTCCGTTTCGGTTATAACGTCACTATAACTTTTATGATTTGGACAGGCATAACAAATTTATGATACGGTATAGACACAGAAAGGAATGAGGCTTATGACACCGATCAGCGCACTTGCGATTCTATTCTGCATCTACGCAGTCAGCGAGCTGATTGCGCAGAAAACCAAAGCAATATTCTCCACGGTGCTCAGCATTGCGATCCTGCTGCTTGCAAGCTTCTGGAGCGGCATCTTGCCGCGCACACTGATCGACGACGCGCAGATCACCGGGTTCGGCAACATCATTGCCGGCCTGCTCATCGTGTCGCTCGGCACGACGATCGACTTCGCGGAGTTGCGTCGGCAGTGGAAGGTAGTCGTCACCGCGCTGTGCGGCGTGTGCGGCGCAGTTGCAGCAATCGTACTGATTGGACGACCGTTCATCGGCAGCGAGATGGCGATCGCCGGCGCACCGATCTTCGCAGGCGGCAGCGCGGCAACGCTCATCATGACGAGCACGCTCAAGGAGATGAGCCTCACAACGGCGGCGACGTTCTGCATCGTGCTTTACGTGACGCAGAAGTTCATCGGCGTACCGATCGCGTCCCTTCTGCTGCGGCGCACTGCAAAGCTCATCCGCGATGACGCGGCGCTCGTAGAGCAGTACAGCACTTTGCAGGAGGAAAACGACGCGGCGCATCACGGTCCGCTGCATCTGCCAAAATGCTGCGAGCGTCCTTCGATGTACCTCGCCAAACTGGCAGTCGTTGCGGTCATCGCGTACTATGCATCCAAGCTGACCGGCGGTGCGGTTCACTACTTCGTCATGTGCCTGATCATGGGCGCGGTGTTCTTCGCACTGGGTTTCCTCGATAAAAACATCCTCGGAAAAACGCAGGCCTCCAGCCTGATCACGTTTTTCGTCACCATTCTGATCTTTTCCAATCTGGCGCAGACCACGCCGGAGCAGGTGCTGTCCGTTCTGCCTGCGCTGCTGACCGCAGCGGCCTGCGGCGTTTTCGGAACCATGGCGGCCGCGCTGCTGTGCGCTAAGCTGCTGCACATACCGGTCAGCCTTGCGGCGGCTTACGGCATCAGCTGCACGTTCGGCTTCCCGACCACCATGCTCATTCCGCAGGAGGTCTCCGAGGCGTTCGGACGAAACGAGAAGGAAAAGAAAGCGATCTTGAATTTCCTGCTGCCGAAGATGCTGACGGCAGGCTTCGTCACCGTTACCATCGTGTCCGTACTCATTGCAGGCGCGGCGGTGAAGATGCTGTGAACTGAGCCCCGGTACAACGGGCTTTCAATAGAGGAGGTATACGAAAATGGAGCAAATTTACACGCAGATCCGCCAGTACATCGACGAAAACAGACAACCGATGCTGAACCTTTGGCGCGAGCTGGTGAACACGGAGAGCGGCACGACGCAAATCGACGGCGTGAACGCTGTTTGCAGCATCCTGCGCCGCGAGATGGAGAACGCCGGCATCCACACCCGTGTCCGCGCCATTCAGAACTCCGGTGACATGCTCATCGGCGAGTGGAACCCCGGCAGCTCTAAAGCGCCGCTTCTGCTCATCGGCCACATGGACACCGTGTTCAAGGAGGGCGCAGCGAAGGAAAATCCGTTCCGCGTAGACGAGAACGGCATGGCGCACGGCCCCGGCGTGCTAGATATGAAGGCCGGTCTGGTTATGGCACTGTACACGGTCAAGGCGCTCGACAGCGTGGACTGGAAGGAACGCCCGATCAAGTTCATCTTCGCAAGCGACGAGGAAAACCTGCATATGCGTTCGGACGCGAAGGAGATCTTCGCAGAGGAGGCGGCAGGCGCGCTTGCAGCGTTCAACTTCGAGACCGGCTACATGGACAACCGCTTCGTGGTCGGCCGCAAGGGCGGCGGCCCGGTCAGCATTAGGATTCACGGCAGAGCATCCCACTCGGGCATTGCGCCGGAGAAGGGCCGCTCGGCGGTGCTCGAGGCTGCGCACAAGATCGTCGAGATCGAGTCGCAGAACGACATCATGCGCGGCAGGCTGATGAACTGCGGCATGGTGGACGGCGGCATCGGTGAGAACACCATCCCCGACTCGTGCGAGGTGCGCATCGGCATCCGTTTCCCGAACGCGGAGGTGCGCGATGAGATTTTTGAAATCCTGCACCGCGCGACCGAGCATAATTCAGTGCCGGATACTACGGCGGAGCTCGATCTGAGCCGTGTCATGCAGTGCATGGATACGACAGACGGTGTTATGGCGCTGTTCCGTCATTTGCAGCGCACCGCGCAGGACTGCGGCTTCGGTGAGATCGACTGCTTCCAGGTCGGCGGTCTTTCGGACTCCGGCATCACGGTAGCGTGCGGCGTGCCGACGGTATGCGGCATGGGCGTGCGCGGCGAGGGCAATCACACCCCGAACGAATATGCGGAAGTAGAATCGCTGTTTCAGCGCAGCGTGCTTGCGGCGTGCGCAGCGTATACGCTGAACGACGATTTTGCCAAAACTGCCGAATAAACGGCAGATAAGGGATAAGGAGGTATAAACTCATGGCAAACAAAGAGAAACAGGCGGAAAACAAGGAAAAGATCGGTATCGGCGCATGGCTGGCACTGATCGTCCTCATTCTCGTGCTCTCCGGTGCGTTCCGCACGGCGGAAGGACCAATCAAGGTGCTTGACTTTACTAATCTGGCAGGCTCGTTCGGACAGATTGGCGACACAGGTGCGAACCTCATCGGCAAGGGCGGCACCGGCGCGAAGGACGGCTTCATGGCAGGCTTCAATCTGATTCCGGCGGTCATGTTCTTCTGCGGCCTGCTCGGTGTATTCGAGCAGCTCGGCGCATTCAAGGCGTCGGATATCCTGTTTCGTCCCCTGCTCCGTCCGCTGCTCGGCATCCCGGGCAAGTGCGGCATCGCATTCATCTCGAGCTTTACCGGTTCGGACGTTGCGGCCGTCATGACCCGTGAGCTGTACGAAGACGGCGAGATTACGGACGACGAGCGCACGATTTTCGTAGCGTATCAGTATGCAGGCTCGGCGTGCATCAACAACACCATCACCGGCGGCGCACCGCTCGTGGCGATCTGCCCGGTGGCACTCGGTCCGTGCATCGTCATCATGTTCGTCTGCAAGCTGATCGGTGCGAACATCGTCCGTCTGATTCTGCGTGCAAAGCGCGGTAAGGCATAAGGAGGTAACGGAAATGAGCAATCAGGCAACCAATACAGCGGCTGCAGCCGCACCCGCAAAGGCAAAGAAACCTTCAATCGTAGATACCTTCCTCAAGGGCTGCGCAAAGGGCTTCAAGGTCGGCATTGAAAATATCACCCCTGCGATGATCCTCGGCTATGTACTGGTGTACATTCTGAAGGAGACCGGTCTGATGGACATTCTCGGCACGGTCATGTCGCCGGTCATGGGACTGTTCGGTCTGCCGGGCGAGGCTTTCGCGGTTCTGATCTCGGCGTTCTTCGCCAAGGCCTCCGGCTGCGCGACCGCCGCTTCCATGTATGAGGCAGGCGCGCTGACGCTCGGTCAGGCGTCTATGATGCTCCCGGCATGTATCCTGATGGGTACGCTCATCGGACATTATGCGCGTATCGTGCTCGTAACCGACACCAACAAGAAGTGGCATCCGCTGCTCATCGCCGTCTGTCTGCTTGATGCGGCTATCAGCCTTGTCATCATGCGCGTCATTCTGGCGGCAATGGGCGTTCAGTAAAAGGAGGCCGAGCATATGCTTTCTAAGTTATCGCGTCGGCGCGGCCTTCAGCTCGAAGCGCTCGGCAGCGTGCTGATCTGCACGGTGATGCTGGCCGATCGGTTCCTTTTTACCTTGCAGGACGGCTTTGTCCTCACCACAGCCATCATTTCCGCCGTGCTGCTGACGATCGGCATCCGCGTGGTCAAGCGGCACGACGAGAAAAATCAGAACTGATCCTTCGGGCGTTCCTGATACCCCAACCGCCCGAATTCACACCTCTTTTGGAAAGGGCCTGCGCTGTCAGGCCTTTTCTGTTTCTCCCCCCATTTTGCACAGCAGCGATCTGGTCAGCTACACGATTTCAGACCGTCCGGTACTGAGACCATGCTGAACGAGGCATTTGCAAAAATAAAAAATCCCCGATTAAACCGCAAGGTCAGCAAGTTCGGCTGACCTTGGGTTAAACCGAGGATTTTTTTGATTCTGCTTATTTTTTCGCCTTGCTGCCGACCAGATAGCACACAGCGGCAACGATCATGCCATTGATGGATGCGATACCCCACGGAACCAGATTTGCCACCACAGCGCCCAGCAGAACGCCGATAACCGCAAACCAGTTCACCGTTTCGGTGATCTCCATGTCGTTGTACTTCTCTCGGTTCATAAAGAAGCTCATCACCAGAATAATGCCGACCGGCGGCAGTGTGCAGTTGAGGATATTCAGCCAGCCGCAGAAGTTCCAGTACAGCCAGACCGACAGCACCGTGCCGACAATACCGGATATCAGCACCATCGGCTTCTTTCTCTGGCCGAAGATGTTCGCCAGACCCAGACCGGCGGTGTACAGCGCGTTGTCGTTCGTAGTCCAGATGTTGAGACCGAGAACCAGAATCGCCAGATAAAACAGACCGAGGTTGATCATAACCTCAAAAATGTCATTGCCGCCGACGTAGACCGACGAAATACCGCCGAAGAAAAACATCAGCGAGTTGCCGATAAAGAACGCGATAACGGTCGTGATCGCACCAACCTTGCCGTTGCGGGCAAAGCGAGAGAAGTTCGGCGTTGCCGTGCCGCCGGAGACAAACGAGCCGATAACCAGACCGGCGCCGCCGACAACGGTCAGCGTACCGCTGGACTTGGCAAACTGATCAATCAGCGTGCCGTTGCCCTGTTTGACCGCCATCACCATGGCAACCGTACCCAGGATTGCAACCAGCGGAACCGCAATATAGCTGATGAGCGTCAGCGATTTGATGCCGAAATACGCCGAGGCCGTCATACACACACCCGCAATGATAACGAGCACCCATTCAGCCGCTGTGCTGCCGCCGAGCAGCTCATTTGCAACCGGAATGGCAAACATGGCGATACCGACGCCGAACCAGCCGATCTGCGTAAACGAGATCATCGCGCTCGGCAGGTACGAGCCTTTGCACCGAAGGCTTTGCGTGCCAGCAGGTCAAGGCTCATGCCGGTTTCCGCGCCGACGTAGCCGAGCAGACCGGTGTACAGGCTCAGGATCAGGCCGCCGATGATCATAGAGATGATAAAGCCGCCGAAATCCAGTCCGTCTGCCAGCTCCTTGCCGACCCACATGCTGGCCGAGAAGAAGGTGAAGCCCAGCATGATCATGAACATGGTTACGATGCCGCGGCGCGCATAATGCGGCACGGCCGCTTCCGCAAAGTCGATATCGACCGGTGTGTTGTCATTTTCATAGATTCTTATCCCCTTTTGTGGCAATACCGCACAATTGAACAAGCGCGATTTGCGGGCAAATTTTGCATCCTGATCAGGCGCGGTTTTGCGGTAATACTTGCTGTATTACCGTGAAATCGTAACGGCATCAGGGTACAAAATTTCCGCAAAACGCCGCAGCTTTCATTGTGTGGTGTTGCCTTATTTATTAAAGAATGTACTTTTTGAGCGTCGTGGTGAACTCGTCAATACGCTGATGCGCGATCTCCTCCAGCGTTACGTCCTTCAGGCTCTCGACAAAGCCGCGCTCCTGCTGATACAGCCAGCGCGTCAGCTTTGCATCCAGCTTTTCATAATGGCAGTCCTTCAGCCAGTCCTCATAGGAAATCGGCAGCGCATGACCCAGTTTTTCCTCCAGCAGCGCCTGCTTGTCGATCTTATCGGCACGCGCGAGAATGCCGTTCCAGAATTCCAGCACCTCTTCAATGTGCTCGTGGATTTCGTAACGGCGTGCACCGCCATCATAGATCGTGCACTTCTCAAACAGCGGATTCTGCATGGAAAGCGTCTGACGGCGGAACTCCGGCGCCACAATGCCGCCCTTCCAGTAAAAGTCGATGAGCGCACGGTTGATGCCGGAAACGCCCTTGTCGCCTTCCTCGTAGCAGCTGAAAACGCCCTCGTAGTACACGGTGATGAAGCCCTCAAAGTCCGGCCAGTAGGTGCGGATTTCTTTAGTCAGCTTTTCGAGAATCTCAATGCCCTGGGTACCGCCGATGGTAAACAGCAGAATGTTGCGCAGCTTGGCGCCCTGCTTGCGGTAATAGTCGGTGACATAGCGCAGGCACTGCACAAGCGTCTCGCCCGAGGCGATGATATCGCCGATCATCAGCGTGCTGTTGGGCACCATGGTCAGCTTGCAGTACTTGATATCGAGCGACATCTCATCATTCTCGCCAAACACGCGCTCACTGGACATAAAGCTGATGTCATGCACGCGGATATGCTCCTTGTAGCAGCTTTCCTCGAGCGGGTAGTTGAGTGCGCCGCGCAGAATGGACAGAATGTTCGCCGAAGTGATCTTTTTCTGCTCCTTGAGGTAGTACATCATCTGCGAGGTAGCTGTTACGAGTGACGCATACACCTCGTAGCCGACAACCTCCGGATGGTTCATCAGCTTGCGGGTCTCGGCCTCCGAGACGATGTAGTATTCATTGACAAAGCTGCCGCCTGCCAAACGGTAGCAGTCTACACCCTGATCGCTGAATTCCGGTACGATATGGACGTCATTCCAATTTTCGATCATATCAGTTTCCTCCCTAAAAAATGGAGCGACTG
>ENA-OQIL01000562-OQIL01000562.1-human-gut-metagenome-genome-assembly--contig:-NODE-562-length-12733-cov-2.435824_pt1 | contig 12733 bp, 13 predicted proteins | sample MGYA00242583_ERZ504748 | MGnify/ENA primary metagenome ERZ504748 (study PRJEB26092, sample SAMD00036191) | human gut metagenome | host: Homo sapiens | study: EMG produced TPA metagenomics assembly of...
AGGCGGCGTTCCACACGGGAGCCTGGGGGAGATTCCCTGGATCTGGCTGCGCAACATTCCACGGAATTTATCATGGCGTTGCCGTTTCAGTTTTTAATTGCCGGTCCTCTGGTGCGCAGGGTGTTTCGGAGGCTGTTCCCGGTGGGAACGGTACTGGCCTGAGAAACCCCGCAATGGGAAAGGCGTCTCGCAGCGGCCGGTAACAGTTTGTGCAGAATCAAACCGCGTCTGGATTTCCAGACGCGGTTTTCATATGGCCCCCCGGCAAGGCGGAAGCGGCGCAGCCAGTCATGGCTGTGCCGCTTTTTCATGGCCTGTTCTTCAAAAGAAAGGCGGTATGTTGTCATAACAACATACGGATGGGGGAAAGCTGACTATACTGAGGCTGTAAACGAAAAGCCATCAGGATAATGAACAGGAGGATCAAACGATGCGCTATATTGTAAATGGAAGTTGTGTAGGCTGCGGTCTCTGCACGGGAATTTGCCCGGAGGTCTTTACCATGACGGAAGAAGGCGTGGCCAAGGCCATCGACGAAGAGGTGGACCGGGATCTGGCAACAGCACTGGATGCGATGCAGAATTGCCCGGTGCAGGCCATCGAGGCGCAGGAGTAAGGAGTCAGCCATGCCCTATATCAAAAATTTCCCGCACGCCCAGGTGCGGCCCCTCGCTCAGGAGGTGGCCGCACAGCCCGGGCAGATTGTCAGCCGGACGCTGGCGCAGAATCCATATGTAAGCATCACGCTCTTTGCCTTTGCCGAGGGGGAGGAGATCAGCACCCACGACTCCGCCGGAGACGCCATGGTGCAGGTTCTGGAGGGAACCGGCCGCTTCACCGTCGGGGGGCGAGGAACACCTGGTTCATGCCGGTGAGGCGCTGGTGATGCCGGCGGGGATTCCCCACGCGGTCTTTGCACCGGAGGCATTCAAAATGCTGCTGACCGTGGTGTTTCCCACCCAGACCCATTGATTGAGAAGAACCCAGACAGGAGAAATGAAAATGAATCAGAATATGTTTTGCTATCAGTGCCAGGAGACTGCCGGCTGCACCGGCTGCACCCGCTCGGGCGTGTGCGGAAAGACGCCGGATGTGGCGGCTATGCAGGATCTGCTGGTGTACGTAACCCGGGGGCTGGCAGCGGTGACCACCGCCCTGCGCGCCCAGGGAAAGACGGTGTCCCCGGAGGTCAGCCATCTGGTGACCTGGAATCTCTTTACCACCATCACCAATGCCAACTTCGATGAGGAGGCCATCACCCAGCGGGTGGGAGAGACCCTGAAGGTCCGGGACAGCCTGCTGCCCCAGGTGGAGAACCCTGCGGCCCTGCCCGAGGCGGCCCGGTGGGACGGCTCCGGTGACTGGAAGACCAAGGCCCGGACGGTGGGCGTGCTCTCCACTGAGAATGAGGATGTGCGTTCTCTGCGGGAGCTGATTACGTATGGCCTCAAAGGACTGGCTGCCTATACTAAGCACGCCAACGCCCTGCTGCGCTCCGATGAGGAGCTGGACGCCTTTTGGAGCGTGCCCTGGCTGCCACTCTGGATGACAGCCTGAGCGTGGAAGAGCTGACGGCTCTGGTGTTGGAGACAGGCAAGTACGGTGTGCAGGGCATGGCCCTGCTGGATCAGGCCAACACCGGCCGTTACGGCAATCCCGAGATCACCCGGGTGCAGATCGGTGTGGGGAAGAATCCCGGCATCCTGGTATCCGGACATGATCTGCGGGATCTGGAGATGCTCCTGGAGCAGACCCAGGGCACCGGAGTGGACGTCTACACCCACTCGGAGATGCTGCCTGCCCACTACTATCCCTTCTTCAAGAAGTATCCCAACTTTGTGGGCAACTACGGCAATGCCTGGTGGAAACAGAAGGAGAGTTTGCGGCGTTCGGCGGTCCCATCCTCATGACCACCAACTGCATTGTACCGCCGGCTCCCCAGCTATCAGGACCGGCTGTATACCACCGGCGCGGCGGGATATCCCGGCTGCCGTCATATTCCCGGCGGCGCGGGAGAGGAGAAGGACTTCTCGGCCCTGATTGAGCATGCCCGCCGCTGCCCGCCGCCCCAGGAGCTGGAGCAGGGAGAGATTGTAGGCGGATTTGCCCACGCTCAGGTCCTGGCCCTGGCAGACCAGGTGGTGGCAGCGGTGAAGTCCGGCGCCATCCGGAAGTTTGTAGTCATGGCAGGCTGCGATGGCCGGGCCAAGAGCCGGTCTTACTACACCGAATTTGCCAAGGCCCTGCCCAAGGATACGGTGATCCTCACGGCGGGCTGTGCCAAGTATCGCTACAACAAGCTGGATCTGGGCGATATCGGCGGGATTCCCCGGGTGCTGGATGCGGGCCAGTGCAACGACTCCTACTCCCTGGCTCTGATTGCCCTGAAGCTCCGGGAGGCCTTCGGATTGTCCGATGTCAACGAGCTGCCCATTGTCTATAACATTGCCTGGTACGAGCAGAAAGCGGTGATCGTGCTGCTGGCTCTGCTGTATTTGGGAGTGAAGAACATTCACCTGGGTCCCACGCTGCCCGCCTTCCTCAGCCCCAATGTGGCCAAGGTGCTGGTGGAGCAGTTTGGCCTGAGCGGAATTACCACCGTGGAAGAGGATCTGCGGCATTTCCTGGAAGCGTAATAGAGGTAAAAAACACCGAGGGGCGAAACATACTGTTTCGCCCCTCGGTGCGCTGCAACATGGCCGATTGTCAGTTTCCGGTCAGGTACAGGAAATCCGGTTCCCTTCCCAGGGGGAATTGCACCGGCTGATCCCGATTCGACAGGTGATGGAGATCGATGCACTGCACGCGCTGATTTTCATAGGTGGTCCAATAATAGCGCAGGGATTCGGCGCACATGATGGACGTGTAGACCGTGTAGTCAAAGGGAACAACGCCGGAATCCTGCTCGGTAATGTGTGCCGGGTTGACTGACCCGAACCATACCAATGGGAAGGCCGCACTTGAAACAGTGGAGCATGGCGGCGATGCCGCTGGCTTCGTCCTTGCCTGGCAGGCAGTGCTCTTTGAGCAGGGCCAGCCGGACAAACCGAGCGGGGGAGCTCCAGTCTCCGGGCAGCCCCTGGGCGCCGCTGCCGGAAAAGCATTGAGTCAGGCTGTCGCCGCATATGCACAGTCCGTCGTGGTCCAGATCCCGGATTCCGGCGTAATTAAGCAGGTTGAGCCGGTGCCAGCGGTAATCCGGGCTGTTGGTCATGACGCCGATGGCGCTGCGATGGATGTGCAGACCATCCTCGTCCGGCTCCACCACGATGCTCTCGCCAGTCCGGTCGGAGAAGGTCCAGTGAAGGGGCGGCACAGTCCCCCAGAAAGGACGGTCCACCAGGGTGAGTTCCTTGCGCAGCACCTGTACCACCTCTTCTACGGTGGCGCACTGGGCCAGCAGGTGGTAGACCAGGAAAGGCGGTTGAATGGGGGTGGTACCCGGACGGCAGTGGGCGGAATAATGTGCCAGGGTGCGGTAATAGAGCTGTCCGCCCATAAGCCCCTGGGAGTTGATACCTTCATACAAAATGGCGATTCCGGAGGTGGGATACAGTCCCATTCCTGCTGCGGCGTAGCGCGCGGTGCGGCGGATTTCCTGTGTTCCGGAGGGGGCTTCTGTTCCGAAAATCCGATAGATGGTTCCGGTGGGGAAGAACGTGACCATGGTTCCTTCTGCCAGTCGGTTGAAGTCCAGATTGCGGCCCCAGAGGTGCTTGCCGTCTTCTGTATGCCAGCTCAGAGCACTGCATCCGGCGCACAGCATGGCATCGTGCGGTGTGGTTGTCATATTGAAAATCCCCCTATCTCTCCGTTGGTGTAAGCGTACGTACCTCTCATGATTTCTAATTGAACCCAATTTATACATGCGGCAGAAAAATGTCTGCCCCGGCTCCGGAAGGGAGCCGGGGCGTTGTTTGTGATCAGATCAGAGGGTGTTGGCCTGCTCCACTACCTGACGAATGGCTTCAGCAGCGTCGGCAGGCAGGCGGTTAAACCCGCCCTCGGCGGTATCCAGCTTGGTGACATAGTCCAGCCGGTCCTGCATCCGGGCTTTGAGCTGGGCCACGTAGTCCGCGTCCTTCAGGTCGGGGACAAAGCCCTCCCACTCCAGAATCTCAATATCGGAGAAGGGACCCCAGGGCTTGAAGTTGGCCTTGCCTTCCACCACGGCTTCCAGGATGCCCAGGGTGTCTTCTTTCTGGACCTTCTTGCCCATGAAGTCACCAGTGTTGATGATATAGCAGGCCACGTTCTTCTCGGCAACCAGCTTCTTGAACTTCTCGTAGTCGTTGACCAGCGGATAAGTGCGGAAGGGGTTGGCGTAGGGTTCCACCACCAGGGCGTTGGGGTCCACACCGGCCTTGAGCCGCTCGGCGGAGGAACGCTTGGTGGCCAGAGTTGCACCCATGACGGAGGCCAGGGAGGCACCCTTGAGCCGGACGATGGGCGGGATGGTGGGATCCTTCATGATCCAGAAGATGGCGTTGACGGGGGCGTCGATCTTATCCACCCGGTTGGGAGACCACAGCTTGGACTTGATGGCCCGGCCGTTGCCATTGCGGATATCCTCGGTGACGCAGACGATCTTGCCGTCCTCGTCCATGGTGGCGGAGCAGTTCTGCACGGTCAGCAGATACTTGTTGTCCGGTGCGTCCACGGGATAGTCGGAGGTCTTGTCGAAGTAGGTGGGCTCCAGAGCGATGGAGGCGCAGGTATCGGTGTTGATGATAAACGCGTCATCGTGGAGCACCTTGATGGCGGGATACTTGCCGCCGTGCTTGGCGTGGGTCAGGGTGGACTTGCCGGAGCCGGACAGGCCGACACCGCCGCCACAAACTTGCTGCCGTCGTCCAGAGTGTACTCCTTCTGGCCGCCGTGGCAGGAGGCGTAGCCGTTGCGGTTGGCGATGGCCCAGGCCAGGGTCAGGGTGCCCTTCTTGTGCTCGCCGAAGTAGCGCATGCCCAAAATGGCGGCGCAGTTGGCGTCGGTATTGAAATAGCACAGGCACTTGGGATCACATACGTCTTCCTGGCCCGGTGCGCCGGTCCACTGCGGATCGGAGAAGATGTAGACATCGGGCTCGTTTCCGTTGCCGATGGGCTTGGAGTTTTTATACATCTTCACGTACTGATCGGACAGATACTGGAAGTTGAGCATCCAGTTGTACAGGAGGTTTTCCTCGCCCTCGGGGATCAGCAGGTGGGCTTTGACCATGAACTCGGGATCCAGGCCGATGTAGACTTCTGCATGGTACATGGTCTTCCAGCGGGTGTCGTAAACCGCGTCCATCAGGATCTTATCCAGGGCGGTGGTGTTGACGCCTTCCTTGCCGGTGATCCGCCGGGCAGGGGCATAACGGCCGGTGATAGAACCGTCATTGAACAGCAGCACCTTGGCATCGGGCTCCAGGCCGAACTCCTCGCCCCGATAGACCGGCATATCCGTGACAACCGTGCCGGGAGAATTCTTGGCCAGCTCATAGGCCTCCCGCAATGTATTGACTTTGATGACATTGTTGCCGTAGAAGGGGGCCTCAATGATGGAACGGGTCTTGGAGAACCCGACTTTTCCGGGCCGATTTCCGTTCTGGGGTAATAGGCTTTCGTAGACATACCGCATGCATCCTCCTGTCAAAGTTTTCAAAAACTTGTCAAAAAACAACAAGTTGATTTAACTGCATGATAACCGCAAAATCCACAAAAAAGCAAGTGAAAAACGATTACTTTTCGGCAGAATTCAAAATTGCAGCCAAATCAGAAAAATCCTGGAGCGTCAGCCGTTCGCCCCGGATGTCAGCGGGCAGGCCGCAGCGGGACATGGCATCCAGGATCTGTTCTTTGGAAAAGCTGGGCAGGGCGGCGCACAGGCTGTTGGCCAGGGTCTTGCGCCGGAGTAAAAAGGCGCCCCGCATGACGCGGAAGAAAAACGCCTCGTCGGCTACCTCCACCGCCGGATGATCCCGCCGCACGCAGCAGCAAAACGGCGGATGTTACCTTGGGAGCGGGTGGAACTTTTCCCGGGGAACATCGAACAGCAGCTCCGATTACCATATAGTATTGCAGAAAGAGGGAAAAAGAACCGGCCGTCTGCGGAGCCCTTGGGGGGCGGCCAGGCGCTGGGCCACTTCCTTTTGGATCAGCACGGTGACGGTTTTCAGGCAGGGGGTCTCGATAATCCGGGTAAGGACCGGCGTGGTGATGTTATAGGGAAGATTGGCGCATACAATGGGCGTCAGGCCCTGGAATTTCTCCGCGATCAGGGCGTCCAGATCCAGCTTCATTACATCGCCGGGGACGATTTCCACGTTGGGATACGGCGCCATGGTCTCGGCCAGCACAGGAAGCAGGGTTTTGTCCAGCTCCACGGAGACCACCTTGCCTGCCCGCTGGGCCAGTTCTGCCGTCAGAGGACCGATGCCGGGACCGATCTCCAGCACACCGCAGCTGCGGTCCGCCTGGGAAGCCTCCGCAATCCGCGCAGGGACCTCGGGATCGATGAGGAAGTTCTGCCCCATGGATTTGGAAAAATGAAATCCGTGACGGCTCAGCAGCGCCCGGATGGTATCGTAATCACAAAGATTCATGGCCATTCCGCCTTTCCAGAAAGTACAAACAGTATAGCAAAAAAAGAAGGGTTTGAAAACCCCTGCGCGATCCGGTACAATGAAGAGAAATTCGAACAGCTTGCAGGGAGGACAGCGTTGTGGTAAAGACGATTTTTCTGGACCTGGACAATACGCTCCTGGATTTCGACCGGGCGGAGGCGGCAGCCCTGAGCAAGGCCCTGGAGCAGGCGGGCATCACGCCGTCCGCTGCCGTACTGGAGCGATACCACGAACTCAACGCACAGCATTGGAAGATGCTGGAGGACGGTATTCTGACTCGGGATCAGGTCTTGACCGGGCGGTTTGCGGCGCTGTTTGTAGAGTTGGGAATTTCGGCATCTGCGCAGGAAATTTGCGATTGCTATGAGCATTTGCTGGCCCAGGAGCCGCCCCGGCTGCTGCCCGGTGCCCGGGAGCTGCTGGAGGATCTGGCACCTCGGTTTGCACTGTATCTGGCTTCCAACGGAGCCTCGGCTGTGCAGCGGATCCGGCTGCGGAATGCAGATTTGACGCGGTATTTTCGCGGGATTTTTATATCGGAGGAACTGGGCGTGGACAAGCCCAAGCGGGAGTTTTTCCAGATGTGTTTTGCTGCCATTTCCGGATTTTCCCGTCAGACGGCTCTCATAGTAGGGGACAGCCTCACCTCGGATATCCGGGGTGGACGCAATGCGGGTATCCGCACCTGCTGGTACAATCCGACCGCCGTACCGCGCCGCCGGGATGGGAGCCGGATGAGGAGATTGCTGCCCTGGCAGAGCTCCCGACATTGCTGCAGCGTCTCTGATCCGAACTATGGGCGATACATATAAGATGAAAAGGCCGCCGGTACAATCGTACCGGCGGCCTTTTGTGTATGAAAGAAATGGAAATCAGCCCTTGACGATGGCAGCGGTGTCCATAGCGATCATGAGCTCCTCGTTGGTGGGGATCAGCAGGACCTTCACCTTGGAGTCGGCAGCAGAGATCACGGTCTCCTTGCCGCGGGTGTTGTTGGCCTCGGCGTCCATCTTCACACCCATGAACTCCAGACCGGAGGCGATGGCCAGACGCTGAGAAGCGGAGTTCTCACCCACGCCGGCGGTGAAGATGATGGCATCCACGCCGCCCATGGCAGCGGCATAAGCGCCGATGAGCTTCTTGACGCCGTAGTTGAACATATCCACGGCCAGGCCAGCGCGCTCGTTGCCCTCCTTGTGGGCATTCTCCAGATCCCGGAAGTCGGAGGAGACGCCGGAGACACCCTGCACGCCGGACTTCTTGTTGAGGATGTTGAGCATCTCGTCGATGTTCATGTTGTACTTGTTCATGACATACTGCAGGATACCGGCATCCAGATCACCGGAGCGGGTGCCCATGGGCAGACCAGCCAGGGGAGTGAAGCCCATGGAGGTGTCCACGCTCTTGCCGCCGTCAATGGCGGTGACGGAAGAGCCGTTGCCCAGGTGGCAGGAGATCAGCTTGAGCTCCTCGGGCTTCTTGCCCAGCATGGCAGCGGCGCGGCCGGCGACATACTTGTGGGAAGTGCCGTGGAAGCCGTAGCGGCGGACCTTGTCCTTCTCATAGTACTCATAGGGCAGGGCATACATGTAGGCCTTGGCGGGCATAGTCTGATGGAAAGCAGTGTCGAACACGGCGACCTGGGGCACGTCCTTGCCCATGACGGCGGTGCAGGCGTTGATGCCGGTGATGTTGGCGGGGTTGTGCAGAGGGGCCAGGGGGATGCACTCCTCCAGAGCCTTCATGACCTCATCGGTGATGAGCACGGAGGAATTGAAGGCCTCGCCGCCGTGCACCACGCGGTGACCCACAGCGTCGATTTCCTTCATGGAGCCGATCACGCCGTTCTTGGCGTCCACCAGAGCATTGAGCACGGTCTGGATGGCCTCGGAATGGGTGGGCATGGACACATCCACGGCGTCGAGCACTTCCTTGCCCTCTACCTGGGGCTTATAGGTGAACTTGCCGTCGATGCCGATGCGCTCGCACAGGCCCTTGGCCAGCAGGACACCGGTCTCGGGATTGAGCAGCTGGTACTTCAGAGAGGAACTGCCTGCGTTGATGACAAGAATGTTCATGTTTTTACGTCTCCTCTTTTTCTTCTTTTGGGAAACCCTTGCGGGGGTTCCGCAAATGAGATAAAATAAAAAGCAAGATCCGCGCAACTGTGCGGAAAACCTATCTTAATTATACCAGAGATTTTCCAGGTTACAACCGATATTTTTACCGAAATGTCACTTTTTTGTCACTGCTTGGGGGGTTGAATTCTGTGCAAATTGCAGGTATCATAACCAGAATATAATCCCCTCCACAGCGGCCATGTGCATCTGATGGAGCAGGTCCGCCGCCGCTTGGGTCCGGAGTGCGGGGTGATCTGCGTGATGAGCGGTGACTTTGTGCAGAGGGGAGATTTTGCTCTGGTGGGCAAATACGCCCGGGCGGAGGCTGCGGTGCGTTCCGGGGCAGATCTGGTGATTGAGTTGAGCCTTCCCTGGGCGGTGTCCTCGGCGGAGCGGTTTGCCGACGGCGGCGTGCAGACACTTTTGGCCACGGGAGTCGTAACCCATCTGGCTTTCGGCAGTGAGTGTGGTGACGCCGGGGCGCTGATGCATGTGGCGCAGGTGCTGGAGAGCAGGGACTTTTCCCATCGCCTGCGGGCCAGGCTCTCCGATGGCGTCAGCTTTGCTGCGGCCCGGCAGGCTGCAGCTGCGGAGCTGACAGCGGACGCGGCATTGCTGGGGCAGCCCAACAACGTGCTGGGGATTGAATACTGCAGAAGTATCCTGCGCCATGGCGCAGATCTGACGGTTTTGACGCTGCCCCGTGAAGGGGCGCCCCATGATGGGGCCCTTGTCGAGGGGGTTCACCCCTCAGCCTCGGCCATCCGGGCCTTGGTGGAAGAGGGGAAACGGGAGCAGGCACTGTCCTGGATGGCTCCTGCCATGGCGCAGGCCTACCGGCAGGAGGAGGAGGCAGGCCGCGCGCCGGTGCTGGGGCAGCGGTGTGAGCGGGCGATCCTGGCTCGCCTGCGGACCATGACGGAAGCGGAATACGCCGCTCTGGACGAGGGGCGGGAAGGGCTGTACCGGCGGCTGTACGAGGCCGGACATACCGCTGCCGCTGTGGAGCAGGTGCTGGAGACGGCCAAGACCAAGCGGTATGCCTATGCCCGGCTGCGCCGGATGGTGCTCTGGGCATATCTGGGACTGACCCCCGGGGATTGTCCTCCGGCACCGCCTTATCTGCGGCCGCTGGCTGCCAACGAGAGCGGCAGAGCAGATCCTTGCGGCCGAAATGCGGGAGCGGGCCCGGGTCCCGGTGCTGACCCGGGCCGGGGCAGTGCGCGGGATGAATGCCCGGGCCCAGGCGTTGTTTGCGCTGGAATCCCGGGCGGCGGACCTGTATTCCCTGGCATACCCGGATCTCCGGGCGGCCCAGGGAGGACGAGCCTGGAGGGACGGTCCGGTTCTATTGTGAGATTTCCCCGGAAAGGAGAGAGTTCCCATGAAAAAGCTGGCAGCGCTGGTGTCGGCGTTCCTGATCCTGGCCGCTTGTTCCGCCGTCCCGGCAGAGCAGCTGATGCCTGCGCAGTCTGCAGCTTCGGATGTCCACAATGCCCCGGGGCCGGAAGCACTGGACTATCAGGTGGAGACCCGTCTTTGGGAAGATTCCGTCCGGGCGGAGGACGGTACCATGCTGGCATGGTACCAGTTTCATCTGCCGGAGATGTCGGTGCTGCAGGCGGACGGCACCCCCTGGAAACTGCAGAGACACCGGCTGAACAGGAGGCCTTGGAGGCAGCGAAGACCTTCAATACCCGGTTTTCCAGCTGGATCTCGCAGGAAGAGTTTGAGAGTATGACACAGGAGGCGGCCGGGGAGCTGGAGCTGTTCCGGGAAAATGAGATGGAGTGGTACGGCGGCTATGGGCAGGAGCTGGAAGTCAGCCTTTATCAGACGGAGCATCTCGTCAGCATCCAGGGAACGTATTACAGCTATGCCGGCGGCCCGCATCCCAACCGGTGGCATATGGGTTGGTGCTTTGATTTGGATACCGGTACCTTTTTTGGCCCGGAAAGTCTGGCGGCGGACAGTGCGGATTTCCAGCAGGCGGTGCTGGAGGAGCTGATCCGGCAGGCCGATGAGCGGGCGGTGGAGTATGAGGTGGAGCCCCAGAGCTTTTACTGGGAAGATTATCGGGATATTCTGGCCAACTGGTCCAGCTACGCGGTCTTTTTTTGATAAAAGAGGCATGGTCATCGCCTTTTCCCCGTATGAATTGGCCAGTTATGCGGCAGGAACCCAGTCGTTCCGCTTTTCGTATGACTGGCTACTGCCCCACCTGAGCGAACATGGCCGTCAGGTGCTGGAGCTGGAGAGTGAATAATCAGGAAGCGCCGTCCGGCAGGACGGCGCTTTTTTGGACTTGACATACCTAGAATCACTAGGTATATTATACATAGATACTCTAGGTATAAGGCGAGGAGGTACAGAATGAAACGGCAGAACATTGATCACACCCAGCTGCTGGTGCTTTCCCTGCTGGCCGGGGAAGATATGTATGGATACCAGATGATCGTGGAGCTGGCCCGGCGGTCGGACCATACCTTTGAAATGAAGGAAGGGACACTGTATCCGGTCCTGCACGGGCTGGAGCGGCAGGGGATGGTGGAGGCCTATGAACAGGAGGCGCCCACCGGCCGCCAGCGCAAATATTACCACCTGACCCGGAAAGGGGGCGTCTTTCTCCAGGAGGAAGCGGCAGCTTGGCAGAAGTATGCCGGGGCGGTGAACGCGGTGCTGCGGTGCAGCCCCGGCTTGGTCTGATGCTGTCCTTACCGGGAAAGGGGGGAGCACCATGACACCGAGCGAATATCGAGACCGGGTTCTGGCGGGACTGCGGCGGCTGACGCCGGAGGAGCGGGAAGCGGTCCGGCGGGAGCTGGACGGTCATATTGAGGACCATATGGAGGCGCTGCGGGAACTGGGATACGACGAGGCCTTGGCCCAGGAGCGGACCATGGCCGCCATGGGTGATCCGGAGGAAGTAGGGCGGGAGCTGGAAAAGCAGTACCCCCTGCGGTGGCTGATTCTGGGCCGGCTTGGCTGTGGTGGCAACCGTGGCATTGTGCATCCAGATGATGCTGGGAGTGGGACTGTTGGGAATGGTTTGGGACAGTTTTACTGCCCGGATTTATCCCGATGAAGGGACCGGTCTCAATACCGTAGTGGCTCAGGAGCGGGTGAATATCCGGATTCCCGTGGGCAACGATGTGCTGCGGATTTACCGGGTAGCGGTAGGCCAGAGCGGCGACGAGCTGGGGGTATGGGAGGCGGAGGTCAGCATGTGCGCCTATGACCGTATTCCCGGCGGGTATGTATCCAATTCCATCTGGTCCCATATCCAGGTGGAAAATCCCCGGGGGGAGACGCAGTGGTCCGGCGGCGGCCGGGGCAGCTGGTGGGTGGAGTATACCTCAAAGTTTGCCGTACTGGAGCCGGGAGATCCCTATGTGACCGTGACCTATGACTATCTGGGGCAGGAGATTTCCGTGGAGCTTCCCCTGCCGGAAGGAGCGTGGTCGTGATGAAACAGCCGAAAACGCTCCCGACACGAAAAAAAGGCGGCCCTGCGGCGGATCATCCGGCTGGCGGTGATCCTGGTGCTGGCCTGGCAGTTCTTTCATGTGGGACTGGTGCTGCCTGTCCAGGGCATTTATGGCGCGGTGGAACGGGGCGGCGCCACCGGTACCCGGGTCATTGCGCGGGAATGGAATCTGGACTTCCGGGTCACCCAGCTGTTTTACCTCATGGGAAGCGAGGAGGCCACGGTCCTGGCGGATACCTCTCTGAGACTGTTTGGCTGGGAAAGCGGCTTTGAGTGTACGCTGGACTGTACCGAAGGCGCGCCGCTCTACGCCGGAGAGCGGTCCATGACCAGACAGGACCGGGACCAGAGGCTGCATTTCTATTTTGGCCGGTGGATGATCCGGAGATTGCGTCTGTGGCAGTGAGCATCCAGATGGAGACTTATGAAAACGGCCAGATGCAGCGCCGGGAAAAGTTGAGCGGCATGGAGGTTCCGGAGCTGTTGGAGCGGAACGGATATCGCTATTTTTGGGTGCAT
>ENA-OQIL01000563-OQIL01000563.1-human-gut-metagenome-genome-assembly--contig:-NODE-563-length-12732-cov-3.811979_pt1 | contig 12732 bp, 9 predicted proteins | sample MGYA00242583_ERZ504748 | MGnify/ENA primary metagenome ERZ504748 (study PRJEB26092, sample SAMD00036191) | human gut metagenome | host: Homo sapiens | study: EMG produced TPA metagenomics assembly of...
TACCGCCGCTCGGCGGAAACCTGCGCCGAACTGCGTACCTATGTGCAGCACCGGACCATGTTCACCGCACTGACCGAGGATCATTTTCCGGCGCTTGACCCATGCCGTCTGACGGTGTGCACCGCCGGAACCGACATCACCGGTCACCAGCTGGCCGATACGCTGTGGAGCGAATGCGGCGTGGCGTGCGAGATGGCGGACGACCGCAATGTTGTGTTCATCCTCACCGGCTCCGACCCGAACGGTGCGATCAGCCGTCTGAAACGCGGCCTGCGGCGCATTTCCAAACGGCGCGAGCTGCTTCCCCTGCCGTCCCTGTCCGCGCCGTTTCCGCCCGCCGAGCGCGTGATGAGCGTGCGCGACGCATGGTTCTCACAGACCGGCAGAGTGCAGCCTGCCGCTGCCGAGGGTCTGGTCTGCGCCCGTCCGGTCACGCCGTATCCGCCCGGTGTGCCGCTGCTCTGGCCCGGCGAGAAAATTACAGGAGCGCACATTGCACTTATCCGTGAAAGATGGTACAATATAATAGATGAAATAACCGTTGTTGTCCATCAATAACGCGTCTCATCCAAGCAAACGATATGTTTCCGCGCAGCAATGCGAATAGGGGGTTACTATTATGAAAATGGTACTGGCTATCATCAATTACGATGATTCGCAGGATGTTATCTCCAGCCTGATGAAAGCAGGCTTCTCTATCACCAAGCTGGCGACCACCGGCGGCTTCCTCAAAGCAGGCAACGTCACGATCCTGATCGGTCTGGACGAAAGCAAGCTGGATGAGTGCTTTGACATCATCCGCGAGCACTCCTCCTCCCGCAAGCAGATCATGCCGGCAACCGCTGAGCTCGGCATGGGCGTTTTTCCCATCCACGCCGGTGCAGGTCGAGGTCGGCGGCGCAACCGTATTTGTACTCAACGTTGAGCGTTTTGAAAAGCTGTGATCTCATTTGACGCACTTGCGGGCAACAATGCGCTCAAAAACAGCCTGAAGCATGCGCTGAACGAGCGTTTTCCGCAGACCGTGCTGCTGTCCGGTGACGATCCGGCGGCGCTCAAAGCCCTTGCGAATGTGCTTGCAGCCGGTATTTTATGCGAAGGCGCGGGCAGTCATCCGTGCGGAAGCTGTCTGCCGTGCCGCAAGGTGGAGCAGGGTGTGCACCCGGATCTGATGATCGTGGACGAAGGAGAGGCCGAACTCAAGGTCGATCTAGCGCGTCAGATCAAGGCGGAAAACGCCATTATCCCGAACGACGGCGAACGCCGTGTGACAGTCATTCACCATGCGCAGAATCTCAATCCCATGGCGCAGAATGCGCTGCTCAAGGAGCTGGAGGAGCCGCCTGCGTATGCGTTCTTCATTCTGACCGCCGAGCAGCCGGATTCGCTGCTGCAGACCGTGCGCTCGCGCTGCACTAAATTTGCGCTCGAGCCGTCGCATGCGGCGGTGTCGGACGAGGAGGCGGCAAGCCTGCTTGCACCCTATCTCTCTGCGGTTGCCGAACGGCGTGAGGACCGCATGATGCTTGGTGCAATGGGTCTGGAAAAGACGCCGCGCCGTGCACTGTTAGGTGTACTCGGCATTCTGCAGGCCGCTGTCCGGGACGCGATTTTCGTCTCGAAGGCTCTGCCGCAAAAGCCGCTGCAGCTGGCACTCCGCAAGCAGACGCAGGCACTTGCCGGCGCCGTCAGTACGGAACGCCTGCTGGCGGTCTACGATTTTATTGATGTGCTGATCGACCGTGTGTCGCGCAACGCGGCATCCGCGGCTGTCACCTGTGCATTAACAAGCGATATTTACCGCATCTGTTACGCTTCCTAAGCGTTTCCATCATACAGGAGGAAAACTTTTTGACAACAATAATCGGAGTTCGTTTCAAATCGAACGGAAAAATGTATTATTTCGACCCGCAGGGGCTGGAAATCGCACCCGGTACGGGTGTGATCGTCGAGACAGCACGCGGCGTGGAATACGGCGACTGCGTGCAGGGCAACACCGATGTGCCCGATCAGCAGGTCGTGCAGCCGCTCAAGCGCGTGGTCCGTGTGGCAACCGAGGCCGATATGAAAACGCTCGAGCGCAACAAAAAGCGTGCCGACGAGGCGTTTATTATCTGCAAGCAGAAGATCGAGGACCGCGGTCTGGAAATGAACCTTGTCACCGCGGAATGCACCTTTGACATGAACAAGCTGCTGTTTTACTTCACCGCAGACGGTCGTGTGGACTTCCGTGAGCTGGTCAAGGACCTTGCGAGCGTGTTCCGCACCCGCATTGAGCTGCGCCAGATCGGCGTGCGCGATGAGGCAAAGATGATCGGCGGTCTGGGCTGCTGCGGCCGCGAGTTGTGCTGCAGCTCGTATCTCGATGATTTCCATCCGGTCTCCATCAATATGGCAAAGGATCAGAACCTGTCGCTCAATCCGGCGAAGATTTCCGGTGTGTGCGGCCGTCTGATGTGCTGTCTCAAGTATGAGCACGAGGCCTACGCCGAGCTGCAGAAGGTCACGCCGCGTCAAGGCAGCGTGGTCGATACGCCGGAGGGCCGCGGCAAGGTAGTTTCCACCCAGATGCTGCGCGGCACCTGCAAGGTACAGCTGGACGACAGTCCGGAGCACTCGCTGACCGAGTTCCAGTGCACGCAGTGCTGCATGGTAAAGGGTGCGTGCCGCAACCGTCAGAATGCCGCCGCTATGGCCGAGGAACGCCGTAAGCGCGAGGAGCAGGAGGATGCTGCCGCTCCCGCACCCAAAAAGGATGCACCGAAAAAGAGCGAGGCTCCGCATCAGAAGCCGCAGCAGCCGCGTCCGCCGCGCAAGCCTGCCCCGCAGCAGACTGCCGCAGAAGAACTGCCCGAAGATGCTCAGAATGAGCTGTCTCCGGACGGTGAAGGTGCGCCGCGCCGTCGCCGCCGCAGAGGCGGAAGACGCCGCCGCAAGCCGAATGGCGAAAACGGTGCTCCGGAACCGAATTCCGGCGAAGAATGAGAAAAAGAGCGAAACCGCAGGTTTCGCTCTTTTTTTGCGCAAATACAGCCGCTCTCCTGTCTGCAAGCTCAGTGAAGAAAATCGGCTTCAATGAATCATGCTTTCTACCATTCTCCTGCTTATTTTGCCGTGGCAGCGTACTTATCAACCAGCGTCTGTGCCATTTCCATCGCCTTCTCGCCCTTATTCAGACGCAGCGACAGATACGGTGTCGAACCGGCGTTGAGCAGCAGGCGGCCCTTGAATTCACTGTCACCGCAGAGCGCGGACAGGCGCGCGAAATCGGTCTCGGAGAAGGTGAGCAGCAGCCGTCCGTCCTGCTGCTTGATCTCCGCAATCCCCTGCTCGCTGGCCTTAGCATGCAGCAGCGCGATATCCAGCAGCGCGATGGCCTCCGCAGGCGGCTCACCGAAGCGGTCGATCAGCTCATCGAGCATATCACTGCGCTGCTCGTCCGTGCGGATGAGCGCGATACGGCGGTACAGATCGACACGCTGCCCCGCATCCGCAACATAATCGGCGGGAAGGTTGGCAGAAATCAGCAGTTCGGCCGCACAATCGACACGCGGCTTGGGTGTTTCTCCCTTCTCCTCCTGCACAGCCTCTTCGAGCAGCTTGAGGTACAGATCATAGCCGACGCTCATCATGTGGCCGGACTGCTCGGGACCAAGCACATTGCCGGCACCGCGAATTTCCAGATCACGCATGGCAATCTTGAAGCCCGAGCCGAACGCTGCAAACTCACGAATCGCACCGAGCCGCTTCTGCGCGATCTCGCTCAGCGCCTTGCCGTGCCGGTAGCACAGGTAGGCGTAGGCGTGGCGCGACGAGCGGCCTACACGGCCGCGAATCTGGTGCAGCTGCGCCAGACCCATATTGTCTGCGTTCTCGATGATAAGCGTGTTCGCGTTCGGAATATCAATGCCGGTTTCAATAATCGTGGTGCAGACCAGAATATCAATCTCGCCGTCTGCCATCTCGTTCATAACCTTTGCAATCTCTTTCTGACCCATTTTGCCGTGAACGATGCCGATTCGCGCATCCGGAAGCCGCTGCTGCCACATGTTCGCACATCGCTCGATGGACTCCACGCGGTTGTGCAGGTAGTACACCTGCCCGCCGCGTCCCAGCTCACGCCGGATGGCATCGAGCAGCACGCCGTCGTTCTGCTCAAGCACGAACGTCTGCACCGGATGGCGGTTCTGCGGCGGCTCCTCGATGGAGGACATATCGCGGATACCGGACAGCGCCATGTTGAGCGTGCGCGGGATCGGCGTTGCCGACAGCGTGAGCACATCCACGTTTTTGCTCATTTCCTTGAGCGTTTCCTTGTGCCCGACGCCGAACCGCTGTTCCTCGTCCACGACGAGCAGACCGAGATCCTTGAACTTGATCTTCTTGTTGAACAGCTTGTGCGTGCCGATAACCAGATCGACCGAGCCCGCCTCCAGCTTTTTGAGCAGCGCAGTCTGCTCCGAACCGGTCTTATAGCGCGTGAGCAGCTCGATCGTGATCGGGTGACCCTGAAAACGCTGCATCGCGGTCAGATAATGCTGCCGCGCAAGCACGGTCGTCGGCACGAGGATCGCCGCCTGCTTGCCCGCGAGAATGCACTTCATCACGGCACGCAGCGCGACCTCGGTCTTGCCGAAGCCCACGTCGCCGCACAGCAGGCGGTCCATCGGCCGGTCGGACTGCATATCGTCCTTGATCTCGGCAATGCAGCGCAGCTGATCGTCGGTTTCCTCGTAGGGGAAATCCTCCTCAAACTCGCGCTGCCACGCATCATCCGGCGGGAAGGCGTAGCCCTTGACCTTGGCGCGCTCGGCATACAGCTTGATGAGACCCTCGGCCAACTCCTTTGCAGCCGCTTTGGCGCGTGCTTTCGCCTTGCTCCAGTCCGCGCCGCCGAGCTTGTTCAGCCGCACGCGCTCGTTGTCGCCGCCGCCGATGTATTTGGAGATGAGGTCGAGCGAGGTTGCCGGAACATACAGAAAATCCGTGCCCGCAAACGCAATTTTGATAAAATCGCGCTCGGAACCGTCCACCGTCATGCGCTCCATGCCGATAAACCGACCGATACCGTGGTGCTCGTGCACGACCAGATCACCCGGTGTCAGGTCGGTGTACGACTTCACCTTATCACGGTTGGACTTCTTGACCTGCGTTTTCTTCCGCCGGGCAAGAACCTGTCCCTCGGTCATGACAACAAGACCGAGATCGGGATACTCAAAGCCGGCGGACAGCGTGCCCTCCATGATGTTGACACAGCCGCCCTTGGGCAGCAGATCGCTGATTTTTACGTTGAGACCGGTGTCGGTCAGCGCGTCCAGCATGTTCTGGCAGCGCAGCGCACTGCCGCACACGACCGCCACCGCGCGTCCCTGCTCGGTATAGCTGCGGATATCGGCAGACGCCATGTCGAGGTTGCCGCCGTAGGCGTTCATCTGGTTGGCGATAAAGTTTTCCAGATGCTGCGGCGTCAGCTCGACTACGTTGTTGAGAAAGCTGTCCAGACGCAGAATCTGGCGCTTCACACTGCATACACCGACAAAATCGAGCGCATACTCACCGAGGGCGGGCGGCATTTCGCCGCGCTCGAGCAGAGCAGTTACGTCGTCGGCTACACGCGCGTGGAAATCGCGCACCGCGTCGCGCAGACGGGGCGTGTCCTCGATGATGACGATGGCATTTTCGGGCAGATAGTCGAACGCGGTCGCCATTTCGGGATAAATCAGCGGCATATACTTGTCCGCTGCGGGCAGCGAACCGGTCTCGCGCAGACGTTCTGCGTCCCGTTCAAGGTTAGTCTGCAAATCCGCGTGCTGCTTCTTCCGACGGGTCGAGGTGAGTGCCAGAACAGCCTTTGCCAGTCCTGCCGCACCGCCCTTCGCCAGTGCCGGAATGGATTCCATACACGGCAGACAGCGCAGGCACTCGCACTGCTCCAACCGGCGCTGACTGCCGACGTCGAACGTGGAGATTGAGTCAATCTCATCGTCCCAGAATTCCACGCGGTACGGGTGCTCCGCCTGCGGCGGAAACACATCGAGGATGCCGCCGCGAATGGAAAACTGACCAGTGCCTTCGACCTGTACGCAGCGCTCGTAGCCTGCGCGCGTGAGCGACTGTGCCAGCTCATCCAGCGGCGCGGTTTCACCAGTGACCAGCGACACGATTGCCGCCTTGAGCGCCTCCGGCGGCATGGTGCGCTGGGCTGCCGCCTGCACGGACGCGACCGCAAAATGCGCTTCCGTCAGCTCGTCCAGTGCTGCCAGACGGCGCTGCTCGTAGCCGCGCGACACACCGACTACATCCGCCATCACCAGCTCACGAGAGGGCAGCTGCACAATGTCACGCTCGGAAAAACCGCGCAAATCAGCGGCAAATCGATTCGCAGTGTTGTCATCGTCGGTCAAAACCAGTACCGGACGGCCTGTATCCAGTCCTAACGCCGCCGCCAGATGCGCCTTATGGATGGCTGATAAGCCAACCGCCAGCACCGGAGTTTTGCCCTCATCAACGGCTTGTTTTAACTGTTTGTATTCTTTTAGAAAAGTTATACTTTTTGTAATTTCGTTCAAGAGGTTCACCTCCCTTTCATAATGGAAAATGGAGGAGTCCGCCTGTAAAGGCGGTTAATTGAATCATCGCGCAAAGCGCGATACCAGCGCAGCGCGACTGAAGTCTGCACAAGGATAGCGCTAATTCTCAATTCTCCATTATTCATTCTTAATTATTGAGACACCAAAGGGCAGATTTCTCAATCTGCCCTAATGTTATGCGTATTTTTTGCGGAATATGCGTGTTAGTCTGCCTTGTGGCAGGTCTCGCAGTCTGCATCGCAGCCGAGAATCTCCGCCGGGTCCTTGCCCAGACGCTTGTAATAGTCGGAAATTGCAGAGCGCAGCGCTTCCTCTGCCAGCACGGAGCAGTGCATCTTTACCGGCGGCAGACCGTCCAGAGCCTCAGCAACGGCCTTGTTGGTCAGCTTGAGCGCTTCCTCCAGGCTCTTGCCCTTTACCATCTCGGTAGCCATCGAGCTGGTTGCGATTGCCGCGCCGCAGCCGAAGGTCTTGAACTTAACGTCCTCGATGATGCCGTCGTCCGACACCTTGAGGTAAATCTTCATAATATCGCCGCACTTTGCGTTGCCGACCTCGCCGACACCGTTTGCGTCCTCAATCTCGCCAACATTGCGCGGATGCGTAAAGTGGTCGAGCACCTTTTCACTGTACTGCATAAAATCTATCTCCTTTTTGTCCAATCAAATGAATATATTGCAGGAAAATCAATCGTAGGGCGCGACGCCCCCGGCGCGCCGAGTCGTCGCGCCCTACGGGATACGTTTCCGCTTATCTTAATGTGCGTGCAGCTCGGTTGCAGCGGTCAGGTTAGGATGACCGTTCTCCCAAACCGGGCTCATCGAGCGCAGGGTCTTAACAACATCGGTGACCGTCTCGATGATATAATCAACGTCCTCCTCGGTGTTCTGCTCGCCAAGGGTCAGGCGCAAAGAGCCATGCGCGATCTCGTGCGGCAGACCGATCGCCATCAGAACGTGAGACGGATCGAGCGAACCGGTGGAGCATGCCGAACCGGTGGAGCCGCATACGCCTGCGTTATCCAGTCGCAGGATCAGACCCTCGCCCTCAATCGCCTCAAAGACGAACGAAGCGGTGCCCGGCAGACGGTTTACCGGATCGCCGGTATAGTGGGAGTACGGAATGTTCTCCATGATGCCCTTAACGAGCTTGTCCGTCAGCTTCTTGACGTAGCCCATCTTCTCGTCCAGACCTTCAACGGCCTCCTTCATCGCTGCTGCCAGACCGATGCAGCCTGCGGTGTTCTCGGTGCCGGAAACCAGACCGCGCTCCTGACCGCCGCCGTATACCAGCGGCTCAAGGGTGATGCCCTTCTTCACATACAGCACGCCGGTGCCGCGCGGACCGCGGAACTTATGACCGGACAGGGACAGCATGTCGATGCCCATCTCCTGTACGTCGATGTGCATATGGCCGACAGCCTGAACCGCGTCGGTGTGGAACTTTGCGCCAACCGAATGCGCCAGCTCGGCAATCTGCTTGATCGGCTGAATCGTGCCGATCTCGTTGTTTGCCGCCATAACGGAAACCAGTGCGGTGTCCTCGGACAGCTCTGCTTTCAGCTGCTCAAGATCTACACGGCCTTCCTTATCCACATTCAGATAGGTAACGCGGTAGCCCTCTTTTTCCAGCGCTTCGCAGGTGTAAAGCACTGCATGATGCTCGATCTTGGAGGTGATGATGTGCTTGCGGCCCTTGGAGGACGGACCGTGCATAAAGCCGCGGATCGCAAGGTTGTCTGCCTGCGAGCCGCCGCCGGTGAATACAATCTCACCCGGTGCATAGTCGTTCTTCTCGTTGACCGGCTCTGCCGCGTTCAGGCACTTGCCGACAACGGTACGCGCATCGTTGAGCGCTTCCTTTGCCGCACGGCCGATGCGGTACAGAGAGGACGGGTTGCCGTAGTTCTCGGTCAGCCACGGCTTCATAGCGTTGAACGCAGTTTCGGACATCGGGGTCGTCGCCGCGTTATCCGCATATACAAATCTCTTTTCCATAGTATATCTGCCTTTCTTTGTCCAAAAAGGTTGTCTTAAACACAAGCTGAACAGGCGGTTTTCGACGCGCGAAAACCCGAGCAAAATGATAGGTTCAGCGGGTACTACTAATATACACCCGAAACGGGTATTTTAGCAAGTGAAAAACTGACGAAACAGCAAGCATATCCTGCTGCATTTTGCATTAGTTTGTGCATTTTGTGTAGTTTTATAAGAAAGTTAGCTGCGTTTTACCGGTGCGTGTGTGTATCGAGGCGCTTTTTCAGCCGTTCGAGCACCTCAGTGTAACGCTCGGAGCGGGCGGTCGGGTTGCCGCGCAGCAGGCTCTTGCGGGTACGGCCGAGTGCGGCTGCCCGCTCGTCAAAGCGGCGCTGCAGCTCGTCGAGCTTAGCCTGCAGCTGCTCGCGTGCAGCTGCGGTCTGCGCCCTGCGCTCGTCGGAGCGCATTTCATGCACGGCGGCAAGCTGTTCCTTCGCATCGTCCATTTTTTCGGAGAGCTGCGCTTTCGCGTCGGCAAGCTGCTCCCTGGCATCGTCCACACGCTCGGCAAGCTGTGCCTTCGTCTCGCCCACCTTCTCGGTGAATTCGCCGTGTGCTTCCTCCACGCGGTAGGACAGGTTGGTCAGACCGACAAGTGCAGTCTCGGACAGCTGCTGACGCAGCTCGGCTCCCTGCTCGCGCAGACGGTCGAGTTCCTCGAGCACCTTGGCGAGATCGAGTGCGCTGCGTACAGATACGATCACATCGCTGATAAATGCCGCCGAAAACAGAACGTCGATCACGATCAGTCCGATAAACGGCAGACCGAGCACCAGCTTTTCAATCGGCGGATGAATGACGCTCGTCAGGATCAGGCCGAGAAAGCCCCAGCACAGTGACGAGCGCAGGCAGACATAGCCCTGAAACTGGAATCTCTGCTTGGAGTAATCCCAGTATTTTACCTTGAATATCTTTTCCATCACCACGCCGACGATGTATTCAAACACGGTCGCCGCGATCATGCTCGCCAGATACAGCCACACCGGATGCTGCTTTAACGGCAGCGAAACATGCAGCAGGATCACGGCGCCGAAGCCGTAAATCGGCAGCATGGGGCCGCGCAGAAAGCCGCGGTTGACCAGTCTGCGCTGTCCTACCGAGACCACGGTGGACTCAAAGCACCAGCCGAGCATACAGTACAGATAGAAAACCAGCAGCCACTGGGCAGCGGAATAACTGTAATACACGCTCTCACTCCTCATGATTTGGATTTCGTATCTATTTATTCTATCGAATTTTTTGACTTTTTGCAAGGGGAACGATATAATAGAATCATACCATTTTAATAGGAAGGGTAGGAACGCCTAATGCTGAATTTTAATCTGCACACCACGACTGAGATTGTATTTGGTAAAGATATTGAGGAACAGATCGGCCCGCGTCTGAAAGAACTCGGCGCACATCGCATCCTCGTACACTTCGGCGGCTCGAGCGCCCGTACCTCCGGTCTGCTGGACCGTGTAGAAAAGAGCCTGTTTACGGCGGGTCTTGCCTTTGTTGAACTGGGCGGTGTATCGCCGAACCCGAAGGTATCGCTTGTCCGCAAGGGCATTGCACTGGCAGAGCGAGAGGGCATCGACTTTGTGCTGGCAGTCGGCGGCGGCTCGGTAATCGACTCAGCGAAGGCCATCGCCATGGGCGTTGCCACCAAAACCGATCCGTGGCAGTTTGCATCTACCGGCACAAAGCCGGATACCACCCTGCCGGTCGGCACTGTACTGACGCTGGCAGCCTCCGGCTCGGAAAGCAGCAACTCCTGCGTACTCACCAATGAGGAGACCAAGGAGAAGCGCGGTATCACGAGCGAGACCAACCGTCCGCGCATCAGCTTTCTTGATCCGGAGAACACCTATACCGTGTCCAAATTCCAGACCGGCTGCGGCATTGTGGACATCATGATGCACACGCTCGAGCGTTACCTCACGCCGGAAGGCGGCGAAAGCGACATTACCGACCGCATTGCCGAGGGTCTGCTCATTGCCGTGCGCGATGCCGGCCGCCGGGCAATCGCCAATCCGCGCGACTACGAAGCCCGCGCTTCCCTGATGTGGGCCGGCAGCGTTTCACATAACGATTACACCGGCTGCGGCCGCAAGCGCCTGTTCCCGGTGCATAAGCTCGAGCATGAGCTGTCCGCGTTCCGCGATGAGATTGCACACGGTGCCGGTCTGTCCGTGCTGTTCCCGGCCTGGGCGCTGTACGAAATGAAGAACGATTTTCCGCGCTTTGCTCAGCTGGCGAACCGCGTATTTGGCGTGGAGATGGATTTCCACCATCCCGAGCGCACCGCGCGCGAAGGCATCCTGACCACGAAGCGCTTCTTTGAGGAGATCGGCATGCCGACGCATCTGACGCAGCTGGGCATCAAGCCGGAAAATTACGCACAGCTGGCAGCGAATACCGTCCGCACGGTCAAGGGTCCGGTCAAGAGCTATTCCGCACTTGATGAACAGGCTATCATCGAGATTTATAAGCTGGCGGAGTAAAACCGCCTGTGACAAAGGCAGCGCAATAAGCGTAACAGCTGCGAAGGGAAGGCTGTGCAGCAGCCGCCCCCTGTATCTCATCGCTATCGAGAACAAATGAAAGCAGGGATTTTATGCAAATTGTAGATACCGGCGTACTGACCCCATCCTTCATGGACTTCTCACTGCCGTCCGAATTTGCGAAAAGCGCGCTGTATTACTGCCCGCAGTTCGGTCAGTTCATCTGTAACAGAGATTACCGGATCGAACGAAACAGCATTGACCAATACCTGCTGATCTACATCAACAGCGGTTCGCTCTGCATCCGCACAGACGGTATGACCGCTGAGGCGCATGAGGGCGAAATAGCGCTGTTCGACTGCCGCAAGCCGCACTGCTACTGGTGTCCGGACAAGGTTGACTTCTACTGGTTTCACTTCAACGGTGCAAGCAGCAAGCAGTACACCGAATATCTGACCGAGCGCTTTGGCCTTGTGCACGAAAAGCAGCCGATGCTGTCGCTCAAGGACCAGTTCCGCACGGTTGTGCACTCGGCGCAGTACGGCATGAGCACGCAGTTTGCCTCCATGAACGAGCACCAGATTTCCATTGCCGTCCACAGCATTCTGGGCGGTCTGGCATCGCAGACCGTGCGAACCACCGTCATCAGCGAGCTGCTTGCACCGGCACTGGCGTACATTCACGGTCATTTTGCCGATGACATTTCGCTGAACGACCTTGCCGAGATGTGCGGCATCAGCAAATCCCACTTTATCCGCAGCTTCAAGCGATACGTCGGCTGTACGCCGCATGAGTATCTGCTGCAGTACCGTCTGCGTCAGTCCAAGCGTCTGCTGCTGTCCAGTGACCTGACCGTTGAGCAGATTGCCGAGGACTGCGGCTTCAACAGTGCGTCGCACTTTGCGCGGGCATTCCGGCAGGAAACGGATATTTCACCAACGGCGTTCCGGGCAATTTCCTTCTAAACGCACAAAAAAGACAGACCGCAAAACGGTCTGTCTTTTCTTCTTGTAAATCGTAATTCCGGCTGTCCGCAATGTGCTTCGTGCGGTAGCACGCATTCAATCGAATTTGCGAAGCAAATTCATAAAAAGGCGGGGCGTGTACGCGCAGCGCGACCGAGAAGTCGCGCAAGGATAGCGCCTGCCTTTTTATACAAGGGACGAAAAAATGTGTCCGCAGGACGCGGTTTTTCGTCGAAATTCGATTGAAACCGTGATTTCAATCGAGGCGAAGCCTTTAGCCGCCCAGACCCAGAGGAGAGAACAGCACATAAATGCCAACCAGCAGGATGAACGTAACTGCAATGACCGGCTTGCGGTACTTCCACGGGGTCATATCAACAACCTCAAGATCAGGCAGTACATAGGCTTCCTTGCGCGGTGCAGCCTTGGTCAGAATCGCCATCAGGATCAGGTCAATTACGAATGCGCCTACTTCAAAGTACAGGAAGTGGAACGGCAGAAGGTTCATCATCAGGCCATAGCATACGATATGGACAATGATGGCAGCCTTCGGTGCAAAGCTCGGCATGCGCGGAGCCAGAATACCCATAACAACAATGGCCAGAACCGGAACGCCGTAGTAGCCCCACATCTGATTGAGGAAGGTGCTGATGCC